>JACXTT010001949.1_pt1 | contig 33611 bp, 30 predicted proteins | sample 9270951 | NCBI WGS metagenome assembly JACXTT01 (sample SAMN15532306, study PRJNA645909) | rock metagenome | isolation source: weathered quartz diorite | place: Puerto Rico | collected 2017-06-21
GCGCGCGCCTTCAGCGTTCTCGATGACCTTTGGCTGACCATTTTCCATGATCGCGACGCAGGAGTTGGTGGTTCCCAAGTCGATTCCGATAATTCTGCCCATGATTTTTTCCTTTTATAAGTACGGAGTACTAAGTTTTTGATTTACCGAATATGCGGAAGAACTGTGTGCTTTCAAGAGCGCGCCGGTTCCGCAGCTTGTTTTTATTTTGCTTGCGCTGCCGTGACGATGGCCGGACGCAGCAGGCGATCGGCAATCATGTAACCTTTTTGCAGCACGTTGACCACCGTGTTGGCTTCCTGCTCGGCCGGCACGACCGCCACCGCCTGGTGTTTCATCGGGTCGAGCTTGTCGCCGACCGCCGGCTGCACTTCGACCAGCTTGTTGCGTTCGAACGCCGAAGTCATCTGTTTCAGGGTCATCTCGACGCCCTCTTTCAGCGACTCGATGGTCGGGTTTTCCACCTTCAAGGCCATTTCCAGGCTGTCGCGGACCGGCAGCATGGCTTCGGCAAAGCTTTCCACGGCAAACTTGTGCGCCTTGCTGATGTCTTCCTGGGCGCGGCGGCGGATGTTTTCACCTTCGGCCTTGGCACGCATGAAAGCGTCGTGCATTTCCGACAGTTTGGCCTGGGTCGCGGTCAGCTGCTGCTCCAGCGCGCTCTCCGGGGCCACAGCCTGCTCGGCGCCGTCGTTCGATGGGCTCACTTCCTGGTTTTCTTGGTCTTGCATCGAATAACTCCTATAAATCAATTACTTAGCGGTCGACGAAACATTGATGATCGTCACGATGCGCAGCAGATGGGGCTATCGCCTACAGTTTCAAGGGTTATTATTTAAAGAAGATGTTTCTGAACTTGTAACCGTTGTTACACAATTTACGGATCAGAATCTTTGCCGGAGGGGTAGGCGCTCTACTATCGATTCTGACAAGGTTGCTGCCCAGATCCCGCGCAACCGTCGTACCGGAGCCCACCATGAGATTGCCATTTATAACCTTGAGCGTGCTGGCCTATACCATGCTGGCAATGGCGTGCATCTGCTACGCCGAATTGATGTTGCCTTGATACTCAGCCCGCTATTGTAGCAGGCTGATTTTATTGTTATTAGGAACTGTTTTTTAGTTTCGGTTTCAGTTGCTTGCACCAAGCGCCACGGCTTGCGCCTTGCCCAGATCGGCATCGCCCTGTTCGGCATCGCGCTGCTGCGCCGTCATCATGGTCGGCCAGCCGATCAAATGCTGTTCGACAATTTCCGCCAGGCCGGCGATCCAGGCCGGTTCCTCGTTCAAGCAGGCAATATAGTGATATTCCTTGCCGCCCGCCTTCATGAAGTCGTCGCGCACTTCCATATTGATTTCTTCCAGGGTTTCCAGGCAGTCGCTGGTAAAGCCGGGACAAATCACGTCGAGCCGCTTGAGGCCGCCTTGCGCCAGCGCGATCACGGTCGGTGCCGTGTAAGGCTGCAACCACTCGGCCTTGCCGAAGCGCGACTGAAAGGTGACCATGTAGTCGTCCTTGCCAAGGCGCAGCTTGGCTGCCAGCAATCGCGCCGTCTTGTGGCACTCGCAGTGATAGGGATCGCCCAGCAGCAAAGTGCGCTTGGGGACGCCGTGAAAACTCATCAGCAATTTTTCGCCGCGGCCGTTCAGCTCCCAGTGTTGCTGGACACTGTCGGCCAGTGCGTCGATGTAGCCGTCGTGGTCATGGTAATGCTTGACCATGCGCAGCTCCGGCACATTTCGCACCTGTTGATAATGGGCGAACACGGCATCCATGATCGATGCGGTCGTCGTGCCGGAATATTGCGGATAGGCGGGCAGGATGACGATGCGTTCCACGTGCTCCGCCGCCAGCTTGTCCAGCACCTCGGTGATCGACGGCGAACCGTAGCGCATCGCCATGGTCACCCGCAGGGCGTCATGGCCGCGCGCACCGAGCGCGCCGCGCAATAGGCTCGCCTGCGCCTGCGTGTGCACTTTAAGCGGGGAACCTTCACTGGTCCAGATGGTCGCGTACTTGGCAGCCGATTTGCCCGATCTGAACGGTAAAATGATCAGGTGCAGGATGCACCACCAGATAGCACGGGGAATTTCCACCACCCGCGGATCCGACAAGAACTCTTTCAGATATCGCCGCACCGCCCAGCGGGTGGGGGCGTCAGGGGTGCCCAGGTTGACCAGGACGACGGCGCTGCGGCCGACGGTGCCGTGGGAAAATGGGGGTTCTTTGCGGAAGGGCATGGAGTGCAGGCAATGGCGGCGGGAATGCCATTATAGATTGCGGACGTGCCTGTTTGATGACTGTTGGCACACAGAGTATCGGGGACTGGCACAAGCGCAGCGCAGATGCCTGTCCCCACTTTCAAAACACGGCTAAAACAATTTTTGCCTCTGAGCTAAGAGTGGGTCAGGCATTCGCATGCGAATGCAGCGCCAGACCCCGATACTCACGAAGCCAACAATTCGCGTGCGTGCTTGCGCGTCGTCGCCGTAATCTCCACCCCACCCAGCATGCGCGCCACTTCTTCGATGCGCGCCTTGTTGTCGAGCACGTCGATGTGCGACACCGTCTTGCCCGCATCCGTAGTTGCCTTGGCCACCTGAAAATGCTGGTTGGCCTGGCTGGCCACCTGCGGCAAGTGGGTGACGCACAGCACCTGCCGCTGCTGGCCCAGGCGTTTCAGCAGGCGGCCCACCACCTCGGCGACGGCGCCGCCGATGCCGGAATCGACCTCGTCGAAAATCAGAGTCGGCGTGGTGGTGGCGTTGGAGGTGATGACGGAAATGGCCAGCGCGATCCGCGCCAGTTCGCCGCCGGAGGCGACCTTGGCCAGCGGGCGCGGCGCCACGCCGGCGTGGCCGGCCACCAGGAACTCGACTTGCTCCAGTCCCGCCGCCGACGGCTCGGCAGGGTTGAGGGCGACGGCGAAACGCCCGCCCGTCATGCTCAACTCCTGCATGGCATCCGTCACCTGCTCGCCCAGGCGGGCGGCCGCGGCGGCGCGCAGCTTCGACAGCTTACCGGCCGCCTGCAGATACTGTGCCTCCAGGGCCGCTTCCTGCTCCTTCAAGCCCTCGAGGTCGGAGGCGCCGGACAATTCCTGCAGTTTGACCGCCATCGCCGCGTGCTCTTCCGGCAGCACGTCCGGCGTCACGCGAAATTTGCGGGCGGCGCTGTGCAGCGCTTCCAATCTCGCATCGACGGCGCGCAGGCGCTGCGGATCGAGTTCGACCCGGTCCAGATAATCGTTGAGGGCGTACACCGCTTCCTGCAACTGGATGCGCGCCGGCTCCATGCAATCGAGCACGGTTTGCAACTGCGCATCCACCGCCACCAGCTTGCCCAGCTTGGCGTTCAGCGACGACAGCTGAGAAAGGATGGGCTGCTCCGATTCGGAAATGGCGGCCAGCGCCTCCTGCGCCCCTTCCAGCAGGCTGGCTGCATGCGACAGGCGGCTGTGCTCGTTGGTGATCTCCGCCCATTCGCCCGGCTTGACGGCCAGCTTGTCCAGTTCCGCCACCTGCCACTCGAGGCGCTCGCGCTCGATCAGCACGGTTTTTTCATCCTTCTCGAAGGCCTCGCGCTGGCGCGACAGGATGCGCCACTGTTTGTGGCGTGCGGCCACCTCCTGTACCAGTGCCGCCGCGGCAGGCTCCTGCAACTGCGCCTGGTTGTCCAGGAGCGCGCGCTGGGCCTCGGTTTTAAGTAAAGACTGGTGGGCGTGCTGGCCGTGTATGTCGACCAGCAAGTCTCCCAATTCGCGCAGCTGCGCGGCAGTGGCGGCGCCGCCATTGATGTAGGCCTTGGAGCGGCCGGCGTTGTCGATCACCCGGCGCAGCAGCGCGCCCCCTTCTTCGATGGCGAAATCGTGCTCGGCCAGCCATGCGGCGGCCAGGCCGCCGACCTGGAAATCGGCGCTGATGTCGGCTTTATTGGCGCCCTCGCGCACCACCGAAGCATCGCCGCGGCCGCCCAGCGCCAGCTGCAGCGCGTCGATCAGGATCGATTTGCCGGCGCCGGTTTCCCCCGTAAAAACGGAAAAGCCGCTGGCGAATTCGAGTTCGATGGTGTCGACGATGACGAAGTCACGGATGGTCAGAGTGCGCAGCATGCAATAGGAATCAGTTAGTGAATGGTTTTAAGTCAGCTTGCCGTCGCCGGACGGATACTCGTTCCAGTGCAATTTTTCGCGCAAGGTATCGTAGTAACTCCAGCCTTGCGGATGCAGGAAGGTGATGCTGTTGGGAGAGCGCTCGATGACGATCTGGTCGCCGTGGACCAGGCTGGCGAAAGTCTGCATGTCGAAATTGACGCTGACGTCGCGCCCGCTGACGATCTCGACGACGATGCGGCTCGAATCGGGAATCACGATGGGCCGGTTCGACAGCGCGTGCGGAGCGATCGGCACCAGCACGATGCCGCCCAAAGAAGGATGCAGCAGCGGCCCACCGGCGGACAGCGCATACGCCGTCGAACCGGTCGGAGTGGCGATGATCAAGCCGTCGGAGCGCTGGTTGTACATGAAGCGCCCGTCCACCGTCACCTTCAGTTCGACCATGCCGGCGCCGGCGCCGCGCGAGACGACGACATCGTTGACCGCCATGCCGCCGGCAATGGCGACGCCTTCGCGCTGCACCGAGGCTTGCAGCAGCGTGCGCTTTTCGCCTTCGGATTTACCGGACAGCAGCTCGTCGAGCACGGGCAGCATGCGCTCGATGGGAATGTCCGTCATGAAGCCCAGGCGGCCCTGGTTGATGCCGATCAGCGGCACATCGTAAGGCGCCAGTTGGCGGGCGATGCCCAGCATGGTGCCGTCGCCGCCCATCACGATGGCGGCCTTGGCCACTTCGCCGATTTGTGCCACGCTCATCGCGGCAACGCCGTCGATGCTGATGTGGCCGGCCGTTTCGGCGTCGAACACCACCCGGTAGCCCAGCTCTTCCAGGTGAGCCACCAGGCCGCGCACGGGCGCCTCGATGCCGACCGTATTGCGCCTCACCACCAGCGCGATGGTGGGAGGCGAATCGGGATGCTTGATAGACGTGGCAGACATGAAATCTCGGCTATGAGGAGGGCGACACGCAGGAGATTAACCCAAATCGCGCCTACCGGTGAACCATACTAGGGCGAACTTCCGCACCGCAAGCCGACGCCGCACGATTCACTGTATATAACCACAGTATAGAGGGCGGCAGATGGTTTCGGCAAGCGGCGCGCAGCAGCGTGAGGCCTTCAATAGCCAGCTCAAAACACGATGGTGGTGGCGAACACAACGCCGAGAATCACGGCAACCACGGTGGCGCTGTACACCAGCATCAGCGCCAGCCAGCGCGCCAGGGTCAGCCATTTTTTGCCGCCGTACACGCGCTGCATGGCCAGCGGCAAGTACAGCAACATCCAGATGAACAGGGGCCCGCCGATCCAGCCCGCTTGCGCCACCCAGATGAGGCCGAAGATCAGGAAGGCGAAGGCGTTGGTGTGCAAGGCAAACAGCATGTGCTCGCCGTAGCGCTTTCCCGATCCCAGATACAGCAGTTTCAAGTAGAGCGCGAACACCGGCATGATGAGGAAGATGGCGTAGGGCACATACGAGAAAAATTTGTTTTTCACCAGCGCCACGGCCTGCCCCGGCGGCAAGGCATCGAGCTCGCGCATTCTCGCTTCCCAACGCGGATTGAATTCCTTCAATTTACTCGACAGGTGGACCGTCTCCGCATCGGGCGGCCGGTCGGTGACGACGAAGTGACTGTTCTTCGCCGAGTCGGCAGGTTTTATTTCGATCAGCTCGCCAGGGCCGAACTTGAGCAGCGCGAAAAACAGCAAACTCAAACTCAGATACACGCGCAGCGGCGCGACATAGCGGGCGCGGCGCCCGCCGATGTAGTCGGCCGTCAAGCGTCCCGGCCGGCTGATCAGCAGCCACAAGGTTTGCCACAGCTTGCCTTCGAGGGCGACGTAATGGCCGATGAACTCGTGAAAAAACTCGCTGGCGCTGGCCACGTGCAGGCGGGTTTCCTGGCCACACTGCGCACAGTAATTGGCGCTGATGGCGGCGGCGCAGTTGGGACAGTGGGCGGGAATGGCAGCGTGAGAATTCATCGGAATTTGCGTAAAAGGCAATACCTGATAGTAGCTGTCCATTTTCGATTGGGCAATATCCAATTGCGCGACTGATTTTGCGCTCGCCCGATAACATTCACACAATGATTTTACAAAAAGGAAGCAAGCGATGGCCAACGAAACACCGGACCGCAAGGTCAACACCGACGCCAAAATTGAAAACGACGCCGTCAAACGCATGCCCAACGAACGCGACGAATCGCCGGACGGCCAAGACACGGCGCCGCGCGGCGTCATGAAGCAAGCCGCCTCCGATGTGGCCCAGGGCATGGTGGACACCGATCTGCACGGCAAGCCGGCCGCCGCCGCCAATGTCGACACCGGCAAGACCGGCAGCGGCGCGCAAGCGAAGCCGCAAAGCGAGGCCGCCGACGGCATGCGCCATAACGATGGCACGCGCGATGGCACGCGCGAAGGCACCACCGACAACAACAACGATTCCTCGAAAGGTTCGAACCAATGAAACAGCACCTCCGCATGACCCTCATCACCCTGGCAATCGCTTCCATCGCCGGCACCGCTCTGGCGCAAACGCAGGGATATGCGGTCGGCTTCGGCCCCAATCCGCAATTGCCGGCACAGGAAAAAAATCTGATCCCGACCGTCAATGTCGCCACCGCCATCGGCTGGCCGAACGGCGGCAAGCCGGTCGCAGCATCCGGCATGGGTGTGGCCGCCTACGCCACTGGCCTGGAGCACCCCCGCTGGCTGTACATGCTGCCGAACGGCGACATCCTGGTGGCCGAGACCAACACGCCACCGAAAGAAGAAAAAGAAAAGCACCAGATCAAGGCGGCTGCGATGGGCGTGGCGATGAAGAAGGCCGGCGCCGGCGTGCAGACGCCGAACCGCATCACCCTGCTGCGCGGCATCGGCGCGAATGGCGTGGCCGCCACCAAGACCGTGTTCATGGAAGGTCTCAACTCGCCCTTCGGCATGACCCTGGTCGGCAACGAGCTGTTCATCGCCAACGCCGACGCCATCGTCAAGGTGCCGTATAAAACCGGCGACACCAAGATTACTGCGCAGCCTGTCAAGGTGGCCGATCTGCCGGCCGGCATCAACCACCACTGGACCAAGAACATCATCGCCAGCAAGGACGGCAAATTCCTGTACGCCACCGTCGGCTCGAACAGCAATGTCGGCGAGAACGGCATGGACAAGGAGGAAGGCCGCGCCGCCATCTGGCAATTCGACCGCGCCACCGGCAAGGGCAAAATCTTTGCGTCCGGCCTGCGCAATCCGAACGGCATGGCGTGGAATCCGCAAAGCGGCATGCTGTGGACGGCTGTGAATGAACGCGATGAACTTGGCAACGACCTGGTGCCCGATTACATCACCTCGGTCAAGGAAGGCGCCTTCTACGGCTGGCCGTACAGTTACTATGGCCAGAACGTCGACACCCGCATCCAGCCGCAAAAGCCGGACATGGTCGCCAAGGCCATTCCGCCCGACTACGCCATGGGCGCGCACACCGCCTCGCTGGGCCTGGCGTTTTACGATGGCGCCCTGTTCCCGCAGCTGAAAAACGGCGCGCTGGTCGGCCAGCACGGCTCGTGGAACCGCAAGCCCGCTTCCGGCTATAAGCTGGTGTTCGTGCCATTCGCCGACGGCAAGCCGAGCGGTCCGCCGCAAGATATTTTGAGCGGCTTCCTGGCGCCCGACGGCAAGGCCTGGGGCCGCCCGGTCGGCATAATCACGGATAAAACCGGCGCCATCTTATTGGCCGATGATGTCGGCAACGTGGTCTGGCGCGTCACGCCAGCGGCGAAATAAACGTGGCAGTAGAATGCATTTTTCAACGCGGTAGCCACCAGGAGACACCATGATCATCAAGAAAACCGCCAGCGCCCAATGGAGCGGCGGCATCAAGGAAGGCATCGGCAGCATTTCGACCCAGACCGGCGTGTTGAATAAAGCGCCCTACGGTTTCAAGGCCCGCTTCGAAGACGGCCCGGGCACCAACCCGGAAGAATTGATCGGTGCGGCCCACGCCGGCTGTTTTACGATGGCGCTGTCCGGCGTATTTGAGAAAGCGGGCATGAAAGCGACGCAGATGGAAACCAAGGCAACCGTCAGCCTGGAAAAGCAGGGAGAAGGTTTTGCCATTACCGCGATTCACCTGGCGCTGACGGCGACCATTCCCGGCGCCACCGACGAGGCCTTCCAGGCCGCGGCGAAAGATGCAAAAGCGAATTGCCCGGTGTCGAAATTACTGAATGCCGACATCACGCTGGAAGCCACCCTGCAAGCGTAATCCCGGCGAAACGCCTAGAATGGTCCTTCATTCAACAGAAGGATCATTCTGATGCGTATCTTGCACACCATGCTGCGGGTCGGCGACCTGCAGCGCTCCATCGATTTCTACACCAAGGTGCTGGGCATGAAGCTGCTGCGCACCAGCGACAACCCCGAATACAAATACACGCTCGCCTTCGTCGGCTACGGCAACAACCCGGACCACGCCGAGTTGGAGCTGACGTATAACTATGGCGAAACGCAATACGAGATGGGCACGGCCTACGGCCACATCGCCATCTCCGCGGACGACATCTATAAAACCTGCGACTCGGTGCGCGCCAACGGCGGCAACATCACCCGCGAGCCAGGCCCGGTCAAGGGCGGCAGCACGGTGATCGCGTTTATTACCGATCCGGATGGCTACAAGGTGGAGTTGATCGAGCGAAAAGACCAGGCGGCAGGCGCAGGCTTGAACGCGTAAAAAAAAACGGGTGCCTCGGCGCCCGTTTCAGAGTCGATGCAATGCGCGCTTAACGTACCAGCAGCGCATTGACCGGCACCAGATCCGCCTCGCGCAGCGAACCGGCCGCCGCTTTCAGACGCAGACCATTCATGATGGTGTCATAGCGCGCGCGCGACAGGTCGCGGCGGGTCGAATACAACTGGCGCTGGGCATTCAAGACGTCGATGTTGATACGCACGCCGACCTGGTAACCCAGCTTGTTCGAATCGAGCGCCGACTGGCTCGACACTTCCGCCGCTTCCAGCGCCTTTACTTGCGCCAGGCCGCTGTTCACGCCCAGGAAGGATTGGCGGGCCGCCAGCGCGGCATTGCGCTTGGTGCTTTCCAGATCATTTCTCGCTTTGTCTTCCAGCGCGATCGATTCGCGCACGCGGCTGGTGACGGCGAAACCGCTGAAAATCGGGATGCTCCACTGGATACCGATGGCGTTGCTGGTGGTGGTGGCCGAACTGGCCGTGCTGCCGCCCACTTTCTGGCGCTGCGAAGTGGCGACCAGGTCGGCGGTCGGGTAGTGGCCGGCGCGGTTGCGCTTGATGTCGCGCTTGGCGGACTCGAGCGAGAGCTGCGATACCGTCACGCCATAGTTCTGCGTTTCAGCGGACGACACCCAGGGATCGATGATGGCCGGCTGCGGCGGCGCCAGGGTCACGCCCGGCTTCAGGGTTGCCAGTGCGGTGGGCGCGGTGCCGATGATGGCCTGTAAAGCGCTCTTCTTGTTTTCCAGATCGTTGATCGCGGCGAATTCCTGCGCCACCACCAGGTCGTAGGCCGCCTGCGCCTCGTGGGTGTCGGTGATGGTCTGGGTGCCCACCTCGAAATTGCGCTTGGCCGAGGCCAATTGTTCGGTGGTGGCGGTTTTTTGTGCGCGGGTCGATTCCAGGGTGTCCTGGGCGGCCAGCACATCGAAGTATGCCTGCGAAACACGGGTGATCAGATCCTGCTGGGCCTGGGCGAATTGCGCCTCGGTGATCGCCTGCACCAGTTTGCTTTGCTCGTAGGTTTCCCAGCGGTCCCAGCGGAACAGGGGCTGCGACAGCGACAAAGTCACCAGGTTCGAGTTGGCGGTGGCGCCATTGCTGCCGACGATGCTTTGCGCGCCCGTCTGCGGATTGGTGATCACCAGGCCTTCGTTGAACGGAGAAATTTCGGTGTTGTTACGCGACACGGCGCCGCTCAGCCCCACGGTCGGCAACAGGCCGGCGAGGCCTTGCGGCACCTTCTCGCGCCCCGCCGCCAGCGAGGCACGCGCGCTGGCGTACACCGCGTCGTTCGCCAGCGCCTGCTGGTAGACCTGGATCAGGTCGGCAGCGCGGGCGTTGAGCGACAGGCATGCGCTGGCAATCAGCGCGGCGATCAGGGGTTTCTGCATTGCTCTCTCCGTGGAGTTTTAAGTTAAAAATGATTTAATAGGTCGGCATGGAAGCGTCGACCTGCACCGCCCAGGCGTGAATGCCGCCCGTCAAATTGGTGACCTTGCCAAAGCCATTTCGCTCGAGGAAGGCCGCCACCTGCATGCTGCGTGCACCGTGATGGCAGATGCAGACGATCTCCGCCTCTTCATCGAGATCGTCGATGCGGGCAGGAATCGTGTTCATCACCATCAGGGTCGAGCCGTCAAGGTGGCAGGTCTCGTATTCCCAGGGTTCGCGTACATCGAGCAGCACCGGCCGCGGCTGTGAAGCGTCGGCGAGCCGGGCGGCCAGTTCGGGCGCGGTAATGTGCTGCATCGTCTTAAAACGTGAAGTGGGACAGCACGGCCGTGTCGGCCAGGTATTTCACATTGGTCTCGAACACCTTGACGGTGTCGTACGCCGTGTCGGACACGCGGGTGATGATGTTGCAGGACATGACGGGTGCGACGCCGATGGTGGCGGCGATGCGGCCGCCGACCTTGACTTGCTTTAAAAACGCTTCCGGCAGCACTTCCAGGGCGCCCGAGATGACGATGACATCGAACGGTGCACCCTTGTCCCAGCCCTGCGCGCCATTGCCCGCTTCGACCGTGACGTTGGTCACGCCCGCATTGGCCAGGTTGGTCTCGGCCAGGGTTTTCAGTGCAGGATTTATTTCGACGGTGGTCACCGAGCGGCCTTTGTGGGCCAGCAAGGCGGCCATGTAACCGGAGCCGGCGCCGATTTCCAGCACCGTCTCGTGTTTTTTCAGTTGCACTTCCTGCAACAGGCGCGCTTCCAGCTTCGGCGTAAACATCGCTTCGCCGCCGCCGAGAGGAATTTCGGTGTCGACAAAGGCCAGCGCCTTGGCCGATGCCGGGACGAAGTGCTCGCGCTTGACCACCACGAGGGTATCGAGCACGTCCTGGTCCAGCACGTTCCACGGGCGGATCTGCTGTTCGATCATGTTAAAGCGGGCTTGTTCAATATTCATGGCGAGACTCGGTGGGGAAAATGATAGTGCGATATTTTATCGTGAATGGCCCCAGTCGAAACATCTTAACTACAAGCAAGCCCATATCGCGTGAAATTGCGACAGTCTGCAGTTTAAGAGGGCTGAACGCCGGATAGGGGCGACGTGGGGGAAAGCAGGCCTAAGTGGCGGCGGCGGCGGGCGCCGCCAGGCCGTGCAAGGCCATGTCGAGAAAGGTGGCGAGGAAGGCCTGCGGATCGAGTTCGGCGTGCTCGCAAGGGCCGACCGAATGCTTCCAGGTCATCAGCATCAGCATGGGGGCGATCAGCACCTGGGTCATGGCGGCAATATCGATGGGGCGGAATTCGCCGCGGGCAACGGCGCGCTCGAGCATGCTGGCGATCATCTTGCTGCCGCGGTCGATCACCTCTTCCTTGTAAAAGCTGGCGATGTCCGGAAAATTGCCCGCTTCCGACATGATCAATTTCGGGATGCCCGAGGTTTTACATTCGCCGCTGCGCTGCCACCAGTTCATGATGACCTTTCGCATCAGCTCGTCGCTGGGTCCGTCGAAATTGGCGATCATCGCTTCCGCTTCGCCGATGATCGGCACGATGCTGGCCCGCACCACCGCCTTGAACAGCTCTTCCTTGTTGGCGAAATACAGGTACAGGGTGCCTTTCGACACGCCGGCGCACTTGGCGACATCCTCCAGCCGGGTCGACGCGAACCCCCGCTCGACGAACAGGTCGAGCGCCGCCGCCAGCACTTCCTGCGGCCGCGCCTCTTTACGGCGCTCCCAGCGCGGCTTGCTGTCAAACGGGCATGACATGGGTGGACCTGCTGAACAAAACTGGTGGATGAAGGAAGAATACCGATGGCGGGAAGCCAAATACTTGCGTCGTCAACAATATTAATTAACGCCGGGTCAGTAATAGTAGGCGGCAGCGCCTCCGAGCGTCAAGGAAGGGACGTGCGCGGGCCGGCAAAGTGTTGTTGAGCTGTGAACGGGGCGATGCGCGGCGCGTTATACTGCGCCTCCGCCTGCTTTTTCCCCGACCATGATGTTCCCCACCGCCCCGCCGGCGCCAGCCGCAGCCGTGCAATGCCGCGACCACTGTGGCGCCTGCTGCACCGCGCCCTCGATCACCAGCCCCATCCCAGGTATGCCGAACGGCAAACCCGCCGGGGTGCGCTGTGTGCAACTGGGAGACGACATGCGCTGCAAGATTTTCGGCAAGCCGGAGCGGCCGGCGTTTTGCGGGGGATTGCAGCCGTCAAGCGAGATGTGCGGATCGAGCCGGGAATACGCGATGCAGTGGCTCACTACACTGGAGCGGGAAACAGCGCCATCACCTTGAAGCCTGGCTTATAAATGCATCCGGTTTCGCCGCCGCGACGCTTGCTTGCGGCTCGGCCGCCGCTTCACCACTTCTCTCCACCGTCCATGTATGCACCGGCTCATGCCCCGCCCGCTGCCAGTCCGGCGGCATCCACAAGTGTTTTAATCGCTGCCACAACGGCCCCGGCGCCGCCACATCGCGCAGCATGTCGACCATCTCGTGCACATTCAGCACCAGAAAATTGTACGAGCGGATCTGGCGCGGGATGCCGTAATCCACCTTTTCGACCTCCTTCTCGTAGGTGCCGAACAGCTGGTCGAAGATGATCAATACGCCGCCATAATTCTTGTCGATGTACTGGGGATTGCGGCCGTGGTGGACGCGGTGGTTCGATGGCGTGTCGAAAATCGCCTCGTACCAGGCCGGCAACTTGCCGATGGCGTCGGTGTGGACGAAATACTGGTACACCAGGTCGACCGCCAGCATGAACATCACCACCGCCGGGGGCACCCCCAGCAGCACGGGCGGCAAATAAAAAATAAAAGTGCCGACGAACACATTCAATATGCTCTGGCGCGCGGCAGTCGTAAAGTTCATGGTTTCGCCGGAATGATGGGGCACGTGGGCCGCCCACCACCAGCGCACCCGGTGCGAGCTGCGGTGGAACCAGTAATAGCAAAATTCCACCATCACGAAAATCGGCAAGACCGTCCAGCCGTTGACCGGGATGTCGAACAGACGGTGCTGATACACCCAGGAGAACACCGCGCCGGTGGCCAGCAGCCAGGCGATGCCCTCGGCGACCTGGTAGGCCATGCCGAGAGACACATTGGCGATAATTTCTTTCCACATAAAATTGGCCTGGTGGCCGCGGCGGCGGGCGCCGGCGAATTCCACCACGAAGGCGAGCAAAAAGAAGGGCGTGGCGCCGGCCAACAGCACCTGCTTCCAGTCCACGTTATTGCCCAACAGCCCGATCAGCCAGGCATGTGCCGCATCGATCATCTGATTCATCTCCGTCGCGCCCGCACTCGGGCATCGATTATTTTTATATGGCGTCGATGATACCGCGCCGGCGGCGGCTCGCCTTCAACAACATTGGAGGGCGGCCTCGGGACGGCGGCGGGTGGGGGAAAGCGCCCCGCTCGTGGTAAGCTTCGGCCCGGTTCCTGCTGCCTGCGGGACATATTCCGCCGCTCCCGGCCTGATCTTCGCTCTTACCCCCTACTTATAAATACATGGACCTCATTCTCGCGATCAAAGCCATCGTCATGGGCTTGGTGGAAGGTTTCACCGAATTCTTGCCGATTTCCTCCACCGGCCACCTGATTTTGGCCGGCAGCCTGCTCAACTTCGTCGATGAGCGCGCCAAGGTGTTCGATATCGCCATCCAGGCCGGCGCCATTCTCGCCGTGGTCTGGGAGTTTCGCGCTCGCATCGCCGCCGTGTTCACGGGCCTGGCCGAGCGCAAGCAGCAAAAATTCGTGCTGAACCTGATCGTCGCCTTTTTGCCTGCAGCCATCCTCGGCCTGTGGTTAGGCAAGGCCATCAAGGCGCACCTGTTCAAGCCGGTACCGGTGGCGCTGGCCTTCATCATCGGCGGCCTGATCATCCTGTGGGTGGAAAAGCGCCACAAGCAGCGCGGCGACATGCCCAATTACGTCGCCCGCATCAATTCGGTCGACGAGATGTCGGCCCTCGATGCGTTCAAAGTCGGCTGCGCCCAGGCGTTTGCCCTGATCCCGGGCACCAGCCGCTCCGGCGCCACCATCATCGGCGGCATGATGCTGGGTTTGTCGCGCAAGGCCGCCACCGAGTTCTCCTTCTTCCTCGCCATTCCGACCTTGCTGGCCGCCACCGTGTACTCCGTGTACAAGGAACGCGCCATGTTGTCGATGGCCGACCTGCCCCTGTTCGGCATCGGCGGCCTGGCCGCCTTCATTTCCGCGTTCATCTGCGTGCGCTGGCTGCTGCGCTACATCAGTACCCACGACTTCACCATCTTCGCGTGGTACCGCATCGCCTTCGGCCTTGTTATCATCGCTACAGCCTACTATGGGTGGGTCAACTGGGTTGAATGAAGATTTGGACATGAGCATCGACATCGGCACGGACGTGCGTAGCGACCTCGGCGCACGCGCGCTGGAGATTCTCGACACCGTGTTCGGCTATCCGGCGTTTCGCGGCCAGCAGGCCGACATCGTCGAGCACGTCGCCAGCGGCGGCGACGCCCTGGTGCTGATGCCGACCGGCGGCGGCAAGTCGCTGTGCTACCAGATCCCGGCGCTGCTGCGCGATGGCGTCGGCGTGGTCGTCTCTCCCCTGATCGCGCTGATGCAGGACCAGGTCGACGCGTTGGCCGAGGTCGGTGTGCGCGCGGCGTTTCTGAATTCGACCCAGACGTACGAAGAATCGATGCGCATCGAGCGACTGGTGCGCACCGGAGAAATCGACCTGGTCTACGTGGCGCCGGAGCGCCTGATGACGCCGCGCTGCCTCGACCTGTTCGAAGCCTCGAAGATCGCCTTGTTTGCCATCGACGAAGCCCACTGCGTGTCGCAATGGGGCCATGATTTCCGCCCTGAATACATCAAGCTGTCGATCCTGCACGAGCGTTTTCCGAACGTGCCGCGCATCGCCCTCACTGCCACCGCCGACCACCAGACCCGCGCCGAAATTGCCCTGCGCCTGCAACTGGAAGATGCGCGCCAGTTCGTCTCGTCCTTCGACCGCCCCAACATCCGTTACCAGATCGTCGAAAAAGCCAACGGCCGCAAGCAGTTGCTGGATTTTATTTCGACGGAACACGCGGGCGATGCCGGCATCGTGTATTGCCTGTCGCGCAAAAAAGTCGAAGAGACTGCCGAGTTTCTGAATGAAAACGGCATCCGCGCCCTGCCCTATCACGCCGGCATGGAGTACGCCAAGCGCAGCGCCAACCAGGCCCGCTTCCTGCGCGAAGAATCCATCGTGATGGTCGCCACCATCGCCTTCGGCATGGGCATCGACAAGCCGGACGTGCGCTTTGTGTGCCACCTGGATCTGCCGAAAAGCATCGAGGGATATTACCAGGAGACGGGACGGGGCGGCCGCGACGGTTTGCCCGCCTCGGCATGGATGGCCTACGGTTTGCAGGATGTGGTGCTACAGCGCCGCATGATCGACGAATCCGACGCCGACGACGGTTTCAAGAGGGTGCTGGGCATGAAGCTCGACGCCATGCTGGGCCTGTGCGAAACCCTCACTTGCCGCCGCGTGCGCCTGCTGGAATATTTCGGCGAGCGCGCTTCTCCTTGCGGCAATTGCGACACCTGTCTGATCCCGCCGGTCTCCTTCGACGGCACCGTGCCCGTGCAAAAATTATTGTCGGCCATCTACCGGGTCGACCAGCGATTTGCCGCCGGCCACGTCATCGACGTGCTGCGCGGCGTGTCCTCGGAACGCATCACCCAGTGGCACCACGATTCCCTGTCCGTCTACGGCATCGGCGCCGAGCGCACCGAGCAGGAGTGGCGGGCGATCCTGCGTCAAGCCATCGCGCTCGGCCTGGTCACGGTCGATCACGAAGTGTACAGCTCCTTGAAACTGACCGATGCAGCGCGGCCTGTGCTGAAAGGCGGGCAGCAGGTGCAGTTGCGGCAGTACCAGAAACCCGTCAAACCGAAACGCGCACCCGGCTCGTCGGCGAAGGCCCATCCGGAAATGGAACTGTCGAAATCCGAGCAAGCGATTTTCGAAAAACTGCGCTGGTGGCGCGTGGAAACGGCGCGCTCGCATGGGGTGCCGGCCTACGTCATTTTTGTCGATGCAACATTGCGGGAAATTGCCAAGGTCAAACCGTCTTCCATCGACGACTTGCGTGGCGTAACCGGCGTCGGCGAAAAGAAACTTGTTTCCTACGGCGACGAGATTGTCGCCATCATCAACGACATGAATTGACAATCAAACAAAAGTAAAAACCTACTTTTGTTTGGCTTATACAGTAAAACAAGGTGAAAACCGGCTTACCGACGCAAAGCCGGTCAGGCAAAAATCACCGGCAAAGCCGGATGATTTTAGATGGAACGCAAACCCGATTCATAGCGGAGTTCGCCTCGGGGATTGCTACCTCCGTTATGCAGGCCGCCAAGGCGATGAGGCATAGGTAAGCTAGCAGTTTGGCGCTGCCGATGCCGTCGGCAGCCCCGCTTCCATCCACCCCTTGATCCCCGCCGACATCACGGCGACCTCGGTGTACCCCATTTGCTTGGCCCGCCGCGCCGCGTTGGGCGCCTTGCGGCACAAAGGATTCGAGCAGTAAAACACCAGGGGCGCGGTAAGGTCGGCCGGCAGATCGTGCGCCGTGAAGGTCTGCGGATCGAGCCGCTTCGCATGCGGGACGTGCGCTGCATTCCAGCTTTGTACGCTGTTGACATCGATCACGGTAAATTCGGCGGCGCGCTGCTGCAGCGTTGCCGGCGACACGCTTTTGAGACCAAACAGAAAGGCTAACATGGGCGGCTCCTGGGTCGATGATCAGCGCGGCAACAGCACCACGGCGAAGCGCAGCACGACTGCTGAAAACGCCACGCCCAGCGCCGTCATCGCGATGGCCGGGGCGTTGGCGATGGGCGCAAACAGCCACGCCGCCATGTAGCCCAATCCGCCCAGCACCAGCGCCCACCCCGTGAACCTGCGCAAGGTTTGCTCGCCTTGCGCGCTGCATGACCCCGCCAGCGACGGCAGGATTTTCGGCGCGCTGTTGGCATACATCACCACCAGTGCCCCCATCATTACCCCCAGCACCCGCGCCGCGCAATCGACGCTGATGTACGCCGGCGAGGCGCGGTTGAGGGCAAACGATGCCAGCAGCATGGCGCCGGCCATCGCGAGCGCGCGCAGCAGGTGGGCGCGGCGGTGAGCGTTGAAAATCATAGCTTCTCCTGAGGTTTGAGAGAGGTTTTACGGGGCGCTCGCTGCATTTGCAAGCCGAACACTTCGGCAAAGCCCAGCAAAGCTTCTTCCAGCACCGACATTTTGAGGCGATAAGTGATCGAACGGCCCTGCTTGTCCGCCTCGATCAAGCCGGCCTCGACCAGCACGGCAAAGTGCGCCGACATGGTCGGTTTCGAGACATCGAAGTGCGCCGCAAGTTCGCCGGCGCCCAGCGGCCCGGCCTGCAACAATTGCAGCACGCTGCGGCGGGTGGGGTCCGACAAGGCTTTGAAAATGGAATTCATGGATTCGATTATTAGCTAATCATCGAACTATGTAAAGCGATTTCGCGTATGCATGCGGCGCGCGCCAAACGGCTCGGTCTAATGTCGGCCGGTGCGTTCCCAAGTCATCTGGCAAGCGTAGTCGGCCAGGGGCATCAGGCCCAGCGCGCTGCGGTGGATGTCGAAATCAGCAAATGGGCGGCCGTCGGGCGGGATGAATTTACTGGCGAGCCATTCCTCGGGAGAAAACTGCGTTCCATAGCGCTGAGGCTGGCCGCGCCCTTTAAGGATGCGGTCGCTCAGCCGCGCTACTTCCCCGGCGGCGAACTCACCATCGAGCTGGCGCTGCTGCAAAACCGTCAGCCAAATCTCCTGCAAGGCAATATCCGCATCGGCATGCTGGACCAGCAGCCATAAGTCGACCAAACCCCCTTCGCCGACGGCTGCCGCGTCGGGAAATTGGCGACGTTCGGCCAGCCCGCGCAGCCACGCGCTGTTGGCGGCGTCGAGCCGGCGGACTTCGCCGCTCCGTTTGAAATCGCGCGGGTTGGCCAGCCAGGCCTTGCGTGCGCGCTGATCCATCGCGACCCGGGTGCGTAACTGCTCGCGTAATTCCGGATCAGCCAGGAGGCGGGCGGCATCTCGCTGCGCGATCGCTTCAGAGGAGGCGCCGGGATGGGCGGCGAGCCAGGCTGTCGCACCGGGACAAGGTGAGGATGCCGCTGTCTCCGGCTCCGCGCCCGATGCGCCCGCGGCAGCGAGCAGCATCGACAACAATGCTGCAACTGACCGGATTCTGCATGCTCGCGACAGGCCGCCGGCGGTCATCGTTTCGTGAACACCAAGTCCCACACCCCGTGACCGAGCTTGATGCCGCGGTTTTCGAATTTCGTTAATGGACGGTATGCCGGTTGGGGTGCGTAGCCCTCGACCGTGTTTTGCAGCAAAGGTTCGCTGCCCAAAACGTCCAGCATCTGCACCGCATAATCCTCCCAATCCGTCGCGCAGTGCAGGTAGCCGCCCGGCGCCAATTTCTCAGCCAGCAGTTTGACGAACGGCGTCTGCAACAAGCGGCGCTTGTTATGTCTGGCCTTGTGCCACGGGTCCGGAAAAAACACGTGCACGCCGGCCAGAGAAGCATCGGGAATCATTTGATTCAGCACTTCGACCGCATCATGCTGAATCAGACGCAGATTGGTCAAACCTTCTTCGCCGATCTGTTTGAGCAGGCTGCCGACACCGGGCGTGTGCACTTCGACGCCGATAAAGTCTTTATCGGGCATGGCCTTGGCGATATGCGCCGTGGTCGCGCCCATGCCGAAACCGATTTCCAGGATCACCGGCGCGCTGCGGCCGAAGGCTTGCGCGAAATCCATCGGCGCCTTGCGGTACTCGATCAGAAACTGCGGCCCCAGTTCTTCCAGCGCGCGCGCTTGCGCGATCGACAGGCGGCCGGCGCGGGTGACGAAGCTGCGGATGCGGTGTTCGGTGGGGTCGTACAACATGGCACGGCCGCTGCCGCTTGGGGGAGTTTCTGAGGACATGGGGAGAAGTGAAAAGAGTCGAATGCGGCCGCCATTATATCGCACCGCGCCAGGGGCAAAATCGCCGGGCTGGCGTCATCGTCTTGACATATTGCGTGGCTAAACTGCGGCAACTTTAGCTTTTTAACCAAGCCCGCCAAACCTGGAGTCCTGCCATGAACACCGTTACCGATCTCTCGCGCCGCCGCCTGCTGCAACTGTTCGGCGCCGCGCCCCTGCTACCGCTGGCCGGCGTGTCGACCGCCGCCCTGCTGGCCGGTTGCGGCGGCAGCGATAGCGCAGCCGTCGTCGCGCCAGTCGTGCCGCCGGTGACCACGCCGCCCGCCTTCACCGCCGTCAGCTTCAGCGGCATGGCCGCACCGACCCTGGCCAATCCTGCTGCCATGGCCACCACCTCGGTGGGGTCGACCATGACCGCCACCTTTTTCGACATGTCGAAAATCGACTACAAGCTGGCCTACCAGCCCTTCTTCATTTCCGGCGATATGGTGCCGAACGGCAGCGGCGGCACCATCCTGGCGGGCGGCTATTTCGATATCAACAACCAGCCCATCATCGACACCACCGTGGCCGGCAAGAACCGCCAGTACTTCTCGGACTCGCCGGACGGCACCTCCCTGCTGACGGTGCCGAACGCCAAGGTGGCCGGCGTCAAGGGAAACACCGTGTTCGCCGTGGTGCAATTCGAATACGCCACCTGGGCCCAGGACGGCGTCACCGGCATGTATGGCAAGCTGCCTTCGCCGATCGCTGTGCTGACCCTCGATCAGGACACCGCCACCGGCAAGCTGAGCCTGGTGAAATACCACAACGTCGATACCTCGTCGGTCAACGGCCTGTGGATCACCTGCGGCGCCAGCCTGTCGCCGTGGGGTACCCATTTGTCCAGCGAAGAATACGAGCCGAACGCTTTTACTGCGGCCACCGACGCCCAGTTCAAAGCCTACAGCAAGAATCTGTACGGCAGCGAAACCGCCGCCAACCCGTACAACTATGGCCACCTGCCGGAAATCACGGTCAATGTCGACGGCACCGCCTCCATCAAGAAGCACTACTGCATGGGCCGCATCTCGCACGAGCTGGTGCAGGTGATGCCGGACAACCGCACCGTCATCATGGGCGACGACGCCACCAACAGCGGCTACTTTGTCTTTATCGCCGACGTCGCGAAAGATCTGTCGGCAGGCAGCCTGTACGTCGCCAAGGTGGGCGCCGGCTTTTCGCTGGACCCGGCCGCGGCAGCAGCGCCGCTGACCTGGATCAAGCTGGGCAGCGCCTCCAGCGCGGAAATCCGCCAGCTGGCGAACACTTTGAAGCCGACCGACATCATGGACGTGCGCAGCGCCGATCCGCTGGACGCCACGTTCACGAAAGTCACTGCCAACGGCCGCATCGAGTGGATCAAGGTGAAACCGAACATGCAAAAGGCGGCCGCATTTTTGGAAACCCACCGCTACGCCTCGCTGGTCGGCGCCTCGATGGGCTTTACCAAAATGGAAGGCACCACCGTCAACATCCACGACAAGATCGCCTACTCCGCCCTGCAAAACTGCCAGACCTCGATGGTGGCCGGCAACGCGCTGAACGTGCCGGGCAACGGCATCTCGATCCCGAAAGCGCTCGACGCCGGCGCCGTCATGATGCTCAACCTGACGGGCGGCCAAAAGGACACGACGGGCGCGGCCATCGACAGCGAATGGCTGCCGGTCGACACCAAGGCCTTGATCACGGGAGAGGACATGGCCGCCGACGCGCTGGGCAACACCGCCAATCCTGCCAAGATCGCCAATCCGGACAACCTGAAATTCTCGGAAAAAATGCGCACCCTGTTCATCGGCGAGGATAGCAGCCAGCACGTGAACAATTTCCTGTGGGCCTACCACGTCGATACCAAGGTGCTGTCGCGCCTGATGTCGATCCCGGCCGGCGGCGAATCGACCGGCTTGCATGCGGTCGACGAGATCAATGGCTGGACCTACATCATGAGCAATTTCCAGCACGCGGGCGACTGGGGCGGCATCCACGCCAACGTCAAAACCACGCTCGACCCGTTGATCCGCGCGAATTACAAGGACAAGTTCGGCGCGGCGGTTGGGTATCTGACGGCGGAAGTCAGTCAGATCAAGCTGAGCAAGGCATAAGTTTCAAGGACAGACAGCGCCGCTGGCTGCCCGGCTTCAGCTAAAAATCACTTGAACTTCCACCAGGATTGTTTGCGTTTGAAGCGCATCAGGGGGATGTCGAAGACGGGCACTTGATCCGGATCGGCATCTCCCTCCAGCTGGTAGCCGAACCAGGCCTGCAGTGCGGCCTCGCCCAGATCGAGCGGGTGAAATACGAAGGGGTAAGCATCGTCTTCATCGCCGGGTTCAACTGTCGGATGCGCACTTTCCCAGTAAGGCGTTTCAAACGGCAGCGGCGCACCGATGTTTTCCAGAATGCCACTGTCGGGCGACAGGCTCAGCGAACGCTGCAAGACGCCGTCTCGCCACACTGCAAAGGCGAGCCAGTCGACCACGCTGTGCATGGCGTGCAGATAGACATCGTGGCCGGGGCAGGCGCCGATGAAAGTGGTCGGCAATGCCGACGGGTGATCGATGGCAAACTCCTTGGCGGCGACGACCGCGACGCCATCGAAACAGGCGGCGAAAATCTCGTCATCGTCCGGGCAGGTATTCGACAGATCGCCATCGGCAAGTTCGACCAGGTGCTCCCCTGGAAAAAGTTTGCCGGCAAACGCAGTTGTCGCTTGCCGGTCCAGCAAGGGCTTCGCGTTCAGCACGTCGCCGATATTGCCAGTGCCGTAGACCAGCATCCACGTTTTTGCGCCCATGTAGTGTCCTCCAGAGATACGGCGAGTATAGAACGGAACGCGTGCTTTCTAGCGCTTTGGCCGGCCTTCGCGCACGGGAATGGCTGATGTCGAGTATGCCGAGGCCGCGCCACACGCCGTAACGCCGAATAGCACGGTACCCCAAAGTCGAACAACTGCCGTGCCCGGTGACCGATGCGTAGGCGCAGCAAAAACCTTCATGGGGAGACAGGTAGCGCTGATAGCAACGGATGGCGGCGAGAGCGAATGACTTCACGGACAGACCCGGCAGCAAAATGCCGAGCGTATCACGTGGTGCTTGAGGTGCTGAAAACACTGGAGCGGGTGAAGGGAATCGAACCCTCGTCGTAAGCTTGGGAAGCTTCTGCTCTACCATTGAGCTACACCCGCGAGTGCTGGCATTTTACGCGGCTTTCGGGACAATCGACAAATTTGCATGTCCCACCCCGATAGCATTCCCAATGACAGCGATTGAAACAACCAATCGGGCGCGGCCCCATTCTGATGTATCATGTTTTCAATGAGTTCTTCTCATTCGATAGTTTTTATTAACCGACTCCCAGCACACGAGGATTCCCATGTCACTGATCAATACCCAGATTCCAGCTTTCAAAACCCAGGCTTTCCACAACGGTAAATTCGTTGAAGTGAGCAACGAGAGCCTCAAAGGCAAATGGTCGGTTATCATTTTCATGCCTGCCGCCTTTACCTTCAACTGCCCGACCGAAGTGGAAGATGCGGCCGACAACTACGCCGAATTCCAGAAGCTGGGCGCCGAGGTGTACATCGTCACCACCGACACCCATTTCTCGCACAAAGTCTGGCACGAGACCTCGCCTGCCGTCGGCAAGGCCAAGTTCCCATTGGTCGGCGACCCGACCCACTTCCTGACCAATGCTTTCGGCGTGCACATCCCGGAAGAAGGCCTGGCGCTGCGCGGTACCTTCATCGTCAATCCTGAAGGCGTCATCAAGACTCTGGAAATCCATGACAACGCCATCGCCCGCGATGTGCAGGAAACCCTGCGCAAGCTGAAGGCCGCCCAGTTCGTCGCCGCCCACCCAGGCCAGGTTTGCCCTGCCAAGTGGAACGAAGGCGCTGCCACCATCACACCGTCGCTGGACCTGGTCGGCAAGATCTAAGAAGTCGTGTAGCAATTGATCGGAGGGGCGCGCAGCCTTGCAGCCCCTCCCTTCCCCGCGATGGCAGTACCGGATTCTCGCAGTTGAACTGCAAGGCTGAATGTTTCATACAACTTTACGGATATCGACATGCTTGACGCCACTCTCAAAACCCAGTTGCAGGCCTATCTGCAAAACCTGCGCAACCCGATTACCCTGACCGCCACGCTCGACGACAGCGCCAAGAGCGCCGAATTGCGCGGCCTGCTGGTCGACATCGCGAGCCTGTCCGACAAGGTGACGCTCGATGAAACCGGCAGCGATGCGCGCGTGCCATCTTTCCTGATCGCCAAACAAGGCGAAAGCCGCGGCGTGCGTTTCGCCGCGATTCCGCTCGGCCATGAATTCACGTCCCTGGTGCTGGCCCTGTTGTGGACCGGCGGCCATCCGCCCAAAGTGGCGCCGGAAGTCATCGAACAAATCCAGGCCCTGGACGGCGGCAACTTCGAGGTGTACATGTCCCTTTCCTGCCACAACTGCCCGGACGTGGTGCAGGCCGCCGCCCTGATGGCAATCTACAACCCCAACATCGACACCGTCGTCATCGACGGCGGCATGTACCAGGCCGAGGTCGACGCCCGCCAGGTGATGGGCGTGCCGATGGTCTTCAAAGACGACAGCGTGTTCGGCACCGGCCGCATGACCCTGGAAGAAATCATCGCCAAGCTCGACGTCAATTCGGCCGACCGCGAAGCGACCAAATTGAACGAAAAAGACCCGTACGACGTGCTGATCGTCGGCGGCGGGCCCGCCGGCGCCGCGGCGGCCGTGTACGCCGCCCGCAAAGGCATCCGTGTCGGCATCGCCGCCGAACGTTTCGGCGGCCAGACCAACGACACCATGGCCATCGAAAACTACATTTCGGTGCTGGAAACGGACGGCCCGAAATTCGCCCTGGCGCTGGAAGCGCAAGTGCGCCACTACGATGTCGACATCATGAATTTGCAGCGCGCCGACAAGATCGTGCCGGCATCGACGCCGGGCGGCATGGTGGCGGTGCACATGGCCAATGGCGGCGTGTTGAAATCGCGCAGCGTGATCGTTTCGACCGGTGCGCGCTGGCGAAATGTGAATGTCCCCGGCGAGCAGGAATACAAGAACAAGGGCGTGGCCTACTGCCCCCATTGCGACGGTCCCCTGTTCAAGGGCAAGCGGGTCGCCGTGATCGGCGGCGGCAACTCCGGCATCGAAGCGGCGATCGACCTGGCCGGCCTGGTGCAGCACGTGACGGTGATCGAATTTGCCGACGCTTTGAAGGCCGACGCCGTGCTGGTCAACAAGCTCAACAGCCTGAACAACGTCACCATCCACGTCAACGCCCAGACCACGGAAATCACGGGCGATGGCAACAAGGTCAACGGCATCAGTTTCAAAGACCGCGTCACCGGCGAAGACCACCACGCGCCGCTGGAAGGGGTATTCGTACAGATCGGCCTGGTGCCGAACACCGAGTTCCTGAAAGGCACGCTGGAACTGAGCAAATTCGGCGAGATCGTTGTCGATGCGCGTTGCCACACCAATCTGCCCGGCGTGTTCGCCGCCGGCGATGTGACGACGGTGCCCTATAAACAGATCGTCGTGGCGGCGGGCGAAGGGTCGAAAGCGGCGCTGTCCGCCTTCGATTATCTGATCCGCCAGCCGGTCGATGAGCCTGCGAAGATTCGCGAGGAAGTATTGGCGGAAGCCTGATCCGGGTTGATTGCCGATAAAAGCCGGTCCCATTTTACGGACCGGCTTTTTTTATATCAAAAGAACGTCACGGCGGCGGCTTGCCTTCTTGTGCGAGCTTGTGCGCCATCTGCAGACCTTCGATCATCACTTTCATCGCCTGCTGCTTGCTCGCTTGGTCCGGCACGCGCAGTACATACGAAGGGTGGTACACGGTGACCACCCAGCGACCCTGATGGGCGATCGGCTTGCCCAAGGTATCTTTCAAGGTCACGTGGCACGTGCCGAGCACCGATTTCAAGGCGGTGCTGCCCAGCGCCACGATCACCTCCGGTTTGACCTCCGCCAACTCGTGCTCGAGCCAGTAGCTGCACGCTTCGATTTCCTTTTGCGCCGGGGTTTTATGCAGCCTTCTCTTGCCGCGCGGCTCCCACTTGAAATGCTTGACGGCGTTGGTCAGATAGATGGCACGACGGTCGACACCGGCTTCGTCCATCACCTGGTTCAGCAGCTGGCCCGCCGGTCCCACGAAGGGCTTGCCCTGTAAATCTTCCTGGTCGCCCGGCTGCTCGCCCACCAGCATGATGCGCGCCGTTTTCGGGCCGACCCCGCCCACCGCCTGGGTGGCGTGTTCCCACAGCTCGCAGCGGCGGCACTGGTCCAGCGAAGTGGGCGCGTCGCGTTGCGGCTGGGCCTTTTCGGGAGTGATGGTGATCGTCGTGCCGTGGCGCTGGCCGACCGATTCGGTTTGCCCGGTGCGGCGCACGCCGGCGGCGGCGCGCGTCACCATTTCCGGCACCACCTGCCCTTCCGGCAGATTCTTCCAGAAGCGAGATGGGATATGGCTTTTCATCAGCTTGTCGTTCAGGCGCGCGGGATTGAAGATGCTGCGGTAATACGTCAACCACAAGGCTTCGCCGGCATCATCGAGTTCCGCCTCGCTGCGCAGCAGGGGACCGGCGAAGTGCAGCTCGGCGCCGTCCCACAGCACACTGGCGTCGGGCGTCGCGATCAGCCAGGAAATTTTTCCCATGCGGGCGGCGAAGTGCTGCGCCACTTGCGGGAGCACATCGTGGGAAGGCTCGAACCAGGCGACAAAACGGGGGGGCCCGGCCGCCTCGTCGCGCTCCCGGAAACGGATGTAGGCGTGCATGTCGTGCTCTTCGCGCTTGACGGCTTTGACCATGCCGTGCAGGCGGCTGCCGTCCTCGTCGGCGGCGGACAGCACCACTTGCTCGCCGTGCTGCCAGCGCCAGACGATGCGGTATAAAAATGCCCAGCGGTCGGGGACGCGGCAGCAGGCGGCTTTCTGCAGCATGTCCATCAACTGGCGCGAGATGCGCACGGGCGATTTGTCGATGGCGCCGTCAACCGGCGGCGCGGCAGACGGCGGCGCTGCCTGGAACAGATCGGTCGCCGGCGCTGCGCTACCGCCGAACAAATCGGCCGCCTGGTCCGCCATCAGCCATTGAATGGCGTGCGGCGGCACGTTCGCCGCCAGCAGTTCGCGCGCCGCCTCGCGCCAGCTGGCGAAATCGTGCACGCGCACCGGTTCGCCGGCGGCGACCGCGGCGGCCAGAGCGCCGGGTGGGCCTAGGCCGCTTGCAGTTCCGTCCATAAATTCATCTGCGTGGGCACTTCCGTCATCGAGCGCCGCAGCAGTTCCGAACTGGCCGCGCCGTTGACGGGGGAGTAATCGGCGGTGACGATGAACGGTGCGATTTTTTTCATGCTGCAGCGCAGCCGTGACAGGTCGACGTAGCGGATGCGCCGCATGCGCCGCAACTCGACCAGGCGCTTGGCGTTGCGCAGGCCGATGCCGGGCACGCGGGCGATCATGCTGGCGTCGGCGGAATTCAAATCCATTGGGAAATGCTCGCGGTTGGCCAGGGCCCACGCCAATTTCGGATCGATATCGAGCGCCAGATTGCCGCCCGAGGCTGGCAGCAATTCGCTGGCGACGAAGCCATAGCTGCGCAACAGGAAATCGGCCTGGTACAAGCGGTGTTCGCGCAGCATGGGAGGCGGCGCCAGCGGCACGCTTTTCGGGCTTTCGGGAATCGGGCTGAAAGCCGAGTAATACACGCGTTTGAGTTTATAACTGCTGTACAGCGTCTCCGCCGTCGACAGGATGGTTTGATCGTCGCTGGCGTCGGCGCCGACGATCATTTGCGTGCTCTGCCCGGCCGGCGCGAAACGGGGCGATTTCGGTTCTTCCGCTTTCTCGTCCAAGCGCTGGCGGATCGAGCCCATCGCCAGTTTGATGGTGTGCACGCTTTTTTCAGGCGCCAGATTTTCCACGCTGGCCTGGGTCGGCAGCTCGATGTTGACGCTGAGCCGATCGGCATATTTGCCGGCCAGGGCGATCAGCGCCGGATCGGCGTCGGGAATGGTTTTGAGGTGAATATAGCCGCGGAACTGGTGCACCTCACGCAATTGGCGGGCAATTTCCACCAGTTGTTCCATGGTGTAATCGGCCGAGCGGATGATGCCCGAGCTGAGGAACAAGCCATCGATGTAGTTGCGCAGATAAAAATCGATGGTCAGTTTGACCACTTCATCCACATTGAAACGGGCGCGCGGCACGTTCGAGGTGCGGCGGTTGACGCAATACTGGCAATCGTAGATGCAGAAATTGGTCAGCAGGATTTTCAGCAGGGAGACGCAGCGGCCGTCCGGCGTATAGCTGTGGCAAATGCCCATGCCGGTGGTGGCGCCGATGCCGTCCTTGCCTTCCGACGAACGCTTGGGCGCGCCGCTGCTGGCGCAGGACGCGTCATACTTTGCCGCGTCGGCGAGAATTTCCAGCTTGTCGGTCAATTCCATGGGGTAAGCATCCGCTGTACGTATATACAGTATCTTACACCACGGCGCCGGACGCGGCGCGCGATTACAGAGTCAACTCCGGGTCAAGGCCGGGGCGGGCTAGCGTGCGAGCGGCTTGCCTTCGCTGTCGAGCACCACCACTTCTCCCCAGTTCAAAGAGCGCACCCCGGCTTCGATCTTGCGCAAATCGCCGATGATCAGCCAGATGATGTCGTCCGGCTTGACGAATTTGCCGGAGGCCGCCGCCAGCTGCGGCGCCGTCAGAGCGCGAAGTTTGGCAGAGTACGACGGCCAGTAATCGTCCGGCAGCCGCAGGTTCACCGAGGTGAACACTGCCGACTCCAGTGCGCCGACCGTCTCGAAGCGCCCGGCCAGGCGCGAGCGCATGCTGCGCATGATGCTGTCGTATTCGCTGCCCACCAGCGGGCGCTCGCCGGCCACGCCGCGGATTTCCTTCGCCACTTCCAGCATGGCTTCGCGGGTTTTATCGGTCTGCACCGGCGCGACGATCTGGAAAGCGCGCTGGCCGCGCACTTCCGTCAATCGGCCCGAAGTACCGTAGCTCCAGTGTTTATCGAGGCGCAGGTTGCGGTTCAGGCGAGAGGTGGCCATGCCGCCGAAATTGCTCATCACCGGCTCCATGGCGATATCTTCCGGCTGGCCGTGCGACTGCGTCAACTGGGCTGGGGCGATGATCGACTGCGGTGCATCGGGCTTGTCGACCAGGTAGATGCGTGCGGGCGCCGTGCGGGCTACCCCGATGGCGGCGCGCTCCGGCGTCACCACGGGAGCGCGCCATGCACCGAAATTCGCTTCGAGCGCCGGCAGTACCTTGTCCATGGTGGTGTCGCCGGTAACGACGATGGTGGCGTTGGCAGGCGTGAACCAGGCCGTATGCCAGGCAGCCAGGTCGTCGCGGCGCAATCCTTTGATGCCAGCGTCATCGCCCAGGATCGGCCGCCCGTAACGGTGATCCGCGCCATAAAGCAGTTCTGGCATCAGTCTGGCCGCCAGCGCGGTGGGCTGCGCGCGTTCCTGGCCCAGTTGCGCCAGGCGGCGCTGCTGCGCCAGATTGAACTGGTCCTGGGCGAAGGCCGGATGCAGGGCCGCGTCGGCCATCAGCGCCAACGATGGCGTCAGCTGCGCGCTGGTGGTTTGTAGCCGCACCAGCGACGATTCCAGGCCACTGCCGGCGGAAAAGCGCGCGCCCAGCGATTCGAAGGCTTCGGCCAATTGAAACGCGTTGCGCGTCGTCGTGCCCTTGTCCAGCATGTCCAGCGCCAGCGAGGCGGTGCCGGGCTTGTCGACCGGATCGGTGACGGCGCCGGCATCGACCGCCAGCGCCACGTGCACGATGGGCGCGCCGTGGCGCTCCACCAGCAGCACTTTGACGCCGTTCTTCAGGGTAGCGCGGGCGATCGGCGGAAAACTGACGTCGGGCGTCTCGCCCAGCGCCGGCAGGACTTTGCGGTCGACGACGGCCTTGGTGGCCGCCAGTTTGGGGAAGGGTTTGACGGTCATCGTGTAAAACGGCGCGCGCAGCCAGCGGGTGGCCACCGCCTTCACCTCGCCCGGGGTGGCCTTTTGCTGCTGTTCCAGCCGGGTCAGGTAGGCGTCGGCGCTGCCGCCGTAAGTCATGCTCTCGGCAAGCACGTCGGAGCGGCCGCCGAAGCCGCCCAGCCGTTCGATCGAACGCGAGAACTCCGCCAGGTACACCGTTTTGACGCGCGCCAGTTCGGCGGGCGTCGGGCCCTTGTCGAGCAGTTCGTTCAATACCGAATCGACTTCCTTTTCCACCGCCAGTGGATCGACGCCCGGCTTGACCATCACCGTGATAGTCAAGGTGCCGGCCAGTTCGCCGTCGTTGACGGAAGCGCTGACGGATGTCGCCATGGCTTTGTCGTAGACCAGGCGGCGGTCCAATCTGGCGCTCTTCGAGCCAGCCAGCACTCCCGTAAACAGTTCGAGCGGCGCGACCTGGGCATCGCGCCAGCTGTGCGCATGGTAGCTGCGGGTGATGCGCACCTGCGGCACCTGGTCCTGCATTTCATCGCGGATGTTACGCTCGAGCGCAGGGATCCAGGTCTCCAGGCGCGGCAGCGGCGGACCAGGAGGAATCTCGCCGAAGTACTTGGTCACCAGTTCGAGCGCGCGCGCCGGCGTGATGTCGCCTGCCAGCGAGATCACCGCGTTGTTCGGACCATAATAGGTGCGGTACCAGTCCTTGATGTCGTCCAGCGAGGCCGCGTTCAAGTCGTCCATGCTGCCGATGGTCGACCACGAATACGGGTGCGAGTATGGATACATCTTGGCGCTGATCTCGTTGCGCACGCGCCCGTAGGGCTGGTTTTCGCCCTGGCGCTTTTCGTTCTGCACCACGCCCCGCTCGCGCTCGAGCATCTCCTTCGAGATGTAATTGGCGAGGTAGCCCATGCGGTCCGATTCGAGGTACAAGGTGCGTTCCAGCGCGGAGGTGGGCACGTCCTCGAAAAAATTGGTGCGGTCGGTGTTGGTGGTGCCGTTGCGGTTGTTCGCTCCCAGGTCGTCCATCGCTTCGCGAAAGCCGTGCGGGTAGTTTTCGGAACCATTGAAGAAGAAGTGCTCGAACAGGTGGGCGAAGCCGGTCTTGCCGCGTTTTTCGTTGCGCGAACCGACGTGGTACCAGAGATTGACGCCGACGATGGGCACGGCGTGGTCTTCGTGGACGATCAGGGTCAGGCCATTGGGCAGCACGAAAGTTTGATGTGCGATGGCGTAGGCGGCGCGGTCGAAGGTCGCCGGCGCAGGCGCCGTAGCGGCATGCGTTTGCGCGGTGAAGGCGAAGCTCAGGGCAAGAATCAGTGGGCGAAGTGTCATGGCGAGCTGGGTCGAATTGGAAAACGCCGGCCGGCGGAACCGGACCGTCAGGCGTGAGTCGGTGAAATCGGCGCGTTCGAGGCTTGCTGCTGCAATTCTCTCTCGTAGCGCGCGCGCTGAAAATCGTTCATGCGGGCGGCCGCCTGTGCGGCGAAGCGCTCGGCGCCGGCCACGCCTGCATGCGTGGCGCGCTGCAGCCACAGGGTGGCCCACAAGGCGTCGCTCGGCACACCCTGTCCGCTCAGATACATCAGGCCCAGATTGAACTGGGCGCGGGCATGGCCCTGGCGGGCCGCGGCCAGGTACCAGGCGTGGGCGGCGGCGTAATCGCGCGCCACGCCCTGTCCGGTGTCGTGGCGCAGGCCGAGGGCGAACTGCGCCAGCGCGTGGCCCCGTTCGGCCGCCTTGACGTACCAGCCGTAGGCCTGGGCGTCGGCGGCGCCGCTTTCGTCGAGGTCGAACAAGGCGCCCACTTTGTATTGCGCGGCGGCGTAATCCTGTTCGGCAGCGCGCAGATACCAGCCCAGCGCCGCCTGCATGTCCTGCTCGACGCCGGCCCCGCTTTCATAACAGAGGCCGAGGTCGAACTGGGCCCGCAGATGGCCCTGGTCGGCGGCCTTGCGGTACCAGGCGGCGGCCTGGCCGCGGTCGGCTTCGACGCCGTCGCCGCCATGGCCGCTGTCGATCAGCTGGCCCAGGTGATACTGGGCGCTGGCGAAGCCCTGCACGGCGGCCTTGCGGTACCAGTGGGCGGCACGGGCGGCGTTGCGCTCGACGCCCTGGCCATATTCGTGGCGCAGGCCCAGGTTGTCCTGGGCGCCGGCATGGCCCTGGTCGGCCGCCTTGCGGAACCAGCCCATGGCCGCCGCTTCGTCGCGCGGTACGATATCGCCCTGGCCGTTATCGAAGATCAGGCCGAGATTGAATTGCGAACTGGCGTGACCCTGCTCGGCCGCCTTCTTGTACCAGTTGACCGCCTTTAGCATATCGTGAGCGACGCCGTCACCCTGCTCGTAGCGCAGGGCGAGATTGAACTGGGCGGCCGCGTAGCCCTGCTCGGCCGCCTTGCGAAACCACGACAGCGCCTGCTGCGAATCCTGCTGCACGCCCTGGCCGTTGTCGTAGCGCAGGCCGAGATTGAACTGGGCGCGCGCGTAGCCCTGCTCGGCGGCCTTGCGGTACCAGGCGATCGCCAACTTGAAATCCTGCGGCACGCCCTTGCCGCTTTCGTACATCATGCCCAGGTTGTTTTGCGCGCCGGGATCGCCCTGGCTGGCGGCCTGGCTGAACCAGTGCATGGCCTGATGCACGTCGACCGGCACGCCCTGGCCCTTCGCGTACAGCCAGCCCAGGTTGTACTGGGCGGCGGCGTAACCCTGTTCGGCGGCGCGCTGATACCAGGCCAGCGCCTGCTGGTAATCCTGGCCGACGCCCTGGCCCTTCTGGTACATCACGCCGAGGTTGTACTGGGCCTGCTCCAGGCCCTGGGTGGCTGCCATGCGGTACCAGGCCACGGCCAGCTCGTAATTTTGCGGCACGCCCTGGCCGTTGACGTACATGAAACCGAGCGAGTGCTGGGCACTGGCCACGCCCTTTTCGGCGAGCGCCTTGACCCGCAAGAATTCCGCCGTGTGGCGGCCGTCGGGGCGCGCGCCGGGAGTGGACAAGGGCTGCGCCGGCGCCACGGTCAGGACTGAATGGCGACGAGGTGCGGCGCGCTCGGCGCCGGCGACGGCGCGGCAACATCCGCGTCGGCATCGCCATCCTGTTCACCGAGCAGGCCGATGAAATTCGACAGCGCGATGGGCCGGTGGTACAGATAACCCTGCATCGTCAGACAACCGTTTGCCTTCAGATAGCGCGCCTGCACGTCGGTCTCCACCCCTTCGGCGATCAGGTGCAGGCCGAGGCCGCGGGCGATCGAGATGATCGCCAAAATCACCGGATAGTGGCCGTGTTCGTCGTGGATCTCCTTGACGAAGGACTGGTCGATCTTGATGGTGTGAATGGGGAAGCGGTGCAGGTAGGACAGCGAAGAATATCCCGTGCCGAAATCGTCGATCGCCACCGACACGCCCAGCTGGCACAGTTTATTGAGCTGCTCGATGGCGTACTGGGGATTGCGGATGCAGATATTTTCCGTGATCTCCACTTCGATCTGCGCCGGCGAAATCCCATAGCGCACCAGCGCGCCGCGCATCTTCTCGAAGAAATCGCCGCGGTCGAGGTACTGGGGCGACAGGTTCAGGGACAGGCGGATCGCTTCGTTGCCGCTGGCGTTCCACTGCAGCATATCGCGGCACAGGGCGCCGATCATCCAGTCGGAGATCGGCAGCATCAAGCCGTTTTCTTCGGCGAACGGCAAGAACTCGCCGGCCGTCAGCAGGCCGCGCACCGGGTGGTTCCAGCGCATCAGACCCTCGGCGCCGATGATGCGGCCGGTGATGACGTCCATCTGCGGCTGGTAGTGCATTTCCAGCTCGTTCTGCTCGAGCGCCTTGCGCAAGCTCTGTTCCAGCGCGATCTTCTGGTGCGAGACGTCGAGCATCGAGTTGTGATAAAAACTGTGGCCGTTTTTACCCAGCGCCTTGACCTGGTACATGGCGATGTCGGCGTGGCGCAGCAGCTCGTCGATCGATTCGCCGTCGGTCGGATAGATGGCGATGCCGATCGAGGCCGAGATGTGCACTTCGTGGCCATCGAGGTCGAAGGGCTTTTGCAGGCACTCCAAAAATTTATCCGCAATCAGCTTGGCGTCTTCACGGTCGCGCAGTTCCGGCAGCACGATGGTGAATTCGTCGCCGCCCTGGCGCGCCAGGGTGTCGCCACGTCTCAAACACTCTTTCAGGCGCACCGATGCCTGCTGCAGCAGTTCGTCGCCCTTGACGTGGCCCAGGGTGTCGTTGACCAGCT
>JACXTT010001950.1_pt1 | contig 33602 bp, 32 predicted proteins | sample 9270951 | NCBI WGS metagenome assembly JACXTT01 (sample SAMN15532306, study PRJNA645909) | rock metagenome | isolation source: weathered quartz diorite | place: Puerto Rico | collected 2017-06-21
CAAGTGGGGGCTTTGTGGTGTGGCCCAACCCCCTCGCCCGCTGCCGCCCCCCATACCAGCCGCGCGGAGCTCCTGCACCAGTATCGCCGGGGTTGCCGTTCTGGCATCCGTTGATGACCTTGCGCTGCGGCTGGCCCAGCAAGTCCCAGTAGCGGCGCACCATGCGCACATTGGAGTCATTGCTCTCGCTGCCACTGGAGGAATAAAACACGTGGTTGAAGCTACGGTCACCCACATCGGGGGCCAGCGACGCCAGCTTGGCCGCCAGTTGTGCCGCAGGCACATTGGTGGTCTGGAAGAAGCTGTTGTAGTACGGCAGCGTCATCATCTGCTGATGGGCGGCATCGGCCAGCGCCTTGCGGCCATAACCCACATTCACGCACCACAGGCCGCTCATGGCGTCCAGCACGCGCTTGCCCTCGGAATCCCAGACATAGATGTCTTCAGCTTTGGTCATCACGCGTGCACCGCGTGTATTCAGGTCCTTGAAATCTGTGAAAGGGTGCAGAAAATGTGCGCTGTCCAGGGCTTGGATCAACTGGGTATCGACAACTGTGTTCATTCTGAATTCCGTTGAAAACTGAGGGGCGGGCTTTACACGTGGAGCAGCAGGTGCTCGCGTTCCCAGGGTGAAATGACCTTCATGAATTCATCAAACTCCAGCTCCTTGATCTCGGAGTACACGGTGATGAATTCACGGCCCAGCACTTCATGCAGGTCCGTCTCCTTGCGCAACCAGTCCAGTGCCTCGCCCAAACTGCGCGGCAGCGAATAGGCAGACAGGTATGCGTCGCCCTTCATCTCGGGCTTGGGCTTGATCTTGTTCTTGATGCCCAGATAACCGCAGGCCAGCGTCATGGCCATGGCGACATACGGATTGGCGTCCGCACCGATCACCCGGTTTTCCACACGGCGGGCTGCGGGCGTCGAAATCGGCGAGCGGATGCCCACAGTGCGGTTGTCGTAGCCCCATTCGATGTTGATCGGTGCCGCCGTATTGCGCGACAGACGGCGGTAGCTGTTCACATACGGTGCGACCAGCACCATTGCTGCCGGGATGTAGCGCTGCAAGCCACCGATGTAGTGCATGAACATCTCGGACGGCGTGCCGTCTTCGTTGCTAAAGACGTTTTTGCCCGTTGCCACATCCAGCAAACTCTGGTGCACATGCATCGCGCTTCCCGGCTCGCCTGCAATCGGCTTGGCCATGAAGGTGGCATACATATCGTGGCGCAGAGCCGCTTCACGCACTGTGCGCTTGAAGAAGAACACCTCGTCAGCCAGGCCCAACGGCTGGGCGTGGAAGAAGTTGATCTCCATCTGGCCCGCACCGACCTCGTGGATCAACGTGTCGACGTTGAGTTCCATCTTGTCGCTGTAGTCGTAGATTTCCTCGAACAGCGGGTCGAATTCGTTCACCGCATCAATGCTGTAGGCCTGACGCGAGGTCTCAGCCCGGCCGCTGCGGCCCACCGGTGGGCGCAACAGGGTGTTGGGATCCGTGTTGCGGGCAGTCAGGTAAAACTCCAACTCGGGCGCCACAATGGGCTGCAGGCCTTCGGCCGCAAAAAGGTCACAGACACGGCGCAGTACGCTGCGCGGCGCAAAGGGAACCAGCTTTCCTTCGTGGTCAAAGCAATCGTGAATCACTTGCGCAGTGGGGTCCACGGCCCACGGCACGATGCGCACCGAAGAAGGGTCAGGACGCAACTGCATGTCCTTGTCCGTCGGGTCAATGACGTCGTAGTACGGACCGCTTTCCGGAAATTCACCGGTCACTCCCATGGCCACGATGGCTTGCGGCAAGCGCATGCCGCGGTCTTCGGTGAACTTGGCGCGGGGCAGAATTTTGCCGCGCGCCACACCGGTCAAGTCAGGTACCAGGCATTCCACCTCGGTGACACGACGCTCGTTGAGCCATTGTTCCAGATCGTTGAAATTCATTGTCTTGTTTTCACTCATATCGCACTCCTGGCTGCTTGACGCTGCCTTCTTTCTTTATTGAATTACTCTTTGCTTTGCTGAAATCGTTGCTGGTGTCGGGCTCGGCAGGCCTTGCCAAAATCATGGAACAAGGCTGCATAGAAGGGATTCTCTGCAGTCTTCCATTCGGGGTGCCATTGCACTGCATAGGCAAACGTCTTGGCGCCCAGCACCTCAAACCCCTCTACCAACCCATCCGGGGCATGGGCCAATGCACGCAAGCCCTGTGCCAATCGGCCTATGCCCTGGCCGTGCAGAGAATTGACCTGTGCCGTGGTGCCCTGGGCCCAACGGGCCATGGCAGATTCTGGCTCCAGTCGGACGGCATGGCGAGACGCGTATTGCACCGCATGGGGTTGCTCTTTGGGCTCGCGATGGTCCATCATGCCGGCGACGTCCTGCACCTGTTGCAGCAGCGATCCCCCCATGGCCACATTGATTTCCTGAAAACCGCGGCATACACCCAGCAGAGGAACCGACTGCGCCAGACAGGCCTGCACCAACGCCAGCGTTAGTGCATCGCGCTGGGGGTCCAATGGCAGTGCGGGATTGGTGACGGTTTCGCCGAAATGGGAGGGATGCACATTGGACGGTGACCCCGTCAGCAAGACACCGTCCACCAGGTCCAGCAGCTCGGGAATCTGGCTGGCCTGGGCCAAAGGGAACATCACGGGCTGGGCGTCCGCATGGTCTTTCACGGCCCGGGCGTACTTGTCGCCCAGCACCAAAAATGGCATGGCTAAATCTCCCTGTCCCAGCAGGCGATGATCAGCAGGTAGCCAGACCAGTGATGGCGGCTTTTTCATGGTTGTCTCCGTATTCTTTGAAGAATTGTCAGGCAGAATTGGATGCACATGGGAGCCATTTGCGGCAACCCCAAGGTGCCAGTTGAAAGTAGCCCCCACGCTCCACCGCTGTGCGGGTCGCTGCCCCCCAAGGGGGCTAATTTTGCTTGGGGCGGCCCTGCGCAAAATTGCCTTCATGCTTCGCTACTGTGCAGTTCGCTGCCCAAGGAAATTCAATGCTTTCAGAACTCTTGCTCACCGAAATGGTTCGGCTCAGCCAACAGGACAACATGCCCTTGCACCGCCAGCTGTACGAGGCCATGCGTCGCGCCATCCTCGATGGCAAACTGGCGGCGGGCGACCGCCTGCCCTCCAGCCGCGAACTCACCCAGGACCTGGATCTCTCGCGCAACACCGTGGTTGCCGCACTTAACCAGCTGTGCGTGGAAGGCTACCTCGTCAGCCGCGTAGGCAGTGGCACCTATGTCAACGACAACGTGCCCAAAGCACACCCGCGCGCGCGCGCCAACCATACGCCAAGGCTGCATGCGGGCCTGTCCAAACGCGGCACCGCACTGTCGAGTACCTTCTGCGCCACGCAGCTGGAAATCCAGCCGTTTACGCCCGGCATTGCCGACTTCAGCGCCTTCCCCGTCGCCTTGTGGCAACGCCTGCAGAACAAGCACTGGCGCATGACCTATCCCGAAATGCTGGACTACAGCTCCTCCGGTGGCCATACCCCCTTGCGCCGCGCCGTGGCCGATTACCTGCGCGTGTTCCGCAGTGTGCCGGTGGAGGTGGACCAGGTCATCATCACCAGCGGCACCCAGCAGTCGCTGGAGCTGTGCGCCCAGTTGCTGGCCGACCACGGCGATACGGTGTGGCTGGAGGACCCGGCCTACTGGGGCGCGGTCAAGGCCTTCCTGGCCACCGGCCTGCAGCTGCATCCGGTGGCAGTGGACCAGCATGGCATTGCCCCCTCTGCTGCGGATGAGAAAAAGCCGCCACGCGTCATCTACACCACCCCTTCGCACCAATACCCTACCGGGGCGGTGATGTCATTGGCACGCCGGCAGCAAATCCTGTCGCTGGCGCAGCAGCACAATGCCTGGGTTCTGGAAGATGATTACGACAGCGAATTCCGCTTCAGCGGCCCGCCCCTGTCCTCGCTGGCCGGGCTGGACCAGGACGAGCGGGTGCTCTACATGGGCTCGTTTTCCAAGGTGCTGTACCCGGGGCTCAAGCTTGGCTACCTGGTGGTACCCAAGCGCCTGGTATCGGCCTTCAAGCAGGCCCACTACGACCTCAACCGCCCCGGACAGATGCCGCTGCAAGCAGCCCTGGCCGAATTCATCGAACTGGGCCACTTCGCCAGCGCGCTGCGCCGCGCCCGGCAAAGCTATGCAGAGCGTCGGCGCTGCCTGCTGGAAGCCCTACAGCCCTGTCTGGGCGAGCACGCCCAAATCACCGGTGCCGAGCAAGGACTGCACCTGTGCATACGCCTGCCCAACACCCTGGACGACAAGGCACTGGCGCAACGCATTGGGGACACCGGGCTGATCGTGCGCGCGCTCTCCGCCTATTGTCTGCAACGCAAGGACGCCAAAGGCCTGGTGATCGGTTATGGCTATGCGCCGCTGGAAGAGATCAAGCGCTATGGGCCCGCGCTGGCCAAGGCATTGCAGGCGGAATTGCGACGCATCCCGCGCGGACGCTGAAGGGGGGGGCTGGATTGCGCCCAACGGCATTCCAGGACTTTTTTATGAAAAAAGAGGCTGCAGCCCTTGCCGATATTGCGCAATTAGCTACTAAATTGATAGCGTCCTGGAATTAAAACGCATCCCTCAGGCGGTGGTACAGCGTGCCCAGAACCAGGCTGGGCATGCGCAACAGGGGCCCACCAGGGAAGTTGCGGTGCTTCAGGCTGGCGAACAGGTCAAAGCGCTCGGCCTGCCCGGCCACGGCTTGCGCCACTAGGCGCCCCCCCAGGCCGGTCATGGCGACACCATGGCCGCTGAAGCCCTGCAGGTAATACAGATTGCTGCCCAGACGTCCAAAGTCCGGCGCGCGGTTCATGCTGATGTCAACAAAACCGCCCCAGAGGAATTCGATGGGCACATCGCGCAAGGCCGGAAACACCTGGCCCATGCGCCGGGCCATCACCTGCTGCAGGTCCGCCGGCGTGCGCGTGCTGTAGCTGACGCGGCCACCAAACAGCATGCGATGGTCGGCGCTGAAGCGGAAATAGTCGAGGATGAAATTGTTGTCGCAGGCCGATGCCTTGCTGGGAATTAGCTGCTGGCACAGCGCAGGGGCCAACTGCGCCGTGCTGATGATGTAGGTGCCCACAGGCATGATGCGCGGTGTGATGTCCGGAGCCACCCGCGGACCATACTCGGCCAGCGTGTAGTTGCCCGCCAACACGCCAAACTGCGCGGTCACGGAGCCCTGCGCAGTGCGTGCCACCAGCGCGCTGCCGCGCTGCAGGTCGGTCACCGCCGAATGCTCAAAAATCTGCACCCCCAGATCGCGCGCGGCACGCGCCAGGCCCAATCCGTATTTGAGCGGATGCAGATGCCCCGATGTACGCTCGTAGGCCGAGGCACAGTACAAGGGGCTTTGCACATGGCGTTGCACCTCTGCCCCGCGTGCAAAGTCGGTCTTGAAACCGTAGTTGCGCTCCATGGCCTGCATCTCTTCTTCCAGGGCCCGCGCCTTACGCGCCGAGTCGGCCACATAGAGGTAACCGTGCACACGGTCGCAATCGATCTTGAACTCGGCGATGCGTTCGTCCACCAGCTTCACCGCATCCAGCGACATGTTCCAGGCCAGGCGTGCCTGGTCAGCGCCCAGCTGCTGCTCAAATGGCCCCTGCCCACTGGCAAAGCCAACAATGGTCTGCCCGCCATTGCGCCCGGAAGCACCGCTGCAAATGCGATCCGCCTCCAGCACCGCCACCTTGTAGCCGCGCTGCGCCAGTTCTATCGCAGCCGACAGGCCGGAGAAACCGGCCCCCACTACCAGCACATCGGCACGCACCTCGCCCTGCAAGGGAGGCAAGGCCGGCTCGCGCTGCACGCTGGCTTCGTAATAGCTTTGCTGGTTGAGTTGGGTATCGGAATCAAGCAACATGGACACACTTTCAAGGGGCAGTGGAAGACAGGGCTACGCCGCGCCGCGGCGCAGCCCGCAAGGCATCAGGCAGGCGTCTTGGCAATCTGGCCGCACAGGTAGGTCCAGACAAAAGTCGCCGCAGCATTGCTCGTGAGCTCGGCATGGTCGTAGGCCGGCAGCACCTCCACACAATCCATGCCGATGAAGTTCAGCGGCGCGAGTTCTTCCAGGAAGGTCAGCACCTGAGAACTCGTCATGCCTCCGGGCTCGGGCGTGCCGGTGCCGGGTGCAAAGGCCGGGTCCAGACAGTCAATGTCCAGTGTCAGGTAGCACGGGCGATTGCCCAGGCGCGCCTTGATCTCGGCCAGGATTGCCCCCAGGCTGCTGCCGTCCTTGCCGCGCAACTCGCGCGCCGTGTAGATCAGGCCGCCCTGGTCTTTCACGTACTCGCGTGCGGCGCGCGTGCCACTGGAACGCAGGCCGATCTGCACCGTGTGCTGGCGGCTCACCAGGCCTTCCTGGATCGCCTCGTAGGTCCAGGTGCCGTGGCCCGAGGGCTCGCCGAAGTGGTCCTCCCAGGTATCGCAATGTGCGTCGAAGTGGATCAGCGCCAGCTCGCCGTGGCGCGCCTTGGCGGCGCGCAGCAAGGGCAAAGTGACCGAATGGTCACCGCCGATAAAGACACAGTGGTGCGCCGCCATCAGGGCCGTGGCCTGGCGTTCGATCTCGGCGCGCACCGTGGGCAGTGGCGAGGCATTGGGCAGGCGCATGTCCGCCGCGTCGCCCAGCACACCGATCGGACTGACCTGGAACACCGGGTGCAATCCATCGCACAGCATGAGCGAGGCGCGGCGTATTTCCTGCGGGCCAAAGCGCGCGCCGGGCCGGTTGGTCACGGCGCCGTCAAAGGGCACACCGACGACGGCGTAGGCGTGGTCCTGCAGGGCGGGAGAAGCGAGAAAACGATTGCTGTTGTTGGCGTAAGCAAATTCACCGATGGCCATGGGAGTTCCTTCATTGGAGATGCCCAGAAGTTACAGCATTCGCGCCAGCTGGCTGGGGCCAATTCGGGCTGCCGCCATCAAACCAGTGGCTCCAGTGCACGCAGGCATGGTGTAGGCTCATCCCTTTGTCCGCACACCCAGCCGCTCCATGCAGTCTGCCACCCCCACCGCCGCCGCCCAGCACCCACCCCGCCGGTGGACGGCCTACCTGTTCCTGGCCCTGAGCATGTCGCTGGTAGGCGGCTATGTGGCGCTGTCCAAGCCGCTGGTGGCGGCCCTGCCCGTGTTCCTGCTGGCCTGGCTGCGCTTTGGCATTGGCGGCCTGGCCATGCTGCATTGGCTCAAGCGCCCCGCGCAGGAGGTGCCAATGACGTCGGCCACGCGGCGCCTGGTGTTTCTCGAATCGCTGCTGGGCAACTTCCTATTTTCCATCTGCATGCTGTTTGGCGTGAGCATGACCAGTGCAGTTTCTGCAGGCGTGATCATGGCCAGCATCCCCGCCGTGGTGGCGCTGATGAGCTGGGCTTTGCTGCGCGAGCGCATTGGCCCGCGTATCTGGGCCGCGGTGGCCTGCAGTGCACTGGGCATCAGCCTGCTGGCGCTATCAAAAAATGAGCTGCCTGCACAATCCGGACAAGGGCTGGAGGCCGATTTGGCACATAACAAGGCACTACTGGGCAACCTACTGGTGTTTGCCGCCGTACTGTGCGAGGCCGCCTACGCGGTGATCGGCAAGAAGCTCACTGGCGCGCTGTCTCCCAAGCGCATCACTGCATTGATCAACCTCTGGGGTTTTGCCCTGATGACGCCGCTGGGCCTGTGGGCGGCGTGGCAGTTCGACTTTGCCGCGGTGCATCCGGGCTCGTGGCTGCTGCTTGTGTTTTACGCGCTGGCCGCCAGTGTGTGGACCGTCTGGCTGTGGATGACCGGCCTGAAGACCGTGCCCGCTGCGCATGCGGGGGTGTTCACCGTGATGTTGCCCATTGCCGCCGCCCTGGTGGGCGTGGTGGTGCTGGGCGAACGCTTGAGTGGCATGCAGTTGCTGGCGTTTGGCATTGCCCTGCTGGGCGTGCTGCTGGCCACGCTGCCCGCGCGCAAACCCGCCTGGTAAAACTACACCAGCGGTTGCGCGCTGACCACGATGCCGTCTTCATCGGCATAGAGCCAGTCGCCCGGGTGCACCCACACGCCCTGGATATGGACGGCCACATCGGTCTGGCCCTGGTTGCGCTTTTCGGTCGGCAGCGGCATGGCCGCCAGGGCGCGGATGCCCACCGCCTGGCCCGCCAGCTCGGCGGTGTCGCGCACACAGCCGTCGATCACCACACCGGCCCAGCCATTGCGCGCCGCCGCCGCACCGAGGTTGCCGCCCAGTAACGCACGGCGCAATGAGGCGCCGCCATCCACCACCAGGACTTTGCCCACCGGCCCCTGCGGCGTATCCAGCGTGCCGGGTGAATCCACCGCGGCCTTGACCAGGGTGTTGTCCTCGAAGCACTTCACCGTAACCACCGGGCCACTGAATTTGCGCACCTGGCCATAGTCCTTGAACACAGGCGGCAGCACCCGAAAAACCCCGGACAGATCGTGCTTGTGGGCGTCGCACAGGTCACAGGTGGCGAAGGGCGTGGGCATCTCGAGGGACTCCTTTTCGTTGAATGGGCCTATTCTCCAATGAAAAAAACAACATCTCCGAGTGAAAAAAGTAATTTCCCGCTTGGAAAGCCGCTTTTTCTCCAGTAGCATGCGCCTTACCAGCGAAGAAGCAGTTTTTCTGCTGGTGATTAATCAACTTCTAGAAGGACAATCAATCATGGCAACTGCAAAAAAACCGGCTGCAAAAAAAGCCGCTCCCGCAAAGAAGGCTGCACCAGCGAAGAAAGCTGCACCAGCTAAAAAAGTAGCAGCCAAGAAAGCTGCTCCCGCCAAGAAAGCCGCTCCCGCCAAAAAGGTAGCGGCCAAGAAGGCGCCCGCGAAGAAAGTCGCCGCCAAGAAGGCCCCCGCCAAGAAGCGCACCGTCAACGCCGCCTTCATGAAGGCCTTGACTCCCAGCGCCGCACTGGCTGCCATCGTCGGCTCCACTCCCCTGCCCCGTACCGAAGTGGTCAGCAAGCTGTGGGCCTACATCAAGAAGAACAAGTTGCAAGACGCTGTCAACAAGCGCATGATCAACGCCGACGCCAAGCTGAAGGAAATTTTCGGCAAGATGCAAGTGTCCATGTTTGAGATGGCTGGCCTGATCGGCAAGCACCTCAAGTAATCACGCACTGCGTTGCAAGTAAAAAGGCCGGCTCAAACCGGCCTTTTTTTTGCTGGTAACATCCACGGCTTTTTTCACCCCACCCCCACCCCATGCTGCGTTTCATCTTTACGCGCCTCAGCCTGATCATTCCGACCTTCTTCGGCATGACCCTGCTGGCGTTCTTTCTCATCCGCATGGTGCCGGGTGACCCCATCGAAACCCTCGCCGGCGAGCGCGGTATCGATGCGGAACGCCACGCCGTGCTGCTCAAGGAATATGGCCTGGACCGCCCGGTGATGGTGCAATACGGCATCTACATCGGCAAAGTCCTGCACGGTGATCTGGGCAAATCCATCATCACCCAGGCGCCAGTGCTTACCGAATTCGGGTCGCTGTTTCCCGCCACCATCGAGCTGGCCCTGTGCGCCATCCTGTTTGCACTGCTGATCGGCATCCCGGCAGGCATCCTGGCCGCCGTCAAACGCAACTCCGTGCTCGACCACGGGGTCATGGGCGTCTCGCTCACGGGCTACTCCATGCCGATTTTCTGGTGGGGCCTGCTGCTGATCCTGCTGTTCTCGGTGCAACTGGACCTGACCCCCGTCTCCGGCCGCATCGCGGTGCAGTATTTCATTGAGCCGGTCACCGGCTTTCTGCTGATCGACTCCTGGCTGTCGGGCGAAAAAGGGGCCTTCCTCTCTGCCGTCTCGCACCTGATCCTGCCCACCATCGTGCTGGGCACCAATCCGCTGGCCGTGATTGCACGCATGACGCGCTCGGCCATGCTGGAGGTGCTGGGCGAAGACTACATCCGCACCGCACGCGCCAAGGGCCTGTCCAGCCTGCGCATCGTGGCGCTGCATGCGCTGCGCAATGCGCTGATCCCCGTCATCACCGTGATCGGTTTGCAGGTCGGCGTGCTGTTCACCGGCGCCATCCTGACCGAAACCATTTTTTCCTGGCCCGGCGTGGGCAAGTGGCTGATTGAAGCCATCAGCCGGCGCGACTACCCCGTGTTGCAGGGCGGCATGCTGCTGCTGGGCATGGTGGTCATGTCGGTCAACCTGCTGGTTGACCTGGCCTACGGCATCATCAATCCGCGTATCCGGCACCAAAAATGACCAGCCTATCCTCTCCTGATACCACCGTGCACACGGCCCACGTGCATCCGCTGCGCGATTTCTGGCGCTACTTCAGCGCCAACAAGGGCGCCATGGGCGGCCTGCTGATCGTGCTGATCGTGCTGCTGATGGCGGCTTTCGCCAATGTGATCGCGCCTTACGCACCAGACCTGACCGACAACAGCGTCTTCCTGGTACCGCCCGCATGGCAAACCGGCGGCTCCAGCGCCCACCTGCTGGGCACCGACGCCATCGGCCGCGACATCCTCTCGCGCCTGATCTACGGTGCGCGCCTCTCGCTGCTGATCGGCATTGCCGTCGTGTCGCTCTCCGTCGTGGTCGGCACCGTGCTGGGGCTGCTGGCGGGCTACTTCCGTGGCCTGTTCGAGATCACCATCATGCGTTTGATGGACATCATCCTGACACTGCCCAGCCTGTTGCTGGCCATTGTGATCGTTGCCATCCTCGGGCCAGGCCTGGTTAATGCCATGCTGGCCGTGGCCATCGTGGTGTTGCCGCACTATGTGCGCATCACCCGCGCGGCCGTGATCTCCGAGACCTCGCGCGATTACGTCACCGCAGCCCGCATGGGCGGCGCCAGCCACCTGCGCCTGATGTTCAGCGAAGTGCTGCCCAACTGCACGGCACCGCTGATTGTGCAGGCCTCGCTGGGCATTTCCACCGCCATTCTGGATGCCGCGGCACTGGGCTTTCTGGGCCTGGGCGCACAGCCTCCGTCACCCGAATGGGGCACCATGCTGGCTGACGCACGCGAGTTCGTGCTGCGCGCCTGGTGGGTCGTGACTTTCCCCGGCCTGATGATCCTGATCACAGTCCTGGCCTTTAACCTGCTTGGCGATGGCCTGCGCGATGCGCTGGACCCCAAGCTCAAGCGCTGAGCACACTATGGCATTGCTTGAAATTGAAAATCTGTCGGTGGAATTTCCATCGCACAACGGAACCATGCACGCCGTGGATGGCGTCAGTCTGACGGTAGACAGTGGCGAGGTGCTGGGCATTGTGGGCGAATCCGGCTCGGGCAAGAGCGTCACCATGATGGCCCTGATGGGCCTGGTGGCCTATCCCGGACGGGTACGTGCCGACAAGCTGCGCTTTGACGGCCACGACCTGCTGGCGCTGTCGGAACGCGAGCGTCGCCGCCTCACCGGCAAAGACCTGTCCATGATCTTCCAGGACCCCACCACCAGCCTGAACCCCTGCTTCACCGTGGGCTTTCAGCTGGCCGAAACACTCAAGTTGCACATGGGGCTGGACAAGGCTGCTGCACGCAAGCGTTCCATCGAATTGCTCGAACAGGTCGGCATCCCCGCCCCCGAAAGCCGTTTGAGCGTCTATCCGCACCAGCTGTCGGGCGGCATGAGCCAGCGCGTGATGATCGCCATGGCGATTGCCTGCAATCCCAAGCTGCTGATTGCCGACGAACCCACCACGGCGCTGGACGTCACCATTCAGGCACAGATCCTGGACCTGCTGCGCAGCCTGCAAAAAGACCGCGGCATGGCGCTGGTGCTGATCACGCACAACATGGGCGTGGTCAACGAGATGGCCCAACGCGTGGCCGTGATGTACGCCGGCCAGATCATGGAGCAGCAACGCGCCCAGAGCCTGTTCATCTCTCCGCAGCACCCCTACACCGAAGCCCTGATGGCGGCCATGCCCGAGCGCAGCAACGGCCAATCGCGCCTGGCCACCATACCGGGCATGGTGCCGGGCCTGTTTGACCGTCCCAAGGGTTGTCTGTTCGCGCCGCGCTGCAGCTATGCCAACACCAGCGAATGCACCACCCGCCCCGCACTGCGCCCCTGGCAAGACGGTGCTGTGCGCTGCCATTTCCCGCTGAGCACTGCCCCGCAAAAAGCGAACACCCAAGAGGTGTCCGCATGAATCCTTCGAGCAACATGACCACTCCCCAGACGCCCGACACCACCGTGGTGCGTGCCCACCAGCTGCGCCAGGTCTACCCGATCAGCAAGGGCGTGCTGCGCAAGCCTGACCAGTTGCAGGCCGTCAGCAATGTGTCCTTCTCGGTGCAGGCCGGCAAGACGCTGGCCATCGTGGGTGAATCCGGTTGCGGCAAATCCACCCTGGCGCGCATGGTCTCCCTGATCGAATCGCCCACGGCGGGCAGCCTGCACCTCGGCGACGTCGACGTGGTTGGTGCCAGCACCGAGCAAAAACGCATCCTGCGCCAGAAGGTGCAGTTGGTGTTCCAGAACCCCTACGGCTCGCTCAATCCACGCAAGCGCATCGGCCAGATTCTGGAAGCCCCACTGGAGATCAACACCGACCTGACAGCGGCCCAGCGCGAGGAAAAAGCCCGCGCCATGCTGGCCCTGGTCGGTTTGCGCCCCGAGCACTACGACCGCTACCCCCACATGTTCTCCGGTGGCCAGCGCCAGCGTATTGCGATTGCACGCGCGCTGATGCTCAACCCCTCGCTGGTGGTGGCCGACGAACCCGTGTCGGCGCTGGACGTGTCGATCCAGGCTCAGGTGCTGAACCTGCTGGCCGACCTGCAGAAGGACCTGGGCCTGGCCTACCTGTTCATCTCGCATGACCTGGGCGTGGTGCGCCACATTGCGCACGACGTGCTGGTCATGTACCTGGGCCACACCGTGGAACACGGCGAGAAGAATGCCATCTTCAGCCAACCGCTGCACCCCTATACCCAGGCCCTGCTGGCGTCCACGCCCGGCCTGGCCGGCAGCGGCCCAGCGCAACAGCGCATCGTGCTCAAAGGCGAACTGCCCTCGCCCCTGAACCCACCCAAGGGCTGCGTGTTTTCCACGCGTTGCCCGCACGCCACCGAGCGCTGCCATGCCGAGCGCCCTGTGCTGCAAGAGCTGCGTGGCCGCCAGGTCGCCTGCTTTGAAGCCGAGCGTCTGGCGTCCCGGTAAAACCCCAGTACAAAACACGCGATTCATCGCGTAATATGCATTTTTTTCTGTAGGAGTTACTCCATGATTCGTCACCCCTCCCGCACACGTCCCAGCAAGACCGCCTTGCTGTGTGCACTGGCTCTGCCTGCGCTGATGGCGCTGGCACCGGCCTCGGCCAAGACCCTCGTGTACTGCTCGGAAGGCAGCCCCGAGAACTTCTATCCCGGCGTCAACACCACCGGCACCTCCTTTGACGTGACCGAACAGATTTACGACAACCTGGTGCACTTCGAACGCGGCGGCACGAAAGTCGAGCCCGGCCTGGCCGAAAGCTGGACCATCTCCAAAGACGGCCTGGAATACACCTTCAAGCTGCGCAAGGGCGTGAAGTGGCAGTCCAACAAGAACTTCACCCCTTCGCGCGACTTCAACGCCGATGACGTGATGTTCATGCTCGAGCGCCAGTGGAAAGAAAACGATCCCTACTACAAGGTCACCAGCTCCAACCACGCTTACTTCGGCGACATGGGCATGCCCAAGCTGCTCAAGTCGGTGGACAAGGTCGATGAGCACACCGTCAAGATCACGCTGAACGCTCCCGAAGCCCCCTTCCTGTCCAACCTGGCCATGCAGTTTGCCGGTGTGCAGTCCAAGGAATACGCCATCGCCATGCTGAAAGCCGGCACCCCCGAGAAGATCGACCAGGAACCCCTCGGTACTGGTCCCTTCCAGCTGGTGCAGTACCAGAAAGACGCCATCATCCGCTTCAAGGCCAACCCCCAGTACTGGGCTGGCAAGGCCAAGATCGATGACCTGATCTTCTCCATTACCCCTGACGCCTCGGTGCGCTGGGCCAAGCTGCAAAAGGGTGAGTGCCAGGTTATGCCTTACCCCAACCCTGCAGACCTGGACGCCATGCGCAAGGACCCCAACGTCACTGTGATGGAACAGGCCGGCCTGAACATCGGCTACCTCGCCTACAACACCACCAAGAAGCCTTTTGATGACGTGCGCGTGCGCAAGGCCATCAACATGGCCATCGACAAGAAATCCATCGTGTCTGCCGTCTACCTGAGCACAGGCGTGCCGGCAACCAACCCGATTCCTCCGACACAGTGGTCTTACAACAAGTCTGTCAAGGACGACGCCTTCAACCCTGAAGAAGCCAAGAAGTTGCTGGCCGCTGCCGGCTACCCCAACGGTTTCACCACCGACCTGTGGGCCATGCCCGTGCAGCGTCCCTACAACCCCAATGCCAAGCGCATTGCCGAGTTGATGCAGGCAGACCTGGCCAAGGTGGGCGTCAAGGCCGAGATCAAGAGCTTTGAATGGGGCGAGTACCGCAAGCGCATGCAAAACGGTGAGCACCAGATGGGCATGCTGGGTTGGACTGGTGACAACGGAGATCCAGACAACTTCCTGAACACCCTGCTGGGCTGCGCCTCGGCCAAGAGCAACGGCTCCAACGTGGCCAAGTTCTGCTACCAGCCGTTTGAAGACCTGGTGCAAAAGGCCAAGGTTGTCACCAACCCTGCCGAGCGTACCAAGCTCTACGAAAAAGCCCAGGTGATCTTCAAGGAGCAAGCTCCCTGGTTCACCATTGCCCACGCGGTGCAACTCAAGCCCGTGCGCAAGGAAGTGATCGACTTCAAGCTGAGCCCGTTTGCCCGCCACACCTTCTACGGCGTGGACATCAAGCAATAAGCGCTTTGCACCCTAAAAAGGCCGGCACCCGCCGGCCTTTTTTTATGCCAAATCGGGCCACTATCCGCATAGAACATGCACAAGCAGCTCCTCTTTTGATAGCAATCGCAGTGCATTCCCGTCAGCCTTCAGCGCAGCACCCTGGATCAGCCATAATCCAGCCTGCTAGAGGTGCCGCCGATGAACTTGTCATGGTGGCTGAGAAACACTCTTTGAACCTGACCTGGGTCATGCCAGCGTAGGGAAGCCTGATTCACCGTCTCGCCGCTGCGCCCGCCTGCCCCATGTCAAAACCTTGTTGAAGGAATTGCATGGCTGACAAACTTCTCCCCGCCGCTCTCTGGGCCGACATCCTGGCCGTGCGCAGCAATGGGCCGCTGGTCCACAGCATCACCAACCTGGTGGTGATGAACCTCAACGCCAACGTGCTGCTGGCCGCTGGTGCCTCCCCGGTCATGGCCCACGCGCATGAAGAGGTTGCGGCCATGGCCGGCATTGCGCAGTCGCTGGTGCTCAACATCGGCACGCTGGACCCGTATTGGATAGAGAGCATGCGCCTGGCGCTGCTGGCCGCCAGCGCGCGCGGCATCCCGGTGGTGCTGGACCCTGTGGGCGCCGGCGCCACGCCCTACCGCAACACCAGCCTGGAATTGCTACTGAATACCGCCCACCCCACCGTCATCCGCGGCAACGGGTCGGAAATCATGAGCGTGGCCGGCTCCAGCGTCACCACCCGCGGCGTAGACAGCAGCGCCGCCGCCAACGATGCACTGGGTGCGGCCCGTGCGCTCGCAGCGCGCACCCAAGGCGTGGTCTGCGTCAGCGGCGCGACAGACCACATTCTGGACACACAGCAACGCTGGGCCCGCCTGTCCAACGGACACGTGTGGATGACCAAAATCACCGGCATTGGCTGCTCTGCCACCGCGTTGATTGGCGCCTTCTGTGCCGTGCAGGCCGATGCCTGGCGCGCCACCGTCTCGGCCATGGCCTTGATAGGCGTTGTCGGCGAGATCGCGGCCGAACAGGCCCAGTCCCAGGGCCGCGGGGTGGGCAGCATGCAGGTCCACCTGCTGGACGCGCTGCAGTTGCTGGACGAAGCCACCTTCCTGCAGCGCCTGAAGATGGAAACCGCATAGTGCCCTCTGCCCCTCTTACATCCCTGCTGCGCCTGTACCTGGTCACGGACCAGACCAGCCTGGCCGGCCGCACGCTCAGCGATGTGGTGCTGGCCGCGGTGCAGGGCGGTGTCAGTTGTGTGCAACTGCGTGAAAAGCACTTGGGCACGCGCGACTTTCTGGCCCAGGCCCTGGCGCTGGGCGCCCTGCTGCGCCCGCTGCATGTTCCGCTGGTCATCAATGACCGCATCGACATTGCCCTGGCCTGCGGCGCGCAGGGCGTGCACCTGGGCCAAAGCGACATGCCGGTTGAACAGGCCCGCCGCCTGCTGCCACCCGAGGTGTTCATCGGCTGGTCGGTCGAGTCCGACGACGATGTGCGCCGCAGCGCCCACCTGCCGGTGGACTACCTGGGCGTGAGCCCCGTCTTTGCCACCCCCACCAAAACCGACACCCAGCCCCCCTGGGGCCTGGACGGCCTGCGCCGCGTGCGCGCAGCCACCCCCCTGCCGCTGGTCGCCATTGGCGGCATCCACAGCGGCAATGCCCGCGCCGTGCTGGACGCCGGCGCCGACGGCCTGGCCGTGGTCAGCGCCATCTGCGCAGCCGCCGATCCACGCCAGGCGGCCCAGACCTTGAGGACCGTGTGTGATGACCACTGAACAACTACCCTACCGCTACCCCCGTGTGCTGTCTATCGCTGGCTCCGACAGCGGTGGCGGTGCCGGCATCCAGGCCGACCTGAAAACCTTTGCCGCCCTGGGCTGCTACGGCATGACCGCCATCACTGCGCTCACCGCACAAAACACCTGCGGCGTGCGCGCCATCCACGGCGTGCCGCCGCAGATGCTGCGCGACCAGCTCGACGCCGTGGTCGAAGACATCGGTGTGGATGCCGTCAAGATCGGCATGCTGCACGCGCCCGACATCGTGCACACCGTCGCCCAGGCGCTGGACCACCACGCCCTGACCCATGTGGTGTTCGACCCCGTCATGGTGGCCACCAGCGGCGCCGTGCTGATCGACAAGGCCGCCGTGGCCGTGTTGGTGCGTGAACTCTTTCCGCGCGCCACGCTCATCACCCCCAACCTGGACGAGGCCGCGCTGCTGGTCGGGCGCGCCTTGCAATCCGAGCAGGACATGGAACGCGCCGCCGAAGAATTGCTGCAACAGGGCGCACGGGCCGTCTTGCTCAAAGGCGGCCACCTGGCCGGAGAAACCGTGTCGGACCTGCTGCTGGGTGCCGCCGGCGACAAACTCTGGATGCGCGACGCCCGCATTGCCAGCCCCAACACCCACGGCACCGGCTGCACGCTGTCGTCGGCCATCGCCGCCCACCTCGCCCTGGGTGCGGACCTGCCCACGGCGGTGCTGGCCGCACGCAGTTTTGTGCGCGGCGCGCTGCAGGCTGGCGCAGAGGTGCGCACCGGCCAAGGCAGCGGGCCGCTCAACCACGGCTATGCGCCACAAGCCATGCGGCGCTTGGCGCGCTAAGAACGTCCGGGGCGACTGGATACGGCCGCACGCACAGGGCAAGCAGCGGATCAAAACGCTATAGAAACAATAGCTGTTTGCGCATATTCCATGCGGTCTACAGGCCTAAATGACTCTTGAAATGCACCGAATTTGGATCGGTGGATGCGTTTGGCAATGCGTTGGGCAGCTCCTTGGCGGACAAACTCAGTACGCCCGGCGTGCAGGAAGACAAACTGGGTGACTTCATCAATGAAAAGCTGGCTGATCAGCAACAGCGCGAAAACGCAGCCTGGGATCGTCATGTAAGCGCGGTGAAGGCGGAGGGGAGAGGTACTTGGGACGACACACCGCTGCCTTCTGTAGCAGATCAGTATGTGGAAACCTATGGTGGGGAGGTGACACAAACTGGCGCTAAACCTCGTGCCCAGGGACCTCGACTAGAAGTTACCCCAGTAGGAAATCCTGATAGCTTGGATTCGGATTTAGCTGCTGCAAAAGCCCTCCTGAAATCGTTGAATCGACAGGATGCCAAAGCGGCTTACAGCAGGGATGCGGCGCAAGCCACCTCAGACATCTATGCCAGTGGTGCGGGTGACGTGCGCGGGCCGTTCTATTCACAGGCAGATGCCTCCGATCCGTTTGTCATTGAATCTAGCACCTTGGCAGGCCAGGGCCTCAAAGCACCCAGTGATGGCTTCTGGCGTGGGTTCACTAATGAAGGCCGCAGCGTATTGGAGGGGTCATCTTCGTTTGGTGAAAACGTAGGATTGACCATCAACGGACTGGTCACAGGTCCAGTGCGTGCTGCTTATGGGCTTGCCAGCGAGATTGGCAACGAATACAAGGATGCCTATAACCTGCTGGCGCAAGACAGTGGCAGCTACATGCCATCAAGCGCACTGGGTAACAGCTTGCAGCATCAAGGAGTCTTTGGCACTTTGGGTGACATCAGCTACTCGCTGGCCTCGGCACCGACCAAGCCTGTGTTTGATTTGCTGGAAGGCAATTACCAAGCATTTGGCGAGGGCTTGCCGGGGATGGCGGCGATGGGGATGGGGGCGCTGAGAGGCGTGGGGTCTGGGTTTAGGTTGGGCACTGCAGAAAATCTTTCCATGGATCGCGTGTCACTCGGTCTGCAAACGCTTGATCCAACAACGACTAGCTTCACACAGAGTTGGATTTCATACCAGAAAGCTGGTGCAAATTACAATTTGGACAGTTTGGTAACAAGTATGAAAAACGATGGCTGGATAGGAAAACCAGTGGACGTTGTTCGGATGCCAGACGGCACTATTGCCAGCATTGACAATACCCGCATACTGGCAGCGAGACGAGCTGGCATTGAGTACCAAGGTAACGTCAGAGGATTTGATGAGGTGATTACCGATCCCGTGCGACAACTGTCTCTTCGAGAAAATGGTGTGGTGCCGAATACGTGGGGTGAGGCGGCGCAGATGCGCATCTTTAAGCCAACTCAAAATCAAACACTCCCAGGCTGGTCTCAGCGCTTCCCCTATGGGTCGATTTACGATCCTGTTGTGAAATAGGAAAGATGATGTCAAAACCATTCCAGCTTTACTCAAATGCTCAGTTACCTATAGGATTCAAATATCCAGTTGGCCTTTTAGAACTTACAGCTGGCTCAGAACAGCTAGATATCTACCCTTGGCTATTCATTGATGCACCCAGCAAAGTAGGCGAACTTTCATATGCAGTTAGGCAAACAGACGGGCGAAATCTAATCCCCTTTGCATCGGTAGAAGATGACCGCAAAGACATTGCTTGTTTCGACGGCAATGACACCACCGGTAATCCGGCCGTGCTCATGCTGATTCTGGACGACTCTGGGCGGAGCTATTCGTATATTGATTTTGCCGATTGGCTAAGAGTCGCACAGACTGACGCCGAGCGCTGGCGAGCGTAAAGGATGGTTCAGGTCGCAATATCCTTCGGCAGCACGCTTGCCGTCAACCAAACTCCATTCTCCGCCTGGTAAAACTTGAACCCCTGGGCGTGCATGGCCTTGGCATTCACCGTCAGCACCACCGGTTTGCCGTAACGCTGCCCGACAGCGGTAGCTGTGTTCACGTCTTCTGACAGATGCACATACTGGCGCGCACCGGGCTTGAGCCCTTCCTTGCGGATCGACTCTAAAAACCGCTGTGCCGTACCATGGTAAAGCACTGCTGGTGGCACCGTCTCTTCAAAGCTGATCGCCACGCTATTGGTCGAATGCCCCTGCACGGCCCGAATACAGGCGCCATCAGTTGACAGTGCAAAACGCTTCTTCTCACTGGTAGCCACCACATGTTCGATCAAGGCACGATCCAGCGTGTGCCCGTGCCGTGCGGCAGCGCCAATCAATGCATCCACATCGGCCCAGCCCTCGCTGTCCAGCGCCAGACCAATGGCCTGCGGTTCATGGCGCAACACAAAACTTAGTAACTTGCTGGTCTCGATGAGTAGCTTGTCGTTCATCTCGTCGCTTCTCTCAATTTGTGAATCTAATAGGCCTATAGCCCTTACTCTATATGCGCAGACAGCTATCAATTAAATAGCATAAAATAGAAATGAAGCCATCCGCCTCCCCTTAGCCGCTAAGACTGGGTTTTGGCAGGTGACCATGAAAAATTGGATTGGGCTGAATTAATTATGATGCCAATGCCCGTCCTCTCACCGGGCATGCAAAAGCAGGCACGCGCGGCACACAGCATCCGATAGCAGTTATTTGCCAGCGCTTGGCCCCACCCCATCCCCCCACACCCCCGGATGCGTCGCCCCATGCACCCGCTGCAGTTGGTCAATCGCCACCTGGGTGTAAATCTGGGTGGTGCTCAGGTCGGCATGCCCCAGCATGGCCTGGATATAGCGGATATCGGCACCACCCTCCAGCATCAATGTGGCCATGCTGTGGCGAAACAGGTGGCAGGCCCCTCGTTTGCCTAGCTGGGCCTTGCCAATGTATTGCGATACCACGGTGGATAGCCACTGCAGGCTCAGCGGCGCACCGCCTTGGCCGATGAAGAGCGTGGCACTGGTGCCCTGGCTGCTTAGCATGGGCCTGGCCTCTTGCAAGTAGCGCCCCACCCAGTAGGCCGCCCGCCGGCCCAGGGGCAGCATGCGGTCTCGCCCACCCTTGCCCTGGCGCACCAGAATGCGCAGCTTGTCCAGGTGGACGTCCGTCACTTCCAGCCCGCATACCTCCATGCGCCGGATGCCGGTGGCATACAGCAGCTCCAGCATCGCGCGGTCGCGCAAACCCACGGGGTGAGACAAGTCGGGCAGCGCCATTACGCGTTCTACCTCGGTAATGCCAAGCAGGGCGCGCGGCAGTTGCCGCACCAGCTTGGGTAGTTCAAAGGCGACCGTAGGGTCCTGGGGCAGCAGCCGGCTCTTGCGGGCACCATTGAAAGAAGCCTCGCAGTGGCACGATCTTGCAGCGCTGGCCATTGGGCGCCAGGGGTGCGCCATTGCTTTTGCGGTACTGATGCAGATAGACCAGATAACGCTCAAACACCTGCTCACTCACACTCTGGGGTGAACCAATGCCACGCGGCTGCGCCCAGGCGATGAAGTCCTGCAGGTAGCGCTGGCTGTGATACCGGCTTTGGGCGGTGTAGCCTGTGACAGCGAGGTGCTGCAGGTAGCGGCCCAGGTAGTCGGGCCAGGTATTGAGAAGAGAGGGAGTACTAGGGTCTTGCGATTCGGCTGGAATCAGTTGGTTGGCGGTTTCCATTTCGGGATGCCTCTTGGGGAGTTAAGGCATCGGGAAGGTAGCGTGGGTGTGAGGTGTTGGCTACTTCAACATAAATGGGAGTACGCCCCCTAGCAAATTGCCAAACTTGGCCTCCCGGTCGCGGGTGGAAATTTCATCACTTTTGAATGACAGGTTGACCCGAGCAACCTTCCAGTTCTTCGGCGGTAAACAAGATCTGCACGGTCCACTCTTTGGTGCCATTGGGGTACAAATGCCGGTCTTCGGGTCTGAAACCTGCTGTAAAGAAATGCCGCTTGTCCTTGTCTAGCGCATTCAATTGCACGATATTCTGGCTCATGTACGCGTGGGTTTTGTAGGGGCTTAGGTTGCCATCTTCAATGGAAATAAGCTCGTTTGCAACACCGCTGCCGTCAGTTTTGAAGTCGATTTCAATGGCCCAATCACCCACCGTGTACTCAATGCGTTTAATAGGCCAACAAGCTATTACCTTTTTAGGCTTGCCATCCCATAGATCCTGGCGGCGAAGCCAAAGATAACTACTTTCAAACTTCGGGTTTGCCTGATATTTCAATATTGGTATCCAGTCGCGTGATGCTGTTTTTTGTTTGTGCACGTAAGCTGACACGCGCTCGGCCCATTTGTAGTCACCGATGGCATCTCCGTTTGGCCTATCAAATATCGGTGCGTGCTTCACTGCAACCCAATAGTCTTGATAGATATTTAGCGCGGACACATCGACGCAAAAAAATACGGTCGAAGTAGCAAACAAATTCAGCCACACTGACTTGAGATATTTATATTTGAGTTGGGTCATCGTCCGTAATGAATATGATTATTGTGAAGAGCTTCATTACCAGGGCGTCCTTGGTTCACATCGGGTATTTGCTTTACGCTTGGACGCGCCAAATACTCTGGCACATCTGACCACATCCTCCACGGCTGGAATATCTGCCGCGTTCCAGGCGCGGTCAGCAAATTCTCCGTGAACGCTCTGACAATTGCTGGTTCTGCATTTCTTGGAACACCGTTGTTGTAAGTCGTATTCAGAACACGGTCTCCATTGATAGCGTTAACGTCGATACCACGACTGTTAACGTGAACTATTGACCATCCTTTGGGATGCCCATCGATCTCACCCTTCATTGCCGCCACATTAGCCTGATTCGCAGTCGGATCTTGGCGCTGCGCCTCATAGATTGCTCGGTAGTCCGCAAATGCAGGTCGCCACGTGCCATTCATATTTAGCGAAGTCAGCCCCTCAGTGTTGAATGCCGCATTTTGTACGGCTTGATAAACACCAAAGTCCGTCTTGCGCAATGCTTCATCCGCACTTACACCTACTTGGCCCGCCCACGTTGAAAAATCTCGCGTCCAATTGAGGGTAACGGTGCGACCATCTCGAACAACGTCAACCGTACGCCCCCGTGTCGCAATTCCCTTTGCGTCATAAACCACTTGAATATTGCTGTACAAGTCATATCGTTCACGACCGGTTGCAACATCGTTGGAAGCGTAACCGTCTAAGGCCCTACCCAATGCCACATCATTGCGCCCGGTTGACTCCAATGAGCCTTCTAGCGTTGCGCTGGTATTTCCAAGATTTTCACCCATGCTGTAACCATAGTAGTGGAATAGCATGGTTTTTGCGGCAGATGCTTGTTGGGCATTCAATGAGCCAGCATCGAACTCTGTTTTGGTTTGTCGTAAAAACTTGTCACGACCTTCATGCGTATCAAGGTCGTAACGCTCAAATGGATCGGTTGCGTCCGGGTTACGTATCCCTGCCATGCCACGGCTTTCGCGTAAAACCTCATTTTGCTGAGATCGATCCAGATGAAATCCTTTACCTGCAGCCAACTGTATTGACTCGTCAGTGCCCGTTACGTCGTCGATTGGGAGTCCCAAGCTGGCAAGAATACTGTTCGCGTCGCCATCGCTCAATACACCCGATGAACCCATGGCAACGGGAATGCCATCTGGCAGCGTCGGCAATGATGGCAGCGCCACGGTCGTTCCCATCACGATGTGGTCACCCGTGTCCGGCTCAACCATGACACGCTGTGCGGTCGAGAGCATTTCTGTCTGTTGCCCCGCCGACCGGTATTGATCCTTGATGGACTCCCCCAACGCATTGCCAAACGCATCCACCGATCCAAATTCAGTGCATTTCAAGAGTCATTTAGGCCTGTAGCCCGCATGGAATATGCGCAAACAGCTATTGTTTCTATAGCGCTTTAGCCTGCGGCCGGGCCCGCCTGTGCGGCCAGGCCCGTCCATACATCCGCCGCCGACTGCGGGGCTACGTCTAGAGCGCAGGCAAGCTTGCGCGCTGGGGACGGCTGGCCATGGCCAGCACAAAGGTCAGCAACAGGGTCGGCAAGGTGGAGCCCCATTGCGGCGCCCAGGCGGCAAGTGCGTGGTAGACGCCAATGCCGACCAGCCAGAGCGCGGCCGCGCTGTAGTCGATCTTGCCCGCCACGGCCTGGTGTGGCCCCCAGCCCAAACGCCCGAGGATGACGCCGTACAGCGGCACAAACACCGAGCTCAGCAGCAGCAAAAAGGGCTCCAGGCTGTGCATGGGCAGCACCAGCGCCAATGCGGTGCACAGAATGGCCAGCCCCACGCCCCAGCGGCGGATGGTCCACGCCGGCTGGATGCTGTGTGCGGACACCGCGCCGGAGTACACGTCGCCATAGGCGTTGTCCACCTCGTCGACCAGGATCAGGCTCAGTGCGATCAGCCCGCCCTGCGCCAACAGCAGGGCGCTGACCAGCTCTACGTCCGGTTGCGCCACACTGGCCACCACCACACCCAGGGCATAGCACCAGATATTGGCAATGGCATAGCCCAGCCAGGTACCGCTGAGGGCACTGCGCCCGGCGCGGCCATGGCGCGCATAGTCGGCCACCAGGGGCAACCAGGACGCCGGCATGGCAATCACCAGGTCCATGGCCGCCAGCAGGCCCATGCTGCCGTCACCTGCCCGCAGCCAAAAGGCCTGCAGCCCCTTGGCTTGCAACTGCACACCGAATTGCCAGCTCAGCCACAGCAGCGACGCAACAACCAGCGGCAGCGCAAAGCGGCTTACCAGCTTGCGCACCATCTGCGTCATGGAGCCCGCCAGCAACAGTGTCAGGGCCCCGCCCCACAGCAGCGTGCTCAGCACGGTGCCCGACAAGCCGTCCAGCTGCAGCCCCAGCGACTGCTTGCCAATCGCCATGGTGCCGTCGCGCATGACAACCAGCTCAAACGTGGTCCAACCGATCAGTTGCGCAATGTTCAGCAGCACGGGCAGCCGGGCAAACAGGCTGCCGTAGGTGGCGTGCATCAGGCCGGCGCTGGCCAGGCCCGTGTCGCAGCCCAGCTTGGCCGTCCAGGCCAGCAGGCCAGAGCCCACCAATGAGCCCAGCACAATGGCCAGCAGCGCGTCGCGGCTGCCCACGGCGGGCACCAGGTAGGCGCCGATTTGCATGACCAGCAGCCCGACGCCCAGGCTGAACCAGAGCGACGCATGTTCATGCCAGCCAAAGACACGTTCGGCACTGTCCACGGGGGACAGCGCCTGGTTGGGGGACGCAGATTGTTGTGTGTTTGCCATCCATTTGCTCCATGCAAAAATGTTGGCAGGTAGGCGAACGCCCGGCCCGTAGATGGCGGAGCATGCTTCCCTGCGCGAGGATTACCTCAGTCAGGTTCAAAGGGACTTTCTCAGTCGCACTGCGCCTTGCGGCACAGCACAACACCCCTAGCGAATGTGTTCTTGCGAACACCGCGTGATTCTACGCCGGTGTTCTATGGGGAAAAATCAGAAGGTTTCCCAGTCGTCGTCCCCACCCTTGGGGGGTGGTGTGCTGGCAGCTGCCGTCTTCACCGGTGCACTGAGGGATTTGGGCTTGGCGGCGGGTTTGGGCTTGGCGCTGGAGGTAACCGCAGGTGCGGCTTTGGCAGGGGCCTTGGCAGCGGGCTTGGGCGGGGCGCTGACTGGCGCATGCGGTGCGGAACGGAAGGGTGCGATGGGCGGCGCAGCATGGTGGTCCTGCGACAGCTTGAACACCGCCACCACCTGCACCAGCTCTTGCGCCTGTGTTTTGAGACTGGAGGCCGCTGCGGCCATCTGCTCCACCAGCGCTGCATTCTGCTGGGTGACCTGGTCCATTTGCATGACCGCCTCACCCACTTGCGAAACGCCGGCGCTTTGCTCGCTGCTGGCCGCACTGATCTCGCCCATGATGTCGGTCACACGGCGGATGGAGTTGACCACTTCGGTCATGGTTTCACCAGCCCGGTCCACCAAGGCCGTGCCTTGCTCGACCCGCTCCACGCTGGCGTTGATGAGGCCTTTGATTTCTTTGGCGGCTTCGGCGCTGCGGCCGGCCAGACTGCGCACTTCGCTGGCGACCACGGCAAAGCCGCGGCCCTGCTCGCCGGCGCGCGCGGCTTCCACCGCTGCATTCAAAGCGAGGATGTTGGTCTGGAAGGCAATGCCGTCGATCACGCTGATGATGTCGCTGATCTTGCGGCTGGATTCGTTGATGCCTTTCATGGTTTCGACTACCTGGCCCACCACTTCACCACCCTGCACGGCCACGGTGCTGGCGTTCATGGCGAGCTGGTTGGCCTGGCGCGCCGAGTCGGCGTTTTGTTTGACGGTGGAATCCAGTTCTTCCATGCTGGCGGCGGTTTCTTCCAGGGCGCTGGCCTGGCTTTCAGTGCGTGCGGACAGGTCATGGTTACCTTGGGCGATTTCAGAGCTTGCTGTGGCAACGCCATCTGCTCCCTGGCGCACGCTGGACACTACCTTGGTCAGGCTGTCGCGCATGGCAACCAGCGTCACCAGCAAAGCCGCCACCTCGTCCTTGCCGGTGATCGCCACCTGCACGCTCAGATCTCCGGCCTCAATGGCTTGGGAAAGATCGTTGGCTTGTTTGAGTGAGCGCGAGATCCCAGTGATCAGGAAATACCCTACGCTGATGGCAAACAGCATTCCCAACACGATGGAGACCAGCGACACCATGCGCACCGTGCCGTACCGCTCCACGGCCATGTCGTATTCCGATTTCGCCACATCCAATTGCAGCTTGACAAGTGAATCCATCTGCTCCTTGGCGGCTGCATACAGCCCGGGCAGTACCTGGATGGTGAGGCGTTGGGCCTCTGGCATGTTGCCGCTGCGCAGCGCGGCCAAGGTGGGTTTCAGGCCTTCTGCCACATACTTGCCGCGTGCCTCGGCAAATTTTTTGGCAAACCCCGACTCCTCGGGGGTCAGGTAAGTGGCCATGTACTCGTCCCACACCTTGGTGATTCGTGCGACATTGCCTTCCATGACCCCGCCAAATTTTGCAATCGCTTCGGGACGGCCATCCAGCGTGGCGGCGATGACCAGATAGCCATTGGTCAGCATCAGGGTCTTGACTTCATCGAGCTGCCCCAGAGCCACCGTGCGGTCTTCGTACACCGTCTTGAGGCCGTCGTTGCTGGTACCCATACCGCGCAAGCCCAGCAGTCCGATCCCTAACAGCAGCAGCGACATGACGCCGACCAGCAGCATCAAACGTGTAGAAATCTTCATTGCTTTTCTCCTAACGACTGGCGAATGTGTATTTATTGGTTATCCCGTTACACACATTACCCCAACGCAGCACGTTTAGGCAACAATTTTGCAGCCCCGCTGCAGGGCTGCCGCCCCGTCAGCGCCGCAGTGCCGATTGCGTGATGCCGGCCAGGGTGCCGCGCGTGCTGATGAGCTCGGGCTCCAGCACCACTTCAATCACCGTTCCCTGGGGCCGCGCCAGCGCAGCCAGCAGCTCCGCCTCAAAATCCGCGCTGCGCCGAATCGAAACCCCGGCATAGCCATAAGCCCGTGCCAGCGCTACAAAGTCCGGGTTGGCCAGGGCCGTACCTGCCACGCGCTGGGGGTATTCCCTTTCTTGGGGCATGCGGATGGTGCCGTACATGCCGTTGTTGAGCAGCAGGATGATGCTTTTGGCACCGTGCTGCACGGCGGTGGCCAGTTCCTGGCCATTCATCAGGAAGTCGCCGTCGCCGGCAATCGTGAAAGCAACCCGCCCTGTGGTGATGGCCGCCGCAATGCCGGCCGGCACGCCATAGCCCATGGCACCATTGGTGGGCGCGAGCTGTGTCTTGTGGCCACTGGCCAGGCCGGTGTAGCGGTAGAAGCGGTGCAGCCAGCTCGCAAAGTTGCCGGCGCCGTTGGTCAGTACCGCGTCTTGGGGCAAATGCTTTTGCAGCGTGGCGATCACGCTGGGCATGTCCACCAGGCCGCGTTCGTTGTCTGCCGGCAACTCCTTGATGACACTGGGCACCAGGTTGGCCTGGTAGTCGGCGTTGCAGGCTTGCGTCCAGGCTTCCCAGGGCACATGCACCGGCGCTGTCAGCACCTCCAGTGAGCGCGCGGCCGCGCGCATGCTGGCGTGGATGGCCAGGTCGGCTTGGTAGACGCGGTTCAGCTCTTCGGCACTGACATGGATGTGCACCAGCGTCTGCGTGGCCTTGGGCGCCTGTATCAGCGTGTAGCCGCCGGTGGTCATCTCGCCCAAGCGCGGGCCGATGGCGATGATGAGGTCGCTGTCCTTGATGCGTTTGGCCAGCGCCGGGTTGATGCCAATGCCCACGTCGCCCGCGTACTGCGGGTGGTGGTTGTCAAACGTGTCCTGAAAGCGAAAGGCATTGCCCACGGGCAGGCGCCAGTTTTCGGTAAAGCGTTGCAGCGCCTGTGCGGCCTGCGGCGTCCAGCCACCGCCGCCGGCAATGACAAAGGGGCGCTCCGATTTCAATAGCAACTCGCGCAGGCTGCGCAAGGCGCCAGGGTCACTCCAGGCTTCCACCGGCTCGACGCGGGCGAGCGGTTGCGGCAGCTTTCCTGCCGCATCGGCCACCAGTTTCTGCGTGAGCATGTCTTCGGGCAGCACCAGCACCACCGGGCCCGGGCGGCCGTTCATGGCCGTGGCAAAGGCGCGGGCGATGTATTCGGGAATGCGTACGGCCTCGTCGATGCGCTCCACGCGCTTGGCTAGCCCTAAGGCGCTGGGGCCAAACATCACGCGGTAGTCCATCTCCTGGAAGGCTTCGCGGTCGCGCTGGTCGCTGGCCACATCGCCCACCAACAGCACCATGGGCGTGGAGTCCTGGAACGCGGTGTGCACGCCAATGCTGGCATTGGTCGCGCCCGGCCCGCGTGTGACAAAGCACACGCCAGGACGGCCGGTCAGCTTGCCATGCGCTTCGGCCATGAAGGCGGCACCGCCCTCCTGCCGGTTGACGACAAACTGGATGCGCTCGCGGTAGAGGTGAAAGCCATCCAGCACCGCCAGATAGCTTTCGCCGGGCACGCCAAAGGCGTGGGTGACACCCTGTTCGACCAGGCATTGCACCAGCAGATGGCCGGCCAGGGAGGGGGAGGTTTCAGGTTTTGTTGACGTAGGCATGCGTGCCATTGTGCAGCACCACATCGCCCTCCAGAATGCGCCCCGGCGGGTAGCTCACGCCGTCGTCCAGCCGTGCGTAGATCGGATCAAAGTCGATGCGCGCCAGCTCCAGCAGGTCGTCCAGGCCGTTCAGCACAAAGTAGCTTTCCTGGAAGTCGTCAATGCGGTAGTTGGTGCGCATGACGCGCTCCAGATCGAAGGCAATGCGGTTGGGCGACGGGCTCTGCACCGAGAACACGCTTTCGGTGTAGGACGAGGCAATGCCCGCACCGTAGATGCGCAGGCCCTGCGCCTCTTGCAGCAGGCCGAATTCCACGGTGTACCAGTACACGCGGGCCAGTTCGGTCAGCTTGCCGATGCGCTGCGCGCGCAGGCCGGCCTGGCCGTACAGCTGGATAAAGTCCGCCATCACCGGGTGCATCAGCATGGGCACGTGGCCGAACACATCGTGGAACACGTCGGGCTCTTCCAGGTAGTCCAGTTGGTTGGCACCGCGGATGAAGTTGCCCGAGGGGAAGCGCCGGTTTGCCAGGTGTTCAAAAAACACCTCGTCGGGCACCAGGCCAGGCACCGCCACGATCTGCCAGCCGGTGGTGGGCTTCAGCGTTTCATTGAGTTCCGCAAAATTGGGAATCTGGTCCGCCGCCATGGGCAACTGCCGCATACCCTCGACAAACTCGGCACAGGCCAGGCCCGGCAAGAGCGCGGTTTGCCGTTCGAACAGCGTCTTCCACACCGCGTGTTCTTGCGCGGTGTAGTGCTCCCAATTTTGGGGAATGGTGTAGTCGTTGGCCATAGCCTAGGCCTCCCGTGCGGCCAGTAGCGTGCCGCGGCACTCGCCAAAACCGATGCGCCGCGCGCCGGGCTGCGCACAATAGCCGCGCAGGATGATGGTGTCGCCATCCTGCAGAAAGGTGCGGGTTTCGCCATTGCCCAGGGTCAGCGGCAGCTTGCCGCCTTGCGTCAGTTCCAAGAGCGAACCGCCCTGCTCCGGCGCGGGCCCGGACAGCGTGCCGGTGCCCAGCACGTCGCCGCTGCGCAGGTTGCAGCCGTTCACCGTGTGGTGGGTCAGCAGTTGCGCCAGCGTCCAGTAGGCGTCGCGCAGATTGGAGGTGGAGAGGCGTTGCCCCGCATGACCGGCGGCCAGCATGGCCGGGGTCTGCAGCCAGACCTCCAGTTGCACGTCCAGCGCACCGGCGGCACGGTTGTGCGCTGAGTCCAGGTAGGCCAGGGGCTGCGGGTCGTGCGCCGGCCGCTCGAAGGCCGTGCGAAACGGTACCAGCGCATCCAGCGTCACGATCCAGGGCGACACGGTGGTGGCGAAACTCTTGGCCAGGAACGGCCCCAGCGGCTGGTATTCCCAGGCCTGCACGTCGCGTGCGCTCCAATCGTTGAGCAGCGTCAGGCCGAAGATGTGGTCCTCTGCATCCGCTATGGAAACAGGAGCACCCAGCGCATTGCCCATGCCGGTCCAGGCCGCCATTTCCAGTTCATAGTCGATGCGCTGGCTGGGCCCGAAGTCGGGCACCGCTGCGCCAGGCTTGAGCGTCTGACCGCGCGGGCGGTGGAATTGCTGGCCCGAGGCACCCAGGCTGGACGCACGCCCGTGGTAGCCGATGGGCACCCATTTGTAGTTGGGTAAGAGCGGGTTGTCCGGGCGAAACAGCTTGCCTACCGTGGTGGCGTGGTGGATGCCGGTGTAGAAGTCCGTATAGTCACCCACCTCGCAGGGCAGGCCCAGCTCCACCGTGTGGAGTGGCAGCAGCGCATCCTTCCACGTCGCCTGCAGGGGTGAACCCATTTTCAACCCCTGCCACAGGCTGTGGCGCAGCGCTTGACGTGCCGCAGGTGTGGCAGCCATCAGGCGGTGCATGTCCAGGTGGTCGATCAGGCCCGCCGCATGCAGGTCCAGCACCTGGTCGCCAATGGCCACGCCGATCTGCCAGGGCTCAGCCGGGCTGCGGCGAAAGCGGCCGAACGGCAGGTTCTGGATGGGGAAGTCCGTCTCCGGCAGGTTGGCCGAAGCCACCCAGCTCAGCGTGGCGGGGTCGTGGGAGAAGTCAATCATGGTGCGTCAAATTCGTGGGCGTGCAAAAAGGCGGCATGCCGGGGCGCGCGCTTGGTCACGCTCCACTCTTCCAGCATCTGCCACTTCACGGCATCGGCCTGGGCAATCTTGGCGGTCTCTTCGGGGTCCGGGCAGGCCAGTTCCAGGCGGTGGCCGTTGGGGTCGAAGAAGTAGATGCTGTGGAACATGCCGTGGTCGGTCACGCCCAGCACGTCCACGCCGTTGGCTTCCAGGTGCGCCTTGAACTCCAGCAGCTCGGCGCGGTCTTTCACGCGAAACGCAATGTGCTGCACCCACTCGGGGGTGTTGGGGTCGCGGCCCATGGGCGGCTGCGTGGGCAGCTCAAAGAAGGCCAGCACATTGCCCATGCCGGCGTCCAGAAAGATGTGCATGTACGGGTCCGGCGCCTTGGTGCTGGGCACCAGGTCTTCGGCAATGGCCAGCACAAAGTCCATGTGCAGCATCTTCTGGTACCAAAGCACAGTCTCTTTGGCGTCCTTGCAGCGGTAGGCAACGTGGTGGATGCGGTCGATTTTCATGGTGCTGCTCCTTGCATCACTTGGCGGCTTCGAGCACGCCACGGTTGATCTGGTCGCGCTCCAGCGACTCAAACAGGGCCTTGAAATTGCCTTCGCCAAAGCCTTCACGGTAGTTGCCCTTGCGCTCGATGAATTCGAAAAACACCGGGCCCAGCAGCGGCTGCGAGAAGATCTGCAGCAACAGGCGCGGCTGGCCGCCTTCGGTCGTGCCGTCGAGCAGAATGCCACGTGCTTGCAATGCCCCCACCGGCTGGCCGTGACCGGGCAGGCGTTTGTCCAGGTTCTCGTAGTACACGTCGTTGGGCGCCGTCAGCAGCGGAATGCCTGCCATCTGCAAGCGGTCGATGGCGCTGGGCAGGTCCTCGCACAGCAGGGCGATGTGCTGGATGCCCTCGCCGTTGAACTGCATCAAGAACTCCTCAATCTGCCCACCACCCTGACGCGCCTCTTCGTTGAGTGGAATGCGGATCAGCCCGTCTGGCGCGGTCATGGCCTTGGAGGTGAGACCGGTGTATTCCCCCTGGATGTCGAAGTAGCGGATTTCCTGGAAATTGAACAGCTTGCCGTAGAAGTCTGCCCAGTACGCCATGCGCCCCCGGTACACGTTGTGGGTCAGGTGGTCGACCACGCTGAAGCCATGGCCCACGGGGCGGCGGTCTACACCCTCGATGAATTCGAAGTCAATGTCGTAGATGGACTTGCCGTCTTCATAGCGGTCGATCAGGTAGATCGGCATGCCGCCTATGCCCTTGATCGCGGGCAGGTTCAGCTCCATAGGGCCTGGGCGCAGCTCTACCGGCTGGGCACCGAGTTCGAGTGCGCGTTTGTAGGCGCGGTGCGAGTCCTTCACGCGGAAGGCCATGCCGCAGGCGCTGGGACCGTGTTCGGCAGCCAAGTAGCCGGCCACGCTCTTGGGCTCGCGGTTGACGATGAAATTGATGTCGCCCTGGCGGTACAGCACCACATCCTTGGAGCGGTGCTTGGCCACCAGCGTGAAGCCCATGCGCTCGAACACCGGCTCGATCACGCCAGCCACGGGCGAGGCGAACTCCACAAATTCAAAGCCCATCAGGCCCATCGGGTTGTCAAACAAATCAGTTGCGCTTGTGGCCATGGCACGGCTCCTCAATATCGTGTGGTGAAACACCGATTGTGGTCAGGACAGCGCGCATGGTGTGCGCAACATGCACCATATAAACCTCAATTTATGCATAATTTGTGCATGAATCAAGACAAAACAGAAGATTTTCTTCTGGATCGCTTCGATATCCATCTGCTGGCCACATTGCAAAGGGATGCCCATGCAACCAACCAGCAGATCGGCGAACAGGTCCACCTCTCGGCCTCACAGGTCAGTCGGCGCGTGCAGCGCCTGGAAGCCAGCGGCCTGATCCGCCGCTATGTGGCGCTGATGGACCCGGCCATGCTGGGCTTGGGGGTACGTGCCATCACCTATGTGAGCCTGACCCGCCACGGCGGTGACGAAGGCAGCGCCTTCGAGCGCGAGATTGCCCAATGCCCCGAGGTGCTGGAGTGCTATTCCGTCACCGGCGAATCGGACTACATTTTGCAGATCGTCGCCGCCGACCTGAACACCCTGTCCGAGTCCGTGCTGCGCCGCCTCACCGCCATCAAGGGCGTGGCCAGCATACGCTCCAACATCGTGCTTAACTGCATCAAGTCCAGCACGGAAATGCCGCTCAACCACATTGGCCAGGCGAACGGCAGTACCCGGCGCATCCGCCTGACCGGCAGCGCCTGAAGGAGAACGCCATGCACAAGTCCCATGCCGTGTTGCTCAGCGTGCTGTCCCTGGCCCTGAGCGCCTGTGCCGATGTCGCCACCTTGCCCGTCTCGGCAGGCACCGGCCCCCACCCCACGCTGCCGGAGCCCAACCCCGGCCTGCTACCCACCGTCAACATTGCACCGGCCGTCGGCTGGCCGGCAGGCCGCACACCGCAAGCCGCACCGGGAACGCGGGTGCAAGCCTTTGCCAGCGGCCTGGACCATCCGCGCTGGCTGTATGTGCTGCCCAACGGCGATGTGCTTGTGGCCGAGAGCAATGCACCGGCCAAGCCCGGTAGCTGGAACCCCAAGGAGTGGGTGGCAGGCCAGGTCATGAAAAAGGCCGGTGCCGGTGTGGTCAGCGCGGACCGCATTACGCTGCTGCGCGACACCAACGGCGATGGCGTGGCCGATGTGCGCACCGTGTTGCTGGAAAACCTGCACTCCCCCTTCGGCATGGCTCTGATCAGCAACACCCTGTATGTGGCCAATGCGGACGCCGTGCTGCGCTTTCCGTACGCGGCAGGAGACACCCGCATCCGCACGCCCGGCAGCGTGCTCACGGTCCTGCCCAGCGGCATCAACCACCATTGGACCAAG
>JACXTT010001951.1_pt1 | contig 33596 bp, 29 predicted proteins | sample 9270951 | NCBI WGS metagenome assembly JACXTT01 (sample SAMN15532306, study PRJNA645909) | rock metagenome | isolation source: weathered quartz diorite | place: Puerto Rico | collected 2017-06-21
TTCCTACTGGTTGCCGGACGCGTCGGCGACCTGATCGGGCGCCGCAAAGTCTTCCTGGCGGGCGTCTTCCTGTTCACTGTGGCGTCGGTCGGGAGCGGGTTCGCCCAGGGCGCTGACCACCTCGTCGTGGGGCGCTTCCTGCAGGGGCTCGGGGGGTCCCTGTCCGCCGGCGTGATCATCGCCATCATCGTCACCGAGTTTCAAAAGCCCGCCGAGCGCGCTCAGGCGATGAGCGTCTTCACGCTCGTCATCGCGGGCGGTGGCTCGCTGGGGCTGCTTGCCGGCGGCTTTTTGACCCAGTGGGTCAACTGGCACTGGATCTTCTTCATCAACCTGCCGATCGGCGTCGTCACCCTGGTGCTTGGGGCGTGGCTGATCGAGGAAAACGAGGGGCTCGGCTTGAGCCACGGTGTCGACCTCGCGGGGGCGGTCCTGATCACCGCCGCGCTGATGCTCGGCGTCTACGGGATCGTGACCGCGGCCGACTACGGCTGGACGTCGGTGCACACCATCGCTTTTGGCGGTGGGGCACTCGGCCTCGTTGCGCTTTTCATCCTGCTCGAGTCACGCCTGGGGAACCCGTTGATGCCGCTTCGGATCCTCGCCCTACGGTCGCTCACGGGTGCGAGCGCCGCGCGTGCGCTCCTGTTCACCGGGCTGTTCACGAACTTTTTCATGGGTGCGCTTTACCTCCAGCACATTCGCGGCTACAGCGCTTTCCAGACCGGCCTCGCCTTCCTGCCGACCACGCTGATGATCGGTGTGATGTCGAGCGGCATCGCCGCGAGGCTGATGACGCGGGTAGGGCCACGCAACCTGCTGCTGGCGGGCCTTGCGATCATCGTCACGGCGCTCGCGATCCTGTCCAACGCCGGTTCCGACACCGGCTATGCGCCACAGCTGCTCATCGCATATGTCCTGCTCGGAGCGGGTGCGGGAGCTTCGTTCCTGCCGCTGCTCACGATCTCGATGTCCGAGGTTCCAATCTCCGACGCAGGGCTGGCGTCGGGATTCAGCAACGTGACCATGCAGATCGGGGGTGCGCTCGGCCTGGCCGCGATGGGCACGATCTCGACCTCCTACGCCAACACGCTCATCGCTGAGGGCAACCCTGTGTCGCTGGCGGTTACCGGCGGCTTCCAGCTTGCCTACGTGCTGGCCGCGATAAGCGTTGCCGCGGCCGTGGTCGTGGTCCTGGCTGCGCTGCGCGCACCGGCGCGTCGCGCCGTACAGCCTCAGGCCGCGCGCATCGAGGTCGAGGAGGCGGCCTAGGATCGACACGCTCGACAAGCAACTGCTCTTTCAGTGCGCCTTCCGCGAATAGAAACGGCAGGGCGGGGACTCCGCCGTGGTGTGGAAGTTCCAGTGCCGGCACCACGCCGAGCCGTCGAACTTCCGGCACGTACCGCACGTGACGCGAGGGCTCTCCACACGCGTCTTCTTCATGTGATGTTCCGCCCGCTCACCGGGGAACGGCTCTTTCAAAGCTGGGAGCGGACGTCCCAGAGCTCTGGATAGAACCGCTTGCCGAGCGTGGAGCGCAGGTACTCGGCGCCGCTGCTCCCGCCGGTCCCGGTCTTGCTCCCGATCTGGCGCTCGACCATCAACACGTGGCGCGCCCGCCAGTGGGCAAACGTCTCGTCATGGTTGAGCAGTGCCTCGCACAGGTCGAACAGGTCGCCGTACCGTTCGCGGTCGCGAAAGATCTCGAGCAGCGTCGGGGAGCCGCGCCGCTCGATCAAGGCGCGAAACGCGTCGCCGACCGAAGGCTCTTCGAGGCGGCGCCGCAGGCGGCTCATCTCCTCCGCCGTCACCTCCAGCCGCGCGACGTACCGCGGCTCCTTCAGACCGGAGAGAAATTCGATCTCACGGAACTGCACCGACTGAAAACCGCTCGCGGGGGCGAGCTTGGAGCGGAAGGCCAGGAAATCCTGTGGCGACATGGTCTCGAGGACATCGATCTGCTCGACCAGGAGCTGTTCGATGACGTGCACGCGATGCAGGTGATGGCGGGCAAAGAAGATGTCGTCGGCGTCGATCCGGTCACGTGCGGCTTCGAGCTCGAACAGGACGACCTTGAACCACAGCTCGTAGACCTGGTGCGCGACGATGAAGAGCAACTCGTCGTGCTCCTCGCTGAGTCGCTTCTGCAGCGACAGGAGATCTGGCACCTTGAGGTACGTGCCGTACGAAAGCTGCCGGCCCTCTTCCCCGAAACGCCGGCTCAATGCTTGAAGTGCCGGCGGCCCGTAACCACCATGGCGACGCCTGCCAGGTCGGCAGCCGCGATGACGTCGGCGTCCTTGATCGAACCGCCGGGCTGGATGACCGCCGTGATCCCGGCGCGGATGCCCAGCTCGAGGCCGTCGGGAAACGGAAAGAACGCGTCCGAGGCCATGACGGCGCCGCGTGAACTTTCCCCCGCGCGCTGCACCGCCAGCCGAACGGCCTCGACGCGCGACATCTGACCCGCGCCGACCCCGACCGCCGCACCTTCTTGGAAAAGGACGATCGCGTTCGACTTGACGTGCTTGACCGCGATCCAGGCGAGTCCGAGCTGCAGCCACTCGGCTTCGGTCGGCGCACGGCGGGTCACGGTCCTGCAGGCCGAGCGGTCGAATCCCGCCCGGTCCCACTCCTGGACGAGAAGCCCACCGGGCACCGAGCGGACGTCATAGTCGAACAATCCTTCACGCGCCGGCGGCGCGGCGAGGACGATCATGTTCTTGCGCCGCGCCAGCACGTCCCTTGCCTCGTCCAGGACTTCGGGGGCGACGACGACATGCGTCACGATCTGCACGATCTGCTCGGCGGTCGAGCGATCGAGCGGCCGGTTGAGCGCGACGACTCCCCCGAACGCGGATACCCGGTCGCACTCGTATGCGATCCGGTACGCGGTGGCAGCGTCACGAGCCACCGCCAGCCCGCACGGGTTCATATGCTTGACGATCGCGGCCGCCGGCTCGGCGTACTCCATGACAAGCTGATAAGCCGCGGCTGCGTCCTGGAGGTTGTTGAAACCGGGCGCCGCGCCGTGCACCTGCACCGCGCCTCCAAGCCCGCCCGGATCCGGGCCGAGGCGGTAGAACGCGGCCCTCTGGTGCTCGTTCTCGCCGTACTTGAGCGGCTCGGCGAGCTGGCCGGGGATCGTGATCTCGGCCGGAAAGCCGTTGGGGGCATCCCGTCTCATGTAACCGGCGATCCAGGCGTCGTAGGCCGCCGTGTGGGCGAAGGCCTCGGCCGCCAGCCGCCGCCGAGCGCTCTCGTCGAGGGTGCCCTCGTTCAGAGCGCCGAGGACCTCCGAGTACCGCTCCGGGCGGACGACAACGACCACCGACTGGTGGTTCTTGGCGGCCGCTCGAATCATCGCCGGACCACCGATGTCGATCTGCTCGACCGCCTCTGCAAATGCGACCTGGCCTCTCGCCACCGTGTCGACGAAGGGGTACAGGTTGCAGCACACGAGGTCGATCTCGCGCAGACCGTGTTCCGCCAGCGCGGCCAGGTGCTCGGGCTTGTCGCGCCTCGCGAGGATTCCCGCGTGGATGCCCGGGTGCAGTGTCTTGACCCGCCCGTCCATCATCTCGGGAAATCCGGTCAGGTCGCTCACTGGCTGGACGTCGAGCGACGCGTCCTGGATCGCTTGCAAGGTGGTGCCGGTTGCGAACAGGTCGTACCCCAGGCGCGTGAGCCCGCGCGCAAAAGCCGCGAGTCCGCTCTTGTCGCTAACGGACAGAAGGGCTGCCGGCAAGTCGCGCCTCCATCAGCCGGATCCCCTGGGGCAGGATCCGGTACTCGGCCTCGTGCACCCGCCGGCGAAGAGTCTCCACCGTGTCGCCGTCGAGGATGGGGACCGCCTCCTGGAGAAGGATCGGGCCGGCGTCCAGCTCGGCGGTCACGACGTGCACCGTCGCGCCGGTTTGTCTGGCGCCGCTCTCGAGCGCCTGCTCCACGGCAGTCATGCCACCCGCGAATTGCGGTAACAGCGACGGATGCACGTTGATGATCCGGTGCTGGAACGCTTCGAGGAACGGCGCGGTGTGGATGCGGTCGTAACCGGCGTCGACGACGAGCTCGACGCGCTGGTGCAGGAAGAAGTCGCGCATCGCGGCATCGCGCTGCTCGGCCGAGCCGAACGATTTCTGCGTCAGCTCCGCAAGGGGGATGCCCCGCTCGCGCGCAAACGCCGCGGCTGGGCACAAAGGGCGGTTGGTCGCCACGGCCACCACCGGAAATCCCTGTTCGACAAGGTTGCGGAGGTTCGAGCCCTGACCAGAGACGCACAGGCCCAGCCTCAGTGGAGCATCACCCGGTCGGGCCCTGATTGCCTGACCACCTCACCCACGACCAGCTCGCCCCTGCGTGCATCGCGACGATCGACCACCAGGATCATGCCCAGCCCCATGTTGAACGTTCCCCACATCTCATCCTCGGAGACCCGTCCCCGCTTGCGAATCTTGTCGAAGATCGCAGGAACCTCCCACGTGCGCCTGTCGAGGCGCGCGGCCAGTCCATCCGGGAGGCAGCGTGGCAGGTTGCCCAGGATTCCGCCACCGGTGATGTGAGCCGCGCCTTTCCAGCGGATCCGCCGCAGATCAGCCAGATACGACGTGTGCGGCGCGAGAAGCTCATCCGCGAGCCGGGCGTCCAGCGATACACCCTCGAATACCTTGCGTGCGAGCGAGTAGCCGTTCGTGTGCAGCCCGTTCGACGGCAGGCCCACCAGCGCGTCTCCTTCCTGGATCGGCTCGCGATGCTCGCCGGCATCGACCAACCCGACGATGAAACCAGCAAGGTCGTAATCACCCAGCGCATACACGCCCGGCATCTCCGCGGTCTCGCCTCCAAGCAGGGCGCACTCGGCTTCACGGCATGCCTCGGCCATGCCTTCGATCACCTGCGTGAAGACATCCGGTTCGAGCTTGCCGGTCGCGAAGTAATCGAGGAAGAACAGGGGCCTCGCTCCCGCCGTCGCGATGTCATTGACGCAGTGGTTGACGATGTCGATGCCGATGCCGCGATGCCGGCCGACGGCAACCGCGACCTTGATCTTGGTCCCGACACCGTCGGCGCTGGCCGCAAGGTGTCCGCCGCCGGGCAGGGCGTACAGGCCCGCGAAGGGACCAACGCCGGCGGCCACGGCATCGCCGTGCGTCGCCGCGATCAAAGGCTTGACCTTCTCCAGCGCGCGCTCGTAAGCCTCGATGTCGACGCCCGCCGCGGCGTACGACAGGCCTTCTCCGCTCACACCTTGGCGAGCTGTGGTGCCGGACCCTCGAACTGCATCTTGTCCATTTCGAGCTGTTGCGGCACCGGCACCGGATAGGAACCGTCGAAGCAGGCGCGGCAGAACTCCTGGGCGGTGCCTCGGCCGATGGCGCGGATGAGCCCGGGAATGGACAGGTAATGGAGCGAGTCGGCGCCGATCTGCCGCCGGACCTCATCGACGGTGCGCCCTGCCGCGATCAGCTCCTTGGTCGATCCGATGTCGACGCCCATGAAGCAGGGAAACCGCATGGGCGGGCTCGAGATGCGCATGTGGATCTCGCTCGCCCCGGCCGCGCGGAGGCGCTCGATGATCCGCCGGGACGTCGTGCCGCGCACGATCGAGTCGTCGACCGCGATCAGCCGCTTGCCCTTGATCGAGCGCGGCAGCGGGTTGAGCTTGAGCATCACGCCGGATTCGCGCAGGGTCTGGTCGGGCTGGATGAAGGTCCGGTTGATGTAGCGGCTCTTCATCATTGCCTCCCGGAACGGGATCCCCGAGGCCTCCGCGTAGCCGATCGCGGCGGGCGTGCCCGAGTCGGGGAACGGGATCACCATGTCAGCCTCGACCGGCGCCTCCCTGGCGAGCTCGTGGCCCATCCGGATGCGCGCGTCCTCCAGCTCGCAGTTCTTGAGGATGGAGTCCGGGCGCGCGAAGTAGATGAACTCGAACACGCACATCGCGTGCTTGCTCGCGGCCTGAAAGCCGATGCCGTGAACTCCGTGCTCGTCCATCACCACCATCTCGCCCGGCTGCACCTCGCGCACGAACGTGGCATGCACGGTGTCGAGCGCGCACGTCTCGGATGCGACGACGTGGGCGGGCTGCCCGGGCAGCGGGATGTAGCCGATGCACAGCGGCCGGAACCCAAATGGATCGCGCAGCGCGATGAGCTGGTTGGGCGTGATCACTCCGCACGAGTAGGCGCCCACGACTCGCGCGAAGGTGCGGCGGATCACGTCTTCCCAGGAGCGCCCGTGCGTATTCTCGATGAGTCGCGCCATCACCTCCGTGTCGAGAGCGGTCTCGAACGCGACCCCTTGTTCGGAGAGCTGCGCGCGCAGGGCGTCGGCGTTCAGCAGGTTGCCGTTGTGAGCGATCGCGCCCGGTCCCAGCGTCGGGTGATGGAACGGCAGCGGGTGCGCGTTCTCCGCGCGGCTGGCGCCGGTCGTCGAGTACCGCGTGTGGCCCAGGGCGATGATCGACCCCTCACCGAGCTCCTTCAGCTGGCTCGGGGAGAACACCTGGGCGACCAGTCCCATGTCTCGATGCACGCGCACGGACCCTCCGTCGGACACCGCGATTCGCGCGGACTCCTGGCCGCGGTGCTGCAGGGCAAAGAGTCCGAAATAGGTGACGTTGGCGACGTCGACGCCCTGCCTGGCGCAGATCCCGAAAACCCCACACACCGTTAGGAGATCATCACCTCCCATGCTTCCCGGAGCTCGGCGAGCGACACCTTGAGCTGACCCTCGAACTCGAGCGTGTCTCCACCGGTGAGGCCCAGCAGCGCGAGCTCGACGTGGTGCCGCCGCGCGAGCGACTGCATCTCTGGCATGGCTCGGGACGGCACGCTGACGACGTACCGGCTCGGCGACTCGCCGAAGAAAGCCGCGTCGAGCCGCAGGGGCGGTTCCGGCCGGATCGCGGGACAGCGGACTCCGATGCCGCCGAGCAGGCTGCACTCGGCGAGCGCGACGAGCATCCCGCCCTCGGCGCAGTCGTGGGCCGAATGCAGGTAGCCGCTCTGCGCCGCGGTCAGGATCACGCGGTTTACCGCCTGCTCGCGGGTGAGGTCGAGCGCGGGCGGGCGGCCCGCCACGTAGCCGTGTTCGACTTTCAGGTACTCACTGCCGCCGAGGTCGTTGTGGCTCGAGCCGATGAGCAGGACGAAATCGCCGTCGGCGCGAAAGCCGGCGCCGACACGCTTCCCGTAGTCGTCGATCACGCCGATCATCCCCACGACGGGAGTCGGATAAATCGCCGATTCACCGTTCGAGTCGTTGTAGAGGCTCACGTTGCCGCTCACGATCGGCAGCTCCATGGCGCGGCAGGCGTACGCGAGGCCGGACACCGTCTCCTCCAGCTCCCAGTACACCTCGGGCCGGTCCGGGTTCGCGAGATTGAGGCAGTCGGTGACGGCGAGGGGTCGCGCCCCCGTCGCGATGATGTTGCGCGCGGCCTCGGCCACCGCGAGCTGCGCGCCGAGATGCGGGTCGAGATGGCAGTACTTCGCGTTGCAGTCCGCGGTCATCGCCAGTCCGAGCCGGGTGCCCTTCACGCGGAGCATCGCGGCGTCGCCGCCGGGCGGAACAACCGTCGCATCGCCGACCATGTGGTCGTAGCGGCGAAATACCCCTCGCCGGCTGGCCAGGTTGGGGCTGGCGAGCAGGCGCAGCAGCGTCGCGCCAGCGTCGGCGAGAGGCGGAAGGGCGTCGACAACGAGGTCGAGCGGCGGCTCGGGAGCGACGCCGACGAGGCGGCGCATCGGAGCTCCGTCGGTGAGCAGCCTCACCGGCAGGCGGGCCACCTGGTCGCGGCCGTCGAGCACGGTCAGCTGGCCGTCGTCGGTGACCTCACCGACGATCGCCGAGGTCAGGTCCCAGGCGCGGAAGATGCTCTCCACTTCGCGCTCGCGGCCCCGCTGGACGACGACCAGCATCCGCTCCTGCGATTCCGAGAGCATCACGTCGTATGGCGTCATGCCGCGCTCGCGACGAGGCACTTGGGCCACGTCGATCCACGCGCCCGCACCCTCCACCCGGCCCGCGCATTCGGCGACTGCGGAGGTGAGACCGGCGGCACCAAGGTCCTGGATCGCCACCACGGCGTCAGTGTGCGAGAGATCCATGCAGGCTTCGAGAAGGCATTTCTCCAGGAACGGGTTGCCGACCTGGACCGCAGGCCGGCGCTCGGAGCTGTTTTCATCCAGCTCGACGGAGGCGAATGACGCGCCGTGGATGCCGTCGCGTCCAGTGTCGGCGCCGACCAGAAGGATGCTGTTGCCCACGCCCTCGGCCCGGGCACGCATGAGCTGGTCCGTCCGCACGAGGCCGACGCACATCGCGTTCACCAGCGGGTTGTTCGCGTAGCAGTCTTCGAAGTAGATCTCACCGCCGACCGTGGGAATGCCGATGCAGTTGCCGTAACCGCCGATCCCGTCCACCACCCCCTCGAAGTGCCGGCTCGAGTCGGGAAGCGGGCCAAACCGAAGGGAGTCGAGCAATGCGATGGGCCGCGCCCCCATCGCGATGACGTCGCGGATGATGCCGCCCACTCCGGTGGCGGCGCCCTGGTAGGGCTCGATCGCAGAGGGATGGTTGTGGGACTCGATCTTGAACACGGCGGCCCAGCCCTCTCCGATGCTCACCGCGCCGGCGTTCTCGCCAGGCCCCTGCAGGACCTCGGGGCCGGTCGACGGGAGGCGGCGCAGCAGCGCCTTCGAGCTCTTGTACGAGCAGTGCTCGGACCACAGCACGCCGAGCATTCCCAGCTCGACCTCATTGGGGGCTCGCTTCAGCTGCTCGACGATGACCTTGTACTCATCTGTGGTGAGCGCCACCTCGCTGAGTCGGCGCTCGAAAACGGCCAAGACTAGGTGCCCCCCGGCCGGGGAGAATTGGCGCTCAAGACACCAGCACCTTCAACGCGTTGTCGGCCACCGACCGAAACAGCTTCAATCCATCGGTTCCGCCGAGCTCGGTCTCCGAGCAGCGCTCCGGATGCGGCATCATCCCCAGGACGTTGCCGCGCGCGTTGACGATGCCCGCGATGTTGTGCAGCGACCCGTTGGGGTTGGCGCCGGGCACGACCCGGCCGTCAGGATCGGAGTAGCGAAACACGACCTGTCCGCGCTGCTCCAGGCGTGAGAGTGTCGCGGGATCCGCAAAGTAGCTGCCTTCACCGTGCGCGATCGGCACCCGGATCACCTCGCGCTCGGCGCACTGCGCTGTAAACGGCAAGTCGTTGCGCTCCACGAGGAGATTTGTCCACTCGCAGCGGAACTCGAGCGATGAGTTGCGGATCAGCGCGCCGGGCAAGAGCCCGGCCTCGCACAGGATCTGAAAGCCGTTGCAGATTCCCCACACGAGGCCGCCGCGGTCGGCAAACTCACCAACCTGCTCCATCACCGGCGCAAACCTCGCGATCGCGCCTGTGCGGAGATAGTCGCCGTAGGCAAAGCCGCCGGGCAGGATGATGCAGTCGCAGCCCTTGAGGTCGGTGTCCTTGTGCCACAGGTAGGTCAGCTCCGCACCGAGGACCTGGTCGACGACCCACCCGCAGTCTCGGTCCGACCACGTGCCGGGGAACACCACGACCCCGAATCTCACCGGTGCCCCTCCCTCACGATGTCAAAACGGAAATCCTCGATGACATGGTTCGCGAGCAGCTGGCGGCACATCTCCTCGACCCGCAGGCGCGCCTCGTGCTCGCTCGACCCCTCGAGCTTGAGCTCGATGTACTTGCCGACGCGCACGTCGGCGACCTCGCGGAAGCCGAGTGACGCAAGACCCTGCTTCACCGTGACGCCTTGTGGATCGTTGACTACAGGCTTTGGGGTGACGATGACTATCGCAATCATCTCTCGTTCCGTGGTTTCGGTGGGAATAGAGGCTTGCCGACAAGGCGCAGGTACGCGGTCAGATAGCGCAAGCGCGTCTGCGCCACGACATCGTCGGGAAGGCGAGGCGGGTCAGACTCTTTGTCCCAACCCGACCGGGAAAGCCAGTCGCGGACGAACTGCTTGTCGTAGGAGTCGGGCGAAGCGCCCGCCTGGTAGGTGACGGCCTCCCAGTAACGCGAGCTGTCGGGCGTAAGGACTTCGTCGATGAGGATGAGGTCGTCGCCGACCATGCCGAACTCGAACTTGGTGTCGGCGAGTATGAGGCCGCGACGCGCGGAAAACTCGGACGCGTACCTGTACAGCTCCAGGCTCGCGTCGCGCAGCTTCGTCGCGAGGTCGTCGCCCAGGTCCTTCTTCATCTGTTCGAAGGTGATGTTCTCGTCGTGGCCCGACTCCGCTTTCGTCGCGGGCGAGAAGATGGGCGTCGCGAGCTTCTGGCTCTGCAGCAAACCTTCGGGCATCGAGTCGCCGGCAACGGTGCGAGATTCCTGGTACTCCTTCCACGCGCTTCCGGCGAGGTACCCACGGACGACGCATTCGTAATCGATGCGCTTTGCCTTGCGCACGATCATGAAGCGACCCTGCAGCTTGTCGCGAAAGTCCTTCAGCACCATGGGGAGATCCGGGACCATGCCCGAGATCAGGTGGTTCGGCTGGAACGTGTCGGTCTGGGAGAACCAGAAGATCGACAGCTGGGTCAGCACCTTGCCTCGGTCGGGGATGCCGTTGGGCAGGACGTGGTCGAACGCGGAGATGCGGTCCGTGGCGACCATGAGCAGCTTGTCGGCGTCGAGCTCGTAGGTGTCGCGGACCTTACCGCGGGCGAAGAGTTAGAGCGGGAGCGCCGTCTCGTTGAGTGGCGGTCCGGCTATCACTTCGTCGTAACTCCCAAGCCGAGACGTTCGTAGGCGAGGTCGGTGTGCTCGAGGCCGGCCCAGGGATCGAAGACCTCCTCCAGCTTCGGGCCGATGCGCTTCATGACCTCATCATTCTGTTGCAGCCGCGCCCGAAAACCGGTCCCACCCTCCGTTGCCTGCATCGCCGCCTTCTGCACCACGAGGTACGCGTCCTCGCGCGACATCCCGCTCTCGACGAGGGCGAGCAGCACCCGCTGCGAGAAGACGACCCCACCCGCAAACTGCAGGTTGGCGAGCATGCGCTCCTGCCGCACCTCGAGCCCCCGCAAGACCTTGCCCATCTCGATCGCCATGTAATCGACCGTCGCGCACGCGTCAGGGAAGATGACTCGTTCCGCCGACGAGTGGCTGATGTCGCGCTCGTGCCATAACGCGGTGTTCTCGAGGGCCGTCACCAGGTTGCCGCGCACCACGCGCGCCAGCCCGCACACGCGCTCGGTCAGGACCGGGTTGCGCTTGTGCGGCATTGCCGAGCTTCCCTTCTGCTCCTTGCCGAACGGCTCGAAAGCCTCACTGATCTCGCTGCGCTGAAGATGTCGTATCTCGGTCGCGATGCGCTCCAGCGTGCCGGCGGCGATGGCCAGCGCCGCCACGAACCCGGAGTGCCGATCGCGGGCCACGACCTGCGTCGAGACCGCGTCCGCCTTGAGGCCGAGCTCGCGACAGACGTGCTCCTCGACCCGTGGATCGATCGTTGCGTGCGTGCCCACCACGCCGCTGACCCTGCCCACCGCCGCCTCGTCGGCCGCTCGCTCCAGCCGAGCGATCGTGCGGTCCAGCTCGGCCACCCAGCCCGCGACCTTGAAGCCGAAGGTGATCGGCTCGGCGACGATGCCATGCGTGCGGCCGGCCATCAGGGTCCGGCGGTGCCGGATGGCGAGCTCCGCCGCGGCCTCGCGCACCGCGGCGAGGTCGCGGCCGATGATGCGGGCCGACTCCACCATCTGGACCGCCATCGCAGTGTCGTTGAGGTCCTGGCTCGTCATGCCGAGGTGCACGTAGCGCGCCTCCGGCTGCCCGATCGAATCGTTGAGCACGGTGAGGAACGCGACCACGTCATGACCGACGCGTGACTCGACCTCGGCGATCTTCGTTGCGTCGAATGTGCCCTTGCGGATCGTTGGCAGTGCGTCCTCGGGGATGCGGCCCAGCGACGCCCAGGCCTCGCAGGCCAGGACCTCGATCCGCAGCCAGAGCTCGAACTTGTGCTGGTCAGACCAGACCGCGCGCATCGCGGGCGGCGAGTACCGCTCGATCAAGGGGACGGTCGAATTATATCGGCCACCGGCCTGATCAAGATTTTGTTATCCACCATCGGCAAGGCACAAGATGTCGTGGTCATACCCGTCCAGAGCCCGACTTTAAGCGGGTGGCTTGATAATCGATGCCTGCCCTTGCTCCCAGCACGTAACCACCCTCGAAGGCTCCGCGTTTGAACCGGCGCAGGCTGAACGGCCAGTGAGCGACCCGTCGCGCGACGACGAGCGCGAGCTTGTCGAGCGGGCCAAGCGGGACCCTCGCCAGTTCGGGGCGCTCTACGACCGGCACTTTCAGCAGATATATCGGTTCGTGTATTCAAGAGTGAGGGAGCAAACCGCGGCAGAGGACGTCACTTCAGAAGTCTTCATGAAAGCTCTGAAGGCAATGCCCCGCTACCAGGACACGGGGCGGCCGTTTGCTGCCTGGCTGTACCAGATCGCGGTCAATGCCATCGCCGACCGCTACCGCACCCTCCGCCCCGCCCAGCCTCTCGACGACTTCCACGACCTGTCCGTCGCCGGGCCGGCCCTCGACGATCTCGCCGCCCACCGCGACGAGGTGCGCCGGATCTGGGCGCTCGTCGAGGCGCTGCCTCACCAGCAGCGGACGGCGCTGGTGCTCAAGTTCCAGGAAGACATGAAGATCGAGGACATCGCCCTCGCGATGGGCAAGTCCGCGGGAGCGGTCAAGCTGCTGATCCACCGCGGCGTGACCCGCCTGCGCGATGAGGCCGCGACGCTGAGGCCGGTGGAGTGAACGTCTACCACGACCCCGAGCTGGACGACGTCCTGCAGGACTCGGAGCTCAGGCGAATGGCTGTGCTGCTGGGCGCGGCGAAGGCTTTTGAGCCGCCGCTCGACGACGCGTTCCGGACCGGGCTTCGCCGCCAGCTGATGCACGAGGCGTGGACGATGACCGAGGGCCGCCCCTCGTGGTGGCGCCGCGCCTTCGCGCCGCCCGGGATCGCCTGGGCGGGCGCCGCGGCAGGCCTGCTGCTGATCGCCTCGGTGGTGGTCTGGCTGTCCACCCAGCAGACCGGCGGCATCACCCAGGTCTACGTGGCGAGCCCGATGGACGGCAAGAACAACGTGTCTCTGCAGCAGCCGATCCTCGTCTCCTTCAACCAGCCGATGGACCACCAGTCCACGCAGGACGCGGTGCAGATAACGCCCGCGACGACGGTGACCTTCTCCTGGGACCAGAGCAGCCGCACGCTGGCGGTGCAGCCGGCGAGCGGAAACCTCGCGCCTAACACGCAGTACCAGGTCACGGTCGGCCCCGGCGCTAAGACAGCGAGCAACCAGCAGCTCTCCGCGCCGCAGACGATCACCTTCGTGACGCAGGCGCCAACTCCGACGCTGGCGCCGCCGACGCCGCGGCCCACGCCGGCAAACCCGCTCGGGGAGAAGCTGCTCGCGCCCCTGAACGGGGCCGCCGGACTTGCCGCGCAGTGGTCCGCCGACTCGTCGTTGATCTACTTCATCGACGGCAAGGGCGCGCTGGAAGTCGCTTCGGCGAAGGGCGGCGCCGTCAGCGTGATCGCGCCGGACGGCGCGTCGTCGCCGTCGATCTCGCCCGCGGGCGACCGCCTCGCCTACCTGCGTGGCGGCAAGATCGAAGTGCTCACCTTCGCCAGCGGCAAGACCAACGAGGTGGCGCCGGCCAAGGCGCCAACCCTGGTCGGCTGGGCGAAGGACAAGCTCGTGTGGTCAGCGATGGACGGGATCTACACACAGGGCGATGCCGGACCCAGCGTGCTCGCGGCGCTGCCGACGGGCGGCACCGTCGCCGTGCTCTCGATCGCGCCCGACGGCTCGCACGTCGCCTACCAGGTGGACAAGAACCTCTTCGTCCTCGACCTCGGCACTTCCAAGAGCGTCCAGTTGGGCCAGTCCGGGAGCTCGTTCGCCGGCTGGTCGCCGGACGGCACGCTGCTCCTTTACGCGACGGCCGACCACCTCGTGGTGGCCGATGTCCAGGGCGTGACGCAGTCGGCTATCCCGCTCGGCGAAGCGACGTGGTCGACCCAGGACGCGATCCTTATTGGCAGCGACACCGACCTGTATGAGATCCGGCCCGACGGCTCGCACCAGACCAAGGTGTCGAACGGCACCTACCACCTGCCGCTGTGGGCGCCTGACGGCAGCTCGTTCGTGTACGTGCGCGGTTCGTCCCTGTGGGTCGCGGTCGCACCGGCACTGCCGCCGGAGCCGACCGTGGTTGACGAGGCGACGGCCGTGGTCAAGTCGTTCCTGGACGCGCGACTGAACAACAAGCCGGAGCAGGCCGGCGCGCTCCTCGACGGCAACGGGCAGAAGGCCTACGCCACGGGCGCGCTGCACCTGACCATCACCGGCGACCCGCACCTCTCGCGCTACTACGTACTCACCCAGCAAGTGACCGGGACAGCGCCCGACACGGTGATATTCGTCGTGCGGCTCGTTCTGACTCATGGCAAGCTGGACGTGAGCGACTACGACGAGACGCTGACCCTCGTCCGCGACGTGAACAGCAAGCAGTTCCTCGTCGACCAGGCGGCGGGTGCTGCGCGGCGCGACCTGGGCAAGGGCGCCGAGGTGGTGAGCGTCGAAGTTGCGAAGGACGCGATCAAGGTCACCTTTGACAGTGACCTCGACCCAGCGACGGTCAACGACGGAGTGCTCCTCCTCGACGGGAACGGGAACCAGGTTGACGCCAAGGTCGCCTACGCGACCAGGACAGTCACCTTGAGCGGGCTCGACCTGACCGCGGGATCCCAGTACAGGCTCGTGGTGCTGACCACCGTGCGGGACGTCCTCGGCCACAACGTCGCGGCCGAGTACGACCTCAACTTGTTCGGTCCTTCGCCGAAGAGGCACGGCGGCCACAGAGATGTAGTGACACCGACACCGGCGGCGACGCCGTCGGCTTCACCGAGCGGGTCTGCCTAGAGCACCTTCAAGGCTCGGGCGGCGCGGCAGAGCGAGGTCACCGAGCCCGAGTGCACGATCTGGCCTTCCAGAGCGGCGTGCAACGCCTCGCGAAACGGAAGCCTGAGCACCTCCATGTCCTGTTCGTACGTCTCGGGGCTGCGCCGCGCCTCGGTGAGCTCTTCGGCGAGAAACAGGTGCGCCCGGCCGGTGAGAAACGCGGCCCCGTGGACGACACCGAGGGATGTGTACCGCGCGGCGACCAGCCCCGTCTCCTCCGCGAGCTCTCGGCGCGCGCAGGTGAGCGCATCCTCGCCCTCGTCGAACGTGCCCGCCGGGACCTCCCAGGACGACGTTTCCCACGCGTGCCTCCACTGCCGGACGAGCATCGTGTCCCCGCCCTCGAACAAGGGCACGACGAACGCCGAGTCGGGATTGGCGACAACGGTGTAGAGCGCGTCGGCGCCGTCGGGAAATCGAATCACGTCCTCGCGCAGCTCAAAGGGGCCGGACGTTCCACGGACAGACGTGGCTGCCACGTCGAATGGGCGGCCGCGCTCAGGGTGCCTGAGGCGGTTTATCGGCGCACCATCGTGGCGACAGCGGCTGCCGCGGCGGCAACGTGGCGCGGGTCCCCTCCGTAGTCGAAGGGCGATTGCTCGGCGGCGAACTTCCGGGCCTGCTCGATCAGCTGCGGGTGGTCCTCGATGAACCTCGTGCTGAGGTTTCCCGACCTGAAGTCGGGACTGTCCAGGATTGCACGGTGGTACGGAATCGTCGTCGCCGGTCCGACCACGACGAACTCCCGCAACGCGCGGCCGGCGCGAGCGATGGTCTCCGCCCGGTCGCTGCCGTGCACGATGAGCTTGGCGACGAGGGAGTCATAGTTCGGCGGCACGTCGGAACCTGGACCGAATCCGGAATCGACTCGCACGCCAGGCCCCGCCGGCGCCACCCAGCGCGAGATACGCCGCGGGTTGGGTATGAACTTGCGGAGTGGGTCTTCCGCGTTGATGCGCATCTCGATTGCATGACCCTTCCACTCGACGTCTTGCTGCGCGAAGCTCAGCTCGAGTCCCGCCGCGATGCGGATCTGCTCCTTGACGAGGTCGATGCCGGTCACGGCCTCGGTGATCGGATGCTCGACCTGCAGCCGGGCGTTGACCTCGAGGAAGTAGAACTCGCCGTCGCTGAAGATGAACTCGACCGTCCCGGCGTTGACGTATCCGGCCGCGGTCGCGGCGCGAATCGCCGCGCTGCCCATCGCGGCGCGGATTTCCGCAGTCACTGCGGGCGACGGCGTCTCCTCCATGATCTTCTGGTGCCGGCGCTGGATCGAGCATTCGCGCTCGCCGAGGTGAGCCGCGTTGCCGTGGCTGTCGCAGACGACCTGGATCTCGATGTGCCTGGGCCTGCGCACGTACCGCTCGAGGTAGACGGTCGCGTCCCCGAAGGCTGAGCGTGCGGCTTGCGCCGTGCCCTCGATGGCGGTCGCGAGCTCCTTTTCCGATTCGATCACCTTCATGCCGATGCCGCCGCCGCCCCCCGACGGCTTGAGCATCACGGGGAAGCCGATCTTCCGCGCTGCTTCGAGGGCAGTCGAAGCATCGACCGCGCCGCTGCCCGGCGTGATCGGCACGTCGTGTTCGGCTGCGAGGCGCCGCGCCGCCAGCTTCGAGCTGAGTGCTCGCATCGCTGATGCGGGCGGCCCGATGAACTTGATGCCGGCCGCTTCGCAGGCGTCGGGAAACGCGGCCTTCTCGGCAAGGAACCCGTAGCCGGGATGAATCGCGTCGGCGCCGCAGTCATGCGCCACCTTCACGATGCGTTCCAGCTGCAGGTAGGACTCGGTCGGCGCGGCGCCGCCGATGTGATGCGCCTCGTCCGCGTAGCGGACGTGAATCGCGCTGCGGTCGGCGTCTGAGTAAACGGCCGCGGTCGCGATGCCAAGCTCGCTGCACGCGCGCATGACGCGAATCGCGATCTCGCCCCGGTTCGCGACGAGCACCTTGTTGAAGAGTTTCTTCTTCACGCGATCGCGAGCAGAGGCTGGTTGGGTGAGACGACCTCGCCTTCCTTGACGTATACATCGCTGACCTTCCCGGCGACCGTGGTCACGATGTCGTTTTGCATCTTCATCGCCTCCAGCACGGCAACTACATCACCGAGCTTGACGGCGTCGCCCGGCTTGACCGGTAGCCTGACGATGAGCCCCTGCATCGGAGCGGTGACCGTGCCCTGGCCGACCTTCGGTTTCGGGGGGGCGGCGTTTTCGGTCGAGCCACGCGCGCCGGACGCCGGAATGACAGCGAGGCCCGCCCCGGTGACCCGGACCTTGAACACCTCGCCCTCGACCTCGACGTCGAACTCCGCCGCTTCTGCCGTGGCGGCGGGCGGATCGGGCGCTGCCACCGGCGCCGGCTCGGCAGCAGGGGCTGGAGGGGTCGTCGAGACGGCCGCAGGCCTTTCGCCATCCTTCTTTTCCGGCTGCGGTCCCCGCATGTAGTCGGGTGCGAGGTGCGGAAACATCAGGTGGATCAGCACCACGTCGTCCGTCGGCTCGAGACCAAGCTTCCTGACCTGCTGCCGCGCGGCCTCGACCTGAGGCTCGAGCAGGTCGGCGGGCCGGATGGTGATCGGTTCCTCCCTGCCCAGCACCAACCGGCGCAGCTCGGGGTCCGCGGGCACCGGCGGCCGGCCGTACAGGCCCTGCAAATAGTCCTTCAACTCCTGCGTCACGGTCACGTAACGTTCGCCGCCGAGAACGTTGTAGACCGCCTGGCTGGCGATCATCTGCCGGATCGGAGCCACCAGCGGCGGATAGCCGATGTGGCGGCGAACATGATTTGCCTCGTCCAGCACCTCGTTCATGCGATCGGTCGCGTCGTGCGCGCTGAGCTGGTGATAGATGTCCTCGAGCATGAGACCCGGCATGTGGTAGCGGAGGATGCTCGCATCGATGCGATCGGCGACCGGGCTCAGATGCTCGATGTGCCGACGCTTCAGGTCTTCGACGTCGCGCTGCGCTTCCCACATCCTGTCGAGCTCAAGCCCCGTGTCGTACTCGCCGCCTTCGAGCGCCGCCACGACGCTCTCCGCGGCCGGTTGCGAAGCGCCCCACGCCAGCGGCGACATGGCGACGTCGAGCACCTCGGCGCCGGCCTCGACCGCGGCCATATAGGCCATCGGCGCCATGCCGCTCGAGCAGTGCGAGTGCACGTCGATCGGAACCTTCACCATCTGCTTGAGCGTGGTGACAAGCTCCCATGTCGCCTGCGGGCTGAGCAGCCCGGACGTGTCCTTGATCACGATCTCGTGGCAGCCCATGTTCACCAGGCCTTTCGCGATGGAGCCCCACAGCTCGAGGTTGTGGGCGGGCGAGATCGCATAGCTGAGCGCGCCCTGCACCCTCTTCCTGGCCTTCAGCGCCGCCGCGATCGGCGCCTCCATGTTGCGGAGATCGTTGAGCGGGTCGAAAACGCGAAAGACATCGACACCGCTCTTCGCCGCGTGCTTGATGAACAGCTCGACCACGTCGTCGGCGAAGTTGCGTTTGGAGACCAGGTTCTGACCGCGGACGAGGGCCTGGATCGGAGTGTTCGGGGTGGCCTTGTTGAGCTTGCGCAGAAACTCCCAGGGGTCCTCGTGGATGAGCAGCTGGGTCTCGAACGTCGCGCCGCCGAAAGCCTCCATGGCGGAAAAGCCGATGGAGTCCATCTTCGCTGCGATCGGGACGATCTCGTCGGTGCGGAGATAGCCCCCGAGCAGCGATTGCTGCGCGTCGCGGAACGTCGTGTCGACCAGCCGGACCCGGGCCTTCTTCTTCGCCACTTAGGAGACGGCGAGCGCCGCGCGCTTTTCGCTGTGGCGCTGCTCTACGCCGGCGTCCTGCAGCCCGATGATCCGGGCCGCGAGCCAGGCGGCGTTCTTGGCGCCCGCCTCGCCGATGGCCACGGTGGCGACGGGCACGCCCGCCGGCATCTGCACGATGGAGTAAAGGGAGTCGACGCCGCCGAGATGCTGGGTCGGGACCGGGACGCCGATCACGGGCAGGTCCGTCCACGCGGCGACCACGCCAGGCAGGTGCGCCGCTCCGCCCGCCGCCGCGATCACGACCTTGATGCCCCGCTCGCGCGCGCTCGTCGCCCACTCCATCACTCCACGCGGGTTGCGGTGCGCGGAGCAGACCTTGACCTCGTGCGTCAACCCGAGATCGTCGAGCACTTTGACGCAGGACTCCATCAGTGGCAGGTCCGACTTGGAGCCGAGGATGATGCCGACCACTGGCTGCACTAAACCGCCTCCTCAGCTATGTCGCTGCGAAAGAAAGCCCCCTCGAATCGTACCTGTCGGGCACCGGAGAGGGCGGTCGCCCTCGCCCCGGCCACCGTGTCGCCCAAAGCGACGGAGGTCACGACCCGACCGCCGTCGGTGACCAGCCCGATTCCCGGCTCGAAGCGCGTCCCCGCGTGGAAGATGAGGACGCCGGGCGGCATCTCCGCCAGGCCGCGAATGCGAACGCCGAGCTTCATAGCGACATCGTCGGGGTAGTTGCCGGAGGCGACCACCACGCCGACGCAGGCCTGGCTGCTCCAGCGCAGCTCCGGGTGGTCGGCCAGCCCGCCCTTCGCGGACGCCAGCGCCAGCGCCACGAAATCGCTCTGCAGCCGGGGCAGCACGACCTGCGCTTCCGGGTCGCCGAAGCGGGCGTTGAACTCCAGCGTGCGTATGCCCTCCCTGGTGAGCATCAGGCCCGCATAGAGGACGCCGCGAAACTCGGTCCCCGAGCTTTGCAGCTCGCGGACGGCCGGGCCCAGGACGCGGTCGACCACTTCCTGGAGGAGCGCGTCATCGACTCCCTTGGGTGGTGAGTACGCCCCCATGCCGCCGGTGTTGGCGCCGCGGTCGCCGTCCTGGACGCGCTTGTAGTCCCGGGCCGGAGCGAGGGCGACGACGTCAGTGCCGTCGGTGATGCCGAGGACGGAGAGCTCAGGCCCGTCGAGTCTCTCCTCGACCACGATCGTCGCTCCACTGCGGCCGAAGCGCTGCTCCACGAGCACCGCGTCGATCGCCTTGTCCGCGTCCTCGACGTTCGCGCAGACGATCACGCCTTTGCCCCGCGCCAGGCCGTCAGCTTTGACGGCCACGTGACCGTCCCTCTCCCGAGCCCACTCCTTAGCCGGCGCGGGTTTGGTGAACACCTCGAAGTCCGCGGTCGGGATGCCGGCGCGCCGCATCAGCTCCTTGGCGAAGGATTTGCTCGACTCGATGCGCCCGGCGCCGCGGCTCGGGCCGAACACGTTGAAGCCCGCGTCGCGCAGCGCGTCGCCGACCCCGGCATCCACCGCGGCTTCGGGGCCGAGGACGATGAGGCCCAGGCGCTCGCGCCTGGCGAAGTCGACCAGCCGCACGACGTCCGCCACGCCGATCGGGATGTTGCGCGCCATGCCGCCGGTGCCCCCGTTGCCCGGCGCGCAGTAGACCCGCTCGACCAGGTCGGACTGGACGCATTTCCACACCAGGGCGTGCTCTCGCGCACCCGAGCCGACGACGAGCACCTTCATCGAGAGGTCACTGGAGCAACGCCAGCGCCGCGGGTGTGACGATTTCACGGGCGTCACCCCAGTCGACGACCTCGGTCCCCGGCCGCCAGTACTTGCGGCCGCTCACCCTCCACGTGCCATCCGAACGGCGCGCCGCCCTCAGCGTCTCCAGGGCTTCGCCCGCCCGCGGGTCGGCCAGGCGGCCGAGCATCGCGATGGCGCGCAATCCATGGAAGTAGTCGTAGTGCCAGTAGTGCGGCCAGTGGATGTGCCGCCATTCGGCTTCGATCACGTCGCCGGTCCGGATGGACCGAAACATGCGGTGTTCCAGGAGCAGCTCCGCCGCCCGATCGGCGGCAGCGCGTGCGGTTCGATCGCCGGTGGCGCGGTGATACTCGACCAGACCCCAGATCGGAGCCAGCGTCTCGTGGAACGACGAACGACGCGCGTCCGGGTTGTGGTCGCAGTTCCATCCTCCGTCGGGCCACTGCGATCGCAGCAGGACGTCGACGAGGTGGCGAACCCGACCATCGCGGGCCATACCCAGACGGCAGCAAACGGCGATGGCGTTGCCTTCCATCGACGCGTGGCGGCGCTCCAGTCCCTTGACGGCCGCCGCGGTGTGTCGCGGATCGGCGACCCAGTCAAGCACGGTCCTGGCCGCGGCGCGCGCCCTCCGGTTGCCGGCTGGGACGCCGAGCTCGACCAGCGACACAAGTCGCCAGTGGGCGCCGGTCCATTTCGAGTACGGGTGCGTGCCGAAACCGCCATCCGCTCGCTGGCCCGACAGCAGGCGCTCGATCCAAGACCTACGCCAGGCTGCCGCTACTCCCACTCGATGGTGCCGGGTGGCTTGCTCGTGATGTCGAACACCACCCGGTTCACGCCCTTCACCTCGTTCACGATGCGATTGCTGATCCGCGCGAGCACCTCGTACGGCACGCGCGCCCAGTCGGCCGTCATCGCGTCCTCGCTCGTCACCACCCGCACCGCGACGACGTTCGCATAGGTGCGGTAATCCCCCATCACGCCGACCGTCTCGAGCGGCGTGAGCACGGCGAAGGACTGCCAGACCTGGCGGTACAGGCCGTTGCGCTTGATCTCGTCGACTACGACCCAGTCGGCGCTGCGCAGGATCTCCAGGCGCTCCGCCGTGACCTCGCCCAGGCAGCGGATCGACAGACCCGGTCCGGGGAACGGCTGGCGGTAGACCATCTCCTCCGGCATGCCCAGCTCCAGGCCGACCGCGCGCACCTCGTCCTTGAACAGGTGGCGCAGCGGTTCGATGAGCTGGAAGCGCAGGCCCGGCGGCAGTCCGCCGACGTTGTGGTGAGTCTTGATCTTGGACGCGGTGGGCGCGACATCGTGCGCAGTTGACTCGATGACGTCAGGGTAGAGCGTGCCCTGGGCGAGAAAGTCGATGTGGCCGAGGCTCGTCGCTTCCGCCTCGAAGACGGAGATGAACTCGCGCCCGACGATGCGCCGCTTCTGCTCCGGGTCGATGACGCCTCGCAGTGCGGCGAGGAACCGATCCGTGGCGTCGACATAACGGATGTTCATGTCGAGGTTGCCGTGCATCACGTCGAGCACGCGCTCCGGCTCCTCTTTCCGGAGCAGCCCGTTGTTGACGAACACGCAGGTGAGCTGATCGCCCACCGCCCGGTGCACCAGCGTCGCGGCCACCGCCGAGTCGACGCCGCCCGAAAGGGCACAGATGACCCGGCCGCCGCCGACCTGGGCGCGGATGCTCTCGGTGGCCTCCGCGATGAACGATCCTGCGGTCCAGGAAGGCGTGCAGTGGCACACGCCGAAGAGAAAGTTGCGCAGCACCTCGCGCCCGCTTGGCGTGTGGACGACCTCGGGATGGAACTGGATGCCGAAGATGCCTTTTCCGTCGGTGAACGCCGCGACGGGCGAGTTGCCGCTCGTAGCGAGAAGCTGGAAGCCTGGCGGCAACTCGCTGACGTGGTCGCCATGGCTCATCCAGACAGGCAGCTCGCCGTGCAGGCCTCGGAAGAGGGTGTTCGTTTCGTGGACCGAGAGGAGCGCCGGACCGTACTCGCGTGCGTGACCCGGGTCGACCTTGCCGCCTAGGTGGTGGGCGATGAGCTGCATCCCGTAGCAGATGCCGAGCACCGGGACGCCCGCGCGCAGAGCCACGGGGTCGATCTGCGGGGCGCCGGCGTCGTAGACGCTCGACGGGCCCCCGCTGAGGATCAGCCCGGCCGGATGACGCTTTTCCAGCTCCGACCATGGCGTCGCGCCGGGCACCAGCTCGCAGTAGACGTTGGCCTCGCGCACGCGGCGCGCGATGAGCTGGCTGAACTGGGAGCCGAAATCCAGCACCAGGATGGCTTGCTCGGGGCCGCCGCGGCCACGATGCGGGGACCCCGAAAGGTTTTGCTCCCGCCTGGCCGAGGCGGTCAACAGGGATCCCCGCGAATTCAAGGCGAAGCCTCCGAATTCGTGGGGCTTTCTCAGGACTTGCCCATCCCCACGTGCTGGGCCTGCTGGAACACCTTGCCCTCGGAGACGATCGAGGGCGCGATCACCATCTCGACGTGCTGGAACTCGGCGATGTCGCGCGCGCCGCAGACGCCGAGCGCCGAGCGCAGCGCGCCCGCGAGGTTCTGGGTGCCGTCGTCGACCCGGGCCGGGCCAACCAGGATCTCGCGCAGCGTCGCCTTGGTGCCGATGTGGATGCGGGTGCCCCGCGGGAGGTTGGGATCTGGTGTGGCCATGCCCCAGTTGAAGCCTTTCGACGCCGACTCCTCCGCGCCGGCGAGTGGCGTGCCGATCATCACGGCGTCCGCCCCGGCCCCGAAAGCCTTGCACACGTCCGCGCCGATTCGCATTCCGCCGTCGGTGATGACCGCCACGCGCATTCCACCCCGCCGCATGTGCTCATCGCGTGCGGCCGCGACGTCCGCCGTCGCCGTCACCTGCGGCACACCGACGCCGAGCACGCCGCGGGTCGTGCATGCCGCGCCTGGACCGACGCCGACCAGGATCCCTGCGATGCCGGTCTCCATCAGCTCGAGCGCCGTCTCGTAGTGGACGCAGTTGCCGACGACCACGGGGATGTCGCACGACCTGACCAGCTCCTCGAACGAGAGCTGGTGGTACGAGCGCGAGGAGTGACGCGCGGTGAGCACCGTGCCCTGCACGACGTAGACGTCGGCTCCGGCCTTCTGCACCGCTTCGGCGCGCTCTTCGGCGCTGGCGGGAACCGTCGAGACGGCGCATTCGACTCCTGCCGCTTTGACGGCCTTGATACGCTCGCTGATCAGCTTCGGCTTGACCGGCTCGCGGTAGGCCTCCTTGAGGACGGCGTTCACGGTCGAGCGATCCGCCTCCGCGATCTTTTTGATCACCGGAGCCGAATCTGCATAGCGCGTTTGCACTCCGTCGAGGTTCAGCACCGCGACTCCGCCAAGCTTGCCCATCGCGATCGCGAATTCCACGTCGACGACGCCGTCCATGGCCGAACCCCAGAAGGGCAGCGGCAGATTGAATCGCGTGCCCAATGAAAACGAGATGTCGACCTCGTCGGGGTTCAGCGTCACGCCGCCCGGCACCAGCGCGACTTCGTCGAAACCGTAAGCGCGGCGGGCTCGCCGGCCGATCCCTATCTCGAAGCCAGAGTGCTCCCGGGAAATCTCTTCTCGGGTCTCGATCCGGCTTTGATGCAGGGTGTGTTTACTCCACTGAATGGGGCGGGTTCGCTGGATTATACCCGAGCCCTATCCTGATGACGGTGTACCGAACGCTCGAGTACTTGAATGGAATCTCCGACCCCGACGTGCAGCGTCTGCGCGCGGTCGGCATCCGTCACACCAACCATCTCTTGCACCGGGCGTCCCTCGACATCGACCGCAAACGCCTCTCCAGGAAGACCGGGATCAGCGTCGAGCGCCTGCTCGAGTTCGTCCATCAGTGCACCCTGCTTGAGGTCTCGGGCATGGACCGCTGGATCCCGCTGGTCCGGCGGCTCGGCATCAACTCGATGCAGGACCTCCGGGCGCAGGACGCGACTCAGCTGCACGCGAAGCTGCTGGAGGCGATCGGGCTGGCCGGGGCGCCAGGCCTGACCGACATCCAGTACTGGATCAGCCAGGCCACGGCCCTGGACATCGTCGAACCGCCCGAGCCGGTGAAGCCCGTACCGGTCATCAAATAAAGAATGTGCTTTCCAGGCGCTCTTGCAGTCAGGTCAGGTGAGCGTCGCGACGAGGACGTCGGTTGGATTCGTGTTCGTGGTCGGCGCGAGGTTGCTGCTCGCCTTCGCACACAGCGGGTTGCTGGGGTCAAACGGCGCGTCGCAGTTGGTCTTCACGAAGACGGCCGTGAAGCCGTCGCCGCTCGGTTGCAGTCCTTCGTAGTCACCGAGAAAGAAGCCGCGCGCAATGGGGGCCGTACGCGAGTCGAACGAGCCCGCGATGTGCTGCTCGCCGCCCCACGTCGCTCCACCGTCGATCGAATAGCTGACCCAGTAGTCGGTGGGTAGGTTGGCCGTCTGGCCCTTCTGAAGGTTGCGGGTGTCGTAATAGGTGACCGCAACACGGCCCTTGTTCACCGCGACGGTCGGGGTGAAGGTCGGGAGACCTGACGCCAGCTTGTGCACCACCGTCGGGTCACTCCAGGTCGTGCCGCCATCTTCGGAGGTCACCAGCAGGATCTCGTCGTCCCACGCCCCGCCACTCTGCTTGAGCTGTTTCTGGAAGTTCGACGAACTCTCGTCCAAGACGTAAAGCTTTCCGTTCGCGGGGTCGATGGCCACCTCCTGGAGGCCATCGCCGACCCGCAGTGCCTCGCCGGTGTTCGGGTCGTGCACGCCGAGGCTGTTGAACGGCGTGATGATCTGCGGCTGCGTCCACGTGTCGCCGCCATCGACCGACCTGACGAAGGCCAGCTGCGCGTTGCTCCGCGTCCCCTGCTTGGGAGTGTTCGGCGAGACGATCAGGTCAGTGAAGTCATATCGCGTGCCGCTGTGCGGATCGACGACGATGACGTTGCCGATCGTCTGCTGCCGGTTAGCCGTGTTGATGATGATCTTGGCGTCGCTCCAGGATTCGCCGCCGTTGGTCGTCTTCGAGAAGAAAGCAGGTCCCGTGTAGGCCGCGGCGTGCGGGTTGTCATCCGGATTGTCGGTCGGTCCGACCAGGGTGTCCCAGACCGTGTATGCCGTCTTCTTCCTGAACGGGTCCGCCGTGGTCGAGTTCTTGTCCGTGCCCATGTTGGATGTGGTGAAGATCGAACCTCCAATCGGTCCGACGTGGTCCCAGGTCGCGCCGCCGTCCAGAGATCGAGCGACCGCGACCGAGTTGGCGTTGTTGGGCACGGCGAGGTTGAAGGCGAGCGCCGAAGCATAGGCAATTCCGTCGGGTCCGAACGAGACCCACGGGTCGGAGTTGCGGAGGTAGATGCTCAGCGAGGACGGGGTCGTTGCCGGGACGCATGCGCTCCACGGCATAGCCGTCTCGCTCCATGTACCGCCACCGTCGTGCGAGACGCTGACTCCGATGGCGTGCGCGCCACCGTTCGACCAGCGGTCCTGATGAAACATCGTGATGATGTCGCTGCCGTGCAGGGCGATCTGCGGTTCCACCTCGGCGTTGAGGAAGTTCCGCCCAATTTGCGACGCATCCGACGACGCGCATCCTGCAACCGGTGAGGGGCCCGAAACAAGCACTGGCGTGATGGCCGCCACGGCGGTCGATGAGGTGACCAGCGTGAGCGCGCTCGCGAGCGCGGATATCCAGATGGCTTTTCTGAGCAACTTACAACCCCCTGTGCCTACCGCCGCCGCGAAACTTTCAGATGACCTTAATCCCAGCCGGTCCTCTGGCGCAACCAGCCAACTGCGACGCGTCCCTGCGCCGCCTGGAACGCGCGCACGCTCGGAATCCCAGGCGGCGGTGGTTCGAGCGCCTGGACGGCGAAGTATCCGGCCATCGTGCAAGCGACGGCATCGATGGCGGCCGACGGGACGCCGCGCAGGTCGAGGCGGCGCATGAATTCCTCCGGTGCGGGGCCGCCCTGCATCGCCACGCTTGGCGCCATGCACAGCATGTCTATCCACCAGGCGCCTCTCCGGGCCCAGGGCCAGTCGAGGACGTAAACACGTTCGCCGGAGATCAGAAGGTTGTCCGCGCGGACGTCGAAGTTGAGCAGGGTGTCGCCATGGGAAGCCCTGGGGGCCTGCGATTCGAGCTCCGCCAACCGCTCGAGGTTCCGCAGGCACCAGGAATCGAGGCGAGTTTCACCGCGCTCTCGCGCAAGCTGCCAGCCGTTGATGTGGGACGCGAACGCGCCGGCGGCAGTCTGGTCGACCTCGATCGGCGAAGGCGTCAGGTCGCGCGCCATCTTTTTCAGGACGGAGATCACCAGACTCAGATCGCCTTCCGTCCATGGCTCATGTGGATGCCGCCCTTCGACGTCCTCGAGGCACAATGCCACCCAAGCGCCCTCGTCGTAGGTCCAGAGCAAGCGGGGAACCGGCGCGACCGCAGGAAGCATGGCGAGGATGCGGGCTTCGCGCCGATGAATGTCAGGCGTGTCGGGATTCGCCGCTTCGCTCACCGCTTTGACGAAGAAGCGACGCCCGTCCTCCAGCACAAGCCTGGCGGCGAGGCCTGGCGAAAAACCCATGGGCTGGGTCGTTGCCTGGACGACCCGCGAGCCCAACCGCTCTTCGAGCGCCGCGCGCACGTCGCGCGGCAGGTCTTTCCAGTGGACGCGCACCCCCTCCGCCGGGACAGAGTTAGAGAAAGACGCCTCGCCGCAGTTTCAGGTTGTCGTAGATCCCGCGCTGGATCGTATCCCGCACGTGGTCGGCGAGCGCCATCACCCGGTGCTGGTCCTCGGCCGCGCTGGGGGGCAGCTGCTCGACCTCGACCGGCGGATGGAACTGGATCCGCCACTTGCTCGGCAGCGGGATCATGCCGAGCGGTCCGAGCCAGGGCCAGAACGGCGTGACGGGGAAGTACGGGAGACCGAGCAGCCGCGCCACCGGCCTGAGGTCGCCGAGCATCGGATAGATCTCCTCCGACCCGACCACGGAGATGGGGACGATCGGCGCCCTCGCCCGGATTGCGGTGGCGGCGAATCCACCGCGGCCGAACCGGCGCAGCCGGTAGCGCTGGCGGAACCCCTTGCCAGTGCCTCGCGTGCCTTCCGGAAAGACCAGGACCAGCTCATCCCGCTCGAGCAGCTTTCGCGTGTCTTCTGGATGACCGACCGCCTGCCCGGTCCGGCGCAGGAACCAGCTCAGCGCAGGCATGCCCATGAACTGGCTCGCGACCAGCGCCCGCACGTGGCGCGGGTTGGAATGCCCGGTGAAGACGGCGGTCTTGATCATCGCGCCGTCCCAGGGCAGCACGCCCGCGTGATTGGCCACCAGCAGCGCGCGTCCCGAAGCGGGCACATGCTCGACCCCGGTCGTCTCGACACGCCAGTAGTCGCGGTACAGCGTCTTGAAAACAGGGAGGAAGGATTCGGTGAATTGCGCGTCGAAGCCGAAGTCGTCGATCTCGTAGTTCGGGCCGCGTCGCGCCAGCTCGCGCTGCTGGTAGATGAACCGGACCACCTCCATGACCCGGTTCATGTCGAGCACCTCGCGGCCGGTGAGGGTGCGCAGCCGCGTCGACAGCTCGCCGGCCGCCTGCAGGGCGAGAAGGGGCGCCTGGCGCTGGAGGCGGCGGATAGGCTTCGGCAGCCGGAAGCCCTGGCGGGGCGCCACTATGTCCGCCTTCTTGCTGTTGCGCCTCCGCTCGGCAGGCGTCGGTTCGGCGATCAATTCTGCCCCGACATCAGCTGCGGCTCGCGCCGGCGCCTCTGCTGCAGATAGACCTGAAGCTCGTATTCCTGCGGCGGTGACGGGGCTTCGATCAGCTCGACCTGCTTGCCCCGCGCCAGGGCATCCATGGCCCGCCTCGAGCTGAAGGCCGTTGTCCACTGGAATTCCGCAGCCAACCGCGAGCAATCCATGACCGACCCGAACGCGATCATGTCGGCCAGATGCGACGGAAGGTCGACGCCCGCCAGCAGCTTGAGGCCGAGCCGGGAAAGCCAACGGCCGTATGGCGGCAGGATCGGAGTCGCCCTGCCGCCCATGATGCCGATCGCCTGGCTCAGCAGGACCACGCCCGCACCGGCGACGTTGAAGACGCCAGGGTGCGCTCCCATCACGGACCGGATGACGGCCTCGGCCGCGTCGTCCTCGTGGAGCAGCTGCAGGCGCGGGTCGAAGCCGGCGAAGGTGGGAACGATCGGCAGCGAGAGGTAGCGCGCGAGGCTCGTGTCTTCGCTCACCCGATAGCCCAGCCGGAGCACGGTCACCTCACAAGCCTCGTTGCGCAGCGCGTACTCGCTGACCAGCTGCTCCATCTCGAGGAGATCGCGGGTCACACCCGAGGCGACCCGGTCCCAGTTCGTCATGTCCTCGGCAAAGAAGGACGGATCGAGCGGTCCCGCCCCATAGACGGCCTGGCTCGACTTGACGACCAGCTTGCGGACCGGACTCGACGGCGCCGCGCAGCCCACGAGCAGGTTCATGGTGCCGATGACGTTCGTCTCGTGAATCGACCGCTCGTCGTGAGGCGAGTCGACCATCACCGCCAGGTGGACGACCGTATCGATGTGGAGCTGGCGGACGAGCTTTCCGATCACCGAGAGACGCGTGTCGGCATGCACGAAGTCCATCTCTTCGAGGGCGCTGATCGGATCGACCACGTCGCAGCCGAAGAGGTGGGGCACCTGCGGGGCAAGGCTTCGCGCCACCTCGGCCCCGAGGGGATTGGACACACCGGTTACAAGGACGCGGTTGGGAGTCATCGACCAGTCAATCTAAACCAGTGGAGCTGAAGCCCAAGGGGGGCTTCGCGGGGGATCCTCATCCCCCCGCGCTCTCAGTGGAGCTGAAGCCCGGATTCATTCCGGGCGTCCCCAGGCAGTGCGGTTCCGGCTCCTGACTTGCTCTATGCCAAAAGGGGGGCTTCGCGGGGGGATCCTGATCCCCCCGCGCTTTCAGTGGAGCTGAAGCCCGGATTCGTTCCAGGCGTCCCAGGCCGTGCGGGGGGATCCTCATCCCCCCGCGCTCTCAGTGGAGCTGAAGCCCGGATTCATTCCGGGCGTCCCCAGGCCGTGCGGTTCCGGCTCCTGACTTGCTCTATGCCAAAGGGGGGCTTCGCGGGGGGATCCTGATCCCCCCGCGCTTTTATGGATAGATTCCCCGGACCGTTGTCGCGTTGGCCACGCGCTGCACCGCGATGGCATAAGCCGCAGCGCGCATGTCGATCCGCTTGTTCACCGAGGTGTGCAGGATCTCGTAAAACGCCCGGGTGATCACGTGGTGGAGCTTGGTGTTGATCTCCTCCTCTTCCCAAAAGAAGGCCTGCAGATCCTGCACCCACTCGAAATACGACACGATCACGCCACCCGCGTTGGCGATGATGTCGGGCACCAGGAAGACCCCACTCTCGTGCAGGATCGGGTCGGCTTCGGGCGTCACCGCCGCGTTGGCGCCCTCCGTGATCAGACGGGCGCGGATGCGCCCGGCGTTGTCCTCGGTGATCTGGTCCTGCACCGCCGCCGGGACGAGCACGGTCACCGGCAGCTCCAGCAGCTCGGCGTTGGTCACTGCGTCGGCCTTCTTGAAACCGCTGACGCCTCCGCGCACCTGGCGATGCTCGTCGAGCGCGGCGAGGTCGAGGCCCTTGGGGTTGTAGACGCCGCCCTTCGAATCGCTGACCGCGACGATGCTCAGGCCGGCCTCCGACAACAGTCGCGTCGCCGAGCGCCCAACCTGGCCGTAGCCCTGCACGGCGACCGTCGGCGTCTCCTCATGGATGTGTAGGTACTTGAGGGCTTCGAGGGTGAGATAGGTCGCGCCGCGCCCCGGCGCCTCGGTGCGGCCTTCCGAGCCTCCGACGTCGACCGGCTTGCCCGTGACCGATGCCGTGACCGAGTGGCCCTGGTGCATCGAAACCTTGTCCATGGACCACGCCATCACCTGCGGGTTTGTGCCCATTTCCGGGGCCGGGATGTCTTTCTCGGGCCCGATGAGGATCGAGATCTCGGTGGCGTAGCGCCGCGTCAAGTGCTCGAGCTCGCTGAGCGTCAGCTTGTTGGGATCGACGGCGACGGCGCCCTTCGAGCCGCCGTACGGGATGCCCACCGCCGCGCACTTCCAGGTCATCAGCATGGCGAGCGCCTTGACGAGGTCGAGGGTGACGTCCGGGTGGTAGCGGATGCCGCCCTTGGCGGGTCCGCGGCTGATGTTGTGCTGCACGCGCCACCCGGTGAAGACGTGGACCGAGCCGTTGTCCATGCGCACCGGGAAGTGGACTGTCAGCTCGCGCTTCACCTCGCGCAGGCCTCGGCGTGCGTCTTCCGAGAGGCCGATGACGTCCGCCGCGGCGTCGAAACGCCGCTGTGCGGTCTGGAAGGCGGAGGCGCGAGTTTCGACCGCCATGTGGCGACCTCCGATAGTAACGCTCGGGATTCTCAGGTGGCTGAGAATTGGTATCGATGTCACCCCGCCACTTCGCCAGCGTCTTCCTCGTTGCGGTCGTCGCGCTCGCCACCGGCTTCGTCCTGGCGGGCCAGATCAAGGCGCAGCTGCTGACGCCATCGAACCAGCTCGCGCGCTACCAGGCGCTGGTGCGCAGCGTGCAGGAGCTCGAGGCCACGAACGCCGACTCCCGCCGGCAGATCGCTGCGCTGAGGGCCCAGATCGACAGTCTCGAATCGGACGCGGCTGCCCGCTCCGCCAAGACCCAGGCCCTGCGTGACCAGGTCAACGAGCTGCGTGACCACGCCGGGCTTGTCGCCATGCACGGTCCCGGTGTCGAGGTGGATCTGCGTAACGGCATACCCGGGCCGGACACCGCAGGGCAGGCCGGCTACCTCGTCAACTTCCAGGACGTGCAGGACGTGGTCAACCTGCTCTTCGCGCAGGGCGCCGAGGGCATCGCCGTCAACGACCGGCGAATCACACCGCTGACCGCATTCTCAGGCTCCGCCGGCCAGGTGGTGATCGACCAGGGACCACCACAGTCGTCGCCGATCAAGATCGTCGCGGTCGGCGATCGCAACCGGATGCTTGCCCCGCTCGACGACCCGGCGGCGCTGCCCGGCATCCGGGCGCGGCAGGTGCAGTTCCAGCTTCATCTCACCTTCCAGGGCAGCCCCGACGTGTCCCTGCCGTCCTATGACTCGAGCCTCCAGATCACGCATGTCAGCCCGACCTAGAACCACCCGCCGGCCGCCGAGCGCCGGCCGCGGCGTCAGTGTGTGGCTGATCGCGCTGCTGGTCGCCCTTGTCGCCACCATCCAGATCCGCAGCGAGGCCGAAGTCCAGCGCAACCTGGTCGGGACCGACGTCACCTCGCTTGCCTTCCTCATCGACGACCTGCATCGGGCGAACGACTCGCTTGACGCCGAGAAGGCAGACCTGACGGGGCGCCGGGCCCAGCTCCAGTCGGGCCAGAGCGGGGCCGCCGACCAGGTGCTGCAGGGCGAAGCCGACCGTCTTCGCGCGATCGAGGGATTGGTGCCGGTGCAGGGACCCGGGGTGGTGATGGAGATCGACGCCAGCGGGCTTGTCGCCCTCGACCTGCAGGACGCGCTGAACAACCTGGCGGCGGGCGGGGCCGAAGCGATTGACGTCAACGACCATCGGGTGGTGATGGGTGTCCCGGTCTACCAGTCGAGCGACGGCGTGGCCGTCGACGGCGTGACCGTGCCGCCCCCGTGGACCATCTCGGTGATCGGCGACCCCAACCGGCTCGGCCTCGTGGCGGACCTGATGGCCCAACAGCTGCGCGCCGACCGGCGCGTGCGCCAGGCGACCTATCGAGTGGAGGCTGACGTCGTAATCCGCTCGGTGATCAGCGCGAAGCCTTACGTCTACGCGATCCCGTCGTAGTTGAGCCGTTGGACCCGGCCGGCTTCTTCAGCCGCGCTGCGAGCTTGTCCAGCCGGTCGTTGATGCGGTCGATGTCGCGTCGCGTTGGGATCCGAAGGCGGCGCAGCGCGCGCTCGATGGCGTCGTCGGCCATCGTCTCGAGTCCTTCGCGCCGGCGACCCACCTCGTGGCGCAGGTCAGCCGGGACGTTGAGAGTCTTCCTCACGTAATCCAGCAGTGCCTGTCCTCGGTCGTGCAGCATCTCGCCACCAGCGTCGACCAGCCGTGACGGTCCGCGCTTCTCTTCCGACAGCACGATCTGTGACAGCGTCACCTGCGTCAGGTCCTGGCCGTTGTCGCGGTCCACGACCTTGATCTCATGACCGTCGCGCACCAGCTGCGCGATGCCCTCGAGGGTGATGTATCGACTGGTGCGTGTGTCGTAGAGCTTGCGGTTTGCGTACTTCTTGATAAGGTGTCTTTCGGGCGCTGTTGTCACGCGGCTGACCCATTCTAACGCGGTGCGTTAAGCGCCCCGCGCGGCATTCAATGCGGAGGAGACGATGGCCAAAAGGAAGCGCGCATCACGGCAGTCCGGGCTTGTCGGGCGGGCGGTCAGTGCGGGCCGGCGGGCGCTGAAGGAGGCGGAGAGCCGCATCCCACCTGACCTGCGACGTCAGGTCGACCGAAGGCTGAAGGATGCCGACAAGACCGCGCGCGCCGCGATCAAGACGCTGCAGGCCCAGGTCAAGCGCGCGAGCACACGAGCCGACGTCAACAGCCTGCTGAAGCGAATCGACGACCTGACCAAACAGGCAAGGCAGATCGCGATCGGCGCCGGTGCGCGCGCGGCGACCCCGCGACCGGCCGCCAGCACCAGGCGAGCCGCGCCTCGGACCAGGAAGCCGGCGGCCCCGACGCGCCGAACCACGTCTCGAGCCGCTTCTGGCGGCGCGGCGACCCGCCAGGCGACGAAGCCGCGCCGAGCTCCAGCCCGGCGGTCCCGGCCGACCGAGACCACGATGGGCGGAATGCCGGAGACCGGCACGATGCCGATGGGGCCCGAGACGGGCGGCCCCGGGATGGGCGGCGGGGACAGGGGGAGGGGGGGGAAGCGAACAACTTCGCCCCGCCCCAGAGGCGCCGTCTTTGGGGGGGCCCCCCGCAGC
>JACXTT010001952.1_pt1 | contig 33583 bp, 48 predicted proteins | sample 9270951 | NCBI WGS metagenome assembly JACXTT01 (sample SAMN15532306, study PRJNA645909) | rock metagenome | isolation source: weathered quartz diorite | place: Puerto Rico | collected 2017-06-21
GCTGGCTCCAGCAGGGGGGGAGGGGCTGGCGACGCGGAGTTCCCTGCCAATGCAGAGGGTCGGGCGGCGCTCGTAGGGATCATCGTCATCGGGCCGAGAGTAACCATAGACTGGCGGGTAGTAGGCATGGCGATAGACTTTCCGCCGTACCCAGACGATCCGACAATAGCCGGGCCAGCCGACGTCGCAGACGCGGCGCGGAAAGACGCGCCAGCCCCAACTCGGATCCTCCTCCTGCGCCCATGCCTTTTGAACCATGGCCAACATATAACCCACGATCACGATGATGATTGCCAGGGCAACCCAATGGCGGATTTTCATACCGTTTCCCCTCATCAAGACGCCCGCACACCCTCGCGATCGGCGCGGCGGATTTGGATCTGCTGAAAGATCTCGAATGCCACCTGGCGCCCCTGCTGCTGCATGATTTTCGCGCCGGAGGTGGTTTTATCGTCAACCCAGAGATCAAACCGGCGGGCGATCTCGCCCGAGTCTCGCGTCGCCGGCAACTCATCGAGGGCGAGTTTTTTCTCCTGGGCATGCGCGCCGTTGCCGTATCCGCCTTCGCAAAGGCGCGCGAATTTTTCGGGCCGCAGCATGAAGGTCAGATCGGCCCGAAACGTGGATCCCGCCGTCTGGCCGCGCAAAAACGCGGACACCTCGATGTTGCCGAGGGCGCGGCGCCAGCCCTCAATGCCACCGCACTCCTTCAGCCGCGCCCGAAGTTTCCGCACTCGGTCAGGTGTGAGAGATCTCGCGACCGGAAGGTCGCATCGGGCAGCAACCTCGTTGTAAGCATCGAAGGCTTCCTGCACCAAGGAAGATTTCTCTGTAGCACCTACAAGTCGAGGTGAGGCTGAGGTGTCTGTAGCGGCAAACAGTTCACCTAAGGGTGCTGGCGGTGGGGGAGAAGATGCAGGTGCAACTTCGTCTTCCTCGGTTTTGGTATATATATATATATTATTCTCTTTCTCTGTACTGTGTGAGTGATTTGCTGGTTGTTTGCTGGCTGTTTGCTGGGTGATTTGCTGGGTATCCAGTTGAGTGCCGAACTGGAATTTATCGTAATTACAGATAGTTAGCACGCTTGGAGACCTATTATTTCGCTGAGTGATTTTCGTCATTTCTTCATCACAAAGTTGTTTCAAAAATCCGCGTATCCTCTGGGTCCCCCAACCCCACTCCTTGGCAAGATAGTGCTGGCCAACTAGCACCTGTCCGCGCTCAAGTTGTATCGCCCTCCATCCATTCCCAACCGAATGAGTGCGGCGAGCTGCCTTGATGAGGAGCCATATCCATGCCTCGGTATTGGTGAAACCCCGCCGACGGCGAGGATTTGCACCAACCACAGGGTGTTCCAGGATGTCGATGGATACGGCGATCCAGATGCGGCGGTCAGACATGGTTTGCGCGGTCCGTGTTGGCTCACCGGACACCGCGCTTGACATCAGGGGCGACCTGCCCTAGATTCGCGCTTATCCGATGAGCTGGTTTGATGGTTCCAGCTGCTACGCCCCGATCCGGCAGATCAGGCGACACGATTTCAGAGGCTCCCACCGATGGGGATCGGTTGGGAGCCTTAAACTTTTCTACTTAGGCGGGACGATTTCGGCGGGCGGGGCCACCTGAACGGTCGGCATGGCGTCCGCCGCTGGCAGGGCACCCGGATCAATCCATGTGACCTTGGCCTTGACCTCGGGGGCCGGGGGCAGCGCCCGCTTCTTGGGCGGCGGATTGGCGATCAGATCCTCGGCGATCATCTGGGCGTAACGGAGGGGATTGGGGACGACAATGCGCTTGCCTTTGGCGTTGCGTACCGTAAGTAGAGAGACCGCAACACTTTCAACCAGCTCGCGCATCTTGTCCATGACTTGCCCCGCTAAGATGATTTGACGGTGATTGAAGTAGAATCCAAGTAACCTGGCAAGATACTCTTGGTTACGATTCGTTCGCAAGAGGTATCTTCGCAACGGTTGAGCGGAGGGTGACCCCGCCCGCGATTCTCGTCAATTCGGCTCTGACAAAGCATCTGTGGACGATGTGGGGATAACTTTGCGCTCTTGACAGGCCCAAGAGCGATTCGCCCAGCAAATCCGCCCTCTTGCTCCACCAACTCTGGGGATAACCGGCGTTCAGTTTTCGTTCCGATAGGCTGGCCGTGGCGCAGGTGCCACGCAACATAAGAAAAAAATTTGCCGCGAAATGCACGTTGTCTGTTGACAACCGGACTGGTGCCCTCTATGTATTGGTCAACGTGATGTTGACTGATGACGAGAGCGGAGTTAGATAGACCCCATGACCGACACCGCCGCCAGGAAAATCGCCGTCTACGCCCATCGCGCTGGTGAGGCGGTCGCAATCCTCACCAAGCTCGCCAAGAAGGCCAACCGCTGGGGCAAAGACCCGGTAACCTTCATTCTCGGGGAGGAATACACCGTCACCAAGGAATACAAGGACTGGGATGGCGAAACACGCCGGGTCCGTCTTTCTTATCGCGATATCGTCATTTCCGGCGATCGGGTGAAGATCGGCAATCACGAATTCCTCGCCCGCATCGAGCACACCGATGCCGGCAATCTCATCCAGGTGGTGCCGGACACTGATGTCACCATCGATCCCCGCTTTCGCGCCAGCGATCCTTACTGCGCTCACTGCAAGACGCGCCGACTGCGGAAGGATACGTTCATTGTCCTCAACCGCGCCACCGGGGAGCAGGCCCAAATCGGCCGTAATTGTCTCCAGGATTATCTCGGCATCGACCCCGCGCAGGCGATCTCCAAGTGCGCCTTTGCCTTCCTAAGCGGCGACGGCTTTGAGCGCGAGTTTGGCTCAGGCGGCTGGGATTGGTCGGAAACCCTTGAGTGGGTGCTGACGGCAACGGCAACCTCGATCCGCATCGATGGGTGGTTGTCTAAGGGCGAAGCCGCCAAGCTGCGCGAGGGCGGCCAAGATCACATCGCCACGGCGGCGAAGGTCTCCGCCCTCTGGTCCCACAGCAAGAACAAGGATGTCGTCGAGGGTCGCAAGCGCCTGATCGCCAAAATAACCGCCGACGACAAGGCGCTCGCGCAGACCGTCATCGCTTGGGTGCGCTCGGATGCGCTCGCCGCCAATAACGACTACATCCACAATCTGAAGGTTGTTTGCGCCAAGGATGTCCTCCTTGAAGCCCGTCATGTCGGCCTCGCCTGCTCGGCCGTCGCCGCCTACAACCGCGCCCAGGAGATTGAGACCCGACGCCGGGCCGAATTGCAGACCCGCAAGGACAGCAAGCATGTTGGCGCCAAGGGCGAGCGATTGCGCGATGTCAAGGCAACGCTCCTTTCGGCCAAGGGCCTCGGCGAGAATGGCTATGGCCAGTGGCAGGTGCTCTATAAATTCTTGACCATCGAGGGCGACGTCTTGACCTGGATCACCTCTTCTGAGTTGGAGATTGCCCAAGGTCGGGCGGTACTCATTACTGGCACGGTCAAGGACCACCGGGACTGGCAAGGTCTTCTGGAAACCAGGATCAGCCGGGCCATCGTTAGCGAAGTCGAGAACGGCAACCATAGGGTCCAATAAGGACATGACCGCAATAGCACCCCAAAATCTCGTCTGCCCCCGGTGTAAACAGCTCATCCACAAAGGCGATCCGGTCCGCTTTGAGACGTCGTATGCTGGTTCCCGCCCTAGTGGGCTGCGCATCCGTGGTGGCGGCGGCAAACGCTCCAGACTGCGGATCCACGCCTACGACTGCAACGGCCTCGACGCACTCAAGGCACGAGCCGCGGCATCAATCCAGCGCTATGCCGAATTGAAGGCACGCAAGGAGGTGAAGTGATATGTCCCTTTGCAAAATCACGGCAGCATTCGTTTTGGGAGCGCTGGCGCTTAGCGGTTGTAGCGAGGCCGATATCGCATCTAACAACTTGTCCAAGGCTGCCGACCAGTTTGAGGTGGAGCGCCGCGTGGTGTTCTACAATGGCATAACCGGCGCCTACATTCTCTCCATCGAGGGTCGCTGTTCGCTTGGTAACGATGACAAGCCAAAGCGCTTGACCGTGACCTGCAAGACCGGCGACAAGGCTTACAAGAAGCACTTCCTCGGCATCTCCGACAACGTGACGTTTTTTCTTGAGCAACTGGAGCCCAAGCAAGTCAGCGGGTACCACTATCGCGTTATCTTCAAACCCCAGACGATCATTCCGGATATCGACTTTGAGGGAAGCGCCAAGGAATTGTCCAAAGCGGTCACTCCAGGCAGAAATTGATGGAATCGCATATGACTGGCAAACAATTGGCGAGGGCCCGGCGCAAGCTGGGCCTTACGCTTACCGAGATGGCCTATATGCTGGGATACGAGGGGGAAAATGCCCGATCCCAGCTCCATCACATGGAGATGGGACGGCGAGAAATCCGCCCCGCACAGCGACGGTTGGTACAGCTCTATTTGGCGGGGGCGCGACCATCGGATTGGCCCACATCGCCAGAAGACTAATCCGGATCAAAAAACTCGATTTTCCGTATCGCGCCGTTATCGTGGTATTCGATGGATTTGATGCGGGGACAGCGTTCGGGCGGGTGGACCCCATCGCACCAAGGGCAGGCCGCGCGCTGGCGGCGCTGCTGCGGCGATAGCCTGATTTTCGGCGGCGGCGTTCCTTTGCCCCATCGCTCGTACAGAAATGCCTGCCGCGCCGGGCTCAACTTAAAGCGTGCCCGACACCAGCTCCGATGAAACGCCGGCTTGCCGCAGGCGCAGGTGATATCGGTGATTTCGGGATGCTCGGCTAAAAACAGCTTCTTGTGCCGATTGGCCGTGGCCTTATCGATATCGAGATCTCTGGCAATCCGCCGCAGCGACCACCCAGCCAAAACCCGCTCGGCAACCGCCGCCTGCTTTTCCTTGGAAATGTTGTTATTGGCGATGTTGCGGAGGCAGCCACAGGAGGGACATTTGGTCGCCCGTTCCTTCTCCATCCCACAGCGCGCGCAATAGGGCATAACACTTAGAAATTCGCCTGTAGAAACGTCCGCACCCGCCCCGATGCCGGCAGCTGCCCACGGGCGAATGCGACGAATCCGTGCCAATCATCGTAACGGTTGAGATTGAGCTGACCGGCGATGCTGAGCGAATCCTTGGCGCATTGAACCATGCTTTTCCCCGTCGTCCAGACGTCGTCGACCACCAACAAATGTCGCGATCCTTGGGTGACATAAGGGCGAAAATAACTGGCGAGGATAATCCCACCTCTGGGCACTCCCACCACATCGCCGTAAGGCGGAAGCCATGGTCGGACGATGGTGGCGATGCAGTTCCAGTCTTCCTCAGTAAGAGCGTTGCACTCAATCTTCCAGAGGAGATCAATGCCGGCAGCGCTGGTGAATTTGCCGAGGCGGAATAAGCTCATATCTTAGCTCCGCCGACCGTCATTTCCTGCCATTCACCCGTCGCGCTCATGGCCGGCGGCACCAGCAGAAAGCGATTGTTGATCAAGCCAAGCTTTCCCTCGGCGGCGCGCCTCAGGAGATAGGCCTTAAGCTCTGGCGCTTTGTAGGCATCGGGATATTTGGGGTCGGTCCAGATCGGAATTGCCTTCACCGTAATTCGTCCACGCTCGGCCGTATCAAGCGTGATCGGCGGCCACGCGCAGTCAATGACGTAATGGCAGCGGTCGGGGCGCGGCATGTCGGCGGTGTCGTACTCGCTTAGCCAGCCGCACACCCAAATCTCGCATTCCAGTGGGCGCTCAAACTTACCAAACAGAGCGCATCCCTTGCGGTGGCGTTGATGTTGGCAGCGCGAATATTGGCCCTTGCCGAGAGATTCCACCGCGATCACGCGGCAGCAGAGCTGACAATCGCCGCAGCGGCGGGTCATCTAATCGCCCATTGGCCAACGCACATCCTCATAATCGGATATAAGCTTCGTAAGCCTATCCAGATCGCGCCCATCTTGCGATCCAGCCGGCGCATTCATTTTGGTATCCGCCTGGCGCAGTAATTCCGCATGCATAGCGTCGGCGGCTACCGCAGCTTCCTCGATTGCCGCACGCCAGATGATATCCGCAGCAACGGCCCAACATTCATCGCCGCGGGCGGAGTCCGAATGAACGCCCTTGATGGCATCCCAATGCGCATAGAATGCGGTGCGGGCAGCGTTGGTGGCGTCACTGCGGTTCACGGAAATCTCCTGCCGTGCAAGGATTGCTGACGGCCGAGTGCATGGTTCAGACGATTTGCGGCCGTACAAAGACGATTGCGCAGCTCCCCTTCGGATGCTGTCGCCAGCGTCATCAGTTGGTGTGCGGTCTCAAACATCGCTGCTTCAAGCTCGATGATACGATCTTCCAATGGCTTGCACGTATGCATCATCTGTCTTTTCACCTATTCGCTTGTCGCCACTACGGTCGCTTGGTCTCGGCGAGAATCTCACGCGCGAACTTACGTGCTTCGATCCATTCCTCACATTCCCTGGATGGAACCAGAGCCGAGGAGGTAGCCGCCAAGAGGCGCGCTAGGGCCGCCCTCAGTTTGCTTTCAGTTAACGCTGGACCGTCGTCAGATACGGACACCGCCGCCTCCATTATTTGATCGTCACCTTGTAAACGTCGTCCATCAGAACGCGGTGTTCATGTTCTTTCAGAATATTTCGCGCATCCAACTGCCACCGCAGATAGCGAACCACAGCTAGCAACTGTTCGCGCGTCATCTCGTCGTCGCGCTTGGCGCCCCACCAGCCGACCTTGTTTTCGTCGTAGTCGGGGATCGTGATCATGGCCATTCGCGGCGCCTCCCTTTTATTTTGTGGCTCGCTTCTTCAAGCTCTCATCTACCTTCTTCTTCGTTTTGCGCGCCGCCGCAAACGCCTCGCGCTTTGTTTTGTAGTGACCGTCCCAATACGGATTGCGCGCACTCCAGCAAAACCCGGTGCCGAACGAGCTGCAGACGGCGCTATAAACAACAATCTTAGCCACCTTCATGGCCTCCTCTGTTACGCGGTCAGTCCGCGCAAAAGCCTCGGGTCAAGCCCGAGGTTCTTTATGGTGACGTCAACTCTCCACAGCAACTCCTCCCAGGCGGGAACTCGCTCGCGCGGCGCGTCGGACATGAACCGCAGAATGGCAATGCTGCGACGCGGGTCATCATCATTGCTGAGCTGCTGGCAACGCATGTACTCGTTCACGGCGCTCCATGCACCAGAGCACATCAAGAAGTCCATCGCGCGGTACATCTCGCGCAGCCATCGGCGGTACTCGTCACGAGTTGTCACGTCGGCTCCTCTGATTTCACTTGTCCCTTGCGCCAAACGCCCGCCAGACGCGCCAGATACTCATTCCCTCGGGCAGCATGGCCTTCACGTCGTCCCAGGTCTTTAGCTTGCGGTTATTCCAGGCCGCCTCGGCCTGCGCCCATTCGGACGGCGTCCATGCCCGGACGGGCCTGCCCTTGCGCAGGTAGTTTCGCCGTGCATTGCGGAGGCCCTGGCCATCGCGTGCTAGCTGGTCGGTGGCGAGGGCGATCAAGGCATAGCGCTTCTCGGCGTCAGCCGTATCCAGGCCGCTAGCCACGTCCTTGATGGTGCCGCCCCGCTTCTCGATCAGGGCCATGGTCGCCAACAGGTCTTTGCGCTTAGCCTGCGCACGCGCCGTCTTGCTGGGCTCGGCCAGCAAAAACGTGTGGAGTAGCTTGATCGTGGTTCCCGCGCGCACGAGCCTGATCACGTCCTCTCGGACGTACTGGCCACGCTTCGGTCCCAGCTCCAAGATCACCCTGCAGCCGTCCTCTTCCAGTCGCTCGCGCTGGCCCTTCACGCTCACGCGACGGTGGTGTCTAATAATGCCAATGCCGTCTGCGTCGTCCATTTGCAAAATGCATACAACAGGCTTGCAAATCAGTCAAGGGCGTGCTACATGACGGTCAACCGAAGGACGGACGTTAAGCAGGAAGGGGCCAACGGAGCAGCGGTCTGGGGTTGGCGCACCGCTGAATTGAGTCAGGAAGCGCTAACCATCTATCGGAGCTAGAACCCGATGTATGAAGCCTATGTAAAGACGTTGATTGAGCAAGCGGCCAAGGCGGATAAATCCGACGACGCCCTCAAGTTCTCGCAGGCGGCGCTAAACGCGGCGAATGCGCTTCGCGTGCTGATGGAAGTGCAAGAACAGAAGTAAAGACCGTCCCAGGTGCCGTGGGCACGGTAACGCCAGCACGCTGCAAGGTGTCCTTGATCGAGCGCTGGGGCCAGAGGGACGAGAGCCAGAAAAGGGGCCAGCCATGCCGACGACCATCAATCTAGATATTCCTCTGAGCGCCGATGAGCGAGAGCGAATACGCAGAGGGGAGCAGGAACAAGAGGCGATGACGCGATTGCTGTATGAGACAATGCCGAGCGCGCCGAGACCAAGGACGCAGGGCGGAGATTTTATGTGGGGTGATGTCGAGGGCAATGACCACTGGCAATTCTGCTCCACCATCGCGCGGTTAATTTTCCAGACCGCTCATCGCAGATAAAGAAGGGGCTGCGGCTCTGACATCACAAGTTGTGACATCAAACGAAGGGGCGAGCCGATGTTCGGGCTGAGAAGGCGCAAGCGTAAAAAGCTCTATGTGCTGGAGACGCCCTATTCCAAGCTGTTCAACCTCGATGCTGAGGGGTTGGCGCAACATCGCGCATTAATGCGAGCATATCCGCCAACCTACCCTGAGACGATCAGGGAAATGACTGAAGACGAAATCCGCAAATACGCGAACTGAGCAAAGAAGGGGCCGAGGCCATGCATTGGGACATCGTACTGATCGCGTTCATCGCTGCATTCGTCGCCTCCATGGCGGTGATGCGCTAACGACCAAAGAAGGGGCCGCGCCGGATTGTTCTCATGGGCCGTAAGTGGGTGGTAGACCTCGCCGCCGTGTCACTGGTTCCGGGCCTTGGCGACACGGGCTGAAAGCCAGGGCTGGACCCAGCCCAAAAACCGCGAGAGCTAGGGTAGCGCCTAGCTGGCCCATGAGAGCAATTCGGAGATCGACAATCGATGACCGACATCACCATCGAAGCTCGGCTGGCAGCGCTAGAGCGAGAAAATCTCGACTTCAAGCGCCGATTGGCGATGCTGGAGGGTCAATTTGAGTTCATCGTCGGTCAGTTGCGCACCCTGCAAATCTATATGCACGATAGGTTTGAACAGGTGGATGCAAGGTTTGACCAGGTGGCGAAGGACATAGCTGCATTGCGAAGCGAACTGCGCGGTGAAATCGGCACATTGCGCGCCGACCTCACGGCTACGCGGAATGAGTTGCGAAATGATATGGCGGCGCTTCGGAATGATTTGCCGACCATCGTCGGCGATGTCATGCGCGAAGTGCTTCGCGAACACCGTTGATCGAACACCAGCTAGGCGGTTATCCACGCGGGGAGCGACCTAGGCATTGAGCCCCCACCCGTGGTTCCAGATCGATGGAGACACTCTGGCATATGGGCGACATCGAACAACTCATCAGAGCACTGCGGATGATCGACGATGATCTCCGCTGGTACCGCGTGGCCGGCGGCGCGGTTAGCTCAGATGATCTGCGCGCCATCATTACCAAAATCGTGCGACGCCTCAACAGTGTGCGGCATATTACGCATCCGTCGTCGGCTAATCCCGCGGAGCCGCTGCCGCCCCTAGACAATGATTTCTAATCGACAAACCTAAGCGCGTGCCCAAGAAAACATGAGCGACCTCCACATCACCCTCGTCAGCGATCTGCATGTGGAGTTCGGGCGACTAAATCGCCCTCTTCCCGAGGGCGATATTCTGCTCCTGGCCGGCGACACCACCGTCGTCGCCTACCTTCAAGCCCACCGCACCGATGCCCAATCGCGCAAGGTGCGGAAGGCAACCGAGCATCTGAACGCCGAAATCGCCAAGAAATTCCGTCGCGCCTATGCCGTGGTCGGCAATCACGAGGCATATGGATCTTATTACGGCGATGTCGCCATAGCTCTAACCGACGCACTGCCGGCCGTCAGGGTGCTCAATTGCGAGCACGTCACGCTTTCCGACGATGTGATCCTGTTCGGCGCTCCTCTGTGGACAGACATGGACCGCGGTAATCCCACAACCATGGCGGCGATCCAATTCGGCATGAGCGACTTTCGCTATATCCAGGCCTCGGATGGCCTATTCACGCCAGCAATGGCGGCGGAGGAATTTCACCGCACCGTCGCCTATCTCGGCAAACTGGCAGAGGAGCAGCGCGACAAGACGATCATCGTCATGACCCACCATTGCCCCACCCGCAAATGCCTCAATCCCAGAGATGGTGGGAATCTGCTCGATTACGCCTACGCCTCCGATCTCGACGACTTCATCGCCGACCACCCCAACATCACACTCTGGTGCTGCGGCCACACGCATGTGCGGGCGACATTGGAGATCGCCCAATGCACGGTGGCGATGAATGCCCGCGGCTACTACCAGAACGATCAGATCTGGCGATCGTTCGATCCTGCCGCGTGCCAATTCACGATCCAGGATGGAGTTATCCACAGGCCAAAGATTGCCGCGGAATAATCGCAATCATAGCGCGTTGTATGTGCAGATCAGGGGTGCGCGTTGGCATCCCGCAACGTCGGCGCGGATCTCTGATCGGCTGAGTGACGATACGAAGACTGCCTTACCCCACAGGTAGTAGTAAACGCGTACCGCGATGCTGGAGCGACCCTCTCCGGCATCGCGGATGTTTGGGGGGGGGCTAGCCCCCTCAGCCCCCTCAGCCCCCTTAGTGTACCGCCACCGCCCGCTCGCGCTTGGCCGGATCGAAATACCGGGCAATCGTCTCCCGCCCCAACCGCCGGTAGCGCTTTACCCCCTGCCACATTTTCCCCGACGCCATGGGTTTTAGGTACATCCCTTTGCAGAACTGTTTGTATGAGAACCGATCGGGCTTCGCTCCACGCGTCTCGCACTCCTCCATGTAGCTCTCCATGTGACCGTCCTCGATGCAGGCATGACGGGGGCGACCCCGGCGCTGACGCTTGAATTTTTCTCGTCCATGTCGGGAGGGCCAATTCTCATTGGTTGTATCGGCGTCGCCATCATCATTTTCGTTGGCTGAGGCGGTCGGTAAATCCGCCGAAATCTTTGGTGCCACATGAAAAGGAATTTCGCGCGATTTAATGTCGGAATTCCGCTTGCCGCCGTTGAACTTAGATGGTGGGTCAGAATCTTCGTCGGAATTGCTGTCCTTTTCCCGTCTTTTCGCATCGACCCTTAGCAGCCCCACACGATCACTGGTTGGCTTGCCAACTGCGGTCGCCAAGGCGAGGGCTGGAAGCCCGAGACAGCCAACTATTTCGACAACGGCGATAAACAACACGACCGTCCAGTTGTAGATCGCATGCGGCGATGCCCCCAGCACGTCGGCGATCACCTGCCCGCCGGGATCCGCCCCGCCGATCGCCTTGCTGGTGCGCAGCTCGGATCGGCTGCTCTTGAGTTCGGCACGCAACTCGGAGGCCTCCCGCGCATTGGCGCGGCGGACTCTTCCCACATCGCTCGTCTGCTGCTCCAGCCATTCGAGCCGCTTCTGGCCATCCTGGATCCGCGTCGCCAGCGACTGCTGCGCCACCTTCTCATTTTGCCGGCCGGCGATGGTATCGCCGAACGCCAGCGCCGCCATTCCCGTGGCGCTGCGCACACTCCAGGCGAGGGTGGGGACGACCAGGATGAGGGCGATCGTTACGGCAACGGCACGCATTGGCCAGCGGAGGTTCTTATTAAAGAGTGCCGATACAAGGATAAAGCCGCCGAGCGCCTTGATAATGTCTGAACCGACAGAGGCAAGCCCAACGGCGAGCGCCGCCCCGCTCCATTGCGGCCACTTGCCCTCAAAGATGATCAGGGGATTATCGCCCCCGGCCAGGATGACGGTGTGGGCGAAATTCCAGAACGCACTAATCGCCCAAATCAGCAGCACCCCGAACAAGGCGATCGGCATCCACCAATGGCGGCGAATTTTTTGCAGCATCGTTCGTCCCTCTCTTGCTTTCCCCCGCAAATCATCTGAGCATGCGGGCAGGAAAGGAGGCCGCGAACGGGGCAAAATCCAAGGAAATTGACGGGGAAGTGTATAACGCGGCTTGCCGGGCGTGGTGCAGGGCAGGCCGCTTGCGTTTTCTAGGCGGGCGCGACTTCCAATTTCTCCGATGTTTCCAATTCCGATCTCGCCGCCGTCATGCCAACGCCGCCGGCAACTTTCGGCCACGCGCTGCGCGCCGGATCCGCGGGCGTGAATGCCACTAAGCAATGGCGCGGGCAATAGGGGAGGCCAAACACCCGATCTTTTCCACAGAAACCAAAATCGGTCTTTTTCGGATCGCCGATCGGATAGCGACAATGTTGGTGATCCAGCTCCAGAATGCTTGTGATTAGGGGTTTTTCGGCGCCGGCTTCGGAGGGTAATCCCGCCTGCGATTCGGCCAGCAATTTTGCTAGCAACCTCTGCCGCGCATTGGCCATGGTCGCGACACGCGCGGGATCAAGGCCCTTCTTCTTCCGGTAGAGGCGATTCTTGCGGTGTTGGAATGCCGTCGTCGCGGCCTTGCCGGCGATGGGCTCGTGATCCGCCCGCAATGTCATGCCGGCGTTCCGTAGGCGGAACACCTTGCCGATCACCGCCGAGCGGGTGAGGCCCATGAGAGTGGCGATGTACTGGGATGAGCGGCCGTCGTTCCACAATTCGACCAGGCGCTGCTCGTTCTCGCTATTCCAATAGCCCATAAAAAATCCCGCGGGTGGGTTGTCGATCCAACGCCACTCACAGGGATAACGATCAGGCGCCCACCTTACGGCGCGTCGGCGGATGTGGGAATAGCTCTGGCTTGTCTGGGCGCACCTCATGGCGCGGAATGCCCGTTAGCTGTGACACGCGGGTCACACGCTCGATCGGTACCCGATGCCAGCGGCTGATCGCCTGCTTTTTCAGACCTAATGCGCGCGCCAACCAAGTAATACCACCTCGGCCTTCCAGACTTTCTCGCATCTTAGCAATATCGCGCTGGCTTGGCGGGCGATCCATCGCCGTCTCCATGGCGATCCAACGCCTGAGCCTCTCGTCAATCAATTTACTCTCTACACGATCGATCACGGCTTTCATCTCGGGTGATCGATCGCGCCGTCCTGTCCCCATTGCCTGATCTACCATACCGCGAGTATCCGTCCCCCTTGCGAATGTCGTCCATCATGGATTGACTTGGCGGCGCCGTCAAGCGACGCGGGCCGTCGAAGGGCATCGCCGCACCACCGAGGATGGCGGTAAATGGCCTGTTGACGACCGTGGCGAAACCGTGGTACGCAGACAATACCCCACAGAATGCAGATGCAAGAGAGAGCGCATTTGACCGATCCGCTGAGCATCTTGGGAACATCTGATACGGCTGGCGCGCCCGACCAAAGGCGCGAAATCCACAGGAAAATTGCCGCGGCGCAGGCGATCCGAGCTGAGATTGCCGACGGCCTCTCCGACGAGGACACAATCCGCGACACGCTGGAAGGCGAGGTCGACTTTGAGGATATCGTCGATTGGCTACTCGGGGACATCAATTATAACAGCTGTCTCTGTGACGCCATTGAGCGGTCCAAAACGACGATGGATACACGTCTGGAGAGGCTAAAGCGGCGAACCGAGCTGGCTCGTGGTCTCCTGCGCAAGGCGCTGGAAATCTCGGGCCAGCAGCGTTTTGAGCGTCCCCTGGCGACCGTGAGCTTGGCTCGGAAGGCCCTCAGGATCGGTTCCCTTGACGAATCGAAGATCCCGGCGAAATTCTGGAAAGAGCGGGATCCAACCTTGGATCGCGACGCCATTCTCAAGGCGCTCAGGGCCGGGGAGGATGTACCCGGCGCGGTCTTGGCTCCCGAGGACATGTCGCTGAAGATCGCAACGAAGTGAGCGCAACCCATGGCCAACGACGGACAACCCACGAAGACAGTTCTAGCTCAGACACAGGCCGAGCGCCCCACGCACAAGGAGATGCCCCAAGCGATCAATCGCGCCGTTCTCGCGACCATTAAGGCCATACGACCCGCCATCCAAGGAGGCGAGGGCGAGGAAGGCATCAGAACGTTCCGATACACGACGATCAATGATGTGCTCGATGCTTGCCACGATGGGATGATTGAGACGGACCTCGGGGTTAAGCCCATTGAGATCCACGACTTTTACTCCGAGGAAATCTTGTCCGAGGAGAAGATCAGGGTCCACTATGCCTATAAGTTCCGACTGATGCACGCGGGCTTGTCCTGGGTTGACGAGGAGGACATCCGCCACGTGACCGTGGTGATTCCAGCGACGGGGATCGGATCGGGGAAGGCCCAATCTCTTGCTCTTAGGGACTACCTCAAGGGCCTGTTCCGCATTCGTACCCAGGAACCCGAGGCGGACGTCGCAACGCCGCCCGACCAGCGCGACGCCCCCCAAAAGGGCGTAAGCGCCGAGGGCGGCAATGGCTTCTCGTCGCTTCGGCCGCGGGCGCCTACCGTCATGTTTAACTTTGGGATTTTCGGTCAGGGCGGACCGCAGTCCTACACCCTGGACGAAGCCGAAATGATGCTGAAGAAGATCGTTGCTCCTCAACGCTATAGCGAGCGCAAGCAGTGGGAGTCCGACGAAGTCAATGCAACCGGCCTCCGTGAACTCTCCGAACTCGACAAACCCCGCATGCTCCGCTGGCGCAAGCTGCTCGATGATCTCGCCCCGACCGAAGAGCGAACACACCGGGAACGAGTGGAGAAGGCGGCTAGCGCCGTGAAACGGTGAGACTTCCCGTGAAACAAATACCAAAGGATGTGGACAATACCAAGGATCCCGCGGGGCGTGTGGCGCGGCTCAAGCGCTATTCACAGGCTGCCAAGCGCGGACGGCGCAACAAGACACTAGCCCGAAAGCTCAATCGCAATACGACGACATGACAGGCAGGAAGGCAAAAAGAACCAAGCGCACGGCTTCCCTGGCGGAACGGCTGGCGGGTGTTTTGCTCCTTCTCAAACGTGGGGACGGCACACCATTGATCCCCGTCGAGAAACACAATGCGAGCGCCAAGGAGATTCTATCTTCCGTGGCCTGGGACCACAGGATTCCTCTGGCGATCGGGGGATCGGATACCGCCAAGAATTTCTCGCCTCTCACTGAGGCCGAGCACGCCACAAAAACAAAGGCCGACATCGCCACCATCGCCAAATCTAATCGCTTGCGAGAGGAACAAAAGGAGTTCCGCCGCAAGATGTTGGCGAAGGCGGGAAACACGGACGAACAGGACAAAGAGCGCGATGAGAACGACCGTCGCTCCGCCGTTCTCGGAAATCGGGGGAAACGCCCCAAACAGAAGATGAAGGGCCGGGGATTTCAGGGCTGGCGCGCTTTTGACGGAACCATTCGCTGGAAGCGCGATAAAGACCAACGTAAACGGAGTAAATCATGACCAACGCAACCGCTGCAGTCCCCTCCGATGCCGACCTCCTCAAGGCGGCCAAATCCTCCGCACGCCGGGTTCAACCCGCCCACAACGGCAACGCGGGCAATGGCACCGGGATTGCCCTCATTCCCGGTTTGGAGCACGTGCCGGAGGGCCTGACCCGCATGGTGATCACGCCGCCTCTTGCCGAGAAGTGGGTGGAGCGCAACGGGAAAAATCGCTCGCGCTCCGATTCCACCATCTACGCCTACGCCCGCGACATGCGCAACAAGCGCTGGGATTACACGGGCGATCCGATCAGCTTTGATCTCCACGGCAATCTCATCAATGGGCAGCATCGTCTCTTGGCCTGCATCATCGCCGAGACGCCGTTTGAGAGCGCGGTTGTTACCGGCCTTCCCCCCGAGGCCCAGAAGGCCATGGACCAGGGCCGCCCGCGCCTGTTGCCGGACATCCTCGTCCTCGACGGCATCGACCACCGCAGTCCCAACCGTCTGGCGGCGACGGCGCGGGTGATCCTGCAAATCAAACTGATGGGTGAAGGCCAAGCCGCCGTCGGCTACCGCAGCCGGCGCAATACGCGGGCGGAGCTATTGGAGATCGTCGGCAGGCATCCATTGCTGAAGGACTCAATCGTCCTCGTCGAGAAGACCAAGGGTCCACCCGCATCTCTCCTGGCGGCGCTCCATTATATCGGATCAATCATCTTGGAGATGCCCGAGAAGGCCGACGCCTTCATTCGGGTGTTCCAATCGGGGGTGCCGGCCTACGACAACTGCGCCGCCCATAGCTTGCGCGAGTTCCTGCTCCGCCACCAGGCAAAGAGCACCAGACTTTTGCCTGAGGTGATCTTCAAGAGCACGATTCGGGCCTGGAACGCATTCACCCAAAACGAACCCCGAACCAAGTGGCACGCCATCCGCGATCAATCCGTGTCCATCCACAAGCTTGATCTGAGCAAACTCTAGTAAACCTTGGCCCACCGAAAAATCCTCTCTATCAGGAGTATCCGTCATGGCAGAACGCAGCATCATCGATCCCCCGACACCGCGGCGCGGAGGCGGCAGTGGCGCCGCCGACGAAGCGGCAAAAGTTGCCGCCGAGAAGGATCACCGCATCGAGATCATAACTCCCGAGAAAGCCAAGCAGTGGCTGGGCGCCGATGTGAACTCTCACAACCGCCGCATCTCCAAGCGCAAGATCCGCGCCATCGCTCGCGACATGACAAATGGCGCCTGGGACTATACGGGAGACCCCTTCCGCTTCGATCGCGATGGCAAGCTTCTCGACGGCCAACACCGTCTGCTGGCCTGCATCGAGGCGAACTACTCCTTCCCCGGGCTGATCATCCGTGATCTGCCCTCGGCCATCCAGGAACGATTGGACCAGGGTATGATGCGACGCGCCCACGATCACCTTTACCTCCGAGGCTACGGCAACAGCCTCAGGCTGGCCGCCACGGCCCGCGTCCTGTTCCGGCTCAAACACAAGGGCGAGACCAAGGCCTGGGGTGCGCCCACCAATGCCGAAGTGTTGGCCCTGATCGACAAGCACAAGCGGCTAGAAGCTTCGGCCGGCGCGATCGACAATTCCGTGGTCGGAATCCCACCGTCGATCATCAGTGCTGTGCATTATATCGGGTTCAATCTTCTGCGCGAACCCGATATCGCCGACGCCTTCCTGTCGGTGTTCAGCACGGGCAATCCCTATTACGAGGGTGAGGACCGCGACCGCGATCCGGCCCACCTCTGGCGCGAGCGTCTCCTGCGTGAACGCGATCGCGGCAGCATGCTGCGGATAGACCGACAGTTGGTGGGGACGATCCACGCCTGGAACCTCTTCTCCAAGCGGGAGGCCGTGAGCCATTTCCGCATGCCTGAGGATGCCGACATCGATGGGTTGGATCCCGCGCGCATCTGACATCATGGGCTGCGCCTAGATCTTTGGGGGGGCCGGAGGAGTTCCCCCAAGGCCCAAACTTGCGAGCATGCCCATGCCCGATGACGGCCACCATCGGTCGCGCATCGCGTCGCTGACTGCGACGCGCACCGTCCATGTGCAGCACATGCCGGTCATCGAGCTGCTGCATGCGGCCTCACGAGAAGCGAGCGCCCTCTTTGAACGAACGCTCCGTCATAAGACAATTACGGCGCGCCAGGCCATGGCGATCATCATCTTGGATCGGCATCCAAGACGGAACCAGCGCGAGCTGGCCGAACTCCTGGGCATGGACCGCAGTTCGCTCTCTGTTATGCTGCGGCGCATGGAGGACGCTGGAATCATCAGTAGGCTGCATGATCACACCGACGCCCGCATCTGGCGGATTGAGCTGAGCCGGAAAGGGAAAGCCGCTGTCCCCGGCATTCAGGCGGCGGAGGAACGTACCATGGCAATCATCAGAGAGCGCATCGGCGATGAGTCGCTCGAACGCGCGACGGAGGCGTTGCGGCGCATGTTGGCCGATATCGCCATCACCAGGCGTGGTTGAGGCTATCCACAGAAAATTTGCGCTTGAAGAAAATGCTTGCGGAGGACGGCGGGTCAAGATATAGTTGACGGAACAAGGAATGGATGGGCGGCCGTGCGGGCTTCGGGCCGTCCTTCTTGTTGGTTTCGTAGTGAAGAGCAAAGGAGAGAAGGCAAGATGGGCAAGCTGGTAATCATGGACCGCAGCGGCCACGCTGAGGTCGACTTCAAGGCAGACGACGCCGCATCGATCAAAGTTGCAACCGAGCGCTTCAACGAATTGGTCGGCAAGGGCGGCGGCCACATGGCCTACAGAATAGGCGCCGACGGCACCAAGGAGCAGATCCGCTCCTTCGACAAGAGCGCCGAGGAAATCCTGGTTCATCCGCAGCTGGTCGGCGGCTAGACCTCTCCACATCGGCATTTCGGGGGACGAAGATGCCAAGCGACGAGGACAGCTTGCGTTCGTTCGTGGCTGCCCTCGTTCGCGGCGCACGCGGTCGCCCGATTGACGTCGATGCGGCGGAGATGATCCGGCATCTGCAGCTGGCGGAGTTCCGGGTGCGGGTGGCGGAGTTTCGGGCCCGCGAGAGAGCCTTCCAGCCCGAGTACCGCAAGATCAGGCTCGCCGCCGAACGCCGAGCCCGGAAACTTCTATTATCTCATCTCACACCCACCCAACGCGATACGGTTGGATTAAATGGCTGGTTTGAAACGCGGGGTTCGCGTGGCACGCTCTACCGCATACTCACCACCAAATTTCTTGGAAATATTACCGCACCGCACGCGGGGCGCAAATATTGCCTTTGCTTCGCCGACCGGCTACTTCCTCTCTCAGACCACATCCTCGGGCAGAAACTCCTCATCGAATCCGACGAACCAAAATTTCTACGAGTGGCTAATGCTACGCGGATCTGACGGCGTTGCGTTGGATTCCACCGCTCATCCCTCATCGCCGAAACAGGAGAAATACATTTCTGAGTATGCCGCCAGTCGTCGCGCGTTTCGCCTATTACGCTCACACCTAACGCGAAAACAGCGCAACCAACTCAAGCGCTCGCGCTCCATCGATGTGGTTGGCAGCCATAGCGGCGATGTTTACCGCATTCGCTGTCACGACAATTCCCGGTATGACGCTGCAATAGCGAATATTATTCACCAACGTACCAAGAAGGTCTACTGTCTCCACCTGGAGACGGATGATTTTTTTGACGATTTGCCAGACGCCGACCACTATCTGGCGCAGAAGCTGATCATCGAGACGAATGAGCGGTCGTTTCTGCGAAAGGCGCGGCGATGCTATTGAAAGATGATTTTAGAGATGACGTAGTGATGATGACTTCCGATGCCCCAAAAGCAAAACCCAAGCACCAGCGCATCAAGAAGCCAACGCCCTTTGAGCGCGCCGAGACACTTTTGCTGTCCCATCTCACCCCCGCCCAACAGGCCCAATGGGAGATCCATCGGTACTTTGAAACCATCGGCGCCAGCGGTCGGGTGTACCGAATCTTCCAATGGATGACGAGCCACCATGGAAGCCGCAACGTCGTCTGGATACGCGATGGCTGCGAAGTCGTCGGCTACTGCGCCTTCCCACGGGTCTCATTGCCAGACGCGGATATCGTGCTGGCACAAAAATTGGCCATTGAAACCGACGACCACACATTCACGAAAATCGCCTGCGCCGCATGGATGCTAGGGCAATATTCGGCAATGCGCGATAGCGATAAGATAGCGCCGAGGGCGGGGGTGGCCGGCTGGATGGATCATACTCTCGGACCAAGGCAACCGCTCTCTTGGCGTCGGCTCTTGTTTGCTATGTTCGTCGGAGCGGCATTCGGCAACATAATTGTCCATACGCTTCCACTGCTTGGCCGAATGTTTCATCTGTGGTGATGTGCAATGATTATTTACAACAACAGCTCCAGCGGCGGATTAATATATTACTCTGCGCAATCAATCGTTATTGACGTAACACCAGAGGAGCGAGCGGAGCTGCTTCTGCGGCGACACTTAACGCCAGAACAGAAAGCTTCTTGGACCGCTCACGGATATTTCGACACCATCGGCAAAAGCGGCGCGCGCTATCGCATCCTTCATAGAGGAGCGCGCCAATACAATGTGGTTCGCCTGCGCGGAGGCCAGTGCGATTATGGATATTGCGCCTATCCGCGCCTTAGTTCGTATCTACCCATGGCGGATGTGATCCTTGCTCAAAAACTCGCCATCGAAACCCACGATCGCTGGTTTCGCTTTATCGCCTGTAGCGTCAGAATTCGCAACGGATGTCTAACTTCACAACGTTTGCCGTGGTTTTTGCGCATCGTCCTTGGCGTTTTCCTCTGCATGGTATGGCTTTCGCTGGCGCGGAGGTTTGTGCATGGCCACTAAACTTAAGCTCATCAAACTCCTCCGCGACCTCGACACCAACCTCCAGGAGGTGCAATCCCTGATGATGGGGTGGGAGACCGAAACGATCCCCATCTACGATAAGATCACCGCGGCGATCGATAAGCGCGAGACCAATGTTATTCTCCTTGCCCTAGCCGCCTCGATCGGCAAATTCGCTGAGGATATGGAACCGGACAATTCCGACTCGGTTATCGACATGATCGCCACCATCGCTAAGGCGCGGTTGTATCTTCTCAAGGAAAATCGGGAAAAACAACAATGACCGAATTCATCCTGGTTGGTGCTGCGCTCTCTGTAATCTTTGTTATTGTGGGAGCATTTATCCTTTATCTCGCCGATCGAAAAAACAACAGTAAAGAGGAGTAATGCATATGCCGCTGGATATGAGACCTTCGGAAGAAATCGACGCGGATGTTTCGCAATCCCCAACTGTGCACGATATTCTCATTCGCGCTCGTGCATTAATCGATAACCCAGACAATTGGGTAAAAGAAGCGGAGGAAGTGATACGGCCCGGTCGACCGACCGCATACTGTGCCATGGGAGCAATAGAAGCGGCGTGCAGGGTATATCCGCGCCCAAAAAACGGCATCTTTCGCGATGGGCGTGTGGCACTAGGCCTCATTGAAGCCGAGCTTCCCGCGTTTGCACTCGGCGACATCACCGACTTCAATGATGAACCCGCCATCACCCACGCCGACATTCTTCTCCTTTTCGACCGCGCCATCGCCAGGAGCAAATCCTCATGCTGAAGGTCAAGGACGTTTATGATTACCGCCGCGAGCTGTGCGAAGCCCTGCGCAGCGGCAAGTACACACAGGGGTACGGCCACGCATCGACCATATCGGAGGATGCCCCCTGCGCGATTGGCGTCGCCCGGATTATCTTTGGATTGCAACTCTATCCAGCTGGCGTAACGCTTGCGGGAGACGAGGTGATGTCGATTGATTATCATGAGGTCGCGCGGTTGCTCGGCTTATACAGCGCAGAAGATCTTTGGTCAAAGAACGACGCACTGATGTGGTCTTTTCCAGCAATCGCCGATTGGCTCGAAAAGGCTCCTGTCATCGAATACGCCAAATAAAAAACGCCCCGCCGAAGCGGGGCGCGCGGACGAGCCGATAATGTCGGGCGCTGGTTATACCCAGCCAAATAACCTGGGAACACCGATCGCAAAAATCGCCAGCGCCCACAACCACCAGTCCTTCTTTATCCGCTCAACGCACGTCATCTTAGGGCCTTTATACTGGCCAAAACCCAATGCCACGCCATACCGATCCAGCCTTCCGCCAGCCCCCACCCGATCACCAGTCGGGGGACGAGCCATAAGATAATTTGCCACAGGGTCGGCAGGATATTGAACAGGCGCTCGGCGAGGTGGATTTTCTGGGGATCGATGGACCCAGAGGACTGTGGGGCGGTTGGCATTGGTTGCTGGCTCGCAGATCGCGTCAAGATCTGGATCAGCATATCGTGGCTGCGGGCCTGATTGTCGACCTTGCCCTCCACGCGCCCCACCGCCACCAGCAATTGGGCGAGATAATTGTGCGGCAATGTCGTTGAGTCTTTGGGATCGGGATTTTTCATCCATAACGTCCTCACTCATGTCGATGGCGTTTTCGCGGACGCTGGGGACATAAAATATAGGACTCACGATGATCGCGCGCTCCACAGCGGGCGCACGTTAGCAATGCCGGGGTAAAAGGGCGAATGTCCGCGCTATGGCGGGGAGTATCAGGTGTGGATTTCGTAGGCTTGGGACGGCGGACCGACGCGAGTGGAATAACCACGGGCGGAATAATGTCCGCTCCGTCGCTCACGACGTCGGCGCTTTCTTGCGACCGCAACGTCGGCTAATCGCTTCGTTCCAAACGAGCGCGTCTTGAATGGTGGTCGCCGTATCGTCGCGGGACCAAGTTCGCGTCGTGTTGACGAGACAAAGAGAGTCGGTAACGACTGGTCGGGGGGGAGTTGCGCATCCTCCTAAAAAGGAAAACAATACCAACATGGCGAAGCGTCCCACCTTATTTTTTCCTCTTTCGCAAAGGGCCCTGCAAAGCCTTCTCTAGGGGCATCTTGCAAGTAATTACGCGCCGATAAAGCGTTTTAGTGGATACGCCAATTTCATCAGCCCAAGATCTGATATCCATTGTTTTGCCGCGCCACGTGAGATTGCGACGTTGGATCATAACGCCACGGACCATTGCGTCCTCTAATGGCAATCGTTTCAATCGCTCGTTTAATGTCGACCACTTGAGGCCTAAGTCTTCTGCCCAGATAACTAAGGGCTGCGTTTTTCCTTTCCAAGTAATTCGCCTATTATTTCGTTTGTTCCGACCTTGTTGTGATAAGGGCAGCCAATAGCAGTTGGAAGGCTCATAGTTCCCGTCATTATTGCGTCGTTCGATGGAGTGTCGCGAAGATGGTCTTGATCCCATATCAGCGACAAATGCTAAGCAATCGTTCCGCCATCGGTCGCATACAGATATCCCACGCAATCCATAATTTCGATATCCTGGATCAGTGGTATCGTAACATCGGCTTATCATACGTCTCCATATGTTATAGATACCCCGACCGCCGTATGTTATCTGTCCGCGTCTCGTCTGTGGCTTCATGCATCCGCAGCTTTTTTGGCGCCCACTGGTAAGATGATGGCCACTCAATCCGCGCTCTACGCCGCAGTCACATTTTACAAGAAAATGAGTAGTGCCGCCCTTACTTCCAAGAGGCCTAAGAATCTGCAATTTTCCAAACCGCTGTCCAGACAGATCACGAAAAGTGCGCTTCATAGGCCTATACTGATTTTCCATGACACCCTTCTCGTGGACTCAGGGTAACAATCGATCCCGACAAGATTGACTGCGTTTACATAGCAGTTTTAGCGCAGTTTTGTCAGTAGGTATAATCGGGGGATTAAGCTGCGCGTCCCGAATGGCGTTTTGAGTTTTGGTCGCCTCAACAATTTGCGCGGCGGCGATTTCCGCCCTCCCAGCGACGATCCCCCGGTTATACGACATCCGAGATTGAATGTCCGATTGCACATACATATAGCCCCAGACGGCGGGACCGATGAGGATCATTCCCCCCAGCAGCCATCCGGGGATGGGGATCACCAGAGGCTCCAGGGCGAGCCGCTGGCGGCCTTCTTCTTTTTGTGGGCGGCGGTAGCCTTGGCCGGCGAATTGCCGTCAGCGACGACGCTGGGCGTTCCCGCGGGCGCGGGCGCAGGCATCCCCAGATTTGGCTGCGCAGTGGCTGGGGCCGGTAACACAGCCACCGGAGTTGGTGGAGCAACCGGGGCAACAACGGCCGTCTTATTCCGACATGCAACCAGAGCCGCTGCTGCCTTCGCCGCCGCATCTTTCTGCGCCGCCACAATCCCTCGGGCGGCATTGGCCTCCTCGTGGTGGCCGTACATGTAAAATCCCAGCGCGATCAGGCCGTAGACCACTAGGATCGACGGCGTTCTCGCGGACATCACAATGACCGCCCACACGCTCTTGAGACCCGTGAGCGCCAATGCCTTGTCGCCGGCCCATGTGGCGGCGCTGGAGGTCCCCCCGGCAGCATGACCCAGCAGTCCCCAAATCCAGCTGAGAATTTGCTTGACAAAATTGACAACCGCTAGAGCGATGTTCGCAATCATTGGGTGGTTCCCTTTTTCAGGTCCACATGGCGAATAATAGAAACGGCCAAACACACGGCGCCGATGGCAATGCCGATCTCGGCGGATCGAATCTCTAGTGTAGAGAGCAGATCGCGAATCGGGGAGAGCATGGAGGACACATCGCTAGAGATATCTGGCGCCATGCCAAGAAGGCTTTGGATACTTTTTGCCCCGTGTTTGACGGCATCGGAGAAGTACACGACGGGAGCGGCGATAATTCCCCACACGGTCCGCGAGCTGGCGGCCAAAACCATGGGATGGGGATCGGCGACAACGGGCTCGGTTTTGCGGAACTCGTCGGAGGGATCGGGAGTAGGAAGCTCCAGCGGGGCGGGCGCTTCGGTTGCCAACCCAGGCGTTACCGTCGGATCCAGCTCCATGAGGGTCTTGAGGATCGGCATGGCGCCTGATTGTCCAGACACCGCCGTTGCCGACCATTGTCCGTCGCTGACGTATTTTCCCTTGGAATACTGGTTTGTTCCGGACCAGAGATAGGGTGTATTTACGTCTGAGTGGTATATGCACGTTCCGAAACCATTATAACGTTCAAGGCAGTAGCAGATCCCCTCGATCGACCACTCCTTCCACTTATCGAGCCCGTCGTACCTGATCGCATCGATGGCGGAATCCTTCCACGTGAAGGGGGCGGATCCATCGTGGGGCCGCCCCTTCGGCACATGCACGGTGCGGTTGGCGAGGCTATCGCCGTTGTGGAGGTGGGTGGAGAAGTTGCAGCCGCCTTCGAGGGCGTGGATCAACGCCACCACGTACCAAGGAACACTTGTTGCATCGGTGACGGCGGCGTAGCGGGTTTTCTTGCCGAGGATCTTCTGCGCCGTCGCCTTGATATCCGCGGCCTTTGACGGGCGAATTTCAAGGGAATTCCAAAGGGTTGCATAGGTCGCTTTTCTCGCTTCGTAAGTGGGGGCGGTCGGCATATGCTCTCCCGATGGCGCAATGGGGGACGGTACGCCTGAACACGGGGATGCTGCGACGCTGGCTCACGAATCTGCTGGGCTGGTCTACCATGATCTTACTGCTGGCGCTGTTGCGCCAAGACCTCAATCCCACACTTGACGAGATCGCCTGGCTGATCGGACCAGCCTTTGTCTTCGTTGGCGCGGCGATGCTGGGGTCGCTTTTATTCGTTTATCTCAAGATGCTGATCATGGTTTGGGCTGCTGGCCGTCGTAGGGGCGCCAGACCCAGCCGCCAGAGGATCTCCCCTGGCCCGCCTGCCCCTGATTCTGATCATAGGGCGACATACCGGCTATCCCAGGTGTGGTCGTACCAAGGGGACCTGACCAGCGAAGGAACGGATTGCGGACAATCGGATGGGCGAGATTCCGGCGTTGTTCGTTGGCCAAAATAGCGTCTATTGCCCCGAGGATTTCGTCACGGCCTTGTCCTGACAAAAGGCTGTTGATCTGGCTACCGCGGCGTTCCATATAGGCTGCCGAGCCCAATTCACGCAAGGCGCGCGCCGCCTCAAGTGGATGGAAATGCCAAGGCATCAAATTGTAAATGGCGCTCGCTCCGGCCGCACCCTTGTTCTGGCGTGCGAGTTTATAAGCGGTGTTGGAATTGCCCCACAGCCGCTGCGACAACTGCCCCTGCAAATCCTTGTTATAGAGAGCCTTAATAAATTCCGTGCCGTTATCGTTACCCAGATAGCGCAATATGCGGGCCTTGCCTTCTGGTGTCAGAAGACGATCGACGACGTTATTAACGCCCGCGCCGTCGGTCCTGGCATTGAGTTCGCGCTGGATGCGGTCACCCCATCCGGCGGCGAAATGCGTTAAGGCCTCATCGCGCCCCTCATTTGTCATCTTGTCGTGGAATAGCCGCGCCGTGTTATCGGCATCGCCACTATTGAGACCAAGGCTTGCACCTTGGTTCCGGGCCTCGATATTATAGAGATGATTGATAAACGCTTCGGCATCGTTCGGGGGCAATGACATGCGAATGCGGCGCATGCCCTCAGGTGTAAGCGCATTGTGGACGATCTTATTTGCGTCCTGGCCGGCGGCGATCGGATCGGTGAAGTTTCTCTGTGCCCACGCTTTACGCCAGGCGTCAACGATGCTCTGGTGTTGATCAAGACGTTGCTCGGCCACGCGCAACGTGTTCGCCGTTGATTTGGTCAATCGCGCATCACCCGAGCTGGTGATTGGATTGGCGGCATCGCCGTAGTTTCTGGTGTAGCGGTTGAGCAGATTTTGTACTTTGGTAACCGCTTGGCCGCGATCATCCAATGCTTTCTGAAGAAACTGCACGCCGATATGGTCGCTACCGCCTGTTTGCAGTGGCGTGTTGGCTCCCTGCTCGGTCGCCTCCATCGCGCGCTTGAACATCGCATAATCCTGACGCAGCTTTTCGTGACCCCGCAGGGCACGATCCGCCCACGCCGAGAAGAACGTCTTCATGTCCTTGGCGGACATCATCTCCGGTGTTACGGGAGAGCCGAATGGCACCTTCGACTGCATCACCAACGAATGGTGAATATCCAGGATATTATCGGCGGATAGGGTTTTGATCGTCGATCCGAGATCCCGCGCCGACCACGGCTGGCGCCATTCGGCGTTGGCGCCGCCTTCGGTCACCAGCCGCGTCATGTCGCGTTGCGCAGCGTAATTGATGGCCTTGTTTAGTTCGGGCACCGTCTGCGCAGCTTTGCCGAGATCTTCAATGCCCTTCAATTCCGTGCCACCAATTCGGCCATAGCGACGGCGAAATGCCGCCTTTTGTGCCTCGGTCGCGGCGTCGTCGGCAAGCTTATTGCCCGTACCGAATGATGTGTCCACCAGATCGGGAACAAGCTGGGTGTTGTTGGGAACGGGAATAGGATTGCCCGTCGCGCGCGCCGTCGCTTCGGCCGGCGTCATGGGAAACAGGCGGTTGATATCTTCCTGGATTGCGCCAGCCATCTGGTTCTTGCGCGATGCGAATGCTTGTGTCGCCTTATGCTGTCCCGCGCTCTGCATATTGGCGGCGTCTTGCGCGATAGCTGCCACATCCGGCATGGTATGAATCTGTGGTTTGAGTTCTCCGGTCGGACCCGTTTGAACCAGATCCCCCGATTGCATCGCCTCCATCAGGTTGAGATCTTTATACTGCGTAGCGTTCGCCGGATCGGCAACGCGATTGCGCAGATTCTGGAAATCCTGCAGCGTGAAATCATTCTCACCCGCGGCATTGGCAACATCACGGGCCCCCATGGCGTCGGGATGCGCCGCCGCCTCGCGCACATCTTTGAGCGCCGGGAACATATTGGTGGCGACCTTGCCAGCGAGACGGCTAACACCGTGTGCACCCATACCAAGAACGGCGCCCTCACCCGTCCCAATGGCGTAGGCTTTGCCAATGTCCTTGGCGACATCGGAGAGGGTTTTGTTGGGATCTGTTGCTCCCGTTCCCAAGGCTTCGAGCGCGCTATAATTGCCGGCCAGCTTGGCCCCCGTTCTCGCCGCAGTAAGCGCCGTTCTCGCCCCCAAGTTCGGCAGCATCGTATACTGAATTGCAGAACCAGCTCCTCGCGCCGCATTGGCAAGCATACCAGCACCTTGGACGCCTTTGGCGTAGGCCGCAATTGGCCCCAGCGCCGCCGTCTGAGCCAGCATTGCGCCAGCTCCGGTGCCAATATCAAGGATGGGATGCTCGGCTGCGGCTTGCTCAGCTTTGGCGCGATCGGCGAAGGGTTGGGTTCCAAATGTCAGGTGTTTATAGAAAAGCCGCGCCGCCGCTTCCCCCGATGGCATATAGCCATGAGGAGATGCCGCATCCATGTCGGCGTCGCTGAGAAAGCGCGTTGGAGTTGCCGGCGTAGGGGGTGCTGGAGATGTGGCGGCAGGGGCCGCATGTGTAGCCGCGCCCGCCACATCTGCTGGCGTCGCCGCTACGGGAGTCGACTGCGCCTCTGGCGGTCGGCTGGCCAGATCCATATCGTCGTCAGTAAGGTAGCGAGCCATTATGGCTTTTCCTCAATATCAAATGGCGCATTGGAGGGAAGTGCGCGTGCGGCTCTTTTGGCAGTTTCTTTTGCGCCGCCCCACAGTTCACCCGGCGACATCGGTTGCGCACCAGGAGGCTGTGGCGCCGGCACATGCGTATCCCAGCCCTCTTCAGTCTTTCTCGCCCAACCAAACTTGCCACGCGGATCTTGGCGCATTGTTCCGATTGGTTCTTTGGCGGCGGGGGTTAGCGATGCTGGTTGAGCGCCTTGTGCTCCTGCCGCAGGTACAGCACCCCGATCAACCCACGGCTTCTCAACGATCGGCTGCTTGTAGATATGTTCACCCACTGCGCGCGCAAGTCGATCGAAACCGACATCAAGGTAACCCTGCGTTCCGGGGTTGCTTTTTGGATCTATATAATCGTGCGCAAGCCGTGACATCTCCCGATGATATCTCACGTCGCGTTCCGCCATGCCCAGGATCCAATCGTTGGCCTTTTGCACGTTGTTTGGCGACGCAACGGATTCACGAAAGCCCTGCAATTCCGACTGGGTAATGCGCGAAAAACCCGGCGTCCCCGAAGCAAAGCGCGTCGCCAACTGCATGCCGATCTTGCGCATTAGATCGTAGGGAGCTGCCGCATCGGAGTCGGTCAAGCCAAAGCGTGCCGCGAGTTTCTGAGCTTCGCCGAGATAGTTTCCCCACGATCCCGTGCGATATCCCGCCTTGGCCCAAAGATCCATAGCCGACCGAAACGCATCGACGTTGGCCTGCATGACATCAGCATTCTTGGCATTATCCTCGATAGCCGCGTATTTCTTGGCGCCCTCGTCGATATTCTTAACGGCGATATCCTGAAGCGCCTTATCGCGTGCGGCGTTTTCACCGTGGAAAGGCAGACTCACAAATCCACCAGGGAATCCACCCCCGGGCGGGACATAGAACTGCCCACTTTTCACCTGCTCATTGATCTGTTGCAGCATGGCCTTGCCGCCTTCGGGATCATACATCATGCGGCGGAAGGCTTGATTGCGGGAGGCGTCGATCAAACGCATCGCCTGCTCTTGCTCGGGGGTAATCGCTCCCCGGGGAGATGGTGTCATGATCGCACTCTGGCCCGACCCCGCAGCTTCCGCCATATTGGACGCGCCTTGAGCAGCAGGCGCGGAAACAGCGCCAGCCGCAGGAGGAGGCGTAGCGGGCGCTCCAGCCCCCGGGTTCGCCGCCGCCTGAGTTGCTGGCGGCGTTTGCCCCTGCGGGTGGTATCCAACATTGAAGAAGGCATGATTGCCAATCTTACCAGCAAACGTATCCTGGGTTGCCCAAGGCGGAGTTTTGTTCCCCTGCTGAGCCTGCAGCGTTGGAGAAAAATAATGCGTTGCTGGCGTTGTGCGTTTTCCCGCCAGAACCGGATCTACCGCCTGCGCGATGCGGTCGTATTCTGGCGTACCCGGACGAAACTGAGGATCGGCATATGCTGGCGTACCAAGACCCGTAAACTGATCCTTCGCCGATAACACGGCCCCGGGACGCATGCCGCTCTGCTGGGCGCGGTTCATGATCACCGAAGCGACGGCCTGCTGGCCCTCAAGTGGCTCCCCACCAGCTTCCGCCCGCACCATGCGAATAATCTGGTCACGCTCTTGATCTGTAGGTGGAACTTGGGCCGTAGCGCCAGCGGCCGTTGCCTGTGCGGGATTTGTGGTTGCGGCCCCAGCACCAGGAATCTGATACGACGGTACGCCGCTGGCTTTGCCTTTGCCTGGCAACATCTCGCCGGTTGGGCCAAAGCGATTGATATCTTCCAATTGGAGCCTAGCTTGCGCTTCCGTAACTGGAGTCGTCGCTGCCGCGCGACGATACTCAAACGGATACATCTGCATTTTCATCATCATTTCGGCGGCAGTGCGCTCGGCCTGCTGCTGCCTCATGGTGAGATCAGCGCGCTGAATATCGTAATTGGCCATATTGCGGGCTGCATCTGGGCCGCCAGCCAATAGCCGATCACCCGTACCGGGAATGGGATATCCGGAAAGACCCGAAAGAATATTTCCAACCACGCTCCCCTGCATGGTCCGCGGTATCCACGGCGCATATTGTGGGGCTTCTGGCGCCATCGCCGGAATGCCGTTTCTCATATAGGGCGGCATCGGAATCGGCGGAACGTAGGGCGTCGTCCCATTGGCTTGCGCCTGTGCGCGCATGACATCGTCGGGCGACGCCGGCACAGAACTGCCATCGCTACCATCAAAATGCAGCCTGCCACCATCGGCCATGGTCGCGGCGGGGGTCGCGGCGTTGGCTGGTGCCGACAAACCAACAGCGCTAGCGATGCGGGAGAGGAGGTTATTGCGATCTTGTGTCTGGCCGGACGTAGTCTGAGCATTCTGTGCGCGTCCCGACGCCCCCTGGTTCTGGGGTTGATTGCCCATGGTCATTAGCGAATTATATGCGGGGGCGCCAAGCTTACCCAAGCTGCCGACGATATTACCCACATCTCCGCTGGCCAACGCATTGGCAAAACTGGTGGGTTGCGATGATTGTGTCGCCTGCGGTGCCGCCTGAACTGTCGGGGTCCAATCCGTCGGCATTGTTTCCGTACCTATTGGGCTTGGCTCATTCCAAGCTCCAACAGGGAACGTCGGAACATCGCCACCTTTATCGAAGCGAAGGCCGGGGTGAGGAACTGCGACATGAACTGGTGGAATACCCGTACCAATGCCGCGACGACCTTCATTAACATGGTTACGAAACGTCGACAGCGCCGACCCGATTTTGTGCAGCATGTGCGCGTTGCTATCGAAGGCGCCGGGGAAACCACCAGAATGAGGCATTCCCATTCCTTCAACACCACCGCCCCACGCTCTTCCGGGAACGCGCCCACCGCGATTGGCGAACATCATACCAAGCAATCCCATCCCCGCCTGCATCATCGATGGATTGTTCTGCGTATATTGCGACGAATTGCTCCAATTCTGCGATGCGCCACTCCCGGCCATACCCGCGCCCTGGAGATATGGATACAGCGATTGAGAAAACATCGAATTATACTGGGCCGGATCCATATACATGGATTGCCCGACGCCATAGAGCTGATTGGCAAGATTGCCGGCCATGCCGGTGGCGCCAACCTGTCCCTGTGCCGCCGCTAGGCGGGTATTCGCACTCTGCCCCGCAAGATTGGCCGCCGTCTGATATCCCTGGTTATAAAGCCCGGCGATAACGGGCGCCTGCGCCGTTTGTTGGGCACGCGCCAGATTGGCCTGCGCCACACTGTCCTGGCTGCCCGTCAATGCGCCATTCTGCGCCAGCTGCGCATTCATCTGCGAATTGGCCAGCGAGTTCTGCGTATTGAACTGCTGTTGCGTGGCATTAACGACATCTTGGATGTACGGCGACATGTAGCTCTGAATGCCGCCAGGGCCATTAATGGGAATGCCGTTGGCGGCAACGTCGGCATTGGTTGCAAATGACGTACCCAAATACCCAGGCGCCGACTGGAGATTGTTGGCGCCATTCAGCTGATAATTGTTGAATGGGCCGGCATTCTGTAGGTGCTGCTCATTCTGCCACAAACCCTGCATACTCGGCCAGAGGTTGCTCTGGTTCGTATACTGGGTGTTGTTCTGCCCAGTCGTATTGGTATTGCTCTGTTGGCTCGGAGCCCAGAGAGATTGCAGACCGGACATGGCTTATGCTCCCGCCGTGGTGGCGTCATCACCATGAAAGAGGAAAATCGACCCGACCGCCGGCTGCTTCAGGGCGCGCGAATAAAGCCGACATTTGGCTTCCGTGCGTTCATGACTGAAGACGCCGATAACAAACGGCAATTGCAGGGTTTTGGCAAAGGACTTGGAAAAATCGATTAACTGCTTGGCGTTTTCGCTGCGGCGAAATTCAGGGAGGACATAGCACCAATTCTCGGCTAAAAAGAACGCGTCGGACCAGAATGGCGAGGAAATCGATAGGCATACCGAGCCTTCGATCTTGCCGGGAGTGCCGACAATACCGATGAAAGAGCGCCCTAAAATAGGCGCGCTTTCATCGGGTGGATATAGGGCGTTACGGATGGTATCGCGCGCTTTGCGTTCGGAAAATGGGAGCGGATCGCCGTTGCCATAGCGAAGCCCCCATTCGGCGTCCTCGTGCATGCGTTTGCCGGCGTAGACGAGATCGTCCTCGTCGGCGGGCGTGCCTAGGCGCACGCGGCTCGAAACTGCCATAGATGAAAATCTCTTTATCTAAATCTATTTCGCCGGTCCGGGCAATTTTGATAGGGTGGCAATATGTTGCTTACGCAATTTGAGAACGAGGGCATCGAGCGTCCGGTGTCCCTGTTGGAGATCGCCATTGCCAATTTTGGCAACGACCTCGGGGGGAACACAGTATTCGCCGTCGGAAATCTGAATGGGAACGGTTGATCCGACCGATCCGCCTTTAGCGGCATAATCGCGGGCTGGCATGCCGAAAAGTTTATCGAGAGCTTCTAGCCCGGCGGCAGTATTGGACCCGCCGACGTGAGATACAGTCTCGGCTGGCAAAATATATGAGCCAGCCGGTACATCGACCGCCTTGGCGTCGGCGCGACCTCCCGTCGGCCCAACGACCGGACCGACCTGAAGAGGTGAATCTGGGGCCGGACCGCCTGGTCCCCCGCGATTGGGATTTGCGGGCGGGCGCGCCATATGCCCCATATGCGGCATTCTGGGAGCGTGGTGGGCCAGAGAATGCGCCAAATTCAACGCCCCACCCCGCGCCCTCAGAAAGCCATTCGTCTCATTGGACGGTGGCTGCATCTGCGCACTATTCTGGGGTTGGGCGGGATTGCCCATGGGTTGGTTTGGCGGGAGCATGGCGGGTCGTCCCGTTGCACCTGGTGCACCTGCTCCGGGTCCAGTTCCAGCCCCACTCGGCATATACGGCGGCATTGGCGGTGTCGGAGCCGTCGGCGTCCCAGTTCCATTCCCTGGCATCCCCTGCGGCATGCTCAGGTTCACAACGGGGGATGACGGCATGGGCGCGGTTCCCCCACCAACGGGGGGCAATCCCCCCGGAAGGCCTCCAGGACCGCCTGGCGAGCCCGCTGGCGGCGTCGGCGTGCTGGGACTAGTCCCAGGGCTAGGGATGGGAGGCAGCATAGGCCCCCCACCGTAGGGCGTCCTGCTGGGCATGCCCGTGGGGATAGGAGGCAGATAGCTTCGTGGCTGCGGTGTCCATCCTCCGCCATAGGGTCGGCCTGTACCAGGGGGTAAATAGGACCCCGGCGATGGCGATGGCGAATAGGGCGTCGGAACCGGCAGGGAGGTCGGTCCAGTCCCACCCCACGCATTTGTGATCGGCTGTGATCCCCAGCTGTTCCCGCTGTTCCCCCAGGGATTACCAAAGGGTGAAGAATTGTCCCCACCGCCCCAGGCGTAACCCTTTCGTCCCGAAGTCAGATTTCGGGCGAGGGTGACGGCGGGGCGGGCGGCGCCTCCAGACTTGTACTTGCCACCATCTTGCGAGCCTCCGGAAACATTTGGCTTGATTTCGGTTGTAGACGCATTATCTTTTTCTCCAGGCATTGTCGCCCATTGTCCGGTCTGCTTATTCCTGATCTTCGATCCGAGACCCCCCGGCACCTGACGATACCCCTTTGTTCCC
>JACXTT010001953.1_pt1 | contig 33581 bp, 25 predicted proteins | sample 9270951 | NCBI WGS metagenome assembly JACXTT01 (sample SAMN15532306, study PRJNA645909) | rock metagenome | isolation source: weathered quartz diorite | place: Puerto Rico | collected 2017-06-21
TACCGGCGGGGAAGTGATTTATGTATAATGCGGGTCTTGCAGGAAGCGTGGCCGAGCGGTTGAAGGCACCAGTCTTGAAAACTGGCGACGGGGGAACCTGTTCGTGAGTTCGAATCTCACCGCTTCCGCCACATCTCTCTAAGTCCTTGATTTCCCTTATAATACACTGTTTTAGCCACTTCTGCGGGTGCTGGTGTGACAAAACGGTGTGACAAAATGCGGAAAAACAAGGAAATGTTACCCACTTACTTCGAGCGCCGTAAGGACAAGGGCAGTAATATTTATGTTCGTCTGATTGCGCCAAGGGACGTAGCCCCGTTCTTGGCGCCTAAGGACCGCGAGGTGAAGCTTTCGACGTACACAGCGGACGTCAAGCTCGCTGTGCTGCGCGGTATGCCGTTGGTTCAGAGCACTCTGGCCAAATGGGACAAGGTGAGGCAGCAGCACCGGCAGCCATCTGGGCCGAAGGTAGTACCTGGGTACCTCATCGGCGACCCGGCCGCGCCGGACAAAATCACGCTCGTAGCAACAGCACTCACCCCACAGCTCATCAACAATGTCGTCGCCGCGCGCATGCACGCGTGGGTGCGACTCGATGACAGGGAGCGAGCGGACCTGACTGATGAAGAGTTTGATGACGCGGTGAAGTTCAGCGAAATGTCATTGCCGCAGCTGCGGCAATTCATCGGACGCGGAGCGCAGAAAGACCGGAACCCAGAGTTAGTTGAGCAAATCTTGGACACTGGCGAGGTGCTGGGAATTCAACTCGACGTTGCAGACCCATTGTTCCCGCAGCTGGTTAGAGAGTTCGCACTTGGCGAGGTAAAAGTTCATGACCTCCTTAATCAGCGTAATAACGGGGAATGGCCAGATGTCTCTAAGGTCCTGCCCAAGGCGGGAACGCATCTATCGGCCATGACCGAGGAATACAGAACTTACAAGCTCAAGATGGCAGGAGCTCATCATGTCGGTACCGGCGTATCGGTATGGAAACGACTAATTGAATTTAAAGGCGATGTTTTCCTGAGTGAGGTGTCGTCTCGCGATATCTATGATTTGATGGAACATCAGCTCAATGTCACCAAAGAATGGGGGCCTGAGTATCTGAGTAGGGTCAAGGGCTACCTAGGCGATATATTCTCGCTGGCCATTACAAGGAGCTACTTCGACGGGCCTAACCCTCTCTCGACCCTAGAGCAGACACCGCAGCTATCGAAGGGCGAGCGGAAGAAGCGAAAGAAGCCTCGGTATCCGTTAAGCCCGGAGCAGATTAATACCCTCCTAGCGTCTGAATGGTATAACCCGGAAGCTACTCACTGGCGCGGCCAACTGCGCACTGATTTAGGGATTCGGTATTGGATGCCCCTCATCTCCGTGCTGCACGGTCCCCGGGTTCGTGAGCCGCTTCAATTGATGACCGATGAAATTGTCGAACGTGACGGAATACCGTGTTTCGATTTTAAAATCGAATTCGGTGATGACGACGACGACGACGATGAAGAGGAGTCTGGCGGGAACTTGCCAAGCCGCTCGCATAAGAACGAAGCAGTGTCTCGAGTCATCCCTGTGCACCCTATTTTGCTAGAGTTGGGGTTCTTGGATTATGTCGAGGAGCGCCGAAACGAACTTAAGAGGCCAGGGCTATTATTCAAGTCGGCTCTGCCACAACCAGGCGGAAAATCTCCTAAATACGGCCGCTCGTACGAGCAAGCGATGCTCCGATTTATGAAAGACAAGTTGGGGTTTCCGAATGGTTACGGTAATCACAGTCATCGACACCAATTTGAGGACCGAATTCGCGAGGCAAACTCACATAAAAAATGGCCGGCTGGAATGTGGCAGTTTATCGGCGGTCGGCGGATGGTGAGAGAACAGGACCGGCAGTATGCGGCGGAGGTCGGGAGCGAAAGAGAATACGGCCGAGGGTATTCACCAGCAGCAGTTGCAAGGTGGCAGGTAACTATTGATTTTTCAGATATTAAATTCCCGCCGCCGTACCTCGTCTGGAAGTCAGGCCGTTGACCAAGGCTGGCGCTGGGTGTGCGCCACACGCGCTGCCGTGCTCGTAAACTGTGCCTATGAACGTTCAGTCATCAATGCTCGACGTCGTCTGCCACCTGCAGTGCCCAGTCTGCCGGCGCAAGGCTGTCGGGGTCACGGAAGCCTCTGCCAGGCGCGAAGTTGATGCCTACCTTGCACACTTGGCCAACCTGCCTTTAGCCGAGCGTGCTGAGGCGTCCAGGCGCTGCTCCCCCTCGTTCTACTCCTACAAGTACTCTCGTCACTGTCACGAATCAAGTGAAAATTTCCGCATTGCAACAATCAAGAGCCGACGTACGCGTACCCGAGCGCAGTAGGTAGTTGCGCCGCCTATTCCATTCGATGTTTCGGGACTGCTCAGCCCAATTCCTCCCTGAATCTGCGTGCGCACTGGCTGGCGCAGGCGTAAACTGCTCAACATGGCACCCATCCTATACCTCGATTACGACGGCGTGCTGCACCCTGCAGACGTACGCATCACCAAAGACGACCCGCAGCCACGGGTCTACGACGGAGGACGGCCGACTGACCACGCGCTGTTTGAGCATGCGCCGCTACTCGAGCGCATCCTGCAGCCATTCCCTGAGGTTCGCATTTCGCTAGCGACGTCCTGGGTGCGTGCGCTTGGCTTCGAGTTCGCCGTGCAGCAGTTGCCACCTGGGCTGCGTCAGCGAGTGGTGGGAACGATTTGGCAAGGATTCATGCTTACATGCCCGCCGCCGTCGCGGCACGATGCGATAACGACCGATGTTGAGGAGCGGAGCGTGCAGCGCTGGCTGGCGCTAGACGACGATATCGACGGCTGGCATGACAACCGGAGGCACTTGGTTGTGGCGCCGACTGACGCATGGCAGGGCCTAGCACAACCCGGCGTAGCAGATGAGCTAGCGGAGGCTCTCGAGCTGCTATGCACAGGTCAGCAGCTAGAGTCTCGCCGACCGCAGCTCGCCCACTTTCCATCGACCGTCGAGCGCCTCTTCGGCCCAAGTTGAGCCGGCTCAATTGTGCAACAGTCTGTTGCACAAATCGCTGGCGCTATAGGTCTACATGACCAAGCGAACCGCAGGCCTAACCCTCCGCCAGGCCCAGACCCTACAACTCCTTTACCGGTACCGAAACGGGTACGGAACGCCGCACCAGCACGGCGAGCCTGAGCGCGGCTGGTATCGGGCAGTTGACCTCGGTGGAGAAGCCCGCAGCAATCACAGCCACTGGCTGCGCAACCTGGCCAACCGCGGACTCGTCGACACAAAGCCCTACAGAGCACCCACCGGTGCGGGAGCCTCATACGCCCGCATCTACCGCATCTCCGCAGCGGGCATCGCCACCTGGGAAAACTACCTGACAAAATAAATCCGGTTGAGCCGGCTCAATTCGATTAGCTGTAGCTATACGTGGCACCGACCACCTACCGTGAGATAACCATGACTGAACAAGCTACACCTATCGAGCCGGCTGCCGAAACCGTCAAAGCCTTCAACACTCTGCTTGCAGAGAGAGGGCTTACTTTCTACATCGTCGATAAGCTGGTCGGGGCGGTCCAGCACGGAGTTATCGGCATCCGTCCTGCTGGTCTGAGTAACGTACTTGCCCGGGCAATTGACCGCGAGGAGTACGCACGTAGCAGCAGCGTCTGGTCGAGCGGCGACGCTCAGCTAGGCCGCCCGCGTACTGGAAGCCCAAAACACATGGCACTGCTGGCGCTAGTCGACAGACTGAAAGCCAGTTGAGCCGGCTCAACCGGCAATCTTGGCCAACATAAAAAAACCTGACAATCGTTGCCAGGTTTTTTGCTGGGTAAAGCCGCGGGTGTGCCGCCGATGAAAGGGCAGTGCCGCGCCCCCGGGACCGCTCCGCGCCTGCCGGTTGAGCCGGCTCAATCGCCGCGATGGTTACTCTTCGATTTCCTCGTCGTCTTCCGCGTTCAATTTCGCTTCCGCGAGCATTTGCCGGACGTAGCTTGGCTTGCCGCCATCTGCTTCCCACTGCGCTGCACGCTCACGGGCTTCGAGCACCAGCTTGTCCATCTTCTTGAGCCATCGATTGTGCGTCTGCTTGAATGTCTCTTCTGCCTCCGGCTTGCAGTTGATAGCCATACCAGGAACAATGTCAGATTCGACTTGCGCCAGCATTTTTGAATACTGCGATATCCGGACCATCATGCCCAAGGCACGTGCTCGAGCTTCGTCAGATTCGGGTGTGCGAACATCTACGTTGCCGCGCCTTTCCCAGCTCTGTGCAACCGCTAGCATCTCGAGAAGATTCGCCATCGATTGTTCATTGATTACTGCGGGGTATGCGACTTTTTTCATAGTATCTCGAAGCTAATTAGTTCTGATAGGCAATATTACCCTAATTAAATATTAATGGCGAGGCGAACTGCGGATGTGCCTCAGCGATTGAGCCGGCTCAACTACACAGCGTTGTTGTTTACATAATACACTTGCTTTCTTGACTACTGTACGTTAACACAGTATATTGAACGTTTACATAGCCGAGGTGGCCTGTGGACAGACGTGAACTGGATGACAACGCGGTGCGTGCCGAGTGCATTGAAAGCCTGTGTGAGGACCTCGAAGCTATCAAAGAGCGGGCGCCAATGCTCCAGGAAGTCTACATTGTCGCAGCTGCATATCGCTCGGCATTAGCGCTAGGATGGGGTGAGAACGACCGAGAGCTAAAATTCATTTTCAGGCGTGTGGCATCTTGCCTCCGCTGGCCTTTACCGAGGGAGCTTACGTAATGGGTACATTCGAGATAGCCGTGCTGGTTGTTGCGGCGTTTGTCGTCGGATTCGCCGTCGGCCGAGTCAGTAGCTTGCGCAAAGCCGGTTGAGCCGGCTCAACCAGGAGACGCAGATGACGAAAGCCGCCGCCATTTGCGGGTACCAAGCGAAGGTGCTCTTGGTTGGAGTGCAGGGTGAGCTGGCGCTGGACGGCGCCGAACGCGTCGATGACACCTGGCGGCCTGTAGCGGTTGAGCCGGCTCAACCAGTGATGCAGGCTCTTGAACAAGCGTTAGACGAGCTGCAGCCGACCCCGTCCGCGCTCCAGACGCTACTCAATGAGAAGCTGGCGCAAGACCGTTAGCCAGTTGAGCCGGCTCAAGCCACGGCACTTGGCCAACCGAAGTACCCCACAAGCTCGCTAATCGGGCTTTTTTTACGTCCACGAAAAATATTTTTCGACGAAATTTCTCTTTGTTTTCAAGGAGATTCTTGCGCTACAGAAAAAGATAGTGAAAAAGTGCATAAATTTGGGGAGGTGGTGCCTATACAGGTTACAGCGACCGCGCGCTGGGCTACCTGAAAGAAGAAAAATGAGCACCACACTAACGACCCCACACGTTTCGTCTTACCGCCGCATTATCGCGGCTGGCCACGACATCATCGTTACCCACCAGCGCCACGCCTACCGTCTGAAGCTCATGCTTGGCGAAGAAGTCGTCGCACACGTCGACTGCTCCCGCACAGGCAATCTGTCGGCCGCCGGCGCCCTCGAGAAGGCGAAGCTGAACACTTTTGGCCCGACTAGCGGCTTCTTCAAAGCGATGCAGCAGCTGGCCGATATCGCTGAAGCTAACGCAGCGGCAGTAGCCTAAACCATGACGACTGCACTCGAAAACCCCGACCTCCTGCAAGCTGTAGCCGCACGTCGCGCACTGCGTTCGGAACTGCTGGCAAAAATCACTTCCTGCACCGACGCCGATGTGATGTCGACGATGCTGGTGCCAGAGCTGGACCTGGCTACCCGTGCCGAAGACGTGAAAGCGCTTCGCAACGACATCAAGGCCGCCGTACAAGCCAAGCTGAAGGCCTTGGGCGGCGCGAAGCCGACCGCAGCGGACATGAAAGAGATGTTCCCGGATATGGTCAAGAAGACCAAGCGCTCCTTTGGCCTGAGCCACCACGGCGTTGCACAGCGCATTGTGGCTGAGACCGACGGGGACCTCCGCTATAACATCGACCAGGAGGAATGGATGGAGTGGGACGGTCGGCGCTGGATGACGCTGCGTGCTGCGCAGGTAGCCACCATCGCGCGCGCTGCCGCTAACAAAGCTAAGGACGAGGCCGCAAAAGACCCAACCATGGACCTCGACAAATTGGACGTCGTTGATAGCGACGGATTCCGCCGCGGTGTTGTGGGTGAGATGCTGGCTGCGGAGCGCATGCACGTTGAGCAGAAGGACCTGAACGCCGAGGTGCGCTACCTGGCGTGCGGTAATGGCGCTGTAGACCTTCACACGGGCAGCTTGGTGAAGGAGCGCGACCTGCTGGTCACCGTGCGCAATGATACAGAGTTCAACCCGGAGGCAAAGTGCCCGACCTTCCTGCGCGTGCTGAGCGAAGCGTTTGAAGGCCGCGATGAAGACATCGCTTACTACGAGCTGGCCATGGGCTACACCGTGCAGGGCGCGCCGACCGAACGTGCGATGTTCTTCCATAAGGGCGCCGGCTTGAACGGTAAGTCGCTGCTGCTGGGCGTTATCATGAAAGCTTTGGGTGACTACGCTGCCGCGGTTAGCTACAAGGTTATCGCAGATGCCCCGGGCTCGACCATGAATGCGGGTGCCGATGGTGCGTCGCCGGCTCTGCGCCGCCTGATGGACAGGCGCATGGCCTTCATCGACGAGCTGCCGCTGGGTGGCAACCTTCGTGATGCAGATGTGAAGCTGCTTGCTGGCGGCGGCGGGACAGTTTCGGCACGGGGCTTGGGTAAGGAAGCTGTCGAGTTCCCTGTGACCTTTGTGTTCCACATTGCATGCAATAGCCTGCCAACTGTGCGGGGCGGTCAAAACGCAGTGTGGAAGAGGACCTATCCAATCGCGTTCACTAAGCAGTTTGACGCGGTCGAGGACCCAACTCTGCCGGCGAAGCTCGAGGCGGAGCGCGAGGGTATCCTGGCTTGGTTGGTGAGCTGCGGCCAGAAGTACTTGGCAGTGCATGCACAGGGCGGCAAACTGCGCGATTTCATGCCGCAAAGCGCCCTCGACGAGCTGGCAACGCTGCAATCTGAGCAAAACCCGTTCACGGACTGGGTGGCGGCTAATTGCGAGGTGGTGCAGGGCGCCTTTATGCCGGCGCAAGAGGGCTGGGAGGACTACGTCGCTTTTGAGGCCAAAGTAAGTCTCGACGGCGCCCGCTTGGTACGCAGCACGAAGGCTTTCACCCAGCGCATGAAGGAGTACAAGATTGGCACTCACGTGACGCAGTATGGCAAGGGCCGCCAGTCCGGATTCCTCGGCATTCGGTTTAAGTCAGATAAGACCCCATTGAACCGCCGGCACTGTTCTAAGCAGGTCACGTGAAGCCGCCGCAAGGCGGCTTTTTGCGTCTGTTAAATGTGGAGACAGTAATGGCGGCGACTACAGACATTGCGGGCCCGATGTCTGTACGAAGTCTGTAATCGCTGTAGCGATGTCCAAAGGTTCAAGCTTGATGTGTGTGCCAAGTACAGTCTTCTTACAGAGGTACTTCAGACATCTTACAGAAATTGCTGCCTCCGTAAATCGTTGTTCTATATAGCTTTTACAGACATTACAGACATTGCAGAGATGTTTTAGGTCCTACGTATAGAAGAATAAAATAATAGTTTTATGCTCTGAAATGATGCAAAACGTGGTGAGCAATATTTTATTTCCTACAGGGTAGCAGTACTTCCTGAAGATGTTTGTAATCTCTGTAATGTCTGTATCCCTGAGCGTTTTGGCATGCTTCGCATCCCGTTAGCCAAGCTTTCGGCTCAAGCGGCACACCTTGGCCAACTGAACAATTGGGGCTCAGTGCCAGGTCTCCCAACCAGGTTCTCACCACTGAAAATATTTTTTAAAAAAGTGAGTAAAAAAGTGAGGACGGTGCCTACACAAGTAGAAGTACACCGAATTCACTACCTGGAGCTAGACATGAACGACGATTTTCACCTGAACGACGATACCCCAACCTACCTTTGGACGGTCGATACCCTGGACCAAGGCACTGCCCTTGCGATGACGCCGGAAGCGTTCGAGGCTGAGATGCGCCGCCTGAGCGACCGTGCCCGGCGCCAGAGCCGCAAGCCTGCACACCGTCGCGCGCTCAAGGCTGGCGCTGTCCGCCTGGTCCGGCGCCTACGTGGTACCGAAGAGGCTGCCCATAGGGAAGGTCGAGCAAGTAAACTGAGCTATCACAATCAATTAAGTACCCATGAACACAAAGCCTACGCCGCTTAGCTCGCTAACCGCTTAATTTCGACGCCGACGCAACGGCCGACGCATTAAGGGCCGGCTAGGCGTACGTGGGGGAAGTAGTGAACCCGCGATTGAACCGGCTCAATTGGATTGAACCGGCTCAACCGTGTTGGAATGTCAGGCGAAGATGTGACCGCATCGGCCACATGCTGCATCTTCGCCAGTGCCTTGTGCCCGGCATTTTGGGCAAATCGATATCGAAACCGGGTGTGATGCCATAGGGGCAAGACGTTCGCGCGTTGCTTCAGGCATCGGCTCACCGCCTGGGTTAGCTTTTAGTCGAGTGAGCAGCCCGAAGTTGAACATCCTAGTCCACCCTGGAATTTGAAAAGCATCTATTAACGCCCAGATTCCAACTGCGGCGTAACCCAGCACGCCGAAAAATAGAAGTGAACTGTTGTTCGCTCCCACAAACAGGACTATCAACGAAAATACTGCGATAGCGCTCATTGCTACCGCAGACTCGGTATAGCCGAAGTAGTAGCGGTGGCCACCGAGCGTTCCGAAAAGGCACCATAAGAAGTAGGCCAACCCCACACTTTTCTTTTCCACTTCGAAGCGCATCGATAGCTCATCGGTATGCTGCCCACTAAGGGGCGCTGTAGCGGGAGAAATTGGCGAAGCCGGAGGCACGGATGAAGGCTGTGATTGCACAGACAAGTCCGACTGGCAGTATCGGCACTTGATTGCGGCAGCTTTGATTGTCTCTGCACAGTAGGGGCACTGCTTATCCATGAACGCTTCCTTTTTATGCTCAATTAAGCAACTATGATACCGAAATTCCTATAAAGCAACAGCGAGAAAGGCCCGTTGCTTTTTTTCTACTCTGTTAGGGGACCTTGAGCAAGCTAGGGTTTTTCCTTGGATATAATGTCTGAAAGGAAATTAAAAGGGGATGGCGATGCGGGATGATGATGACGTGAAGGTAGACGTAGTATCGGAAGGCGAGGGGAAGTTCGTAGTGAGGACGCCTGAGGGAAAAGAGACGACATACTACGCAAACCCTATCCGCACAATGCGGCTACACGTTGAAGAACTGCAAGTGTCCTGCGGCGCCTGGACTAGCAGTTTAAGCATGGTTGAGCGTTTACCAACCCCGCAGACCTATGTTTCAGGAACCGCGCATCTCGAGTCAGGGTCTATTTCCGTTATCGGCGAACCTTCTAACGTCGAACACAAGTTCCGCACGAGCTTTCGAGTGTATGACCCTGCGGAGTTCGACAGGTACTTCAAAGAGACGGGCAAGCACGTTTACTCGGCCTCTCTCGGCTTCGTTAGGCGAGACTGGGAAATAGGCAATGACGACTACTGGTTTATCGAAGTACGTGTGACTCAGCAGACCATGGACGCTATCGTTGCAACGCTATCGTCCGGCGCAATGCAATCAATGACCTTTGGGCTGTCTTTGGTCAACATCTACTCCGACGACAACTGGGCGCCGCCATCGGTCACCTCAAATTGGTTTCTGCGTCCATCCCAGCGCGACAACCGCATAAAGTCACCGGAAATGGCTCAGGGGGAGGTCGCATATCTGGACATGACCATGGCCAAGGCCAACTTGGCGGTAGCCGCCGCGCCAGAGGATGATTGCGATGATGAAGAGGAAGAGAAGCCTGAGTTAGAGCCAGAACCGGACCAACGTGCACTTGCGATAGGTGCGCTCAGCCGCAAAGTTGAAGAACTTCAGGTCACCGTGAAAACGATTGGCTGGGTAATCGCTGCAGCATTGGTCGTCCTAGCTTTCAAGCTGCATTGATTTGGTTGGGAGATGCGGCATATGTAACTGAAGCGTGGTTGCGTGCAGAGAAACGCCCAATTGAAAACCGTATAAATTTGATGCAAATATTATAAGAGTAGTAGAATTTGCCACGCTTCCATCTGAGCCGCCAAAATGACAGACGTCGCCCCGCGCATCCTTGACCTTCTCGACTACATCGAGCAAGTCGAAAAACTGAAGGCAAAGCCGGCATTCAGCGTGCCTACCGAATTTTTCCGGACTTACCAACATGAACTGCAAAGTCTTCCGGAAGTCCAATACGACCTGCAGAGCGATGGCGGTGAAATGTGGTTGCGCCTGCCCAGGCTACAGGAAATTGCGCCACCAGACTTGGATGAAAAGCTCAAGCCATGGGTAACGTTGCCGAAAAGCCCAGAAAAGTCGCCGGAACTTAAATTGGCGCTTCCATCGCCACCCCTTGGTGAAAACACACCGCGGGGCACTGAACATGCCGTAATAAAAGAACTTTTTGCGTGGTATGTTGAGTACCAGTGGGAACCTTGGGCTGCTGCGGAGGCTCCACGCCGCAAAACTATTGCCCTGTATAACAAGCTCTTCTCGCTCCAACAGGCTATCGCGTCGGACGGAGCTGAAGCCCCACTCGAACTCGTATGGGGCATCGGTAATGCTGGTTGGAAGAAGCCAGGGTTCGCGACGGTGGTTACGCATCCCTTGCTGGTCCAACAGTGCGAAGTAGTCCTTAACGAGCAGACGTTCGAACTCGAAGTTCGCCCTCGCAATGTCGACCCCCGTATCAAACTGGACTGTTACGCCGAGATGGAAATTCCCGGGGTAACCCAGCTGTCCGCCTTCTGGAAGAGTTCGCTCGCCAATGGTGCCAGCCGTCCAAACCCCTTCGACAGTTCCACCTATGAAGGGGTTCTCAAGGCCGCGGTGGGCCACCTAGACCCGACAGGAACGTACGAGCTGGCCGACGCCAGCGTAGTGCCGCCAAGCCCAAACGACAAGCTCAAAATAAATAACACTTGGGTCCTGTTTGCCCGCAAGCGCTCTGGCGACCTGTTCATCGAGGACATCCGACGCTTGAAGAAGAGTGTCGCGGAAGCCAGCGACATCCCCAGCGTCATTCGCAGCTTCGTGGAACACGGGGAGTCGACCATACGCATCCGGCCCGAGCGGCCGTTCCGGGGTCTTTCGTCGAGCGAAAGCCCCCAAGGTGCACTTGAGCTGTATTTCCCGATGCCTTACAACGACGAGCAAGTATCTATCATTAAGAAGCTCGAGGATAACGATGGTGTAGTGGTGCAAGGGCCGCCCGGTACCGGTAAAACGCACACCATTGCCAATGTCATCTGTCACTACCTTGCACAAGGAAAGCGTGTTTTGGTAACCGCCAAGGGGGAATCTGCGCTGGCGGTGCTCCGGGACAAGCTTCCGGAACAAATTCGCCCTTTGAGCGTAGCCTTGCTATCCGATGAGCGGGATGGGATGCGTCGATTCGAGCACTCCATCCAGACTATCGCTTCGAGCGTTGCTGCGCTGGACCCGAACCGAGCTCTCGCCCGAATCACTGCTGCGGAGGGTAAGCTTAACCAACTTCATGCAGAAATCGCTCACGTTGACCAAACGGTCGCCTCCTACGCCACAAAACACATGCATAGCTATAGCTTCCGGGGGAAATCCGTAACTCCTGGCGAGATGGCAAAAATGGTGACGGACGAGGCGAACGAACACCAGTGGTTTGACGACTCGCCACCATTGAGTGGAGACGGTGGGCTGCCCTTTGGCGACGAGGATGTGTGCTCCTTGCGTAAGGCGAGGAGATTATTAGGCGCCGATTTAACGTATCTGGAGCACGCGTTTCCGCAAGCTAATGAATTTCCAGACTGGCTCTCGCTCGAGGCCCTCCACCGCGACTTGGCACGTGCCGCCGCTATTGAGTCCAACGTGTCGACGGGAAGTTTGTTGGACTTTGCTGATTCGACTCATGACACGCTGACGAAAGCACAACAGTTGGCAGAATTCCTCGGGGAGCGGATGGCGCTCGCCTCCAAACTGTCCACGAGGAGGCAACCTTGGCTACTTGAGTTGGCCTCGCGGTTTGGCGAGATGAAGCCGGACGACGCTGTTCTCACCGCCCTGCTGACCTGTTGCCAGGACATCTATCAGTTAGAGATGGAGCGGCGTGATTTGGTGCCGAAAGCCGTCACCGTACCTGACGGCGCCGAGGTCGAGGCGGATTTCCTCGATGCACTCAGACGGCTCACGGAAGGTCGCAGTGCGTTTGCGCTGCCATTCGGAAAGGCCAAAGCTCGCGAGTTAGTCAAAGGCGTCACGGTGCTCGGCGCTACACCTGCCCGGGCCGATGGTTGGGCTGTTGCGGCCCAGATGGTGGAGTGGCGCCAACGCGCGCGCGGCGTTATCGCTCGCTGGAACGCCATCGCCCAGGAGTTTAGCTTAGAGCTGTTCCGTGCTGAGCCAGAATCTTCATTCAAGCGATTGGCCCAAGTGCAAGCCGACATCGAATTGGCTCGAAGTTTGGCGCTTGACTACGATGCGGGTATCCACAACCGGCTCTCCGCCGTATTTGGTCGCCGCACGGCTGACCGCGTTTGGTCAGAAGGCAACGCATTCCTCTCTGCATGCATTCTCAGCCTACAGGCTCACGTTGAACGCCGCCGGCTCGTCGAAGCCGCCAAACAGGTAGACGTCCTCCTTCAGAAACTTAAAGGGATGTCCGGCCCGGTGGTTGTCGAATTAGAGCTGTTTTTGAAGACCGTTGGCAAAGCCACCGACATCGAAATGCTCGAAAACACGTGGCAGGCTCTGCAGTCAAAATTGGCACGTCTGAACGACTTGCGAGCAGCATTGGATGAGGTAGCGCGGGTGAGCAGCCTATTCGACAAAGCTGGGGCGCCCCTCTGGGCCGCTCGCGTCCGTACAGTCCCATGTGCAGCCGACCACGACCCGTCGGTCCCGCCGACCTGGCTGGAGGCATGGAACTGGCGTCAGGCGGTCACGTTCCTTGAACGCATTGACGGGCATAAAACCTTGCGCGAGTGTTTTGAAAAACGCCGTAAGTTGACGCTCGATTTGTCGAAGACGTACCAAGAACTAATCGTTGAAAAGACGTGGCTTGGGGTGTTCAATAATTCCCCGGACAACGTAAGGCAAGCACTCCAAGCATATCTCGTGGCTGTCCAGTCCATGGGAGCTGGCACAGGAGTGCGGGCGATTCGGTATCGAAGGAACGCGCAGGACGCCATGCGCCAGGCCTACCAAGCTGTCCCTTGCTGGGTGCTACCACAATGGCGGGTTTCGGAGACGATTCCGCCAGAGGTAGGCTTATTCGACCTCGTCGTAATTGATGAGGCGTCGCAATCCGATATCTGGGCTTTGCCCGCACTCCTGCGGGGAAAGAAATTGCTCGTAGTCGGCGACCACAACCAAGTGTCGCCCTCGGCCGTTGGCACTGCCGAAGAGCGCATCAAGGCCCTGATTACTCGATTCTTGGGAAATCAGCCCCACGGAGCGCAGATGACTCCTGACAAGTCGATTTACGACTTGGCGCGCGTTGTATTCGCCGGCAATTCAGTGATGCTGAAAGAACATTTTAGGAGTGTCCCTGCAATCATTGAATTCTCGAACCGGGAATTTTATGAAGGTGACATTCGTCCGCTCAGACTTCCGAGCGCCGCTGAACGCCTCGACCCACCCCTTATCGACGTGTTCGTGAAAGGCGGGGGCCGGAAGGGAGACATGAACCTAGCGGAGGCAAAAGCGATTGTTGACGAAATCGAACTGATTTTGGCAGACGAGAGACTAGCACACCGAACCATTGGCGTCGTCACGCTACTGGGAACGGAGCAAGCGGCCCATATTCATGAACTTATCAGCAATCGGATTTCGCCGGTGGATGTGGTGGAGCGCAAGATTGAAGTAGGTCCTCCGCCTGTGTTCCAAGGACGGGAACGAGACATCATGCTGGTATCCATGGTCTTGGGCATCAAAGACCGCGCAACAGCAAATCGCGACGATATGCGCCAGCGGTTCAACGTGGCGATGTCACGCGCCCGTGACCGCATGTACTTATTCCGTTCCGTGGGCGATACCCACTTCCGGGAAGACACTCTGAATGGAAAAGTCATCCGGCACTTCAAGCAGCCATTCCACCAAGACCCTCGAAAGATTCAAGCCCGTCGCGAACGCTGCGAGTCACCTTTTGAAGTTGAAATGTTCGACGAGTTGGTCAAACGCGGTTTCCGGGTTGAGCCTCAAGTCCCCTGCGGAGGCTATCGCATGGATTTTGTGGTCGAGGGCGCAGAGGGTCGCCGATTGGCTATTGAGTGCGACGGCGACCGATTCCACGGGCCTGGCCAGTGGAGCGATGACATGGCCCGTCAGCGAGTACTCGAGCGCGCCGGGTGGACGTTCTGGCGATGCTTCGCATCCAGCTTTGTCCGCCGGCGCGCGGAGGTTGTAGAGGACCTTTTGGCTACTCTTGCCCGCCTCGGAATTGAACCGTTGGGAGCCGAATCGGAGGATACATCCGAATGGGTGCACAGCAAGACGGTTGACCCATTTGATGTAGGCGACAACGAACAGGAGGCCGCTTAACCATGTTTCGGCCATTAATGCAAAAGTCGATTTCTGACCTTGAAAAAATGTTCTCAGTATCCTCGACCGATTTGGAGGTACTCGGTCGGTTGGAAAGCGAGCTTAAGTTAAGACAAACCCAGCGTGCAGCGACGCTCTTTCAAAAGGTCCAAAAGGCGGTCGCGGCATGTTCTATCAAACCTTCGGAACGGGCAACCATACACCTGCCGAAAGCCAACGAAGCTAACGCGCAAAAGGCCACACCCCTCAAAACCGCTTCTGCTGCCGTAAAGTGGCCCGAAGCCCAGCCGGAACTATGGCCGGTGGATGAGCAGGCCCTTTTAGTCAAATCGGCTGGACAACAGCTCGTGAGCGTAACCGCTCCAAAAGCTGCGGTTCCACATGTTGGGCCGAGTGAAAGGAGTAGTCTGCCCAAAATCGACGAGGCAGAAGCATACAAGCTGTTAGGCGCAGAGCCGACGACGCGTTGGGAGATGATAGAAGACCGGAGGCGCCGGCTTGTTCAGCAAGCGCATCCTGACAAACTTTTGCGCTTGGATGCCGTGAAACGAACCGAAGCACTTGCTGCAGCCCGAAAAATCAACGTCGCTTACGCCGTGCTCCTTCAACTCCGCATCGCCACGAAACCATAACTCCTCGTTGTAAGTAGCCCACCAAGGATGAATGACCTGTTCTCGACTGAAATTCGTGAGTCGGACTTCCTTGGTCGCCGTACGCTTGGCAGGGGCACCTCATGGCCAACAAAAGCTTGGCAGTGCAGGCAAAGAAGAACTCCAAAGAGCAGTTCTCCATAGGGTTATTTCCAAGGAAGCGTTCATGGACGCAATGATTGACGCAAAGGATGCGTCAAACAACATCAAGCGCCACGCTCCAAAATTGTCGATTACATCAAAATCCTTATCAAGCATCCAATATTTCCCTTTAGAATCATGTTGCCGGTCGGCCAATGGACTATAAGGCAACGCTAGGCACGCGTCTCGCCGCCCTCGAGTTCGATGGAGAGGCATGGGATGTCTCGTTGCTTTAAGGAAATGAAAATAGTTTAACCGCAGCAAGCTTTCATTTTACGTTATCATAAAATCAATTTTGTTCTAGCAGGATTTCTCTGGTAGCTTCAGTAACTGCGTCTAGGCAAATACAAACAAAGCAGGCAGCACATGATTTCCTTTAAGCAAGCCACATCTCTCGGTGACATAGAAGACGCCTATAAGAAGCTCTCAGGCGAACCTGGAGCGGCAATTCGCATTCCCGGCGCACTGAGACACGGCGGCGGGTTTGGCATCCCCGCAGCACTCATCCAATTCTTCGCTGCGTGGTCCCGCGCTTCTGATAACCCGCTACTCAAGCTTTATGCCTCAGATGCCCCCGAAGCGAGCTTGGAGGCATTCGCTCAAGAGCCTCAAGGTATGGCTGCGCTCTACTTTGCATCAAAAATTGAATATTCGAATATCGGCGCCAAACCATCCAAGGTCGGGCTAGCGCATGCAATCCCGCGAATCGAAGCCATGCAATCTGGGAAATACCGCCAAACAATGCACGGTAGAGGTGCTTTCTTGGCCTGTTTTGCCGGCGCAAAAAATGAATTCTTGATGCCGCTGTATTCCACTGGGGAAAAGGGTTCACTGCGTGGGCGGGAGGATTTTGCTCATGTGACCGAGCGCGTAATAGATTCATGTGCGCCAGCTGCAATGCGGCACCTAACGCCCATGCAGTTCCATGCGATTTCAAACTTAATCTACGAACTATTCCGAAATACCGACGAGCACGCCCAAACTGATGAAAATGGCGGCAGATATCATCGGAACATTCGTGGATTGATGGCGAAATTTATTTCCAAGAGCAAGTCAACAATTGCAACGGATACAACTGGTGAGGATGTGCCCCAGAACATTTTCATGCTTAGGACGTTGTCAAATACACGTAGGACGAAAAGTGCATCGGACACGAGGCTGCGGGCCGTATCAGATGCCACGTTTCTTGAACTAACGGTCTTCGACACTGGTCCTGGACTTGCACGGCGTTGGATGAGCAAGCACGCTCCTAACCAATCGCTGGAAAACATCGACATCGACTTGGAAATGCAATACGTAAAACATTGCTTTGAGCAACACGCGACAACAAAGAATAGCGACGAAAGCGGCCATGGACTAAGCCTCGTCGTTACTGCACTTCGAGAGGTCAATGCATTCCTGAGACTTCGTACGGGCCGGGTATGTCTCTACCAAGACTTCTCCTCAGCTTCCGCGACTTCGTTTGCGCCTAAACATTGGCTAAGAGAACGCCCAGAACTAGAGGTAGTTCCCGGGGCAGCCTACTCAATCATCATCCCACTGTCGCGGGGTGAAAAGTGAAAAACTATTTTACGTTTAGCTGCAACATAGCACCGGCCGGCAACCGACGGAATTACCAATTCCTTTTTAAGTCGCCGGGAGCTCTGAAAGAGGGCGACTTAGCGGATGCCATTGAAAGAAGTGCAGGCCAGACACTTTGGCCAGATGGTATTGCTATTGTCTGCATCCAGGCGGAAGTTGAGGAACTCTCGGAAGCGCTGAAGCTTTCGTCAGGTTTGAAGCAGGCGATGGAACGTCTCGCCAACAAAATCTCTCTTTGCGTTTGCTCCGTTGATAGCGGCGGAAAAGTACTGTTCAACAAAGCCGTGCGCAATGCCGTCACCCAAGATAAGGAACAACTGAGTGCTGCGTCGGACCGGATATTCTCGACGGGCTTGAAAACGCTGTTCTCCGCTCACCACGTGCTAGTGAGTGCTCCGCCCGGCTTTTCCTTCGTAAAACCATCGGGGGAAAGGTCCACGCAGTTTCTACGCACCGAAGATGCACTCAATGAGATTGAGAATGTTCAATTCCTGAGTTTGGCGCTAATGCCAAAGGTTAAGCAGCGCGAAGTTGAACTCAAGAGCCACATTGAGGTGATATTTATTGACTCGATGGCCATTGCATCGGTGGCGTACGCGCTGAGGGATTTGTACTGCAGCTTCTTCAACGCGCCTAGCCCCAGAGTGGTCAGCTTCCACTCACATGACGGCCTCAAGGATGTAGACTTCCCGCAGTTCGGGACTTCCTTGTGCATTATCTCGGCATCGTCCTCAATGCGTCTGCAGAAGCTGTGGTTGGAAAAATCACGCTGCCACCCAGCAGAAGTGGTCACCCTACTAACGATGTCAAGTGCGCAAAATGCGTCGGATGCTCTTTTTGCAATCGACAACGGTCCCTCCCAGCCCAGCGTGTCGGCGGGCCTAAGGGATATCAGGATGACCGGCGAGCGCTTTGCGCCAGAAGAGCTGCTACCTAAAAAAATTCTGCTGCGAAGGGAAATCCACTTTGTTAACGTCGAGGCCAATCACTGCTCAGAACTTTTCACTGGTGGTACCGCAATAACAGTTCAAGGACGGGGACCAATCGCGACGTCTAAGGTTCGCCCGATTTTTATTAATGGGGAAGCCCTTGCGCAGCATGAAGCGTTTAAAGGTTTTTTACTCAGAATTCTGGAGCAGAACGTCCCGGCATCAACAAAGGCTATTGTGCATCAAGACGATGCTTCGTCACTCGCCATTGCCCGCTATTGTGCCGCAGAGCTGCGCCGAATCACCGGGGCGGCGGCGCCACTGCCATTGATTTCCCAATCTCAAATCGACCAGGCGGACCAAGCAATACACAAAACAGGCGCACTCTTGATAATCGCCGGGGTTGTTGGAAGAGGGACCAAGCTTCTGTCAATTAGCCGAGATTTGCGACCCAAGCATACAGGGGCGCGCGTGTACATTATTGGCACACAGATTTCCGAAACGAAAGCGCAAGCCGTTACGCTGAGGCGAAATTTAGAATTCTCGGCGACGCAGTCTTCGATACTAATTTACACGTTTGCCAGCGCAGCTATTGGTGCCTCTCTGCCTATCTCTTACCGCGCAGAGGCCGAAGCTATTTCCAAACTGCGAATGGAGTCCGTTGGCGCCGGCCTCGCTGGCCGCCTAGCGACCATTTCAGGTTCGCCCGACGGGGTAACCGCCGAGGCCGTCCTACCGTCAGGCAGCAGCCTAGAAAATAAACTAAGCCTCAGGCCTGATTTTGCTTTCTGGAAGTTCAAGTATGAAGACCGCGAGCAAAACACTCCTGCAGTCCTGCTCACAGTAGCGGCAATTTTACAAAATGCTCGAGAGTCAACCACAATGCCTAACGCTCATAGGTTGGGGACAGAGGCATTCCAGCAAGTTGTTCTCGACCCCGAAAATTTTGGGCGATATAACGACGGTGTCATCCAAGCAGCTATTTTAAGAGCTGCGCTGCCGGGCGAGTTGGACTACTCGTCGGAAGTCGAGTCTAGCAAATATATGCTGGACCTCCTTTCAAAAGTTTTCGCACAAAGCGTCTTACCGCAAGGTGAAGCAGCCGCAGACTTTGCCTTGGCCTATTACCTCGGACGACTTAAGCTGACCAGTGAGCACTCACAGAGGCTAGTTGAGCAAGTGCGGGGCGAGATAGCTGACGATACCCCTCTCAACAAACTCTTGCGATTGCTACTGAAAATTGACACCTTACCGGACGATGCAGAACTGCCACCGGATTTCTAATCTGTCGCGCTAGCCGCGCCCATAAGACAACTACTGGCCGGCCGCACATGGGCACTGAAACAAGCCTACCCGTCCTGAAAATCCTTCGGAGCGGTCGCATCGATTCCAATGGCTCTCAAGTATCTCGACCGGCCTACCTCTACACCCCGCCGATACCGGCCGGCCGGGCGGGACCGATATCGGTCATGAACAGTGTTTTCACTGCTCACCTGAAAGCGGTCGCTCTCACGGCGATACTTCTTCCCTGGCAGTGCCTAGCCGGCATGCCGCGTCATCGGTTCGGCTCTCGGCTAATCATCGTCCTCTTCGAGAGATTCCTTTGACTTGCGCTCACGCGCTATCGCATAGCGAGCATCCTTAAGCAGTCCGTCGTACAGGTCGAACGTTGGTTCGATTCGGCTTAGTGACGCTAACATCTGCTTACAGTGCTCTTCCATCTTGAGGTCCTCAGGAAATGGCTCTCCCGGAGTTCCCCCACGAACGCCCGAATGTGCTGCCGAGGCGATTGCCGAGCGAATTTCATCCACGGCTTCCTCACCAATGAGTTCGCTCGTGTTAAGGATGTCGCGGATGAACTTTGGATGTTCATAGATGAGAGCTGGCTGGCTTTCCCGCAGCACTCTGGCGACCAGCCTGGCATGGGCCAGCGTGCCAGAGGACATCCAATCGAGCAGAAGGTCGAGCAGGGCATGGTTGTACTCTCCACAAAGGCCAGAGACTGCCTCGCCAATATGCCGTGCGGTCGAAATATTGCTCGACTCTTTGAGGGCCCAGTCGAGGAAGTCCCGAAGTAGCCGTGGCCCGGCCTCGACTTCCATCAGGCCTAAGCCTTTTCCCCTGTGCTCCTTTCTTAGTGGCTCATAGGACCAATCGCTTCGTCGTTTCGCTTCCACGAGTCGTGCCATAACCAATCCGACGACCAAGACGGGGGCCTTTTTGATTGATGCTTTGAGGAACGCACGCACCCAGTGGTCATCTAGCTTCTTCAGCACAACTAGCTTCCGCAGCAACTCGTTCCGCTTGGGCGCGACGTCCGCCTCCGGAATGGACTTATCGCTAGAGAGCCACATGAGCATGTCGTGAGTTGCACGCGCATTGACTTCAAAGTCTGCCAAACAAACGAGCTCGACGGCCAATGCTGGACTTCTGTTAGCCACTTGGCGGGTAAGGTGCGACGCGACTATCAGAACTGTCGGGTCCTTCGACTCAAAGACGCGTTTGAACAGCTCCAATTCTTGAGACGTGTAGGGACGAGAGGGTTCGAACCTGGTGTACGCCTCAGCAAGCTGCGTCAACACCTTGGCGGACCCTTCAGAGCGGATGACGTATTCGTTCACGAGGCCGGAGTCGCCAGCCTCAACGACTGTACTCAGTGCAGCGCCTACGTATTGCTCCAGATGACCAGCCCGGCCCTCGTTGTTCCTCAAGAGAAGCTCGGTTGCAAGGCCCTGTACCGAAGCCAGTAGATGGTTCAAGAGAAGGAACGGTGCTCCGTATTGCTCGTGTGCGACGGTGGTAATTTCATCTAAGGACGCATGCAATTCATCAATCAGGCGGCTTGGCTCAGGGAATGCAGCAATGAGGTCTGCTGTGAGAATTTGACGGTCCTTCACGTGCTCTTCACGTTCGAGAGCTTCGCTTAGCTCCCACGTCTCCGACCCCCAGCCATCTATAAGTGCGCGTGTGAGCCGGGTCCGAAGGTCTCTGTTCAACATGGCCATGATGGCCCGAGCTTCAACTGCGGTTTCCGGCTTACCATAAAACGCATGCCAAGAGATGGACTGTGCGAGCCGAACTAAGACGACAGGCAACACATGAACTTCGTTCAGAACAACCTTGAGGTCTTGCAACAGCTCCACCTGCTGTCGCGTCCAGGCATCGTCAGACGTATCACCGTGCATTGGGCCCCGCAGGGCCTCGTCCATCGTCTGCGCCGAGAGAAACGCTCGCCGCGGAGGCCCCTCCCGCAGGTACTTTAGTAGTGCACCGGTTACTTCGTCCCTGACTTTTCGTGCCCATTCCAACGGCAGTTGATAGCGGGTAATGGTTACGGTCAGGCGTGAGGAGCTCGTTGCCTCCATCTCAGTGCACAGAGCTCCCTCCAGAATGGCGAAGGGAGTATAAGTCGTCTTGAGCGAGGCGGGCCTTTCCAGAAGCGCGAGCGCAAAGCGAACGACCTCGCGCACGTACTCGATGGGCTTATTCAACTCAAATTGGGCCAGCTCCTTGAGAATTCGGATGCCGTGGCTGGGCTGCTGGTGAAGCGCGCGGGCATCATTGCGTCCAGCAGTCCACAACAGCAGGCAAGCTTCTTGGAGGTGGTCGTAGGTGTACGCTGCGTTGTGTACCATGTTGCACACAGAAGAGTTGTCCCCATGGCCCTCCTCAATAAGCCGCTTCGCGAAATCCAAGGCAAATCTTGGTTGGTAGTAAGCAACGGCTTCGACTGCCTCAACGTGAGGATTGCTGTACCGCTCACCCCAACGCAGCTTGGGGCCAAGACTGGTAAGTAGCGCGCTGTCATCTGTCTTGCCCTCGCGCAGTCGCCAATCTAGGCGGCCAAGATTGACGAACAAGGTTTTCAGGTGGTCCGCACCGGCAAGCTCAAAGACTTGGGTAACACGTTCGTTGGCTGTGCCATCCGCAGTGAGGTAATTAGAGCGAATGATTTCATCGGCCAACAGGTCGGGAGCAAGTCTCGAACGAAGGCCCCGCTTGAACAGCACGCCGGCTTCTCCAAGAAGTCGCATCAGGCGACTGGCGTCTGGCTGCTCTATTCCTTCGGCTTTCAACAGGATGTCGAGCAAACCTGGGTCGTCTGGAATGATGGGTTGAAGAAGTGCGATTACGCGCAGGACTGCCCTTAGTCTTGGAACGTCCTGCCCCGTAACCAAGGCGACGGTGATTACGTCCTGAAGGCTTCTCAATACATAGGTGCGGAACTCTTCTGCGTTGCCAAGAAGCGCGAGCGACACACCATCGCGTGCGACCAACTGCGCTGACAAGACAGTGACGAGCGGCGTGGTGTACGTCGCGCGCGCAATCTCGATAGCCGCTGTTGGTGGCACCTCGCATTCGGCGAGGACAGATTCGGCCAGTGCTTGAGCTTGCTCCCGAGTTTGCGGACGCATGTCAACAAATCGGACCGAAGTCCCAGAGAGGCTTACGTCGGCAGCTTGTAGCCGTAGTGCCTCTTTCCCATAGGGGCGAAGTGATAGGAGCAATCGCGTATGGTTCTCAGGAACGGCGGCGTACCTGAGGAGGATGCCTAGGTCTTCGCGTTCGTGAGCATCATCGACGACGAGGAGCGTCACGACGCCTCTGCTGTCGCGCAGCCTGTCCAGATGGTGGGCTTTGACCTCTTCGGTTGGTGACAAAAACCGAACATGCAGGGGCGTGCTCCGAGCAAGCTTTTCGGTCACCTCGCGTAGAACGCGACTCTTGCCAGCCCCGGGGGGACCGACGAGACACGTTAGAACGACGGAGTCGTCTTGGACGCAGCCAACGACCTGTGAGACTTCCTCGTTACGACCGACGAGCGCCCAGGAATGGTTGAAGAAGCGGTCGGAGACCAGAAATGGCTTGAAAAAGTCCTCAGGACTTTGAATAGGGCCAGCCTCATCAATGCCAAGCAGGTCGAGGCGCTGACCACTGAAGTAACGGTCAACCAGGTCCAGGCGGTCAACCAACGGCAGGTCGTGAAGCCGTCTGGTGATGTCCTCTCGGTCCCACAATTCCCAGCCAGCGTGCGTTGCCATCGCATCGCGGGAACTGGGGCTGGCAACGCTGGACAGTAGGAGCACCTTGAGGTCTGCGACGTAGGTCTGCTCGGCCACCGCAGTATGGACCTTCTGAGGGCCGAACTCATTGACGCGTTTGCACTGAAACGAGTGGGTGCCGAATGGGCCGGTGGCGAAGATGTCGATGCCATGCTGCTTATGGCCGGTGCCCCCATAGCGCTGCACTGTGCCTCCGCGAGGCTGATATATCCGGTGCAATAGGGCGGCGCAGAAGCTCTCAAACGTTTCCGGCGGCAGGGCGGAGAGCGGCAGAGGTCGGTCGTGCGACGTAGCGGTCTCGGCGCGAGTGTCCACCGGTGCTGCTTGGTAGCCAGCGGCCATAAGGAGTTCGTTCTCCTTGGCATGTACCAGCCGCTCCAGTGCCGGGATGTCGCTCGACCGCGGTCGCGCAAGCCCCTTTTCCCAACGGCTCACAGTCTGCTGGGTTTTACCGAGAGCGCTCGCCAGCTCTTGCTGCTTAGTGTACCCCGCGGCAAGGCGAAGTCGAGCTAGCAGTTCGCCAAAGGCTAGGTACGGCATGGATGCGCGGGATGGTTTCATTCAATTGTGCCTTTTCACATACACATTAATAAGTGTATCATGGCGTCATGCTTGTCTTCCCGTGAAATTCAATAATTGCAGTAGGATATGGCGCACAACTCGTGCTCGTACCGTGGTGCTCCACGCCGCGCCTTGCCATTTCATTTGGGTTTGTCGTCGATTTCTCGACCCTCGGGCCAACTGCTTATTAACACCACCCAGTCTGTGAGAGTGCTGCGAACGTAGTGCACCATGCTAAATCCTTGGTAGGTGTAGTAGCTCGTGTAGCTACGGCTCATCGTAAACTTATCGCCCAGACGAAAAAAATCCCTCTCGAGGAGGGAATTGGAAAATTACGCTAGAACCGGTTGAGCCGGCTCAATTAAAGTGCCAGGTTGAGCCAACATGCTCTGGGCTAACCAGGCAGCGGTCCAGCCACGGACCCAATCAGAGGAGTGCTCCATGCACCGGGCCGGCGCGTGGTTTGGTTGCCCGTCTTTGTATGCCTGCATGCCTTCAGCGAATGCGCGGTCTGCGCGGAATTTCAAGAATGCGTTCATGTCGCTCTTTCAGGTTGTTGTTGTCCTGATATGTGTAGCAACAGCTAACCTGAATAGCGCTCCAAACGTAAAAAGACCGGTTACAGACCGTTCTGTAACCAGGTTTTATGGCGGCACCACCCGCGTACAATACCACCCCACGACGACTACTGACTCGTGTAGCGACTAGGGCCCGATTTTGATGCGCTGCTACTTGAAAGTTTTTACTTGAGCAGGGCAGCCAGCTGCGCCTCCGCGGCGTCGGCACCCCAGGGCTGCTGGCGACACTCGCCAACCGAGGATGGCGGCTACGCGGCGGATGACCCACCTCGCTTCTGCTTCCGACGTCCATCTGGTCCACGAACAAAAAGCTCCTCATCTTGAGGGGCTCGGCTTACTGCTAGTCGGGTGCTGACCACCATAGATGAAGCTTATCTCGCAGGGCGAGGAATGCCGGCCGTTCGTCAATCCACTGCCGCAGCGAGAATATGTCCTGAGCGCCTGGGCGCCAGATACTTAGCCTATTCAGGACGTCGACCACGTTGTAGTTCGAGACGTTCTCGCTTAAAAATTGCAGTACGCCTTGCGCGAGTTTGTACTCGTGCTCTGCTCGGGGGCAGACAACCACGGCGAGCTTTATGATGCCATCGCTGCCAACCTCTAGGGGCTGCTTGCCGAATCCAAGAACGTCGCACAGTGCGCGGACCATGTGGCGGTGCGCAGGGGCTGGCTTATCGCTGTACTCGACCTCGACCCAAGCCAGCCACATGGCATAGGGATTATCGTCGGTGACAGGGCGCTCCAAGGTCAACAACGAGTCTGGGATTTTGCCGAGTGGGTCCGACAAGTATTTCGGGGCCGAAGTGATAGGCGCGCGGCCGGTCACAATCTCGTGCTCGGTGTAAAAGTTGGCCGCTTCACCGTGCTTCCTCCCCCACCAAATCACCACGTCGTTCGCGAGGCAGCGGTGGTAATACGTAGGCATCGCGCGACGCGCAAAGTCAGAATCGTAAGTGGCCTCGACGCCAAGTTCGACGCGAAGGCGGCGTGCTCCCTGCGAAGTTAGACAATAGGCCCGGCTACCGTCGGGACCTTTTTTGACAATGACTTGTTTCAGCGTCAGCAGCTGCGCGAGATAGCGTTGCGCGTTGCGCGGAGTAAGCTCCCCCGGCCAGCAGGCCTGGTGTACCTGACGCACAGGCAGCCATCCAAATCGATTCAAGATGAGCAGCACTCGCTCTTGGTTCAACCGCGATTTGACACGGTTATCGAGACCTTTTCCAGCACGTGTAGTGTCGTCCATAACCGCTCCATTTTGTTGTTGTTTTCAGGTTGTCGACCTAGTGTTGGTCTGTCATGTATAGCGACGTCTCAAGCGCGCCGAGGGGTAAGTCGCAAAATATTTGTGAAGGGGGCTTCGGCGCGTACTTCGGCGCCCCCTTCGGCGCGTGCGGTGCGCCGATAGAGCCCGGTTGGCCAAGCGGTTTGCTTGAGGGTTTCTAGCGATTTCGCTGCGATGCGCCGATGCCCCATTTGCCGGGAATGGTGCCCATTGAAAACCGTGGAGTCTGCGGGCCTACGTAGGCACCGATAGGAAAACAGCGTTGAAGCCAGATGCAGAACGTGTGGGCCGAAGTGCGCAGAACCTGATGCAGGGCACACTGGTACTCGGTGCACCCGCTAGCCTCCGGCCGGCGCGCGTACCTCGGACCCGTCGCGAACAACACTGGCACTCACAGCCGTGCGCAACTTCGCCGCGCACGACAGTTCGGACTCTTGCGGCACACCCTTGCAGCCGCTTTGCCCGTCCGCCAGCTGGCGCCGGCGTGCGAACCGCTGCACTCTCACGAACATCGCCGTCCTGCCGCTTTGCCCGGTCGCCCGCTTCGCCGACGACCGAACCGCTACACACTCGCATCAAAACCACTGGCAACCGTTCAACCCGCTCGCCAGCTACGCCGGCGACCGAGCCACTGCGTCGAAACGATGCGCATACGCCGCGGGTGCTGCGACGTCCGCCTGGCTGCACACCTTGGCCAACCGCCGCTCACGGATTGCGGTGCGTGCTGATGCTCCCATTGATGTCAAAGGTTTGAGCAAGGGCAGGGCGTGCTCGTGCTCAGGCGGGTGTGCTGATACGGGTGCGATGGTCACTACTACTGCGATAGCGAATAGGTGCCGGTCGTGCTCGTGCCAGCGCAGTAAGTTCGTGGCTCGTATATAGCCTGCGGAGGTGCTTATATTTCGTTTGCCAGGGCGGTGTTGTTTTTCCGAAGTGCTGTTTTTCAGGGTGCACCGATTCCTGTACCGGCCTCGCTACCTGGCAACGAGTGTCGCTATACAAGGTAGGCATCGCGCCTAGGGTCTCCATGATGCAGTCACGCTGCGGAGGGGCTGGCGAGCCCGGGTCATCTGGCCGGGGTTTCGTTTTGTGCGGAGCTGATGCCGCACAGAGCAGCGCCCGGGGTACACCGCGGTATGCCCGTCGGTGAAATAGAATTGCCTCGCCCCCAGCTCCGCTCCGCGCGCAAAAAGCAGCGACCACCCGAAGGTGGCCGCGCAGGCGAGATTCTCTTCAAACTATCCCACTCCAGGTGGGACCCGGTTACCCGGGCGGCTCTGCGTTTTCCTTACTCGCTCGTACGCAATTTTAGCTGTATAGTAACCTGGGCTTTGGCAGCCCTAAAACGCTCAAAAGTGGTGCAAAAATGTGTGACAAATAGCACTTTGCTATGTTATACTAAGTTATTGATTCTTAAGGGAAGTGCAGGTCTTAGATGTGATGTGAGTACGAATCTCACCGCTTCCGCCAGCGCATGATCAAAACCCCAGCGATGGGGTTTTTTTTCGTGTCTCATCCAAAAGTGGCGAGGTTATAGCTCCAGAATCATCGCTCTTGGCGCAGGAAGCAGCTCAAGCATGGGTGCGTGCATGTCCTCGAACGAGAGATGCGTAACTGCTCAACAATAGGCGCGCATTCTGCTCGTAGCGGACGATCGGAGCCAACGCGCTGGTATGTTCCTGTGAACTATTGATGCATTGAAATGCAAATTTTCGACAGGAAATATACAAACTGTCGGCAATTATTGAAATGTGCCGAGTATTTGTGTAGATTGTGCAGATGAATTCCCGTCACACCGATCTGATCCTCACGCTTGCCCGAACTCAAGGTCTGCTGCGCAGCCGTGACGTAGACATTGCAGGGGCGCCGCGCGCCGTCCTTGCCAGCTTGGCGCAGGACGGTCGTCTGGTGAGAATTGGCCGCGGACTGTACGCGCTGCCTGATCGCATCGGTTCCCAGCATGACAGCCTCGTGGAAGTGGCCGCGAAAAGCTCCACCGGCGTCATATGCCTGATCTCGGCCCTTCGTTTTCACGAACTGACTACTCAACATTCGTCCGACATTGGGCTTGCCATCCCGCACAAGGCACACGCGCCGCGATTCGACTACCCGCCGGTGCGCATCGTGCGGATGTCGGGGGAGGCGATGAGGCAAGGAATCGAGGAGGTCGATATTGCCGGCACGACGCTGCGGGTGTTTTGCATCGCCAAGACCGTCGCTGATTGCTTCAAATTTCGCAACAAGATAGGCCTCGACGTGGCGCTCGAAGCATTGCGGGAAGCCTGGCGCGGCAGGCGCGTGAGCATGGATGAACTGTGGCGCTATGCGGGAATTTGCCGAGTGGCGAACGTGATGCGGCCCTACATCGAGTCCCTGGCAACAGAATGAGCGCGACAAAAAACATCGCCGCATCCATTCGAGCGCGCTTGCTAAATCGTGCGCGTGCCGAAAAGGTCGACTTCAACCTCATGCTGACCAGGTTCGCGCTGGAACGATTGTTATTTCGATTGAGTGTTTCGGAATGGTCCAACGAATTTCTGCTGAAAGGTGCTTTGCTGTTCGATCTTTGGTTCGACGAGGCGCAACGGCCGACACGCGACATCGACCTGCTCGGTTTCGGACCTGCCGGGCTGGATCATCTCATTGCAGTGTTTCGGGAGCTCTGCGGCCAGGCATGCGACGATGGCATGGCGTTCGACCCGGCCAGTGTCCGTGCCGCAGAAATTCGGAAGGATGCTACTTACAACGGCGTGCGCGTCACATTGGTGGGCACCCTGGATGGCGCACGCTGCGCGATTCAGGTTGATGTGGGCTATGGTGACGCAGTAACGCCGGAGCCCGACAGTGTGGTCTTTCCCGTCGTGCTTGAAGAGATGCCGCCGCCGATCCTGCGCGCCTATCCCGTCTACACGGTCGTTGCGGAAAAATACCAGGCGATGGTTGTTCTCGGTATCGCGAACACTCGAATGAAGGACTATTTCGATCTATGGGTGCTTGCGAGGCATGCGACGATCGATCGGACGATTTTGCATCGCGCTATTCAGGCGACGTTCGCGCGCCGAGATACGCCAATTCCGGCGGATACGCCGCTTGGTCTGTCTGCCGCTTTCGCTGCGGATCCGCTGAAGCAGCAACAATGGAAGGCATTCCTCTCCAAGAACAAACTGAACGCACCGGAGTTGGCTGAAGTCGTCGTTGTTCTGCAGCGACTGGTCGGCATCGCACAATAGTCCGGCGGTTCTGTTGCTGCGCACAGGATAAGGTGTGATTTCGGCAAGATGGAATTCCCGCGGGCGCTAATCCAAGGCTACAACGGCCCGGCCAATTCCTTCAATTTCTCCGCCCATTCCCAGCCGAAGATGGTAATGTTTCACTTTGGAAAACAATAGTTCTACTTTCTCAGGAATTAAATGAATCACCAAGCACTGACGTCCTTCATCTGGTCGGTCGCCGATCTTCTGCGCGGCGATTACCGACAGAGCGAGTACGGCAAAGTCATCCTCCCGTTTACTGTGCTGCGCCGACTCGACTGCGTACTCGAGGCCACCAAGCCCGCCGTGCTAGTGGAATTTGAAGCCAAGACCAAGGCTAACCTGAACCCGGACTTATTCCTGCTGCGCGCATCCGGCGAGAGTTTTTACAATACATCGCCGTTGGATCTGGTCAAGCTGCTGGGCGACCAGGACCACATCCGCCAGAATCTCTACGCATACGTTCAGGCTTTTTCGCCTGCCGTGCGCGACATTTTCGAGCGGTTCGATTTTTTCACGCAGGTTGAGCGACTGGCCAAATCCAACCTGCTGTATCTGGTCGCCGAAAAATTCGCGAACATCGATCTCCATCCCGAGGCAGTGGACAACGCCCGCATGGGCTTCGTGTTTGAAGAGCTGATCCGCAAGTTCGCTGAAATCTCGAACGAAACGGCGGGTGAGCACTTCACCCCGCGCGAGGTGATCCGCCTGATGGTGAACCTGCTGTTTATCGAAGACGACGACGTGCTCACGCCCGGCAACGCCATCGTGCGCACAATTTACGACCCGACGGCGGGGACGGGCGGCATGCTGTCGATGGCGAGCGAGTACCTGCTTGAGCATAATCCGCAGGCACGGCTGACCATGTTCGGACAGGAACTCAATGACGAGTCCTACGCCGTCTGCAAGGCCGACATGCTCATCAAAGCCCAGCCCGTCGAGAACATCGTCGCCGGAAACACGCTGAGCGAGGATGGCCACAGCGGCCGCAAGTTCGACTACATGCTGTCCAATCCGCCCTTCGGCGTGGAGTGGAAAAAAGTTGAGAAGGTAGTGCGCCAGGAGCACGAGCAAAAAGGCTTCGACGGCCGCTTCGGCCCCGGCCTGCCGCGCGTCTCTGACGGCTCGATGCTGTTCCTGATGCACCTGCTTGCCAAGATGCGCCCAGCGCACGAGGGCGGCAGCCGTTTCGGCATCGTGTTGAACGGATCGCCTTTGTTCACCGGCGGGGCCGGCAGCGGCGAAAGCGAAATCCGCCGCTACGTGCTGGAGAACGATCTGGTGGAGGCCATTGTCGGCCTGCCTACCGATATGTTCTACAACACCGGCATCTCGACCTATGTGTGGATCATCTCGAACCGCAAGCCGGACGATCGTAAAGGCTTCGTGCAGCTTATCGATGCCAGCAGCTTCTGGCAGAAGATGCGCAAGACTCTCGGTAGCAAACGCAAAGAGATGAGCGACGAGCACATCGCCACCGTGACGCGCCTGTTCGGCGACTTTTCCGAGGGCGAACTGGTTACTGTGTTCGATGCCGCCGGTCAGCAGATGGGCGAGCCGCAACTCGTCACAAGCACCGAAGACCAGCTAGTCGCGTCCGACGGGGGCAAACTTAAGCGGGTGCCGATCTCGCGCATCTTCCGCAACGAGGAATTCGGGTACACCACCATCACCGTCGAGCGCCCGCTGCGCGATGAGGCGGGTAACGTCGTGATGGGGCTCAAGGGTAAGCAGAAAGGAAAACCGCAGCCCGACAGCGCGCTTCGCGACACCGAGAACGTGCCGTTGAGCGACGACATCGTTGCCTACTTCAAGCGCGAAGTACTTCCGCACGCGCCGGATGCGTGGATCGACGAAGAGAAGAGTAAGGTCGGCTACGAGATTCCGTTCAATCGCCACTTTTACGTGTTCGAACCGCCGCGCAGCCTGCACGCAATCGATGAGGAATTGAAGGCGGTTACTACCAGCATCACGAAGATGCTGGAGGAGTTGGCGGAATGAGCTTCCCGAAATATCCCGCCTACAAACAGAGCGGCGCTGCTTGGCTCGGTGCGGTGCCCGAACACTGGACAGTCAAGCGTTTTAAATGGCTGATCGAACGAAACGATGGCGGAGTTTGGGGCGAGGACCCCGATGGGGAGGGCGACACTGTAGTGCTTCGCTCTACTGAACAAACTGTCGACGGACGATGGAAACTTGATGAGCCGGCTCTCCGAAAGCTGACCGAGAATGAGAAGAGGGCAGCAATTTTAGATATCGGAGATCTTCTCGTAACGAAGTCCAGCGGCAGTTCGTTGCACATCGGGAAAACGACGCTGGTCGATGAGTATGTTGCCTCGCTTTCATCCTGCTACTCCAACTTCATGCAGCGCCTGCGACTCACTGATGCGTTGCTCCCCAAATTGGCTTGGTACGTGATGAATAACGACCTTGCGCGTTTTCAGTTCGATTTGCTTTCGAACTCAACGACAGGCTTAGCAAACCTCAACGGGACGATGATTTCGGAAATACTGCTCCCGGTCGCCAGCGCCGAAGAGCAAATTACCATCGTCGCGTTCCTTGACCGCGAAACGGACAAGATTGATGCGATGATTGCCGAGCAGGAAAAGCTCATCCCGCTGCTGGCGGAGAAGCGACAAGCGACTATCTCGCACGGCGTCACGCGTGGACTTAATCTTCACGTCCCGATGAAAGACTGCGACATACCGGGGGGCGGGCCGGTGCCGGCACATTGGGAGATAACGCGGCTCAAATTTGTCGCGTCGGTTCAAACCGGGATCGCCAAGGGGAAAGACGTGGCCGGCAAAGAGGTCATTACTGTTCCCTACCTCCGCGTGGCCAATGTGCAAGATGGTTTCCTGTCACTTGAAGACGTCGCGACGATAGAGATCGAACCTGAGCAATTGAGGAGATATCGACTATTGCCGGGCGATGTGCTGATGAACGAGGGCGGCGACTTCGACAAACTGGGCCGCGGCGCGATATGGAACGGGGAAGTGCAAGACTGCATCCATCAGAACCATGTCTTCGCAGTTCGCCCCCACAGTGTGGATCCACGTTGGCTCAATCAAGTCACGAGCTCACGGTACGCGCAGTTCTATTTCATGGGACGCTCGAAGCAGAGCACAAATTTGGCTTCGATTTCGTCATCGAACATCATGGAACTGCCAGTCCTAATGCCGCCCGCCGAAGAGCAAACTGCAATTTTGTCCTTCATCGAGGCTGAAACGAGAAAACTTGATGCCCTGAAGGTGGAAGCTGTGCGCGCGATTGCTCTCCTCAAGGAACGCCGTAGCGCATTGATCGCCGCCGCAGTAACTGGTCAAATTGATGTGCGAGAAGTGGGGCGCCCAGTAATACATGAGGAGGCACTTGCCGCCTGAAAGTCATCCAGCTCTCCGGACCGGAGTACGCTGAGAGATCGCTGGAACGGAGCTACGCCGAAAACTAAGTGAACGGCCGCCCAAATAAAAAATCAAACAAAGAGAACAAGAGGGACAACAATGAGCCAGGCGAACCTGCACCAGGAGCATCACTTCGAGGCGGAAATCTGCCAGCACCTGGCCGCCAACGGCTGGCTGTATGGCGAAGGCGACGCACCCCGGTTCGACCGTGCCAATGGCCTGTTCCTCCCCGACTTGCTGGCGTGGGTCGAAGCGACCCAGCCCGATAGCTACCAGCGGCTGAACAAAACCCATGGCCCGGCCTTTGCCTCCGTGCTGGCCGAGCGCGTGCGCAAGAATCTCAACGAGCGTGGCACGCTGGATCTGCTGCGGCGCGGCGTCGAGATGCTCGGCTTGAAGGAACCCTTGATGCTGGCGCAGTTCAAGCCGGCGCTGGCAATCAATCCGGCGATCCAGGCGAACTACGCTGCCAACCGTCTGCGCGTGGTGCGCCAGGTGCGCCATTCGCCCAACAATCCGCTCGATGAACTGGACCTTGTCCTGTTCCTCAACGGCATCGCGGTCGCGACGGTCGAGCTGAAATCCGATTTCACCCAGAGCGTGCACGATGCGGTGGACCAGTACCGCTTCGACCGTCACCCGCAGCCGAAGGGCGGCGTCGTCGAGCCATTGCTGAGTTTTCCTGGTGGCGCGCTGGTCCATTTCGCGGTGAGCCAGCAAGAAGTGATGATGACGACGCGCTTGTCCGGCCCTGACACGCGCTTCCTGCCTTTCAACCGCGGCAATGCCGGCGGGGCGGGCAACGCACCGAACGCAAACGGATTTGCGACCGCGTACCTGTGGGAAGAGGTGTGGGCGCGCGAAAGCTGGCTGGACATCCTGCACCGCTACCTGATCGGCAAGCGCGACGACAAGAAGCAGCTCAAGAGCGTCATCTTTCCGCGCTATCACCAGCTCGACGCCACCCGCAAGCTGGTGGCCGATGTGCTGGCAAATAGCGCCGGTCAGCGCTACCTGATCCAGCATTCGGCCGGCTCGGGCAAGACCAATTCGATCGCCTGGACCGCGCACTTCCTGGCGGATCTGCACGATGCGGAACACAAGAAGATGTTCGACAGCGTGCTGGTCGTCAGCGACCGGACAGTGCTCGACGCGCAGCTGCAGGAAGCCATCTTCGACTTCGAGCGCACCACCGGCGTCGTGGCATCGATCAACAACGACCACGGCAGCAAAAGCGCGCAGTTGTCCCAGGCGCTCACGGACGGCAAGAAGATTATCGTCTGCACGATCCAGACCTTCCCGTTCGCTTTGAAAGCCGTGCAGGAGCTGGCGGCCACCGACGGAAAGCGGTTCGCGGTGATTGCCGACGAAGCGCACAGTTCGCAGACGGGCGAGGCGGCGTCCAAGCTCAAACAGTTGCTGTCGGCCGAGGAATGGGCCGAGCTGCAGGACGGCGGCACCATCGACACCGAAGTGGTGCTGGCCGCGCAGATGGAAGCGCGCACTGGCGCCAAAGGGCTT
>JACXTT010001954.1_pt1 | contig 33571 bp, 53 predicted proteins | sample 9270951 | NCBI WGS metagenome assembly JACXTT01 (sample SAMN15532306, study PRJNA645909) | rock metagenome | isolation source: weathered quartz diorite | place: Puerto Rico | collected 2017-06-21
AGGCGCTGCCACCGGAGCGGGCGCGGGCACGGCCGGCGCTTCACCGTCGAGCGCCACGTCGGCGGGCAGTTCACGGGCGACACCGGCCGGCGGCGCAAAGAGGTTGCGGGCCTTGTCGATCGCAGCCTGGCGAGTGTCCTCTGCGACGCGGCGCTCCTCCGCACGCTGCACAGCGCGGGCGCCAGAGTTCACGCCGCCCATAATGCCGCCCTGCGTCAGCGTGGCGAGCAGCGTCTGATAAGCGGCATCCGGGCGCTCGCGCAGGTAGTCGCCCCAGGTCTTGTCCGGTTCGGCGACGGCTTTGTCGATCGCGTCTTGCACGAGCGTCGCGACCTGCTCGCCGGGCACCTCGCGCGCCAGCAAGCCGGTTAGGAACTTGGCGGCACCGACCTTGCCGAGCTGGTTCACGAGAATACCCATCGGCAGGCGCTCGGTCAGGTATTCCGTGCCGGCGTAGCCAGCAGCGCCGACGGCCGCCTTCAGCGGTTCAGCGCCGGCGGCACGATAGACGCCGTACTGCTGCGGCACCAGCGGTGCGACCATGGCGCTCGTGGCGACAGCCGGGCTGCGCGTCAGGATGCCGGCGGTAATGGCCGGTACCTGCTGGAGCGCGCTCGCCACACCGCCATAGATGCCGGCCGCGGTCTTCGATTCAAATGCGGGCGTGGTGGTGGCGTCGCGCAGCTGGGCATCGGCGACTTCGCGGCGCGAGGCGGCTTGCGCTTCCGGCGATCCAACAACGTCAGCGACTGCCGTGCGCATGCCCGCGCGGGTCTTCTGTGCGCCGGAGTACAGCGAATTGATCAGGCCGGAAATGACACTGCGTACGCCAGGCGCTGGGCCTTGGATTGGGCCGATCGTGCCGGTATCCCCTGGCTGCAGCGTCGGCGCTGGCGCGGGCGGCGTGGCCGGGGCAATGTCAACAGGTGCCGGTGCGGCGGCGGGCTTCTGCTTGCGCGTACGGTACGCACCGAATACCGCCTGATCCGGAGGCAGTTCGGAGTCGAGCAGACCGTCGAACTCTTGAACCCCGTCCAACTGCCCGGAAAACTCACGAACCGCCATACTCACTCCACGATGTAACGCTTGCCGTTGGGTGCCTGCCAGACCGGCTTACCCTTTGCGGTACCGATCTGCTTTGAGCCGGCGGGGACGCCAGCAGGCATATCGGAGTCCATGTTAGAGGCGTCCTTGCCGCCCTTCGGATTCTTCGCCGCGCTGGTGTAGTCGCGCACGCTCGGGCCAGTCGCCAGGCGGACGCGGCGCTCGACCTCGGCCTCCTGGTCCTCCGGCGCGATCATCGGATCCTTCGCCACCTGCTCGGCGATACGCGCGCGCGCCTTTGCGGTCGCGGCATCGGCGCCGCTCGACTTGGCACGCGGCGTCACGCCGGGGATAACCTCGACCTTTCCGGACGTGCCGATGCGGTAGGCGATCGGGTTGCCGTCGGCGTCGTTGCCGGCCTGGACGTCGCCCTGCTGGATTGCCCGGCGGCGCTCGTTCGACAACGAAGCGGATGCGCCAGCGGCGCCGGCCTGGGCATTGTTCTCGTTCATGATGGAACCCTGCACGCCAGAGAACAGCTTCGCGAGCACCGGGTTCGCGGCATCCATCGCACCGGTTGCCTTGTTCAGCGAATACCCGGTCGTGCCGACGTTGTCGTACGGCATGTAGGTGTCGCCCGGCTTGGCGAGTGTATTCAGCCGATTCATGCGATCGACGTTGTCCACCGCGGCCAGCGCCTGGTCGCGGATGCCCTGCGTCTGCATTTCGCTGCCAGCTTTGGCGACGCGCTCGATGTTGGTGTCGCCGGTCAGGCCGAACAGCCGCACCGCATTCTTCAGGTAGCCGGCAAACTCCGGATTCTTGGCGATCAGATCCTCGACGCCCTGGCGCTGGCCGAGCGTGTAGCGCGTATTCTCTGCCTCGGCGCCGGCCTTGTTGCCGCTCATGTTCGCGGCGTAGATGCGGGCGGCCTGTAGGGCGGCGCCTTGCTCTGCCTGGTCGCGGGCCATCGGCACCATTGCCGCAGTCTTGATGGCGTTGGCGATACCCTGCGCCATCGGCTCGGCGCCGTAGCTGTCAAGCGTGAATTTCATCGTCCCACCCCTCGGAATAGCTTGCCCACCGTGCCCGCCCACACCGGCGATAATCCGCCAGCCGACGACAGGCCCATGCCGGCGTCTTGCGCGGCGAGCATGGCCGTCTGCTGCGAGCCCGCCGTCGTGCCGTACTGCGCAGCCGTGCCGGCATTGGCCGCGCCGCCAGCCATAGCCAGCCCGCCAGCGCCCAGCGCGCCGAGCACCTGCCCACCAAGCACCATGCCAGCGTCAGGCCGGCCGGCGGCGTTGATCCCGATCTGATCCGCCGCGGCCTGCCCACGCGAAAAGCTACCAAGGCGATCGATACCGGCCGCAGCGTCGGCAACCTTGATTGCCTCATTTGTGCGCAGGCGGCTCGCCGCGGTGGTCTTCCCGAGTAGACGCGCCAGCGACTCGGCCTGCTTCATCTGGTTCAGATTCGACGCGGCCTTCGCGGCGACGTAGTCGTTCGACACATCCCCCTGCGTGGTGCTCTGCGCATTGTTGATCTGCTGCGCGCTCTGCACCGGGGCTTGGAGCTCCTGCGTAAGCTGCTGCTCGATCTGGCCCTGCTCCTGCTTACGGTCCTCTGGCGCGAACTTCTTCGCGGTGTCCATGGCCTTTTGCTCGGCTTGCATCTGCAGGTCGCGCTGCCGAGCCATGGCCGAAAGCGTCTCGCGCTGCTGGCGCGCGGAGGCGTCTTGGCTGGCCTTGTACTGCATGCCGGCACCGGCCAGCATGGCAACTACTGCGGCAATGGCGAGATCGTCAACTACGAAAGCCATGTCGTCTCCTTATCGGGTCGTGCTGCCGCCGTAGCTCTGCTGCGGAGACGAAACGCCGTACCACTGCTGTTGCCCCGGGATGCTCCCGGCCACGCGGCCTGCGTTCACCTGATTCGCGAGGTACGCCTGCGACAGGTCATTGAACAGGCCGCCGATCGTCGCTCCGCCGCGGGCAGCGGATGCCGCCTGCGAATTCGCATTGAGGCCGGCGAGTGCAGTCTGCTGCGCCGTCCCGGTGTCGATGCCGGACTGCGCCATCGAGATCAGGCCCTGGCGCGTGCGCTCGTCCGAAGTGCGGAGATCCGCCGCGGCCTGATCGCCCATCGCCGTCGCCTGCATGGTCCCTTCGTTCGTGCGCCGCTGCAGTTCAGCATTGCTATCGACATCCGCCGAACCGCCAAGCAGGCCAGAACGGGCCAAGCCAAAGCGGTTCGCGCGCTCGGCCTCGGCATACTGCCGGTCAACCTCGCGGCGGTTCAGGTCCGTAACCGCCTGCTTCTGCTCGTCGTACAGCGCCGTGCGGTTGGTGCTGACCGGCTGCGTAGTGGTCCGGTTGGTGAACAGCTTGCCCTCGGAGAGCAGCTTATTAACCGCGTCCATGTCGACGCCGGTGCGCTGAACATCCTGGCCGCCGGACCAGTAGCCGGGGCCGGAATCACCGCCGCCTGCCACGTAGGATCCGCCGGCATTCTCCATCCAGGTGCGCGTCGGCGCGACAAACTGGTTCCCGTCTGCGTCGTAGTAGGTCGCGCTAGGATCGAACGACGTCGCGCGATTGGCGCCCTCCGTCACGGCCTGGCCGTTGAAGATCGAATTGATCGCGTCGACCGACTTCTTGATGCGCGCCTGACGGTCCTCCTCCTGCTTTCGCATCTCGCCGGCGCCGCCGTCACCGCCGCCCTTGTGCGGGCGCATGCGGCCACCGGCCACAGTCGGCCATGCGTCAATCGCGGGCCCGCCGAACTCAGCGGATAGTTGCGCGTTCAGTTGGTCGCGGTTCATCTCGTTCTTCCTCACAAAGCAAGCCGGACAGTCCGATAGGTGTCCGCAAATCCGTACTGCGCCAGCATGCGCGCCATGGCCGGCGAACACGACGCCTCGATGACACTGGCCCTGGCCACGCGCGCCACCTCACACAGGGGCGCGAGCATGTCGGCGGCAATGTCGACGAACTCGCGCCCGGCCAGCGCCAGGATGTTCAGCGCCAGCATGCGCGGGTAATGCTTGAACTCGATCGCGCCAGCAACGCGCAGGCCCTGCTCGTCCTCAACAATGCACACAATGACGTGACCAGCGCGGGCCAGCGCCTCGAGATCCTGAACGGTGAATTCACCATGCGCCGCCTCTTGCACCACCCGGTCGAGCAGCGGCGCCGCGCGATGAAAGTGCTCGGCAACAAGCTCAGGGGTGTTGAGGAACAGCACTTTCATATGGCGCCCAGGTTGTCGTAGTAGACGGTCAGCGCGTCAAGCCTGAAGGGCTGATCGTCGAAGTTGCGGAACCGCGGCGAGAACTCGGTACCAGCGCACTCGATCGGGATCACGCCGCCGCCGCGGGTGTTGCCCATAACTCTAACGAATGGGGTGTACGCGTCAGGATTTCTGACATCGAACGCCAGCGAGAAATCGCACTCCCCTTCCATCACCAGGTCGACGCCGTAGATGCGTTTCATCTGGCCCGGGCTCTTGAAGTCCATGTATGGAAGTTCGAGCAGCACTTCGAACGGCTGGCCGTCGTCGGTGGCAACGTCCTCCGACAGCTTGTAAATGTTGTCGCCCGCGCGCATGTAGAGCACGCCCTGCAGCTCGGCGAAGGCATCGGCCGGATACGGCAGGAAGTACCGGGACCAGGCCGCAATCTTGGCCGTGCGCGAAATCGAATAGACGAAGATCTGGTTGTCGATCGCGCAGATGTACTGGCCGGTGCCGTAGTAGTAGGCCGCCCGCGGCGTCACGCCGGCGCGCTTCGTCTCCGGCCGGACCAGCGTGTCGATCGGGGATCCGATGTCGACGTCCGCCAGCTTGTTGATGAGCTGCATCGTCGTGATCGACCGGAACCCGAAGTCAGACAGGAAGTACAGGTCGCCCGCCACCGTGGACACCGTGCGCGGGAATGAAGTCCCGACGTTCTCGACAATGTCCTCGAGCGCGTTGCGTGACGGGTCCGGGTCCACCAGCCACACCTGGGCGCCGTCACGCGCAAGCACGACGAGCTTGTTCTGATAGATGCCGAGCGCATTGGCGGAGCGGTCGCCGCGGCTGTTCAGCCCGGTCGGCAGGAATCCCGCATCGTTTGCGGTCGTCCAGTCGCGCGGATTGCCTGTCTTGCTATAGCGCACAGTCTCGCCGTTGACAGCGAAGATCTTCGACGCGATCTTGATGGCCGCCTTGCTGTTCGGGCAGTTGCCGTCGGAGATGTAGGTCGCAGGCGATCCGTCGAGGTAGTGGTGCGAGACCGTCCCGTCGGCGTACTCGATCGACGTGTAAATGAAGGCGTTGAAGACATCGGCGAAGTGCACGTCCTTCACGGCCTTGTCGCCGGCCGCCGGCGCGACCTTGTTCGCCTGGAAGCGCGTGTCGGCATGCGTGATCGAGCCAGCACCGTAGAACGTGTGCAGCTTGCCAAAGGCAGAGAACAAGCCCTTCGTGCCGGGCTCCAGCGTCGTCACCTTGACCAGGCCGGGCCGCTTCTGCGTGGCGAGGCCGGTCGTAACGAACGCATTCTTCATCTCGCGCAGGCGGTTCGCGTCCGAGACCGACGCACCTTTTCTCAAATCCACGCCCAAATCGAATCTGTCGAAAGTGATGGAGGACATGCGTTACACCCTCAGCCGGTAGCCGTTGGCCGTCTGCACGACCTGCGGGTCATATTCCGCCGATCCGGTCGCCATCACGTAGCGCCGCCCCTCGTGCTGCTTCCCCTTCTCGCGCGCGAGCAGGTTCGTGAAGGTCGTCGCCGCCGCCTGGGCGTCCGGGTGCCGGTAATGCGCCTTGGCGTTAGCGAGCGCGTACTGGAACACCAGTCGATGCGGGACGCTCGGCCGGTCCTGCTCCTGCTCGAATCGACCCTGAATCCGGATGTGCTCGACCACCAGGTCGTACGCCTGATCGGGGACCGGATAAAGCTCGATCTGGCCGTCCAGCGTGTCGTACCTCTCCGGCCACGAGCGGAAATCGGCCATCGAACGATCGTTCTCGGTGATGCCCTGCACGAGCGGCTGGCGGATCGTGTCGCTGATCTTCACCCACATGGACAGCACATTGCCCGGGTCGATGTCCTCGTCTGCCGCGTCGTCGTGGTAGTCGTACAGGTACTGACCCGCCTCTAGTCGGATCAACGACTTGCGCCGCGCTGGCGACGGGTTCAGTTCCGAATAGACGTAGTCGTGCGCCTCATGCAGGAACGAGTCGAGCGTCGCGGCATTGTTCGCGGCGGCCGGGCCCTGCGCGATGAAGCCAAGGCGCACGCGCAGCTCGCCGCGCAATTCGCCGAGCGTCTTGTAACGAGATTGCAGTCCGCTCATGTCGTCGTGATCTCCACGGAAATCTGGTTGCCAGTGCGTACCAATTGCACGGATACCGACGTCTTGCCGACAAGGCTCGCGCTCTTGACGGTAGTCTCGACAGAATCGATCTTCGAGTTCGCAGCGCCTGCGGGATCGAACAGCGTACCGATGTCGGTGCCGTCGGCCAGCTTGAAGCCGGTGTCGGCCGCCGCGGTGCCGTCCGAGTAAAATGCCCGCGCCTCGTAATCGCGCTTCTCGTCGCCAGTGGTGGCGCGGATCCGCTCGCCGACCGGAAGCATCTTCAGGCTGAAGCCGGTGAATCGATACTCTGGCGCGGTCTGGTACACAGTCGCCTGGAACGACGGCGCCTTCAGAGAGCTGAGTAGCGTCTGGAGATCCGCCGTGTCCTTGCGCACCACGACGGCAACGTCTGCCGTACCTGCGGGGCCTTGCGGACCTTCCAGTCCCTGCGGGCCGGTAGCGCCAACTGGGCCTTGGATGCCTGGCACGCCCTGCGGACCTTGCGCACCTGTCGCCCCAGTCGGCCCGATACCGAAGTCCGCATCGGTCGACCAGTCTGCCGGGGTGGAGGACAGCTTGAAGTACAGCTTCTTTGTGTCGATCGCCAGGAAGCAAAAGCCCTTCGGCTGCGCGTCATAGAGCGATTTGTTAGCAGCCAGATCGCGGACGTTTGCATCAAACGTCGCGCCGGTGTCGCCCTTCGCGCCCTGCGGCCCCTGCACCCCCTGCGGGCCTTGGATACCCTGCGGACCTTGCGGGCCAGGCGTAGCAAGCCCGGCTTGCGCCTCCGCCGTCAGTTGATCGAACCCGACAGTTTCCGGCTGCAAGCTGCCGTCGTCTGATTGAATCAGAGCAAGATTCCCGCGGATCTCGTTGACCGACAAGGCTACGGCATCGAGTTCCGCATTGATCGCGCCGTGATCAGTGCGATCCGGGTTGTCGTCTTGGAAGTTCTTCGTGCGATTGTACGCGGACGGCTGCGTCATGCTTCCCTCACTTACCGATAGCGGCGCGCGCGTCTTCTGCGGCGTCGTGGATCATCTCGCCGACGTCCTTGTCCCGGCGCTTCTCAAACCATCGAACCACGCCACCAAGAATCCACCAGGCAGGCAGGCCGGCGGCTACTAGAATCGGACAGCTGGCGAACATCACGCCTAGAACTGGCTCGAGACCGTTCATCTCTGCGACAACCTTGGCCGATGCGAACAGGTCGGGCCACTTCGAATGCACGACGGCCACCAGCACAGGGCCAAACATGGTCGAGGAAAGGATCGTCACGACAAGGCGCGCGAACCCCTCCTTCTTGGATGTGGGCCACAGTACTAGGAACCCGAGCGCGGCAGCAACCGCGCCAGAGAATGCAGCCTGCAGGCCGAAATATTTCAGCAGCGCACCACCCGCAACGGCGCCGCCGGACGTGGGGTCTGGCATCCCATTTCTCCAGTTGATTTTTGTGTTTGCAGAATGCATGCGGTTGTCTTTGGCTGCGTTCTCACGAAAGGCGCTGCACGATGACCTTAGCGGTCAAGGTTCCCGGATTTACCGCGGCACCTGTGTTGTTGGTCAACCTTACGGTTACGGTATTTGCCGACGACACCCAGGCATCGAGGACCAGCCCACCGAGATCGGCGCTAACTGCCGCTGATGCGGGCATGCCAAATCCAGCGCCAGTTACTGTGACTGTCTGCGTGCGGGTGCCGGTGTTTCCGATGCTCCCTGGAGACCACCCCGCAACACTCCCAGTCAACACACGACCTGCGCCCGGAGTGTTCGCCACGCCGTCGGTCACGTTGCCGGAATAAACCGAGAAATTGAGCTGTGTCGCTTCTTCTTGCACGTCCGCAGTCAGCATGTTGTGTATTTGGTTTGCGCTGATCAGTGGCGGACTGCCATTGTTGAAGCCTGACAACGAAACGCCGTAGGTCATGCCGCGTGCAGCACCAGCCCGTGTATCGCGGATGATGTTGCTGCTGATCACTGCCGCATCGCACACATCGTTGGCCCGAATGCCCACAGCAGTAGATGCCGGCGTGCCTACATCGATGATGTTGTTATTGCTAGCATGCATATCGCGCGCATTGCGCATGAAGATGCCGCCGCGCTGCGCGTCTCGTATCGCGTTGAGCGACATTCTCACAGCCCGGTTGCGATCGGCGTAGACGCCATATCCTCCAGTGCCGCTCAGCGTCGTACGGTGACGGATTTGGTTGCCTATCACCTCGTGTCCGCCGAAGGTGTTGATCGGCGCCGAAGTCCCACTTGTCGGGTCGATGTAGATCGCGCTGCGGCTGATCCACGCATTGATCGGCACATCCACCGCGGCATTGTCGAAGTCGTTAAAGCGGATGCGCACGCCCGTAAACGAGCGCACGTCGACCTGCCCGTTTCTGACGGTGTTGTGGTCAACGAAGATGTTGCGTGAATTTTCATCCTCGGCCAGGTATGTAAGATCCGAGACCAGGCACGACACCGCGCGCCGGTATACATCAAAGTCGAATCGATTGCGGAAGATGTTGATGTTCTTCACCATGTCGCTCACATGGTGCCGCTCGACATCGACACCGGCCACATAAGGCCGCCCGGTAACATGAGAATGAGAGAACTCCGCCCCGTTGCATTGGATGAAAAAGGCAGCCTCACGCAGGATGTTATCGAACCGACAGCGTGTTATCGCTAGGTCAGTCATAACCGCGATTGACCCAGGCGCATACGAACCGAAAGCGTAACTGTTACCGAACCCGACGCCATCACCCTGGAAGTTCCGGAATGCACAGTCTTCGACGCGAATGTCGTCGCCCTGAAGCTGTGTGATCCCGTGAGAGAATTCGTACTGACCAGCCCCCGCGCCGCCCGCCCCAGCCTGACCAGGCACGATACCGCTCTGGTCTCCGCGCCCGCCATCGAAGCCCAGCCCCAACACCCGCACCGACCGGGCATAGGTTGTGCCGCCAAGAATTGTCGGCGGGTTTACTCCGCTAGACGGCAGACATAACACCGACGCATCAGTTCCCTCCCCGATATAGCGTACATACGACTTCATCGCGAGCACATAGCCGTAAGACACTCCGCCCGCCAGCAGATAGTCGCCGCGAGGAAATATGAGGTCACATCTTCGCAGCGCCGCCTCGGTGATGGCTGCGGTGACCGCCGCTGTCACATCGAGCAAACGAGTGCGCGCGCGAACGTCAGCAATCTGTCCAAGCGACATGAAATCAAAGACACTAATTCGCTCCCGCAGGCGATCTGCTAACCCGCGACCGACGGCGCCCGCCCCAGTCTGGAGGAATCCCACCAGAGAGGCCCCCTTTCCAGCATCTGTCGTATTCGACAGGTCGGCTGCGCCGACATTCGGGATCACCCACATGCCGCCGCTGTAAACCTTCTCGGCGCTCGAAATCGTGTTCAGGTAGCGATCTCCTGCCATCACAGGAGAACCATCCGGGCGAACGGTCGGGTCTGCGGCAAGCGCGCCGTAGTAGAGGTTACGCTGCGCGATCAGCGTATTTGCGGCGTCGGTCGCGTAGCCATTCGCAGCACCAGCACTCGTACTTGAAGCAGTCGCGCTGGCCGCTGCGGAGTCAGCAGAGACGTCCGCCAGGCCAGCCGATGCCGCTGCAGCAATGGCTGCAGTGTTTGCCGCGTCCGCCGAGCCCTGAGCGCTCGCGACCAGCGGATCAAGAGCGGCCTTTGCCGCGGCGGCAATCGCCGTCAGCGCGCTCGGCGCCATGCTGTCGAGCGTGACGATGCCGTTCTTCAGCGCACCGTCGTCGCGCTGGATCTTCGCCAGGTTGGCGCGGATCGCATTGACCGACTGCGCAGCCCCGTCAAACTCTTTGTTCAGCGCGCGATGGTCGGTGTTCTGGCCGTAGTCGACCGTGAAATCCTTCGTGCGCTCGTACTTCGGGGGCTGCGCCATGTCAGCTCACTCCTGAATGGTGATGGGAGAGTTACTGCGGAGCCTTGTCGGCGGCCTTCTTCTTCGGCTTGCCGGCCTTTTCCATGGCGGTTTCCAGGCCTTTGCTGGCCTTCTTGCCGAAGACTTGTTCGACGAGCAGACCCTCGTCGGTCGCGCCGTACTTGGCAGCCAGGCGCTCGAACTCGTCGTTGAACTCGCGTTCACCGGCGACGTCTTCGTCGGTCAGGCCAACCTCGGCCAGCGACTGGCGGCGCACGTTCTGCACGTTCTCCTCGCCGTGGATCGTCTGCAGGATGGCGATCTCGTGCTCGGGCACCGCGACCGGGGTGGTCGTGTGGGCGTCGCGGCGGATCATGACAGTATAGATGGGGAGCATTTCTTACCTCGGCATGTAGTAGTGCTGCTTGGAGAAAAGCCCTGCCGAACACGCGCCCGGCAGGGAAAAGATCGCCTTTCGACGATCGCGAGGATCAGGCAATGGCCAGTACCGAATGCGCGTTCATGCGCTTGACCACCAGCGCCAAGCGCAGGTTGATCATCTGGTACAGGGCCAGGATGTTGTGCGGGCGGGTCGGCGTGACGATGTCCATGTCGTCGTCGCGCAGATCGATGTGCTTCGTGTTCAGGAAGTAGCAGCGCTTCTCCCAGGCCACGGCCGGAGCATCGAGACCGTCCAGCGTCTCGAAGTTCGGATCCCACACGATCGGCACCTTCTTGTAGAACAGGCCGGTCTCGGTGCCGCTACCGACGCCGACGTCGATCGTCTTCGGCGTGCCGGCGTCGGTGTTCTGCGTCAGCGTGACCGTCTTGCGGTACGCGTCGATGAACGCCGAGCCAGCCAGGATGAAGTCGGGCGAGCCGCCATTGCGGATGCACTTGCGCCACTGGGCTTCCATCGCATCGGCCAGCGCGCCGGCGGTACCGGAGGCGATGGCGGTCTGCGCGTTGTTGCGCCAGTAGGTCGCGGTCGCGCGGTCCAGGCCGCCGACGACACCGGTCGCCGGGGCAACGGCGATCAGGCCATCGAGGCCGGTCACGGCGTCGGTCGACGAGGTGCCGTCGCGGTGCAGCTCGAGGTCCAGCTTTTCCATGAAGCCCAGCTTGAAGGCTTCCATCTGCTCGTCGAGCAGGTTCAGCAGCTGGACCTTCTCGTTGTACTCGAGCTTGAACTGGCCGCGGTCGCCTTCGCGGACCTTGATGCCGTTGCCGAACAGCATGTCGTGGTCGATGTAGAAACCATCGACAGCGCGGCGCCACGGGAAAGCAGCCTGATCGGTCGTCTTGCGCTTGTTGAACGAGACCGCAGCTTCACCGTACGCCCACGCGAAATTGCTGTCGTACGACTTGCGGATGTTCACGACGATGTTCTGCTTCGCGCCGAGGAACAGCTTTCGCTTGCTCATCAGCTTCTTCAGCAGGGGATGCTCCACGCCGATCTGGTCGACCGGGGTGTTACGCATGTACTCGTCGAGGGAGACCTTGCCGAGATAGGCCAGGTCTGGTGCGGAAATGGGCATTTGTCGCTCCGAATATGAGTAGGGTTCACCTGCTCACACCGTTTCGGGACGCAAAGCCGAATGGTTCTCGACCCGGGCCTGCCGTGCGCGACTCTCGGCTTCTGCGACTTGTGGGCCCGCGTCGACTGCGCTACCGGACGCGATCCCGGCGATACAGCGACAATTGGGTGTGGTGCGACTGGTGCGGCGGAGCCAGTCGGGCCGGGGCGCGGTGTCCGGTTACGCGCTGCATTTCCCGTCAAGCGGTGCCTCACCTGTCGCGGTAAGGCAATCGCACTATACCAATATGGCTAGTGCGTAAAGCATTTTTGACTACGCCTGGGCAAGCTGCTGTTTCAGCGCATAACCCATCAGCGGCCAGATCTTGGCGACGGCGTTCTGGCGCGCGATCTTGCGGCCGATCTCGGCGTCAAAGTTCTCCGGGCTGGCGCAAGCCGACTCGCCGGTCACGGTGAAGCCGTTGCGCAGCACCAGCACGCAGAAGGTCAGCAAGCTCAGTTGCCGCTCATTCGGAACGCCGCCCGCAATCTCCATCAGATGAGGCAGGCGGAAGGGCTGATCAGCAGTGAAGTAATGCTCACCGGCGATGTTCGCCTCGATGTCGGCGGGCGTGACGCGCGGCGCGATCTTGCCCTTCGCGACGATCTCCGCCTCGATACCATCATCGGTGGCGGGCCCGGGCGCGCGGCTGTACTTGCGCTCGAAGACGTCCTTCGGGTTCAGGTAGACATAGCCGTCTTCCTGCGTCACCAGGTAGTCGCCCGGCACCGGCACGTGGCGCGACGTCATGGTCATGTCGGCGGTGAAGTTGCGGCCGTCCTCCAAGCGCAGCAACACGTCGGGGTGCGACTGGGCGCAGCCGGGGGCTCGGTTGGTAATGTCGGTCACTTCCAGAATGCGCACTGCAGTGACGCGGACGGGGTTCGCTACGTGGGTATGCATGCTCTTTCCTCGGTGTGATGGCGGGCCGGCTGGCCCGCGCGTGGGTGATTAGATGCCCATGCCGTCCAGCACGGACGCCATACGGTCGACGTTCGTCGCGCCGGGGTTCGCTGCCGGGGCGCCGGACAGAGCGGGACGCGAGCGCAGCGGCTGGGTCTGCGCGCTCGGCCGCGGCGCCGGTGCGGTGCGGATGTTGTCGTACATGAACTGAAACTGTGCCAGCCACTGATTCGGCTGGAACGACTGCACGAACTTCTGCACGTTGTCCGGCTTGCTGAAGTACGCCTTGATCTGCTCCATCTTGGCCGGATAGTCGACCTCCTGGGCGCGGGTGGCGAAGTACTTCGTCGCGCTGTCGCTCAGGCCCGCGATGTCGGTCTCGTACTGCTTCTGCGACTGCGTGCGATCCGCTTCCACCTGGCGCTGCTGCTGTGCGGCCTGCGTGCGCTGCTTGTCCTGGCGCTGGTACTTCGCAAGGGTGACGGCATGCTCGCGCGTGATCGCCATGTCCTCGACGGCCTTAGCCAGATCAGGGAAGTCTGCCAGCGGATCGACGCCGGCGACATCGACACCCAGGCGCAGGGCCAGCGCGGCGCGTTGCTCGTCCAGCATGCCGAGCGCGGTGTGCAGGCTCTTGTCGTCGCCAGCGGCCACCAGGCGGCCAAACTCCAGCGCGCGGGCGAAGTCCTGCGGATCCTGATAGGCCTCGAGGACCATCGTGCGGAACTCGGTCAGGTCGCTGTCGCGCTCCTTCAGCGCCGCAGTCGTGTCGCGCAGCTCGGCCAGCTTTTCGCGGATGCGCTCCTTGCCGCGCTCGGACTTCACGCCGTCCAGCAGTTCGGCCTCCTCCTGCTCGGGCGTCTTGTCGGCGGGCGGCGTGGGGGGGGCGGCCGGGTCCGCACCAGGCGCGGCGGCGGGTGCTGCAGCCGGAGCCGGGGCAGCGGCGGGCGCGGCGTTCGGGTTCGGATTGGTCAGGCTGTCGAGGAACGCCTTCGTCGCGGCCAGAGGCTCGGCGGGCGCCGGGGCAGGCGCGGGGGCTTCGGTCGGCTCGGCAGGTTCTGCGGGCTCGACCGGATCGACCGGTTCATTCGGCTCCGGCGGGTCCACCGGGTCGGCCGGCGGCGTATCGGTCGGCGCGTTGTCCGCGCTCATACTGGCTAGAAATTCCTCGCGATCCATCTATCAGGCTCCTTGTTGTGGCACTGCGGAAACTTGCGGCGGCGCGGCGGGCATGGCCGGCGCCTGCGGAATGAATTGGTCGACGTCCAGCTTCTCGTCGAAGCGGGTGATCGTCTCGCGCAGCAGTGCCTCCAGCGGGCCAGTGTCCTGGCCGGAGGTCTTGAACTGCATGATCTGCAGGATCAGCGGCTGGATCACCGGCATCATCTTGATCCAGACCTCTTGCTGCTCGATCTGGTTCGGCTCACCCGTGGAGCCAGCGCGAATGCGCAGCTGCACCATCTCGAAGATCTCGTCGCGCGAGAGCTGCGGCCAGTCATACGACGGCACCGGAATCTGCTGGGCAGGCATGCCGGGCACAGGCGACGGGACAGTCTCCATCGTCGGGCCGCCCATGATGCGCTCGACCTGTTGCGGCGTCAGCTCCATGATCAGGATCTGCGCCGAGTACTGGCTGATGTCCTGCAGGAAATCCTCGACCTGGTCGCGGAACTCGCTCACGCGGCCGGACAGCGCCTGCTGCTGGATGCTGGCCTCGGTGGCGGTCTTGGCCTGCACGACGGTCGAGCGCGCGGCGTCCTGCATGCCAGTGACCTGCTCCCAGTCGAAGCGCACGGCCGACGTGTCATAGACGGCAGGGTCGATCCGCGGGTGTTCCCGCGGGATGATGACCTGACTCAGCGTCTTACCCTCGGTGTCAATGATGGTGATCTCGCCAAGCGTGCTGTCGGTGTAGCGCTTGACCGTCTTCTCGCTGACGTCACTGCCGGCGATCCAACCAGGCTGGCACAGATCGCGGTGCTGATTGAACTTGTCGCGCGCGCCGTTGTGCTCGCCCTGCAGCTTCTCGGTCAGATCGACCAGCGACGGGCCGATGACCTGGCCGTCGACCTGCTGGAACGGCAGGATGAAGAACGGATACCAGCGCTCGCCAGCCTTCGGCGGGCTGTACGGGGCACGCAGCCACCAGTCGCAGCCCTCGGCCATCGTGTACACGGTCTGGCTGCGCTTGTCCCAAATCTCGACGATCGCGATCTGGCAGTCGTCGTCGCCGGCCTTGTCTTCGCCGGACATGAGGCGGTTGCTGTCGCCGCGCGTCGTCGCAGTCACGTCGCGGTAACGCTTGGCGTTGTCCAGCTTGTAGCGGTACGTGGCCTCGGCGAGCGACTTCTTCATCGGAATGACCTGGGCCATCCAGTCGCTGTCTGCGTAGTCCTGCAGCTCGGCCAGCGTCGGGTCGAGCAGGATCTGCTCGGTCAGCACGCGATCGATGACCATGCCCTCGGCCGCCACGACCTCGACCTTCTCCTCCAGGGCGCGCAGGGTCTCCTGCAACTCTGCCCGGGTGGACTCCTGATCGGCGCGCTGCTGCGGGTCGTTCAGGTCCATCAGCAGCTTCTCGACGCGCTGGATGTTGTCCTGCGTGTCGTTGATACGTGCCTGAATGACGGGATCCTGCTTGATGTCGCGCTGATACATGACCTTGACGACGCCGAACGAGACAGTCAGCGCCGCGCGCACCGTGGATTTCGCCCGGGTCTTCAGCTTCGCGCGATCGAGCTCGCGGTTCGTGACGGTCTGCAGCGTCTCGCAGAACAGTTTCAGCGGCTTGCCCTTGTGCAGGCCGGTAACGCTCATCTCCGGGTTGCGGGCGTAGATGTTCGGCAGGATCGCGGTGATCGTGCCGTGGATCAGGTTCGCGCGAAGCTTGTAGAACTCGTCGGAATCGGGATCCTTCTGCCAGTCGAAGCCGGCGACAGTCTTCCGGTTGTGCTTCACGCGCTTGTGGAACTTCTCCCAATGCTTGCGCGCCGAGGCGATCCGGGCGTTCCACTTCTTCGCCAGCGGGTCGACCTCGGGCTCCGGATTGTATTTCGGCTGCTCAGATTCGGCAGGCGCGGCCACAGTCGCGACCATGCTTTCCTGCATGGCGATCTCGGGCGGGTTCTGTGGCTGCGATTGCATAAACATAGTTAGGTGCGTGCGTGCATGCGATGGGTACCGTCGGAAGTATCGACGTCGCTGCCATCGTCGTCGGATTTTTGTTCTTCATCCGGCGCGCGGCGGCGCGATTGCACGCCGTAGCGGATGGCATCCCAGGCGTGATCTTCCATCTTGGTGTTGACGTCCTCGATGTTGTTCTCGTCGGGCATCAGCGCCGGTACAGTGCGGATGAGGTGCTTGCAGGTGCGGAACACCTTCAACTTCCCGGCCTTGATCAGAGCGACGATTTCCTGCGCGCCGTTGACGCGCGAGCGCGGACCCTTGAAGCACTCGACCCACTTGATTCCTTCGTCGCGGAACATCTTGCCGATCGACTTGCTGTGGCCCTGCTCGGCGAAGATGGCCGAATCTGCCGGGTTGCTGCGGTACTCATAGCCCAGGCGCTCGTCGTGCTCCTCGATTCGCTTGATCTTGGCGGCGACCTGCGTCGCGTCCTCGCGCGTGCCGACGTCCGCCTTGCCGCCATAGCCGTAAAGCTCGCGCCAGACGTAGTGCACGCCATCCTGATCGAGGGCCAGCCAGTAGATCGCGTAAGGCTTGGCGAAGCCCCAGTCCATCGTGCGCCATACCTTCCACGTGGCCGGGATCGGGAACGGATCGACAATGACATCGTCGTCGTCCCAAATGCCTTCGAGGAACGAACCGACGACGGCGTCCCAGTCGCCGCGCTCGAAGGCCTTCACCATGGCGGCATTGCCCAGGCCGCGCAGGCGGTCGCGGTACGTGGGATCGTCGACGGCCATGGTCGGGTTGTCGTCGAGCGTGGCAGGGATGTACTGCCGCTTCATGCCACCTTCCTCGGGCGGCATCTGGCGGATTGCCAACGGTTCGACGCGATCGTCGCCGTTCATGATGAACGTGGACTTCACCCAGGCGTGGCCGACGTTGCCCGGGTTGCTGCCGCACAGGATGCGCGGGAAGCCGCCGGCGAACTGCTCGGGCACCGTGATCGACGTCATCCGCACGCGCGTGCGCAGGAATCGATAAATGATCTCGGTGAACAGCGTCAGCTCGTCGATCAGCAACACGTGGATCTCGGCGCCCTGGTACTTGAAGCGGTGCTTCTCGTGCTCGCAGTGGCACAGGTAGATCTTGGCGCCGTTCCAGAAGCGGATCTCGGTCTCAACGATCTTCACCAGGCCGGCGGCCTCCCACGGCGCGAGCAGCACGCGGAAGCCGCTCGAACCCTCGATGTGGTTCTTAATCAGGTCGTCATACGTGCGGCGGAACAGGTAGACCTGCAGGCCCGGGATCATGGCGCACCAGATGATCGCCGCGGCACGCATGAAGAACGACTTCCCGCCGCCGGCCGCGCCACCGTACAGGATCTCAGTCGCCAGGCTCTCGAAGGCGACGCCCTGCTTCGGGTGCAGGTCGATGTCGAGGGCGGCTTCCATCGTCACCGGGCCGGGAACCAGTAAGCGCGCAGGCCACGCAGCCACGACGCGGTGTATAGAAAGCAAAGCGCGAAGATGCCCCACTGCTCGGCAGCCCACGCGGAGTAGAACCAGAACGGCTGCCCAATCAGGCCGAGGATCGGAGCGAAGCGGCGGCGCTCGGCGCGCGCGTCCTGCGACAGCCACACGGCGCCAACGCCGAACAGGGCGATCATGATCTGCGCAATCATTTCTTCCCGATACGCAGATTCAGCACCGGGATCGCGCCGCCGCCGGGACCAGACACTTCGGACTTGTCGACGAACATGCCCAGGTGGCGCGCGACGTTCTCCAGCGCCTTCTCTTGGCTATGCATCACCACTTCGAGGCCGTTCTTCGTCTGCTTCACGCCGGCGTACAGCAGGCGCGCTGGACCGTGCACCTTCCGCGTGTCGTGCACGTGCATCGTGCCGTCACCCTCGCCGCAGCACTCGGGGCAGTCAGCGTTCGGCGCGCGCAGGGCGTCAAAGCCGAAGCCACCATCGCACGGCGGGCTCGGCTGATCCTTCTGCGACGCGAATTCCTGCGCGGCTTCGTACTCGGCCTCGGTCCACTGGTACAGATGGCGCTCGCCCCAGCAGTGCCGGCAGTTGTTGCGGCGGTACTCGACCAGCGCGTTCGGGTCGGCCGTGGCGATCTGCCACCAGCGCTTTAGCACCATGTCGGCGGTGATTTCTGTCCTCTCGCTACGCTCTTTCATGCGCTCGGCAAGAATTTTTTGCACCTTAGCATTTCTGAGTAGGCGCAAAGCATTGACCTCGGCGGTGTTGCCGGTTCCCTTGTACCCAGCCCGCTTATATGCAGCAGTGGCGCAGAGATCGACGAGGTATTCTTCGACGAACCGCTCCATCATCGGGGTCAGCTTCGCGGCCATCAGCCCCGCTCCAGCTCGCGATGCTTCTGCCAGATCGCGATCGCGTCCGACAGCGCGTTGTGCGGCGTAGCCGATTGCGCATCAAGGTCGCGGCGCACCTCCATCGTCAGCGGCGGCGTGTTGATGCGCAGGCCCGGCCCAGTGATCAGCGTCTCGCAGAAGTGCGCGATGTCCTCGGGCCAGTCGGCGATCACGTGGATCGCGTCGTATCGGGCGAGGAAGTGGGCGATGCCCCGCTGAAACGCCGAGCGGCTGATCGGCGCGATACCGATGATCGGCATCACATGCTCGGCCACCCACGGCACGGGGTTCTCGCAGCCGAGCGACTGATACCAGTACTCGCCATTCTCTGCGACGAGGGCCATCGAGATCAGTTCGCCGCGGAACCCGTTGAACTCGCAGTCAATGTAGATACGCATATCAGCCTGTCAGCGTCACGGTGAAAGGGCGGAACCACCACGTCGCGAAGATCAGCAGCACGGCGATCACGGCGAAGACCGGCAACTCGCGGCCCACCGCGCCCGGGCATGCATCGCGCCACAGCAGCAGTACGCCGGTCACGAGGCCGAAGAGCACCGTGATCGCCAGCAGGCAGAGCCATCCGAAGATCGCCATCACTTCCTCCCCTGCTTGCGCGCCTTGCGGGCGGCCTTGTTGGCGGCGCGGCGCTTGGCGAGGTTCGGGTTGGGCTTCACGCCGGCGCCGGGCGTCTGGCGGCCATAGCCTGGCGTCGAGCCATACGAAGGCGCGGACGCGGCGGCCAGCGCGAAAGCGGCGGCGAGCATCAGCTTGTTGGCAATGGACTTCCCGGGCGTTCGAATGGAGCTCACGATTGCACCTCCTGCCAGTATCCGCAGCCACGGCGCACGCGCTCCGTGTCGCCACCGCAGACGCAGCCGGCGGTGCGGGTGCACTCCCCCGAGGCGGCGAGCCCTTGCCGGGCGCCCCGGGCGGCGAGCATAGCGTCGGCCATGTCGTACGCGGCGCCGGCAATGAGTGCCATGTCGGCGAGCCTCGGCATCGCGATCTTGCTGTCGATCATTCCCTGCATCGCCTTCGCCGCGAAGTAGTCGCGCAGGGTCATGCCAGCCGACCCATTGGCGCGCTTACCGTTGACGAACATGCCATCCTCGAAAGGCATCGCCGGGCCGCCGTCCTTGACCCGGGCCGTCATGCCTGCCTCCACACCGTCGGCTGCACGGACGGGCCGGCGGGCTCGCGCGACTCCCCGACGATCGCGGCCACGAGCAGCACCGCGACCATCAGCAGCAGGACGACATACCACGCGGCGCCAGGATTGGCCGACGGCAACGGCCGGCGCATCCCATCGATCTCCAGTTCGGTCGCGGCGATGTCGTCGTCGACGTCGCGCAGCACCTCGCGGACAATCTCGGCGCTCAGTTGCAGCGGCTTCTCGGCGTACATGGTAAGCATGGCGTCGAGGCGCATCGCGCGCTCCAGGCGCAGCAGGCCGAGGCGTACGCGCAGGACTTGGATCTTCAGGAAGCGGATCATCACAGCCCCCACGCGCGGAGGATCGCCGGCGGCACGCCGCACACACGGAGCGTCACGCCCCACGCGATCAGGTTGATGGTGTAGAAGTGCATAGCGTCCTCGCTTGTGGTTGTTGTCACTGCACCTGCGTGCCGGCGATCACCGCCAGCGTCTTCTCGGCCTGGCGGCGTGCGCCACCTTGGCCTGCTCGACAATCCGCTTCGCCTCAACCTCGCGCCATACCTCAGCGAAGGCGGCCAGCGGCATCTCGACCGTGAAGTCCAGGCTCGCGGATACCGCCGAGCCGGTGAACGTGGATACGTGGACCACCGCGCGCCACTGCTTGCGCGGCAGTCGGTAGAACAGCACCGGGATCTCGCCGGGCCGGGCCTGCGCGATCGTCTGCTCCCACCAGGCACGGATCTCCGGGCGGGCGCAGTGCTTCACCTCGATCGACCAGCCGGACATGCCGGTCAGGTCAGACTCGCCAGCGTGGTTGCGCACGCGGCGGCGGATGTCCAGCCCCAGCAGGTCGCACAGCTCGCGCGCAATCTGGCGCTCCCCGACCTGGCCCTTGGCTCGGTTGCTCTTGCCGATCTGGCTGCGCGTTCGCGCCGGTTTCGTTGCTTCTTCCATGTGTCGATTATGGCTGTGATGCAAGCCACTTACGCATATTTGACCGCGAACAAATCCATCTGCCGCGGGTCGACCTCTCGCTTCGGCACTTCCTGCTTCCGCACCTGGTGCGGCTGCAGCGTGACCAGGTCGCGCGGCCCGCCGTCCATATACCGGCACGTCAGACGACTGAAACAATCCTTCTTGCTCGTGCCGGCGAGCAGCTTCTTCACCACCGCCAACCGGCCCGACGGCGTGATCACCGTCTCGCCCGGCTGGAAATCATCCAGATCCGCGCAAAGCATGCTCGCACTCCGTTTAAGCCATCTTTGCATATTATAGCGCGTGCGAATCCGCGCAGGAAGTACTTTCGATACCCACTGGAAGCCCTAGCTTTACCGCGCGCACCGGCACCCAGCGACGATAGGCGTCGTCCCAATAATCCCGGCGCTCCTCCTTCGTCAGCCAGTTGCCCTGATCGATCGCGTGATGGCACCAGGCGCAGCCCGGGACCGTCTTCTCGTCGGCGGCCTTGATGGCCCCGCCCTTGCCGTGCTTCAGTTGGTTGCTGTGGCAGTCAACAACCGTGCGGGGATCGTGCGACGGCGCACCCGGGATCAGCAGGTAGCAAGGCTCGCCGCGGCAGGCCAGCGCATACCGGCGCTCTGCCATCGGCCGGCGCTTGGGCGCCTTGCGCTTCATCGGCGTGCGCTCGAGCTGGGCGCCCTGCTTCATGCCGCACGTGCGCGCCATCGGCGTCTTGCGCTTCAACTCCCCGCCCTGCTTCAGGCCGGTCGTCCGCTTCAGGGGCGCGCTGCGCATCATGCCGCCCTCCGCGCGCCGGCCGCCATATCCTCGTAACCCTGCATGCCCGGCTCGCTCCACACGACGCCGCGCTCTGCTCCGAATGCATAGATCAGCTCGATCAGGTCCGCCATTTCCCGCACCGTCATCTTGCTCGTGCGCTGGCCCAGCACCACGAAGCTCTGACCGTCGAGGCCCGGCACGACCTCCTGCTTACGCAGCGCGGCGCTGAAGACGTCCTTCCACGACTCCGGCGACAGCTTGCGGCCGTGCCAATTGACCTGCCGGGAGACGTCCGCCAGCATGGCCCACATCTTGGCGTTGCTCTCCAGGCTGCGCGTGCGCGGCTGGATCGTCACCATGAACCCGTCCGGCGCGGCGTCAATGGCGGCCTTCGCGCCGGCCCGGGCCTGGCCGTGCACCAGGCGGAAGATTTGCTTGTCGCTCACTTCTGCTCCTTGGCGCGGGCGAGGGTGGCACGGGCGCGATCCAGCTCGGCCGAGAAGTTAGCCGTCGTTTGCCACGTCGACCAGTTCGTTTGATCCAGGCCGCGCACCAGATCCTCTAGCGCGTGGAAGACATCCGCGGCCATGGACACGTGCGCGGCCTGGCGCTCGGCGCATTGGACGGCAGTCACGCCTGCACCTCGGTCGGCTTGTACTCGATGGCCTGCAGCTTGGCGATCTGGTCGTTGATTGCCGCGACCTTGGCATTGAATTGCTTGCGCAGCAGCTCCTTCGCGCGCTCCAACTGCCCGATGTGCTGGGCGGTCGGGTCGAATCCTTCCGGAACCTTGGCGACGATCGTGTGCTCACAGACGCGGATGGCAACGTCGCCATCGCGGCAATACTTGTCCGCCTCGACGGCCGAAAAGCGAAACGTAAAGTTGTTTTCGTATGAGGCCTTCTCGTAAAAGATCCAGCCCTTGATCTCGATCGTCTTCATGATTGCTTCCTCCAGTATTCGGCATCTACCAGCCGAGTTGCCTTGTCCACTTCCCCTACCGTGCACATGCGGAGCTGCCTGCCCCACAGGTACACCGCGTCTCGCACATCCGCCAGGCCCTCGGCGTCCAGCGTCAGGCTTTGCGTCTTGGCGTACCGCGCTCCCACTCGCTTCATGCCCGCCTCGGCGGCATCGATCACCGGCAGCGCCTCGGGACCGATTCCCAGGTCCGTCAGCGTCCAAGCGTGATTTAGGCCGCGCGCGACGCTGTTCCACTCGTTCGGGCCGGCCGCGCCTTTGCGCATCTCCTCCAGCCCGGATAGCACCGCCAGCTCCAGCGGCTCGGCCTCGGCGTCCGTGACCGGGCTCGCCTTGACCCGCCGCATCGTCTCGTTGACGACCTTGCGGACGGCCTTGTTCGGGTCGTACCGCTTGCGGGGCTTCTTGCTTCCAGCCACTTCAGCGCACGCAGCCGACGAAGCGACCGAAGCGGGTGGTGACGTGGACCTCCTCGGCCAGGCTCCGCGGGTAGCACTTCGCCCACGTCAGCGCGTCGTCGAACGACCAGGCGCGGTGCTGGTGGCCGTCGAAGGCGGCGCCCTTGACGACCACGCGGTTCGGCTTCAGGGTCTCGCGCACGGTGCGCACTATGGCGCGGGTCAGGTTTCGGATCAGGGTTGCAGTCTTCATGCTCGGCTCCAAGTGATATGCATTTGTGGCTATTGTAGACGGTCGCGGCTGCGTGTCAAGCCATATTTGCATATCAACGGTCGAAGCATTGCGCGGCTTTGTTGCGGCGCTCGCGCTCGGCTTGTCCCGCCGGCGAGTCCCGCCATGCCTCGGAGTGCCCGCGCGACCATTCGTGCCGCGGCGCCCCGTAGCGGTACGGGTTGTTGCGCGTGGTCATGCCGGCGGTGTAGGCGGCGCGGCCTTCGGCATAGGGGTCGCGCTTCATGCCGGCACCTCATGCGCACGGCGATTCCAAGCGGCGGCGGCCGTCTCGCGGCTCGGCATGGCGAAGATGCGGCACCCGCATTTGTGGCTTTGGCACTGGGCGTACCAGTGGTTCGAGCCGTCACGCGTTCGCGTCAGCGAAGCGGCACCATTGCACAGAGGGCACGGTTTCAGTTGCTCGCTCATTGGGACACCCCGACCCAGACGCCCACGGGCGCGCAGTGGGCGCCCGGGTTGCTGCAGGAAGCGAAGCCGGTCCGGTGGATCAGGCCCAGCGTCGCGGCGCGGCGGATCACTCCACCCCAGGCCCGCGCGTGCGGCGGGTTCGGCAGGCCCTGCTTCGTCGCGTAGTCGCGCACGTGCTCGGCGCGGAATTCGTAGCCCTGCTTCGCGAACCACTTCACGTAGTCCAGCGCCTGGTCGGCCCAGCCCGGCGCCGCATTCTCCGCATTCTCGGTCGCCTGCTCGATGCCGGCGTCCCGCAGTTCTGCTCCTGTTGCTTTCATGGTTACCTCGTAAGCCATTTTTGCATATTCAAAGACGAGCGGAAACCTGCGCGGCGATGTCGCGCTTCCTCTGCTCGGTTGCTTGGCGCTCCGCGGCCAGCCGCTCGGACCGGATCCGCTCGGCCTTGGCGCCAGGCGATTCCAGTTTCGCCAGCTCGGCGCGCAGTCGCTGCAGGTTCTCGCGCGCCTTGTCGGGCGGCGTGGGGTCGGGCTTCTTCGGCGCGGGCAGCAGCGCGGCGATGTTGGCGGCCGGCAGCAACCCGGCCACCTCTGCCCGTCCGAGCTCTGCCTCGCGCCGCGCCTCGTCCCACCCGAGCGACACCGTCCACTCGACCGGCCGATGCGCGGCGCGGGCGGCCTGCACGATGCGCTCGTACGCGCCCTTGAACGCTACGCGCGCGCCGATCTTGTCGCCCATGTCCAGCACCGGCCGGCAGACCGTGAAGGCCTGCGCGATCTCCTGCGTCCAGACCACCGTGTCGGCCTCATCACGGCAGCGCAGCGCCAGCGCCCATGCTTCGTCCGCACCGGGCCGGTTGTCCGCGCCGCCGCGCACGCCCTGTGCCTGGGCCAGCAGGTCGGCCGGCTTCGGGAAGTACTTCCCCACCTCCGTGTCCGCCATGTGCCGCTGCACCGCCTGCTCGACCGCCTCGATTGGCAGTGCCTGCAGCGCGCCGAAGTACAGCCGGAGTTGCGCCTTGCTGAAGTCCTTGCTGTAGGTCTCAGCGCATGCCATGACGCAAGACGCGAAGCGCTGCTTGTCGTCGTCCGTCATGGTCAGCCCTCACGCAGCCATTCCTCGCAGGCTTGCAGGGTGCGCTGGCCGGCGACAGAGAGTTCGGTAGTGGCGACAGCACGCATCGGCTTCTCGTTGCGCACCCACATCCTCCAGACTTTCGACCAGTCCAGCTTGCGTGCGTCCTTGCCTGCCTTCGAAGTCCAGTAGTCTTTGAAGTTATCGGCGACGGTGCGCGCATGAGATGGCGACCACGTCGGATGAAAGCCGACAGCCCAGCCGATCATCTCCTCGGATGGCTGCCAGTCGGCGGGCAAGCGCGAAGCGCGCTCAGTCCTTGCTTTAACCTCAGTACTTGCTTTGTAATCAGTACTTACTAGTGTCGGATTTTCCGGATCTGGGTTTTCCGGATCTGGGTTTTCCGGATGAGGCTCGCCGTCCACATCAGGATTTTCCGGATCAGGCGTTTCGCTGACGACGTACTCGACTTCGCCAGACGACAGCCGTGCGCGGCGCATGTAGCCCGCGTCGAGCAGCTCGCTGATCATCGCGTAGACGGCATCACGGCCGCTCGCGCGCTTCCCCTCGGTTTCGTTGATGAGTGCCTGGACACTGACCTTCCAATGGTCAGGCTTACCAAGCAAAAAGATGAGCATCCCCCGAGCCCCCCAAGAGAGGCGCGCATCTTCGCTGATGCGCTTGTCGAGGATGTAAAAGTTGGATTGTGGGCGCGGTGCGCGTACGATTGCCATGAGCTGTTCTCCTTACAGTGTGGTTGCGCAATAGCAACCTTTCTGCGGAGCGATGCTCTGCCCGAAGCGACGCGGCGTGACCGTGTAGCAGGTGCTTTCTTGGGGGCGGAAATACCGGGTGATCGCACCGGCTGCATCGAGCCACGCCAGCGATTCACGCACAGCGCGCTCCGACAAGCTGGTTCGGACGCAGAGCTGCGCAACGGTGGGAATGCAGACACCTTCGTCGTTAGCCAGGTCTGCAAGGGAAATCAGCACGATCTTCTGTGCTGCGCTCATCTGAAGCGGCCAGCATTCGGCCTTGATGCGGGTACTCATGCGAAGGTCTTCCTCCGCGCTCGCGGAGAGGGAGCTTTGCAGCCCCGCAGCAATTCGGGGTGCGGCCGTTACCGGTGACGCAGCCCCTCCGCGAGCGCATTACTGTCAGCGTTATCCGAGAACTCTGCAAAAGCCCCCGGGGCTTGGCCGTCCGCACGGTGCTTTGTGCGGACCCGAACACAGTTTACTCATTTATGCCTACGCAGTAAAGCGAATACGGCTATTTTAGGCCGATAAAGGCGCTTCCTCTGGCGTAGCCTGCGAAGCCTCCACATTTCGCCTTTGTGCGTATGCCTTTCGCCTCGCTTTCAGGTGCGTATACAACGCGTAAACGTTGCCGTAGCCAGGATCCTTCGACCTGGTTTCGTAGGCGATGTTGTACACCGTGCCATACGGCACATTGGTCGCCTTCGCCAGCGCGCGCCACTCGGTCGTTTTCATGGCGCGCAGCTTCTCGCGCACGAACTGCAATTGATTCTCAATCACAATGATCACTTTTCCTTTTATGCAATGTCAACTAAACTAGCCGCATACGCATTGTATTGAGTGCGCACATGCATAGCGCATTTTTGACATCCTTGGGAGAGGACACCATGAAAGCAGGGAAGGTATTTGCAGCGAACTTGGTTCGGCTGATGGCGGTTCGACCTGACTTAGACACCCAGGTCAAGGTCGCGGATCACTCCGGCGTGGCGCAGACCACTGTCGGTCGGATACTGAGAGGGGCCGTCTCCCCAACACTGGAAAATGTCGAGAGCATTGCGAATGCTTTCGGAAAGACGGTGGGCGAGATGATTGATTCTGCTTACAACTCCGCAGCCGAGATTGCATACGACAGGGTACGATACTCGAAACTTCCTAAGGAGGAGAAAGCACGGGTAGAGAGCTATATCGAACACGTCATCACAGACTTTGAAGCTACTTCCGCAAGGGAGCAGCGCGAGTTCAACCATTCGAGCCGGTCCCCCGTAACAACAAGCTCAAAGAAGCAGGACAAGCCGGAGAGCCAAACGTTTCACAAAAATGAAAAAACAACTGTCGTCACGCGTGGGGTCAAGCGACGCGCAGGCTAATGTAGTTAGCCTAGCTGACTATCGCGAACGTCTGAAACCCCCAGACGGAGACCCCGAGATCCACTTCTCTATCAAGGATGGAGAGTTGCTCTCGAATGCTTCACACATAACGCCTGAAGCCGCACCAATCTTGCTGCGAGCGATGGCAAAACTATCGAGCGAGCTCGAGCAGTTTTTGAGTGCCGCGAAGACGGCATCGATCTGTGCCGCGTTCATCCTGGCGTGCGTCTGCATCGATTCCACCTACTGGCCCGCACGGGCCGAACCGCCCCCACCTGCCCATGACGCCCACGGCCTCAAAGAAGGCCGAGAGAAAAATATGCATAAACGGCTTGCGCAAAAGCCTTTCATGCCCTACCATTCTCTCCAAGCCGGAGAGCTGCTCTAAGCAGCAAACCGACTCGCCGGGTGTTCTAAGATCCCGGCGATTTCATTCGGCCATCAGTATGCATAGATGCATTTGCATGGAGGCATATCCGGGTCATGGATCAACAGTGGTACGAGGAAGTCGGCCGGCAACAGGAATATGAGGAGCAGCATGGAAGCGCAAGCGCAGCAGAGCGGCAACACCATGGAGCTGTGGAACGCGGTCTTCGAGACCGACCCGGCGCACACGAAGGACTTTTCGCGCTCGGGCGGGTTCAAGGGTACGGCGATTAACCCGCTCTACCTGATCAAGAAGGCCACGGAACTGTGGGGTCCGATCGGTGCGTCGTGGGGCCCGGATATTGTCAGCGAGCAGATCCTGCAGGGCGCGCCGATCATCGTCGCCGAAAAGGTCGTCGGTCATGAGTCCGTGCATTGCGTGCAGATCAGTCTGCGCCATCCCGGCGGCACGGTCCCGGCGTTCGGTCAGACGGTGTTCGTCGGCAAGAACAAGTATGGCGCCTTCACCGACGAGGAAGCCCCGAAGAAGTCCCTCACCGATGCCATCGGCAAAGCCCTGTCCTGGCTCGGCTTCTCCGCCGACGTGCACATGGGCATGTACGACGACAGCAAGTACGTCAACGACATGCGGCAGAAGTTCGGCTCGGGTGGCGGCAACAGCGGCGAGCAGGCCGGCGCCGGCGACGCTGGCACGCTGACCGGCCAGGCGCTCGGCAAGCACATCAACGAGACCGGCAAGAAGGCCGAGGCGTGCCAGACGCATGAAGCGCTGGAGCAGCTGTGGGCGGAAGCGTCGGTCGGCGTGTCCGAGGCCGATCAAAAGAAGCTGGCCTTGCCGTTCAAGAAGCGCCGCGCCCAACTCAACCAGCAGCAGAAGCAAGGATAAAGCATGGCATCCGTCAACAAAGTCATTCTCGTGGGCAACCTGGGCGCCGATCCGGAAACGCGGTACATGCCCAGCGGCGACGCGATCACGAACATCCGCCTCGCCACCACCGACCGCTACAAGGACAAGCAGACGGGGGATATGAAGGAATCCACCGAATGGCATCGCGTGAACTTCTTCGGCAAGCTGGCCGAGATCGCCGGCCAGTACCTGGTGAAGGGTTCGTCGGTCTACATCGAAGGCCGGATCCGCACCCGCAAGTGGCAGGACCAGTCCGGCCAGGACAAGTACTCCACCGAGATCGTTGCCGACCAGATGCAGATGCTCGGCGGCCGGGGCGACGGTGAGAGCCGAGGCGCTGCGTCGCGCAACGGTGGCGCCGACCGCCCGCAAGGAAATCGCGGCCAGCGCCAGGCGCCTCCCCCGTCGAACGGGTTCGAGGACATGGAAGACTCGGACATTCCCTTCTGATATGGCCGGCGAGGACAGCATGAGGGAGGCCTGCAGCATTGATGGGTGCCACAGGCCAGCAGAAAAGCGTGGTTGGTGCGGGCACGCATTACCAGCGCTGGAGGGTTCATGGCGACCCGCTTGTCACCAATAAGCGCCCTAACGGCGCCGGATTCATGGCAAACGGGTACATCGGGTATCAGATCAACGGCGTGAAGAAGTTCGAGCACGTCATGGTCGCGGAGCGCGCGCTCGGACGCGAGCTTCCGCCGGGCGCCGTAGTGCACCACGTCAATGAGGACAGGGCGGATAACCGACCGACGAACCTAGTGATCTGCCCTGACAGGGCTTATCACAACCTGATTCACGCCCGCATGGATGCATTAGCTGCGTGTGGAAATGCAGACTGGCGGAAATGCCGTGTCTGCCAGCAGTACGACGCCCTGGGGAATTTGAGGGTGTACCAAACGAAAGCCGGCAGCATGGCTTATTGGCATCACAACTGCGCTAAAAAGCGCAAAAACAACGCGAGGACAGCATGAACATTTTTAAGGATATTGAAACTCTTCCGATTCTGGACCCGAAATTCCTGGCCGAGCTGCGCGCCGCCTCCGACGTGGAGATGCAGGCCGCGATCGACGCCATCAGCCACCCGGGCAACCTGAAGGATCCCATCAAGATCGAGGAGTGGAACCTGACGGTCCGCCCGCAGAAGGAAGCGGACATCCGCGCCGCGGCCGAGACCTCGATCGACGAGACCCACCGCAAGACCAGCTTCGACGGTGCGCTCGGCCATATCTGCGTGATCGCTGCGGCCATCGACGACGAGGCGCCCATTGCCTTCTATTCGCCCGACCAGGCTGCCGACTACGCCGAGGCCGACGTGCTGCGCCAGTACTTCGCCTACCTGTCGGACCACTACAGCGCATCGGTGAACCGCAAGCCGCGCTTCGTGGGCCACAACATCACCGGCTTCGACCTGCGCTTCATGTTCCAGCGCGCCGTGGTGCTGGGCATCAAGCCGCCGCCGTTCATCCCGTTCCACGCCAAGCCCTGGGACGACGTGATCTTCGACACGATGACCTACTTCGCCGGCGTGGGCAAGAGCATAAAGCTCGACAAGCTGTGCAAGGCGCTTGGCCTGCCGGGCAAGTCCAGCATGGACGGCTCCAAGGTGTACGACGCCTACCTCGAAGGCCGTATCGAGGACATCGCGATCTACTGCCGCGACGAGGACGTCGTGCAGACGCGCCTGGTGTACAAGCGCCTGCAGTTCCTGGCGGTACCGCAACACATCGCCGAGCCCGTCGAGTCGGACCTGATCCCCTTTTAACCTGCGATATGCATAAACGCCTCGGACACTAGCCACGAGGCGTCGCCGGCCTAGCGCCGGCTCACGTAAGCGGGCCGCTCGGCCTCTCCCACCGATCGTCGCCTTCCCTGCGCGCGGCCTGCTTACCTGAGATCACAACAACATGCGAGGACTTGATGAGCGAATCGAACAATGAGAGCGCGTCGTTTCATGACGACTTCCGCGGCGACGACGCGCACCTGGTACGCAGTATTCAGGCGCTGCTCGCGCTAGACGCCCACGGCGCGCTGGTGCCGCACGGCGTCGGCGGCCATGGGCGCTCCCTGCTGTCGGCCGCAGCCGCGCGCCTGGATCGCGCCTTCACCTCCACCCTCCGCGAGATCGCCCTAGCCGCGACCGTATGCCCCGAGGTGGCTGGCTATACGCCGTCGCAGGTGATCGCGCATCTGACGGTGGAGCTGTCGGCTGCGCGGGATAGGCTGGCGGGTGGGCATCCGGTGGCGACGCCTAGCGCTCCGGAGCGGATCTATCTGGTGATTGGCGAGGATGAGCTACCAGAAGGAACGGACTTCAACGATCTTAAAGAGGTGTGCTGGTGTGCGGATAGCCAATTCGATACCGACATCGCCTACATTCGCGCTGATCTCGCCGCCCCTGCGCCGGCACCGCCTGCCGCGCTGACGAATATTCGTCGTTTCGACATGGATATGGACGGCATCATGGATGAGTTCCCGGACGGACGATGGGCGCGCTATGACGATGTAGCCACCCTACTCGCCGCCCAGCCCGCAGAGCCAGAAGAAGACGCTGAGGGCTACCGGAACGAATGGAACGAAGCCCTTCAGTGTCATGAGCGTGTCCGTGTGCATGACGTGCAAGAGCTGATCGCCGCAGAGGATGCGCGCGCTTCCCGGCAGTGCCAGTGTGGGTTCGATGCTTGGCAAGAGAATCCGTACACAAAGGTGCTGCAAAAGAGCATCCGGGAGGATTACGTGCCCAAGGCTGATGTATCCCGGCAGCAAGGCGCGCTGTCGGATGAGCGTCTGGAGGTAATTCTGCAGGGGCTGGAAGATCAAGGATTCGATACCCTGCGGCGTGCCGACAAAGAGGATTTGCAAGCGTTTGCGGACCTATTCGCCTCGTCCCCGCGTGCGGAGGCGCAAGCCGTGCACGATGTGCTGGCCGAGCGCCGCCGACAGGTAGAGGTCGAGGGCTGGACGCCGGAGCATGACGACGAGCATAGTGAGTCAGAAATGTCCCTCGCGGCGGCCTGCTATGCGATGGCTGCAGGTGGCTATGCGAAGGGTCAGACGCCACCGATATGGCCGTGGGCGCTGGAAGGGTGGAAGCCTTCCTATGGACGCCGCGATCTTATCAAGGCCGGCGCCCTGATCCTAGCCGAAATCGAGCGCATCGACCGGCTCGCCGCCGCTGAGGCGCCCAACAAGGAGAGCAGCAATGACTAAGTGGAAAGTGTCAATGCCGCGCACCGCTCCGGCAAAAGGTAAGGCATATGTTGTTCTAGCCATCAAAGCGTCAAACGGCCTGCGCACCGAAGTGGTTGGCGAATACGACGAACAGCAAGCCGGCGCGACGCTCGCGGCATTGATCGGCCCAGGATTGGAGGCCGCCGCGAAGATCGCCGCCGCTGAGGCGCCCAACGCAGAGAAGGGGGCGTGATGCGAGTTCTGACAATCCCGATCAAGGGCATCTACTTCGACCAGATCAAGGCCGGCACCAAGCCGCGCGAGTACCGCCTGATGACGGACTACTGGCAGCGGCGCCTTGTCGGCCGCACCTATGACCGCATCGTGCTGACGCGCGGCTATCCAAAGGCCGACGATGCGGCACGGCGCCTGGAATTGCCATGGCGCGGCTATGAGGTGCAGACCATCACGCACCCGCACTTTGGGCCGTACCCGGTGCAGGTGTTCGCCATCGACGTGAGCGCCATCCGCGCCGACAAGGGGGAGTGATGACCGTATCCGAACTGATTGAAGAACTGCGCAAGTACCCGGCCCACCACACGGTGATGCTCGAAACCATCGAGCCGAACTATGAAACGGGCGGAGGCGAAGAAGTATGGTCGTTCGTCGGAACCGTGGCGGGCCAATCCAATGTGGGCGACATCGGCCCCATCGTCAAAATTTCCGCCGAGGTATCCGCATGACCCCCGCCACTACCTACGAAACGCTGATGCCGATATGCCCGCACTGCGGCCATGAGTTCGACAGCGACGACATGAACGAAAGCGGCCAGGATCTGTGGGCGCTGGCGCCAGATGAAGGCCGCGCCGAGGTGACGTGCCCGGACATTCTCTGCGAGAAGACCTTCCACATTCAGGGCGGCTACCGCCCGCAATACACCACTGCCATTGATGAGGGCGATCTATGACCCCCGCCACTACCCCAGCAGATGGGCTGGATTTGGATGCGCTGGAAAAGCATGTCGCGTACCTTCGCCACAAAGCGGAAGGCGATGCCCTCGCCGCACGCGAGATGGACCCGGAGGACTACGAGCCGGATGATCCTGTCTCCATTCAGATGGGACTGGAGTTCTCTGCCGAGACTGCCACAAAGTCCGCCGATGCTATCGAATCGCTCATTGCCCGCATCCGAGAACTGGAGCGTGCGGAGGCGCAAGCCGTGCCGGAAGTGGGGATGGTCGGCCTGCGTCCTGCTGTTGAGGCGATGGTAACCATGCTGGAAACAGGCGAGTGGGCAGAGCATGTGGCCAGCACCACAGGAAAAGGTAATCCGCTGGCACAGCGCCTGGAAGACGCCATCACCAAACTGCACAATGAGATCAGCCATGAATAACAGTGGGCTGTACTACACACGCTACTGCGCTGCCTGCAAGCAATACACAGGCTTTCGAGGCGACAGTAAGTGCCAGCTATGTGGTGGCAAATTTTCGCTCGCCGCCGCTGAGGCGCCCAACGCAGAGAAGGGGGCGTGATGATCCGCTGCATCCCAATCGCAACGTGCTCGACGTGCCCGTATATCCAGCGCCACTACGGGCAATACGAGTGCAGCAAGTTCAATTTCCAGAAACTGCCGGATCAACAGGCGGAGAACGGGGTTTCGCCAAAAATGCCGGACTGGTGCCCGCTTCCGCCGCATCCATCATTCAAGGAGTCGGCCACATGACCCCCGCCACTACCCCAGCAGTGACAGATGAGCAGATCATCGACCTAGTCTATGAGTGCGATTTGCTCTGCGGACTGATAAGCGAGCAGAACGCGATTGACTTCGCCCGTGCCATCCTCGATCTCGCAACCCCCTCACCGGGGAAGGCGCCGGAGCCGGTAGCAAGAATCCGCGTCTGGACCAAGCCGAACGGCCAGCATGCAGACCTGATCGATTGGGAGGATGGGCTTGATTCACTGCCGGATGGTGAACACGTTCTCTACGCCTCACCGGGGAAGGCGGAGGCAGAGGATGCGGCGCGGTATCGGTGGCTTCGTGAGCGCGGCGGCTACTCGGCGCATGTCTGGCTGGACGGTCAGAAAGATAAAGCCGTCCGCGCGATCAATTCTGACTATGACGCGGTGATCGACGCCGCCATCCAGCGGGAGCGGTGCGATACCATCCCAAGAAACACCAGGGGAAAATCATGAGCGAAAAACCAATCCGCAGCGCCGCTGACGCCGTCCGCGATCTACTGGCGAACGCGCGCCCCACCGACGAACTGGCGCCCATGCCCCAGTCAGCCCAAGAGGGACAGAACTACCAGGCCAAGCCTGTGCACCCGTGCTGCGGCGACTGTCAGCACCTCCAGTCAACCCGCAAGGAGCGCACTAGTTTCTTTGGCGAGGCCTATGTGGACCGCCGGAATATGCGCTGCGGCCTGGGCGGATTCCGGGTGACAAAGATGGCGGTATGCGATCGCTTCGAGCGCGCCAACATCGAACCACGTGCCACCGACCAGCAGGAGCGGGACAAATGAGCGACTTGGAAATTATCGACCGGCTGGCCGATGTCCTAGCAAAGGCCATGCGCCCGTCGGGCCTGCCGCTGGATATGCAGCTGTGGGACGTCGGCGCGATCGGCCGCTGGATTGGCCTTGCGGCCCGCACG
>JACXTT010001955.1_pt1 | contig 33571 bp, 41 predicted proteins | sample 9270951 | NCBI WGS metagenome assembly JACXTT01 (sample SAMN15532306, study PRJNA645909) | rock metagenome | isolation source: weathered quartz diorite | place: Puerto Rico | collected 2017-06-21
GGCGGGCAAAGGCGCTGCCGGACGTGCCGGCGATCGCGGAGACCCTGCCCGGCTTCGACATCACCGCGTGGTACGGCTTCCTCGCGCCTGCGGGCACGCCGCGCGAGATCGTGAAGAAAATCCACGACGACTCCGCCGCGGTCATCAAGCGCCCGGATTTTCTCGAGCGCCTGGACAGGGACGGGCTCTCACCGGTGGGAAACACGCCGGAGGAATTCGCGGCGCAGATCAAGACCGACCTCGCGCACTGGGCGAAGATCGTCAAGGCCGCGGGCGCGAAACTGGACTGAGCGCAAGCGCGAAATACGATTGAGGCAAGGATGAAAAATTTCGCAAGCATCGCTGCAGGCTTGCTGCTCCTTGCGGCGCCCGCCCACGCGCAGGACCCGGCCGCGGGCTACCCGTCGAGGACGATCCGCATCTTCGGGCAGGGCACGGGCAGCACCGCCGACTACCTCTCGCGCTACATCGCGCTGAAGCTCACCGAGCGCTGGGGGCAGCCGGTGATCGTCGACAGCCGCGCGGGCGCGGGCGGCACCATTCCCACGGATGTCGTCGCCAAATCGCCGCCCGACGGCTACAACCTGGTGATGGGGCACATCGGGCCCATGGTGAGCGCGGTCACGCTCTACGCGAAGAGCCTGCCCTACGATCCGGTCAAAGACTTTGAGCCCGTCACGATGGTGGCGCAGGGCGTGGTGGTGCTCGTCACCCATCCTTCGGTTCCGGTTTCGAGCGCGACCGAGTTCATCGCCTACGCGAAGCAGAAAGGCGACCTCGCCTACGCCTCGGCAGGCAACGGCTCGACCAGCCATCTCGCGGGCGAGCTCCTGAAGAAGGTCACCGGCGTTCCTCTGCAGCACATTCCGTATAAGAGCGCCGGCAACGCGCTCACCGCGGTGCTCGCGGGCGAGGTGCCGGTGTCGTTCCTCTCGCCCCTCACCGCGCACGCGCAGCTCAAGGCGGGGAAGGTGAAAGCGCTCGCGGTGTCCTCCTCCACGCGCTTTCCGGGCGCGCCCGACATCCCAAGCGCGGTCGAGGCCGGGATCCCGGGCATGGAGGTGAAGCTGTGGTTCGGGCTCTTCGCGACCGGCAAGACGCCGCGCGCGATCGTCGCCAAGCTGAACCGCGAGATCGGCGACGTCCTGCGGGGGCCGGAGACGCAGGAAACGCTGCTCAAGCAGGGCGTGGCGGCCGCGCCCGGCTCACCCGAGCAGCTCGGCGACTGGGTGAAGAGCGAGCTCGCGCGCTGGACGCCCATCATCCAGGCGACGGGCATCAAGGCCGATTGAGGCCGGAACGGCAACGAGGTCTGAAAAACCAACCGAGAAGAAGGAGATTGGAAATGAGAGCACGCGCAGCATCCCTTGCAGCCATCCTCGCGTTCGTAGGGGCGAACGCCGCATCCGCCGCGGACAAGCTCTACACGGCGTACAACATCTGGTTCGAACAGCCGACCAAGGTCTACTCGACCAACTACGAGAAAGGCAACCTCTTCCCCGCGGGGAGCGAAGTGACGGAGGTCAACCGCTCCACGAGGAAAGTCGAGTTCACGGACCCCAAGATGAGCATGAAGTTCTCGGTCGAGTTCGTGCCGAAGCATCATCCCGGTGTGACGGCGGAGCAGTGGATCGACCGCTTCCTCACCACCCGGGATTTCGCGGCGCTCACCAAGGGCATGAGCGCCGCGGAGATCAAGGCGATCAAGGCCGGACAGGTGCAGGTCGGCATGTCCAAGAAGGCGGTCATCGTGAGCGTCGGCTATCCTCCCGAGATCGCCACCGTGTCGACCGACCTCGACACCTGGAAGTACTGGCGCGACCGCTTCCGCAACTACGTGGTGCAGTTCAGCGGCGGGAAAGTGACGAAAAGCGAGCAGTGAAATACCGCAAGCTCGGAAGGAACGGTCCGACGGTCTCGGCCGTGGGCCTGGGCGCCGGCAGTGCCACCACGAACTTCGGCGAGCGCGACGACGAGGTGCAGATCGCGACCGTGCACCGCGCGATGGACCTCGGCGTCACGCTCTTCGACACCGCCGACCGCTACATGAAGGGGCGCCACGAGCGCATGCTCGGCCGCGCGCTGAAGGGCCGGCGCGACCATGCGGTGGTGTGCACCAAGTTCGGCAACATCGACAAGCCGGACGGCAGCAAGGCCTACAACGGCAGGCCGGAGTACGTGCGCTCGGCCTGCGAGGCGAGCCTCGCGCAGCTCGGCGTCGACTGTATCGACCTCTACTACCTGCACCGCATCGACCCCGAAGTGCCGATCGAGGAGACGGTGGGCGCGATGGCGGGGCTGGTGAAGGCGGGCAAGGTCCGCTACATCGGGCTCTCCGAGGCGGGACCGAATTCGCTCAGGCGAGCGTCCAGGGTCCACCCCATCACCGCGCTGCAGACCGAGTATTCGCTCTGGGCGCGCGACGTCGAGGACGAGATCCTCCCGGCGTGCCGCCAGCTCGGAATCGGCTTCGTCGCGTACTCGCCCCTGGGGCGCGGGCTGCTCACCGGCACCATCAGGAAGATCGACGACATCGCGGCGCACGACATCCGGCGCAAGCAGCCGCGCTTCCGGCCTGGCAATTTCGAGAAGAACCTCGAGCTCGTGAAGCCGCTCGAGGCGATCGCGGCGAAACGCGGGGCGACTTCCGCGCAGGTCGCGCTCGCGTGGCTGCTCTCGCGCGGCGCGGACGTCTTCCCGATCCCGGGCACAAAGCAGGAAAAATGGCTCGAGCAGAACGTCGCGGCGGTCGATCTCGCGCTCGACAAGAGCGATATCGAGACCTTGTCCTCCGCCTTCAGGCCCGGCGCGAGGGCGGGCGAGCGCTACGATCCGGGATATTTCGTCACGCTGGGAGCCTGAAACATGTCCGCAGTAATCCAGAGCAAGACCGAAAAGGATTCCCGCGTCGAGGCAGCGATCTCCCACTGGGCGCCGCGCTTCGTCGCGAACGGCGTGCCGCTCGCCGATTTCCAGGAGGTGACTGCGTCGGTCTCGCGCTGGGAGGACTGGTGCGCGGCGTGGTCTGCGCGCGCCGCGGTCCACGAGGAGATGGGCAACAAGGCCCTGGCCGGCGGCTACAACACCTCTGCCGGAGCGCACTTCACGCGCGCGGCGGTGTGCTACCACTTCGGCAAGTTCCTCTTCGTGGACGACATGGCGCAGATGAAGGAGGCGCACCGCAGGGCGGTCGAATGCCGCAACAAGGCGCTGCCGCACCTCGATCCGCCGGGGGAGCGCGTCGCGATTCCCTATGAAGGCAGGCAGCTCTACGGCAACCTGAGAAAACCCACGGCGCAGCCGTCGAGACCGTCGAATGCAGGCGCCGCCAAGCCGCCGCCCGTCGTCGTGATGTGCATGGGCCTCGACTCGGCGAAGGAGGAAATGGACGACTACGAGAACCGCTTCCTCGCGCGCGGGCTCGCGACGCTCGCCTTCGACGGCCCCGGGCAGGGCGAGGCCGAGTACGATTTCGCGCTCTGCCCGGAATACGAGAAGCCGGTGGCCGCGGTGTTCGATTTCCTCGCGACGCGCTCCGACGTCGACATCGCGCGCGCCGGCATCTGGGGCGTGTCGCTCGGCGGCTACTATGCGCCGCGCGCCGCCGCCTTCGAGAAGCGCATCCGCGCCTGCGTCGCCCTCTCGGGCCCCTTCCAGCGCTCGGCCGATTTCACCGGCCGCCCGCAGATGAACGTCGAGGCCTTCCGCGTGCGCTCGAAGAGCGCCAACCTCGAGGAAGCGGGAAAGGTCGCGCTGCGCTTCTCTCTCGCCCAGTGCGCGAAGAACATCACTTGCCCGATCTACATCGTCGCCGGGACGAAAGACCGCCTCACTCCGCACGCGCAGGCCGAGAAGCTCGCCGCCGCCGTCTCGGGCCCCTGCGTGCTCTCGGTGATCGAAGGCGGCAACCACGTGGTGAACAACCTCTGGTACCGTTACCGCGACCAGACCGCCGACTGGATGGCGGGGCAGCTTGGCGCGCCGAAGCGATAAGCCGCTTTTTTTCCCCTCCTCGAATGAGGAGGGGTGCCGCCGAAGGCGGCGGGGTGGTCTCGCCGCGTTTTTCCTCGCGGCGCTCGTCGCGACGGCGCACGCGCAGCCGTACCCCTCGCGCCCGGTCCGCCTCATCGTTCCCTTTCCGCCCGGCGGCTCGACCGACATCCTCTCGCGCGCTCTCGCGCAGAAGCTCGGCGAGGGCCTCGGGCAGCCGGTGGTGATCGACAACCGCCCCGGAGCGGGCGGGTCGATCGGATCGGAGGCGGCGGCTAAGTCGGCGCCCGACGGCTACACGCTGGTGATGGGGCAGCTCGGCCCGCTCGCGGTGAGCCCGGCGATCTACAGGAACCTCCCCTACGACCCGGTGAAGAGCTTCGCGCCGGTGTCGCTGATGGCGATGGTGCCGAGCGTGCTGGTGGTGAACCCGCAGGTACCGGCGGCGAGCGCGGCCGAGCTCATCGCTTACGCGCGCGCGAATCCCGGCAAGCTCACCTACGGCTCGGCGGGCTCGGGCAGCACCTCGCACCTCACCACCGAATACTTCAAGCTCGCCACCGGCACCGACGTCCTGCACGTGCCCTACAAGGGCGTCGGGCTGATGCTCACCGATCTCATCTCGGGGCAGCTCTCGATGGGAATCAACGGCGCGCCTGCGGTGATGCCGCACGTCACCTCGGGGCGCCTGCGCGCGCTCGCGGTGACGAGCCTGACGCGCCTGCCGTCGCTGCCGCAGATCCCGACGCTCGACGAATCGGGCGTAAAGGGGTTCGACGCTTCGGGCTGGTACGGAATCCTCGCGCCCGCCGGCACATCCCGTGCGGTGATCGAGCGGCTGAACGCCGAGATCCGCCGCATCATGCAGACGCCCGAGCTGCGCACGCGCCTGGACAACGAGGGCGCGATCCCCGCGGCGGGCTCGCCCGAGGAGTTCGCCGCCTTTATCGTCGCGGAGATCGCGCGCTGGGGCGCGGTGCTCAAGCGCGCGGGGATCGAAGCACAGTGATTCCCCGGAGCGGGGAGTGCTAGATCGTCGGAGTGGGGGGTGTTAAATCGTATTGGCGCGCGCCTCCAGGCGCAGCAGCAGCTCTTCCCAGAGGCCGTCGGTTTTCCTGCGCAGCACGAGCTTCGCTTCGGGCTCGTCGACGTACCACAGGCCGCGGTCGAGCTCGTCGTCGAGCTGCCCCGGCCGCCACACCACCATCCCGAGGAAGAAGCGCGCGTGGTCGGATTCCGACTCGATGATGCGGTCGACCGCCTTGGTCTCGTAGGCGAGGAAAATATCCGGCGCGATGCGGATAGCACCGTCCTTCCTGCTGCCGTGCGTCTCCACCAGGGCGAAGACGAGATTCATGTCCACGGTGCCGCCGAGAAATAGCGGATCGGCGACTCTCTTCGAGGCCTCGTGCTCGGGGAAGAGCTCGGCGAGGCTCATTTTCGTCGGCCGGTTTACGATGAAGCCGACGTGGCCGCCGCCTTGCACGGGCTTGGCGAGCACGATGGTCGAGCCGTAGATCGGGTCCTCGAACTGGCGCTTCGCCACGAGGAGCAGCGTGTCCCCGGGCGCGGCGGTCGCGGAAGCGAGGAAAAATACCGCCGACGAGGCGGCGAGGGCGCGCAAAACTACCTGCTTCAGGCCGGGCATTGCGATCCTCCCATCCGGTGAGCCTGCGCCGGACGACGGCGGGCTCCCTTGCACGTTATCGCAACGCAACTAGCGTGCCAAAGGCTTTAGCGCCTGTATCTAGCAGGAAATCACGGCCTGGACCTTGCAGCATGCTGAATGCGCACCGCGGAGGGGCGCGCGTGCCGGATATTGGGGCGGTGCTATCCTGCCTGGTCCGAACAGCTCAAGCCAGGGGAAACCATGAACCTCTCCACCGAGCACCTCGCCGACATCCTGATCGGCGTTGCCCGCGCACAGAACGCCGTCATCGAAGCGATGGAGCGCGCGAGCCCGGGCTTTCGCAACACGCACGCGCTCCCGCTGATTACGCTCGCCGCCAACATGCGCGCCGGCGACCCGCGCATGATCGATCTGTCCTCGCGGATCCTGATGCGCCTGCAGGGGCGCGTCGCCCTCGACAACGCGGCGGTGAAAGCGGATCTCGAGCGCCTGACGAGCGGCAAGCCGGCCGCGGCCGCCGCGAAGGCCTGATTTCCCCGCTTTGCGAAAGGCGAGCGCCCCGCGGGAAACCTCTGTATAGTGCGCGCCAAGGTTTCTGTTTCGCGTTATCCGGTTAGCGTTACAGCCTCTTCGCGGTTCTTCCCAAGTTCCCCGAATTTTCCAAAGCAGTTTCTCTGCCTGAACCGGTGCGAAGGCAAAGCCTTCCCGGGCCGATTTCAGGAGCGGTTTACAACAAGGGGCAGCACCCCGTCCTCCTCCTGATAAACATTAGGAGAGTTTCATCGAAACGTCGTTCCAGAATCTCGGCCTTTCCGCCGAACTGCTCCGCGCAGTCGCCGAGCAGGGTTACACCCAACCCACTCCCATCCAGGCGCAAGCCATTCCCGTAGTCCTCGCCGGGCGCGATCTGCTCGGCGCAGCGCAAACCGGCACCGGCAAGACCGCCGGCTTTACGCTGCCGATGCTGCAGCTCCTCGCTTCGAAAGCGAACGTCAGCCACTCGCCCGCGCGCCATCCGGTGCGCTGCCTCGTCCTCGAGCCCACGCGCGAGCTCGCGGCCCAGGTGCAGGAGAGCGTGCGCACCTACGGCAAGCACATGAAGCTGCGCACCGCCGTGGTCTACGGCGGCGTGGGCTTCGAGCCGCAGGTCCAGGAGCTGCGCCGCGGCGTTGACATCGTCGTCGCGACGCCCGGGCGCCTGCTCGATCACGTGCAGCAGAAGACGATAGACCTGCGCCAAGTCGAGATCCTGGTGCTGGACGAAGCGGACCGTATGCTCGACATGGGCTTCATTCACGATATCCGGCGCGTGCTCGCGCTCCTGCCCGCGAAGCGGCAGAACCTGCTCTTCTCGGCGACTTTTCCCGACGCGGTGAGGTCGCTCGCCGCCGGTTTCATGCGCGATCCGGTCACGGTGGAAGTCGCGCGGCGCAATATGCCGATCGAGCTGATCGCCCAGGTCGCGCACCCCGTCGACAAGGACCGCAAGCGCGCGCTCCTCGCGCACCTGGTTAAGTCGGGCAACTGGCAGCAGGTGCTGGTGTTCTGCAGGACCAAGCACGGCGCGAACCGCCTCGCCGAGCAGCTCGCGCACGACGGCATCGAGACCGCCGCGATCCACGGCAACAAGAGCCAGCCGCAGCGCATGAAGGCGCTCAAGCGCTTCAAGGACCGGGAGCTCGAGATGCTCGTCGCCACCGACATCGCCGCGCGGGGCCTGGACATTGAGTCGCTGCCGCACGTCGTCAACTACGACCTGCCGCACGTCCCTGAAGATTACGTCCACCGCATCGGCCGCACCGGCCGCGCGGGCGAGTCCGGCCAGGCCGTGTCGCTCGTTTCGGGCGGAGACCGCAGCCTGCTGCGCGACATCGAGCGGCTCATCGGCAAAAAGATCGAGCAGCAGACCGTCCCGGGCTTCGAGCCGGGCTCGGGCTATCACCACGCGCAACCCGAACCGCAGGGACGACGGGGGCAACAGCGGCAAAACCGGCCGCGCAGCAACCAGCCGCGCAGCAACCAGCAACGCCAGGGCCAGCAGCAGAGGCCTTTCCCCTCCTCACTTGAGGCGGGGTGGCGCGCAGCGCCGGGGAGATCCTCTGCGAAGGCCGGCCGCCGTCCGGAGCGGCACGCCTTGCCTCCCTTACCTTCGGAAAAAGCCCAGCAGTCCGTTCGTCAGGAACAGCTCGAGCACCACCGCCACCAGCAGGCGAATGAGCAGCGCAGAGAAGCGAAGCCCGCGAATGAGCGGGGGAAGGAGAAGGCGGTGCCGGCGCTGTTTGGGGTGGTGGGGAGAAGGTCGCGTAAGGCGCTTTAGCTTCCGCGTTTGAACGAGACGGGCGGCTGGGAGGACGGGTAGTGATATATGGGAGGTGCGCTAACGCTGAGGTTCGGGATACGATAGCACCGGCGCATAATTTCATCTTGCAGCACGTAGCTGCTCTTCGCTGCTACGCGCCTCGCGCCGCCTTTCAATATGAGGTCTGAGGGGTAAGCTCGAACCTCGGAGTCTTAAATCCAATCATCAACGCAATAAAACATGCCCACCCCCATGCCTTCCTCGGAAACCACCCTCCGCCATCCCAGCGAAGGCATGATCACGCTCGCGCACGTGATTTACGCGCTGCATGCGTTCAGCGCGCTCACCGGCCTCGCGAGTTCGCTGCTGGTGCTGACGGCGTTTCTCACGGGCTGGCCGTCGATCATTGCGGTGATCCTCAATTACGCGAAGCGCTCGGAGGTGCGCGGGACGTGGCTGGATTCGCATTTCGGCTGGCAGATCCGCACGTTCTGGTACGCGCTCTTGTGGCTGGTCGCGGGCGGGATGGTGTTCTTCACGTTCGTCGGGATTCCGGTGGCGGTCGTGATCTGGGTCCTGACGGGCTTGTGGGTGCTGTACCGCATCGCGCGCGGCTGGATGACGCTTTCCGGCGAGAAGCCGATGCCGCTCCCGGGCTCCGACTAGGCGAGGAGTCCGAGGCTCGAGAAGCGCAGGTACAGCTCGCGGCAGGCCCAGGCGTCGGTGGCGGCGTAGGCGATCTGCGCGGGCGAGAGCTCGCGCGCGGCCCAGTTCGAGGTCTTGGTGCCCTTGGGGATGCGCAATCCGAGGAGCATGCCGGCGAGGTTGCGTACTCCGGTCTGGCCGAATCCCGAGCGGCGCGCAACGATGCCGAGGTCGAGGATGTTCTTCTCCTCGAACGGGAAAACTTTCTTCAGGGCGCGCAGGTCGTCCGCGAGCGAGATGCCGGCCTTGATGGTGCGGGATTCGGATAGGAGCCCGGCGACCACCGGGAAGACCTCGGTGCGGCGCAGCTGGAAGAGGTACACCGCGCGGGCGGTCGCGACCTGTACGAGGCACGGCAAGTGGCTTTCGCCTTTCTTGAAAACGGGCCGGGTCTCGGTATCCAGGCCGACGATGCTCTCCTGCCGGAAGTCGCCTCCCGCCTCCTCGAGATCCCCGGGCGTGGCCACCAGGCAGATCCTGCCCGCGTAGCGCCGGATGGGCAGCTTCGCCATGTCCTCGCGGGAGATCGAGCGGAAGATTTTCTCCGGTGCAGCGGCCGGGATCACGGGGTTCATATTCACCTCCGCCCGGCGTCGAATGCCGCTTTCGCGCGGCGCATGAGGCCCGGATGCAGAACGCCGAGCGTAGGTGTTTGTCCATAAGGGGCTCCCGCCGGAACGGAGAACCAGTCGTCGTTGTACGGCAGGAAAACGGCGCGGGTGGTGTCGAATTTGGTCGGATAGCTCAAGCCCGAGGCGGCGAACGCGTCACGGTCTTCGGGGGCGATGGAAAATTGGCCCGGAACCATGCGCTCGAGCTTACGGCTCGTGCCGTAGACGACTTCCCCTGCCGGATCGTCGCCCAGACGGCCGGTGCGAGACCTGAGCGCATTCTCGGAGACCGACCTCGGAGCCGGCCTCCGGCGAAGCGGGGCATGACGCGTGTAGGAAAACGACTTCGCCGGAATGCTAGGCAAGCGCCTGCGCGCTGCCTTTCTGCGCGAGCGATGCGAGCCTCGGAAAATCCGAGGTCTTGAAGAGCGTCCTCACGTGCCGGTACTTCTCTTCGAGCGTCTTCCTCCCGCCCTGCTCGCGGTCGACGACGGCGAGGATGCCGACGATCTCGTAGCCGACTTCCTCGAATTCCCTGCACGCGAGGAGGGTGGAGAAGCCGGTGGTGATCACGTCGTCGATCGCGACGATCTTCGTCCCGCGCGGAAGCTCGTTCTCGATTTTGCGGCGGGTGCCGTGCTTCTTCGGCTCCTTGCGGGCGATCGAGCCTTTCAGCACTTTTCCGCCGGTCTGGTGCGAGAGCATGATCACGGCCGCGGTGATGAAGTCCGCTCCCATCGTCAGGCCGCCGATTGCGGTGGGCTTCACGGGAAGCGTCTCGATTTCCTCGAGAAAGGCCTGGGCGATCAGAGCGAGCCCCTCGCCGTCGAGCGCGGCCGCCTTGCAGTCGAAGTAGTAGCGCGACTTCGCCCCGGTGCTGAGGACGAAATCACCCTCGCTGATGCAGAGCTTGTCGATGAGGGCGCGGAGGCGGTCCCGGTCAGCAGGCATTTTCGTTCCTTGGGGCCCGCGCATTATAAGGCCAATTCCCACGGCCGGCCGCCGTCCGGCTGCTCCCCGAGACGGCCGGGCGTATGCTGGCAGTTTCCGCGCTTCGCAATCCGAAAGGAAACCCATGCCCCGCGCCATCCTCCCCGAATCGCAGATCCACCCCGCCGTGCGCGAGAAGATCGCGAGCTACCGATCCGACATGGTGAAGGAAGTCCAGGCGGCGGTGGCGGCGAACGACATCGTCGTCGTCGGCATGCGCATGAATCCGTTTCCGAAGAAAGCGAGAAAGGCGTTGGATGCCGCCGGGCTCGCGTACAAGTACCTCGAGTACGGCAGCTACCTCAGCGAGTACCGCCGCCGCCTCGTGCTCAAGATGTGGACCGGCTGGCCGACCTTTCCCATGGTGTTCGTGAAGGGCGTGCTCGTCGGAGGAGCGCAGGATGTGGAGCGGTTGATTGCGAGCGGGGGGCTGGGGAAGAAGCGGTAGCGAAGCTGAGAACCAGCCCGCCGCCTTCGGCGGCACCCCTCCTCAAGAGAGGAGGGGAAAACTACAGGAATTAGCATGCGTATGCCCGCCACGCCCGAGCTGATCGCCGCCTACGAGAAGGCGCTCTACGTCCTCTTCGGCAGGCCGGAGCTGGTGATCCGCATCGGCGAGCCGAATCCGGACCTGGACGAGCTGCTCGAAGCCGAGGGCGCGGCGATGGCGGCCTTCATCACCGCCGCCAACCCGCGCGGCGAGGTCACGAGCGCCTGGAAGAACGAGATCGCCAACGCCGCCCTGGTCGAGACGCAGACGAAAGCGGGGTACCGCTGCTTCGAAGGCGAGGGGCGCGATCCGCAAGGGCGCTGGAAGCCCGAGCGCAGCGCCCTGGTAGTCGGGATCCCCCGAGCTGACGCGGAAGCGGTCGGGCGGGCGTTCGGGCAGAACGCGATCGTTTTCGTGGAGAAAGGCCGCGCGCCCGAGCTGGTGCTTCTGGGAGACTAGGGCGTGCGCCTCGTCCTCGACACCAACGTGTGGCTCGACTGGCTGGTCTTCGACGATCCCTCGATCGCGACCATCAAGGCTGCGGTCGCAACGAAGCGCGCCGAGGTCTTCATCGATGCGGTCTGCGAGGCCGAGCTCGAGCGCGCGCTCGCGTACGACCTGGGAAAGAAGCGCACGATCGATGCCGCCGGCCGGGGCGCCTGCCTCGCCGAGTGCCGGCGCGTGGCGCACCGCATCCACTCGGCGGTGCCGGAGTCGGAGCGCGCGCGCCTGCCCGCCTGCCGCGACCCGGACGATCAGAAGTTCCTAGAGGCCGCGCTCGCCGCGCGCGCGGGCTTCCTCGTCACCAAGGACCGGGCGCTCCTCGATCTCGTCAAGCGGCCCCTGCCTTTCCGTATCCTGACGCCGGAAGGGTTCGCGGCGATGAAGAGGCCATGATCCCGGGCAAGCCGGCAGCACCGCCGTAAGCCAATCGGAGCAGCCGGCACCTTCATACAATCGAAACATCCTTGCAGCATTCTTTCCTGGTACGAGGCTTGCTCGTGGTGTCCGGCGGGAGGCCGACATGGGACAGAGCGTTTCGGATCTGAAAGAACTCATCGCGGAATTCCGCCCGATGCTGCCTGCGCAGAGCCGCACCTCGCAGGCGATAGACCGGCGGGGCCCGTTCGAGGAGATCGCGCACAAGGTGATCGACGAGGGCTATCTCCAGTTCGTCGATCAGTACAGCAGGTCCATGGAAATCTGTCTGCGGCGGGTCACGTGAACCCGCCCGGGCCGGCAGACAGTCTCCGCGACGCGCCTGCCGCGCAGCGGGCGAGGTCCACCATCGAATCCGGCGACCTCTTTGCCGGAGAACCCATCGCGAAGCGCAGCCCGATTCCCAAGCGCAGGCTCGCGCCCGAGCTGACCGCGGCCCGAGTGCTCTGCCATCAGCTGAGGCGCAAGCGCGCGCTCCCGGAGAAGAAGCGCATCGTGCACCTCATCTGCCTCAACCTCCTCGCGGTACTGAACCGCCCGTCGCAGCAGGCGTAGCTTCAGCGTTCGAAGCGGGATCCCTCGGGTGCGCTTCGGGTCCGGTCGCCCTTGCCCGCGGCCGGTTATGATCGAGCCCTCCGGAGCTGGAGAACCCACCCACGAAAGGAAGGAACGATGGCCAAGGCCTACTGGATCGTCTGCTACCACTCGATCAAGAACCCCGATGTGCTCGCGGCTTACGCGAAGCTCGCCGCACCCGCACTGCAGGCGGCGGGCGGCCGCTATCTCGTGCGCGGCAACCCCGCGAAGGTCTACGAGGCGGGGATCAACCAGCGCACCGTGGTGATCGAGTTCGACAGCGTGCAAAAGGCGATCGCGGCGCACGACGGCGCGGCATACCAGGAGTCGCTGAAGGTCCTCGGCGACGCGGTCAAGCGCGATATGCGGATCGTCGAGGGCGTTGGCTGAGCACCACCCCGCCGCACCACCCCGCCCGCTTCGCGGGGACCCCTCCTCTCTTGAGGAGGGGAAAAAACGGCGGCACCTCGCGTCGCTAGACCCGCAGCGATTCGGACGACAGGTATTTCTGCCTGTAGGCCTCGAAATCGACGCGGTCGGCCGCTTCGATCTCCTTTTGCTTCCTGATCGATTCCTCCGCGAGGCGCGCGAAGCGCGCTTCGACATCCGCGGGCAGCGGCTCGCTGCGCAGCGTCTTCGCGTGCGCGAGCGACCGCGCGAGCCCGAAGCGTGCGTAGGAGCTGCCGTGGCTCTCGCGCATCTCGGCGAGGACGCGCGCCGAGGGCAGGGACGCGGGATCGTCCACCGCCTTCGCTGCAGCCGCGAGCGCGCCGCGGTACGCCGTGCCTCCGTGCGCCGAGTCCAAGGCCGCGGCGATAGCCTTGCATCCGCCGAGCACCTCGGAGCCCCACTCGCGCAGCTCGACCATCTTGCCGTCGCGGTCCAGCCGCAGTCCGGGCTCGCGGCCGCGCGCCGCGGCGCGCAGCTTGTTGCGCCCGACCGCCTCGATCTCCGGCCGCGAGTCGGGCGGGCTGTCGGAGAGCAGGCAATGCAGGAGAAAGACGTCGAGGAAGCGGATCGTGTCCGCGGTGATGCCTACGGGCGAGAAGGGATCGAGGTCCATCGCGCGCACCTCGACGTACTCGACTCCGCGCTCGCGCAGCGCGTGCAGCGGCCGCTCGCCCGGGCGGATGACGCGCTTCGGCCGGATGCTGCTGTAGAACTCGTTCTCGATCTGCAGGAGGCTCGTAGCGAGCTGGCGGTAGTCGCCTTTGCCGTCGCGGATGCCGATCGCCTCGTAAGGCGCGTAGGGCTTGGTGAGCACGTCGTAGAGACAGGCCGTATAGCTCTCGATGCTGTTGTAGCTCACCGCGAGCGAGTCCTGCGCTTCGCTCAGGTAGCCCAGGCGCCCCATGCGCAGCGAGGTGGCGTGCGGCAGGTAGAGCGTGCCGGGCGCGAGCTCTTCCAGCGCGTGCTTGCGGCCCACGACGAAGCTCGCGCACACCGCGGGCGAGGCGCCGAAGAGATAAAGCAGCAGCCAGGCGTGCCGCCGGAAATTTCGGATGAGCGCGAAGTAGCCCTCGCTCGCGCCGGGGAGGCCCGCGAGCGGCCATGCGGAGTCGGGGAGCGAGAAGTTGTAGTGCAGGCCCGCGATCATCTGCATGCGCCTGCCGTAACGGTGCGAGAGCCCGATGCGGTAGACGGTCTTCGCGCGGCCGATATTCGACGCTCCGTAGCGCGCGATCGGGATCGCGTTCTCGTCGGGCAGGGTGCAGGGCATGCTCGCGCCCCACAGCACTTCGTCGCCGATGCGGCCGTAGACGAACTGGTGGATGCGCTTCATCTCCTCCGGGCAAGCCTGGACGTCGGTGTGCACGCCGGTGATCAGCTCGATCAGTGCTTCGCTGAAGTCGGTGGTGATATGCGGGTGCTTGAGCGCCGAGCCGAGCGCGCGCGGATGCGGCGTCAAGGCGAGCGCGCCGTCGGGCCGCACGCGCAGGCTCTCCTTCTCGATCCCGCGCTTCAGCCCCTTCAGGAGGGCGGGCGAAAGCGCGGAGAGGCGCGCATCGAAGAAAGCGGCGCTCGTCACGGGCGCGGCTGCCTCGCGGAACGAGCGAGATCGCGCCGGCTGAGGATGCCGGCAATGACGACCGCGAAGAGCGCGGTGACGAATATCCCGTCGAAGGTCCCCGCGCCGCCGATCGACATGACCGGCGTGCCCAGGCCGCGGATGTTGTCGAGGTTCATCAGGTCCGCGCCTATCAGGGTGCCGAGGCTTCCGCAGACGTAAGCGAGAGGCGCGGCGAAGCGGCGCGAGAGAAGCAGCGCGACGATCGCAGCGATTGCGGGCGGGTAGAAGACGGGAATCGCGATGCCCAGGCCCGGCACGGGCTCGGCCAGCAGGTAGCAGGCGAGGGCGACGACCGCGATGCCCCAGGCCGCGTTCCGGTAGAGATTGTTCTTCACGATCAGGACGAGGGACAAGAGGACCGGGATGATCGCTCCGCCGACGTTGATCGCGAGAATCGTCCCCGGCCAGGTTTCCACGGTGGGGATCACGTACGGAACGCCGTAGAACGGTATTTCCTCGAGGCGCGTCATCTGCTCCGGGGGGAAGCGCATGATGGGCAGGTTGACGTAGCTCCCGGCGAGCGAAAGAAAAAGCCAGGTGAAGAAATATCCCGGCGCGATGCCGAGCTGCGAGTAGGCGAACTGCAGCACCCTCAAGAGGGCGAGGAAGCTCAGGGCGACGAGCCCGCCCAGCAGGACGAGCAGGAACGGAAGCGTGAGCGGATAGTAGTGAATCCCGAGCGAATGCATTGGCGGCTCCGGTGAATCGGGGACAGCGGGGGCGAAGCGGTTGGGAAGAGTCCGGGCGGGATTATCGCCCGGAAGCCGCGCGCCCGCTACAATGCTGCGTTGTCGAATTCGGCGCGGACTTGCCCGGAAAGGCTGCACTCTTGAAACGCTCTCGGATCCGTCGTGCAGCCCGTGCGCTGCTCTTCGCATCGCTCGCGCTCGCGGTTTCGCTCGCCGCAGCGCAGGGCTATCCGTCGAAGCCCATTCGCCTGCTCCTGCCGTTCGCGGGCGGCACCGACGCGGTGGCGCGCCTGCTCGCGTTCAAGATGTCTCCGGCGCTCGGCGAGCGGGTGCTGCCCGAGCAGCGACTCGGCGCGGGCGGCAACATCGCGCACCGCGCGGCGGCCGAAGCCGCGCCCGACGGCTACACGCTGCTCATGGGCGCGCCGCCGCTCGTGATCAATCCGCATCTGAATCCCACCGCCGGCTACGACGCGCTGCGCGCCTTTGCACCCGTCGCGCCGCTCACCTCGATCCCCAACGTGCTCGTGGTGCACCCGAACGTGAAGGCGGCGAGCCTGGCGGACCTCATGCGGCTCGCGCGCGAGTCGCCCGGCAAGCTCACCTACGGTTCCGGGGGCGTGGGCTCGGTGAACCAGCTCGCTGCGGAGCTGCTCAAGTCACGGGCGAAGATCGACATCCTGCACGTGCCTTACAAGAGCGCGACCACCGCGCTGACCGGCCTCATCGCCGGCGAGATCGACGTGGTGATCGTCGCCGCCTCGAGCGCCGCGTCGTACGTGAAGGAGGGACGCCTGCGCGCGCTCGCGGTGCTCGATTCGAAGCGCTCGAGCGCCATGCCCGAGGTGCCGACCGCGGCCGAAGCCGGGACCCCGCTCGTCGCGGTCAACTGGTACATGCTGCTCGCGCCCGCGGGCACGCCGCGCGCAATCGTCGAGCGCCTGAACGCCGAGTCGGTAAAGGCGATGAACGCCGCGGACATCCGCGATCGCCTGTCGGGGCTGGGCGGGGAGCCTGCGTCGGGATCGCCCGAGGACGCGCAAGCGTTCCTCTCCAGGGAATACGAGCAGTGGGGCGAGGTGATCCGCGAAGCGGGGATCAAGGCAGAGTAGCATCCGGGCGCCGAAGAAAAGGAAGGCAGCGATGAAAAATCCGGCTCGTGTCCTGTTGATAGCTTTGCTTCCCGGCCTTGCGATCGCGGCGGAGAATCCCGATTGGGCCTACCCGGCGACGCCCAAGCCCGCGCCGCAGGACAGCGTCGTGCAGAAGCAGGTGCCCGGGAGCGCGAAGAAATACACGCAGGCGCAGATCGACGACGGCTTCAATCCGCCCGACTGGTTTCCCGAGGAGCATCCGCCGATGCCGGAGATCGTCGCGACCGGCAGGAAGCCGGCCCGCGCCTGCGCGCTCTGCCATCTTCCGACCGGAAACGGCCACCCCGAATCCTCCAGCCTCGCGGGCCTGCCCGTTCCCTACCTCGTGCGCCAGATGGCCGAGTTCAAGAACGGAGGAAGGAAGGGCGTCAGGGCGAACGCGATGATCGAGATTGCAAAGGCGATGTCGGACGCCGACGTGCGCGCCGCGAGCGAATATTTCGCGGGCTTGAAGCCGGGCGTGTGGACGAAGGTGGTCGAGACCGCCAGCGTGCCGAAAACCTACGTCGGCCCGGGAGCCATGCGCTTCGCCGTGCCCGACGGGGGCACCGAGCCGCTCGGCAACCGCATCATCGTGCTGCCGCAGGACGCGGCAAGAGCGCACAGCCGCGACCCCCATTCGGGCTTCATCGACTACGTGCCGGTCGGCAGCATCGCCAAGGGCAAGGCGCTGGTGACGGGCGGAGGCTCGGGGCAGACCATTCCCTGCGCCATCTGCCACGGCGCGGCGCTCAAAGGGCTGGGCGAAGTGCCGGGCATCACCGGGCGCCCGCCGATCTACGTCGTCCGCCAGCTGAACGACATGCACAGCGGCAACCGCACCGGCTCCTGGGCCGAGCTCATGAAAGCGGTGGTCGCGAAGCTCAGCATCGAAGACATCGTGGCGATCGCCGCCTACCTGGGCTCGCTCGAGCCCTAGTATGGATAAATACACGAAACCCGTGTATTATGTCCTACCGCGGGAAATCGAAGCCGGCCGATGAAGAACGTCACCATCACCCTCGACAGGGAAACCGCCGCGTGGACGCGCGTGCACGCCGCGCAGCGCAACCTGAGCATGTCGCGCTTCGTCGGCGAGGTGCTGCGCGAGCACATGCGCGAGGCGCGCGAGTACGACGTGGCGATGAAGCGCTACCTGACCAAGGGTCCCTTCAAGCTGTCGGGGCCGCCCCAGCCCTATCCCAGACGGGAGGAGCTGCATGACCGGCCCCTGCTTCGTCGACGTTGACGTCTTCGTCTACGCGCGCGATCCGCGGGACGCGGCGAAGCAGGCGCGCGCGCTGCAGTGGATCGCGCATCTGTGGCAGGAGCGCCTCGGACGCACCAGCGTCCAGGTCCTCTCCGAGTACTACGTCTTCGCGACGCGCACCCTCAAGCCCCACGTCGCCCCCGGGGCGGCGTGGGACGATGTCCGGGAGCTGATGGCCTGGCGCCCTTTGCCCGTCGACGAGGCGCTGCTTCGGCGGGCGCGCGAGATCGAGCAGCGCTGGGATCTTTCCTGGCGGGACAGCCTGGTGGTCGGCGCGGCGCAGCTGCAGGACTGCGTGCTGCTCCTCACCGAGTATCTCCCCGACGGCGCGGCGTTCGGCAGCGTGACGGCGCGCAGCCAGTTTTCGCTTTCGGCGGAGGAGCCTTCGGCGATCTATGCGGTCACACCGCCTGCGCGAACCCGCCACCGCCCGCGCGGCCGGCCGAGGCAGCTCGCCCAGGGCGCCGGCGCATAAGCCGGGCGCAGCGGAATTCGCTGCGTCGAGGAAGTACCTTCAGGATTTGCCGAAGCCGCCGGGCACTCAAGGACGGAGAGGGGAGGAAGGTGAACCCTTGCGGCCCTGCGTGCCGGCGCCTCGGTTCTTGACTATCCCTTCCGGTCGATCGCCTGCGCGAGCGGCGCATTGGCATGGTCGTACAGCTTCTTGCCGACTTGCCAGACGCCGAAGACGAAAAGCAGCACCAGGAGGGCGAGGACGAGCTTGCCCAGAACGCCGCTCTTCACCTTGGGCGGCTGCGCCGACTCCGACGAGGGAACGGGGACCCAGGGCAGCGCGCTCTCCACGCCCATCGGGACCCGGTCGGACTCTCTCCTGTTTGCAGTTTGCGTTGCCATACTCCACTCTCTACCCGGAACCCCGCAAGAAGCATGCCCTGGGCCGGAAAACCCGAAACCAGGCGTGTTTACAGCTAGTTGCCGTCTTGCATCAAGCAAGCTCATGTCTCCGGAAAATCGACGCCGGCGTCGGGCGATTGCCAGGGTCCCGCGCATGAAAACCAGCGCTCCTTCCACGGACTAACGTCTGTGCATCGTTCCAGGCTAGGGGCAAATCGCGTCTAGTCGATTTTTTCCGGCTCGAGCCTCGGCGCGGGCGCGAGAGCCGCGCGCGCCGGCGCGCCTCGATCGGGGTCCACCGAGCGCGCGGGCGTGCGCTCGATGGCGATGAGACCCGCGTACTTGGTGACGAGGTGATGCGTGAGCGCGAGCTCGATCGCCTTCGCGCGCATCTCCCCGGCGCTCGCTCCCTCGCGCACGGGGTCCATCTTCACGGGCGAGCGTTCGCCCGGCTCCGCGCCGCGCACCTCGCCCGCCATGAGCACCACGCATACGCCGAGAACCACGGCCGCGGCCACGCCGATGCAGAACGTGATGAACAGCGTGGCGAGAAAATCGACGACGATCGGGCGAACCCTGGACCTGCCGCTCGAAACTTCCATCCTCAAATCCCCTTGTCCGGTTGCGCGACCCGCTTTCCGGGCCCTGGCAGGTATTGAAGCCCCCGAAAAGGGCTCGGCCGGGGGAAGAGAATGGAAAGCTGCCGAAGAATTGTGGCAGGAAGATGGCAATGCTCAGGCCTGCGGCCGGCGCAGAGGGAATGCGCTATATTCAGTGCGGATTTGTTTCCCCTCCTCGAGGAGGAGGGGATGAAACAATCACCATGCCCCGCCGCATCGCCATCGTCGAAGACGACGCCGCAATCCGCGCCAACTACGCGGACGCGCTCAGGAAGCACGGCTACGAGGTGAGCGCGCACGCGGCGCGCGGCGAGGCGATGGGCGCCTTCCGGACGCGGCTCCCCGATCTCGCCGTGATCGACATCGGCCTGGGCGAGGAGCCCGACGGGGGCTTCACCCTGTGCCGCGAGCTGCGCGCCCTCGCTCCCAGCCTGCCCATCCTCTTTCTCACTGCGCGCGACTCCGACTTCGACGCGGTCTCGGGCCTGCGCCTGGGCGCGGACGACTATCTCACCAAGGACGTGAGCCTGCCGCACCTGCTCGCGCGCATCTCGGCGCTGTTTCGCAGGATCGATGCGCTGCGCGAGCCCAAGGCGGCCGAGGAAGTGCTCGAGCGCGGGGCGCTCAAGCTCGACGCGAAGCGCTTCACCGCGTCGTGGAAAGGCAGGCCCGTGGCGCTGACGCTCACCGAGTTCTGGATGGTGCACACGCTCGCGAAATTCCCCGGCCACGTGAAGGACCGCGAGGGCCTGATGCGCGAGGCGAACCTGGTGGTGGACGAGGGCACGATCACCTCGCACGTGAAGCGAATCCGCAGGAAATTCGCCGCGGTCGATCCCGCGTTCGAGCAGATCGATACGGTGTACGGCATGGGATACCGCTGGAAGGCATGAAGCCCCCGGCCCTGAGCCTTCGCACCAAGCTCGCCCTGGTGGCGCTCGTGCTCCTCGCGCTGCCCTGGGCGGGGTACGAGTACGTGCGCGAGATGGAGCGCTTTCTCCTGGAAGGCGAGGAGCAGGCGCTGCTCGCCACCGCGCGCGCGTTGGCGACCGCCCTGCACGACCGCCCGGGGCTGTTGCGCGCGCGCCCGCCCCGCGACAACGACCTGCTGCGCGAGGCGGAGGAGGAGCTGAGGCGGCTCGCCGCGGAGCGCGGCGACCCGCAGCCCGAGCAGGGCGCGGAGACCACGCTCATCATCGATCGCGAGGAAGCCGCAGCGAAAAACGAGACCGTGGAGATCGGCGAGATCCTGAGGGCGGTCGAGCGCAGCACGGCGCGCATCTGGGTGGTGACGCGCGAGCTGCGCGTGCTCGCGCTCGCAGGCAGCCTGCGGCGCGAGGAGGGCGAGGCTGCGGAGACTCTCACGCAGCGCGTGCTCGGGCTCCTGATCCCGCGCCCGAGCGAGGATTTCGACGACGCCATCGCCGACGACGCGCTCGCCACGGGACGCGAGATCGCCGGCGCCCTGCAGGGCCGGCCGGGGTTCCGCCTGCGCAACACGCCCGACGGCAAGGCCGTGGTGATCTCGGCCGCGCACCCGATCTGGAACGGCGACGAGGTCGCGGGCGCGGTCGTCGTCGAGGAGAGCACCAACCCCATCCTCTCGGTGCGTAGCCAGGCGCTCGAGCGGCTGCTGGTGCTCACGCTCGCGGCGTTCGCGGTGGCCGCGGCCGTGCTCATCTGGTTCGCCACGCGCATCTCCACGCGCATCCGGCGGCTGCGCGACGAGGCCGAAACGGCGATCGACGCGCACGGGCGGCTCGCGCACCTCGTTACCGCGCAGAACGCGGGCGACGAGATCGGCGACCTCTCGCGCAGCTTCTCGGCGATGCTCGCCAAGCTCTCGCAGCACCACGCCTACCTGGAGAGCATGGCGAGCCGCCTCTCGCACGAGCTGCGCACCCCGATCGCGGTGGTGCGCTCCTCGCTGGAGAACCTGAAGCTCGCGCCGGCGGATGCGCGCGTCTACATCGAGCGCGCGGAGGAAGGCCTGCGCCGCCTGGGGACGATACTCACGAAGATGAGCGAGGCGACGCGCCTGGAGCAAGGCCTCGCTTCGTTCGAGCGCGAGCGCTTCGACCTCGCCAATGTCGTCTCGGGTTGCGTGGAGGGCTACCGCCTCGCCTACCCGGCTCAGGCCTTCGTGCTGGAGCTGCCCGAGGGGAAGCCGCTCGCGCAAGGCTCGCCCGAGCTCGCCGCTCAGCTGCTCGACAAGCTCGTCGCGAACGCAGTCGATTTCTCGCGAGCGGGAGAGCCCGTGCGCGTCGCGCTCCGCGTCGCGGACGGCCTCGCCGAGCTCGGCGTCGAGAACCGGGGGCCGCCGCTGCCCGAAGCGATGCGCGGCAAGCTCTTCGAATCGATGGTCTCGGTGCGCGGGGAGCGCTCGCGCGACGGAAAAAGCGCCGAGCCGCATCTCGGGCTCGGGCTGTACGTGGCGCGGCTCATCGCCGAGTTCCACGGCGGTTCGATCAGCGCGCACAACCTCGCCTCGGGCGGCGTCGCGGTCACCGCCACCTTCCGACTCGCGTAGAATTCCCCTCTGCGTGGACTCCGAGCACTACGACCTCCTGATCATCGGCGGCGGCATCAACGGCGCGGGAATCGCGCGCGATGCCGCCGGGCGCGGCCTGAAGGTCCTGCTGGTCGAGCAAAACGACCTCGCATCGGCGACCTCGTCGGCGTCGACCAAGCTCATCCACGGCGGGCTTCGCTACCTCGAGTATTTCGAGTTCCGCCTCGTCGCCGAGGCGCTCGCCGAGCGCGAGACGCTGCTCAGGATCGCCCCGCACATCGTCTGGCCGCTCGAATTCGTGCTGCCGCACGAATCGCACCTGCGGCCCGCGTGGATGATACGCGCCGGTCTCTTCCTCTACGATCATCTCGGCCACCGCATGCTCGGCCTCGGAGGCAAGAGCTCGCTGCCGGCGTCGAAGGGCGTGCGCCTCGCCGGCGACGGATACGGCGCGGGCTTGAAGCCCGAGTTCGAGCGCGGCTTCGTGTACTACGACTGCTGGGTGGACGATGCGCGCCTGGTGGTTCTCAACGCTCGCTCGGCGGCCGCGCACGGCGCGACCATCCTGACCCATACCCGGTTCGTGTCGGCGCGGCGCGAGGGCGGGGAGTGGGCGGCGACCCTGAACGGCGAGCGGGGCAGCCGCAAGGTGCGCGCGAACGCGATCGTGAACGCGGCCGGGCCCTGGGTGAGGCAGGTGCTCGACGAGGCGCTCAAGATCAGGCTTCCCGCGACGGTGCGCCTGGTGAAGGGCAGCCACATCGTCGTGCCGCGCATCCACGAGGAGCGCCACGCCTTCATTTTGCAGAACCCTGATAGACGGGTGATATTCATGATTCCCTACGAGCGGCAGTTCACGCTCGTCGGCACGACCGACGTGCCGGTCACGCGCGACGACTACCGGGCCAAGATCTCGCGCAAGGAGATCGAATACCTCTGCGCGGCGGCGAGCCGCTACGCGAGCAAGCCCATCACGCCCGGAATGGTGGCGTGGAGCTATTCGGGCGTGCGCCCGCTCTACGATGACGGGAGCGAAAATCCATCGGCGGTGACGCGCGATTACCACCTGCTGCTCGATAAGGGAGCGGAGCCCGGCGCCGCGCCGCTGCTTTCGGTGTTCGGCGGCAAGATCACCACCTACCGCAAGCTCGCCGAGCAGACGATGGAAAAGCTCTCCGGGCGTTTCCCCGGCAAGCCCGCCTGGACGCACGCCGAGCCCCTCCCGGGCGGAAATCTGAACGGGCGGAGCTTTCGCGGGCTGCTCCTCGATTACCGCAGGCGCCATCCGCGCCTTCCGAAGGTCTGGCTCACGCGCGTGCTCCGCAGGCACGGGGCGCTCGCCGAGGAAATCATCGGTGACGCGCGCGAGGAGCGCGGGCTCGGCCGGAACTTCGGCGGCGGCCTCTACGAGCGCGAGCTCGAATACCTGGTGAGGAACGAATGGGCGCGCGAGGCCGAGGACGTGCTGTGGCGGCGCACCAAGTGCGGGCTGCACATGACCACGGCCGAGAAGACGCGAGTGCGCGCCTGGCTCGCGGAAAATCCGTGACGGCGGGCAGGAGCCTTCCCTCTTCGGCCGAGCAGGGTGAGAGCGCGCCGCCCTACGGCCGCAGGAACACGACGAAGTAGTTCTCACGCATCAGCTTCTTCTCCTCGACGAAGCGGAAGCCCGCAGCCTCGATCTCGCGGATCGCGGTCTGCTTGTCCGCGCGGGTGTGGTCGATGCGCTGTTGGTGCGTCTCGCCCGGAATCTTCTCGAAGTCGATCACCACCATGCGCCCGCCGGGCTTGAGCGCCCTCTTGATCGATTGCAGGGTCTCTCCCGGGTGCTCGAAATGGTGGTAGGTGTCGCAGGTGTACACGAGGTCGACCGAGGCCTCGGGCAGCTCGGTCTCGGTGCCCTTCGTGAGGATGGTGGTGACGTTGTCCAGCCCTTCGGCCCTGGCGCGCTCGCCGATGTGCTCGATGAAGGCCTTTGAGATGTCCACGGCGTAGACGCGCCCGCTAGGGCTTACCGTCCGCGCGAAGAGCATGGTGAAGAGCCCGGTCCCGGCGCCGACGTCGGCGACCGCCATCCCCGGCTTCACGCCGGTCGCGGCGACTATCTCGCTGCGCTTCCGGTAGACCTCGCGGTCCTCGTTCTCGAAACCCTTCCTCCAGCGCGCGACGTCGGGGTCGACGAGGAAAGGCGAGTTGATCTCCGGTTTCGCGCCGTGCTGCGCGGCGGGCAGCGCCGGCCACAGGGCGGCGAGCGAGGCGAGGAGGATCGCGGCGAATCGTCTCATGCGATGTACCAGAAGTAATAGGTGAGAAATCCGAGCAGCGCGGTCAGCCAGTACCCGGCGAACGCGGCGCGCATCAGGTTCTTCCACGCGGCGACGTGCAGGCCGCGCGGCAGGACATTGTTCATCTGCAGCACGATCCACGTACCGGCGAGCGCGGTGAGCGTTCCGCACGCCGCGTGCAGCCAGGTCACGGCGATGCGCCAGTCGGCAAGGGCCGCGGCCTTTGCGACCTTCACGTCCTGCAGCGAGCCCGCCATGACGAGCACGATCAGGCCGATGTTGAGCACGACCCAGGTGGTCTGGTTGATCTGGTGCGCCTGGATGTTGCCGCGGCGCGCGAGCAGGAACCCGTAGGTGATCCCCGCGACGAGGAAAATTTCGAGAATCAGGTTGGCGTCGGCGATCAGCGGTCCCGCGCCGAAAAACCCTCGCGAGCCCGCGAGCCCCGACAGCGAGATCCCGGCGATCCAGGCGAGCGATCCCGCGATCATGACGGCCGCCGTGACGATCGCAGAACGCATGTTGCCGGGTGCGGCCATGACTCCCCCTTCGCGCGCCTAGATTACGCCATCGGCGCGCAGCCTGGCGATCTCGCCATCGCTCAAGCGCAGCACCTCGCGCAGCACCTCATCGGTGTGCTGCCCCAGGGTGGGCGGGGCGAGACTGTGCTCGAGAGGTGTCCCCGAGAAGCGCATCGGGCTCGCCACCAGCGGGAGCTTCCCCGCGAGCGGATGCTCGAGCTCGATTTTCACGCCGCGCGCCTTGACCTGCGGCTCCTCGAAGACCTGCGCGACGTCGTTGATCGGCCCGTTCGCGACGCCCGCCGCGTCGAGCAGCTCGACCCATTCGCGCGTCGTGCGCCGCGCGAACACCTGCGCGAGCAGCCGCGTCATCTCGGCGCGGTTCTCCACGCGAGCGCCGTTGGTGGCGAAGCGCGGGTCGTCCGCGAGTTCGGGCCGGCCCGCTGCCTCGCAGAATTTGCGGTAGAGATTGTCGTTGCCACAGGCGAGGATGACGCTGCCGTCCTTCGTTCGGAACGGCTGGTAGGGCACGATGTTCGGATGCAGGTTGCCGATGCGCTTGGGCGGCGAGCCGGTGGAGAAGTAGTTCGTGTTCTGGTAGGCGAGAAGCGCGATCTGCGAGTCGAGGAGCGCGAGGTCGAGATGCTGCCCGACCCCGCTCTCCGCGCGGTGCGCGAGCGCCGCGCAGATCGCGATCGAGGCGTACATGCCCGTGATGATGTCGGCGACGGGGACGCCGGCGCGCTGCGGCCCGCCGCCCGGCGCGTCGTCGGGTTCGCCGGTGACGCTCATCATTCCGCCCATGCCCTGGATCATGAAGTCGTAGCCGGGGCGCTCGCGGTACGGGCCGGTCTGGCCGAAGCCCGTAACCGAGCAGTAGACGAGGCGCGGGTTGATCTTTCTCAGCTCGTCGTAGGAGAGGCCGTAGCGCGCGAGATCGCCGAACTTGTAGTTCTCGATGAGCACGTCGCAAATCCGGGCGAGCTCGCGCACGAGCTTCTGGCCTTCGGGCTTCGCGATGTTGAGCGTCATCGATTTCTTGCCGCGGTTGGCCGAGGTGTAATAGGCTGAGTCCTTGGTGTCGCGCCCGTCCTTGTCCTTCACCCAGGGCGGACCGAAGGCGCGCGAGTCGTCGCCCGAGCCCGGGCGCTCGACCTTGATCACTTCGGCGCCGAGATCGGCGAGGTTCTGCCCCGCCCAGGGGCCGGCGAGCACGCGCGAAAGATCGAGGACGCGGATGTGCGAAAGCGGTCCCGCCATGAGTTTTCGGCCGTTGGAGACGCGGTATTTTATCCGAAAGACCCGTGCGGGCGACGCGGAACGCTACAATAACGGGGGATTTCACGGAGCTCGGGATGCGATTTCCTCGGTGGAAGACGATCTGCGCCGCCGCGATGTGCGCGCCGCTCCTCGCTGTCGCGCAGCAGCAGCCCTCCGATTACGCGCGCGAGAAGCGCTGGGCCGACGAGATCGTCCCGCAGCTCGTCTCGGGCGAGGCGGTATGGCTCGAAGCGCCGCGGACCGAGAAATTCCTCGGCATCTACACCGAGGTGAAGAACGCGAAGGGCGCGATCATCCTCGCGCACGGCCTGGGGGTGCATCCCGACTACGGCCTGATCGGCGAGCTGCGCACGCGGCTCGCCGACTCGGGCTACACCACGCTTTCGATCCAGATGCCGATCCTCTCCGCGGACGCGCCGCCGGCGCGCTATCCGGTGCTCTTCTGGGAAGCCGACGCGCGCTTCGCGGCGGCGATGACCTACCTGAAGCGCAAGCGTTACGAGAGAGTCGTGCTGCTCTCGCACAGCATGGGCTCGCGCATGGCGAACCACTACGTCGGCGCGCATCCCCTCGTTCCGCTCGCGGGATGGATCTCGCTCTCCATCTCGAGCGGGGAGTTCGCGTCGATCAAGCGCGTCAAGTTCCCGGTCTTCGACGTCTACGCGGAGAACGACACGGACGCCGTGCTGCAGGGCGCGCAGAAGCGCGCCGCAGCGCTCAAGCGCATGCGCGGCTCGAACCAGATCATGGTGTTCGCGACCGATCACTTTTTCGCCAAGAAGGAAAAAGACCTCGTGTCCCTGATCGGGCTGCTGCTCGAAGGCGGGAAGAAATAAAAAGCCCCGCTCGCGCGGGGCTTTTGTGCAGGACGGGCAGCGCCTAGAGGTCGATCTTGATCCCGGCGTCCTTCACCACCTTGCCCCATTTTGGAGGGTGCCCATGCCGTCGAACGCGAGATCGACCTCGCCCCCGAGGAGCGCCGGCATCAGCGGTCCCGCGCCCTTGTACGGGACGTGCGTGAGGTTACGCACGGGCTTCGTCGGCCAGCTCTGCACAAGCGCTGCGCCGGACGGCAGCCCAAACAGGACGAGCAGAATCGCTGGAACGGCAAGGCGGAACTTCATGACGTCTAGTCTCCTTCCGTGTGGAACTGCCCGTGCATTGCGGGCGTTCCGTTTTTCGGGCGCCTCAGTGTGCCATAAACTCCACGGAATCAGGGGCGGAGGCGGACGCCCCGGATGTTGCGTCGCATCCAAGCTGCCGCGCGGACGAGGGAACTGACCTAGGTCAATTGCGGCTCCCCAGGGGGAGCGTCTACACTGTCAGGCTCGAAACCGGGAGGCAAGGGGGGTTTTATGCCGTTGGTCGCCATGACGCGGGAAATGGGGTCCCTGGGGATGGATGTCGCCCGCATCCTCGAATCCGAGCTCCGGGTGCCGCTGGTCTACCACGAGATGATCAACAACCTCGCCGACAAAATGCGCTTGAGAAAGAGCCACGTCATCCGCCTGCTGGGCGGGAAGGCCAACCTCTTCGAGCGGCTCACCGCCGACAAGACCAGCCTTTCCATCTATACCGCCGACGAGATGCTGCAGGTCGCGAGCAAGGGCGCCGTGATGCGCGGCTGGGGCGCCGCCCACCTGCTGCGGCCGGTGAAGCACGCGATCCGCGTGCGCATATGCGCGCCGTTCGAGCTGCGCGTGAAACGCATGATGGAGCGGCTCGATACGAGCGACCGCGACGCGGTCGCCACCGAGATCCGCAACAGCGACGAGGCGCAGGGCGCGATCGCCAAGCGCCACTTCGACGTCGACTGGCAGCATCCCGAAGGCTACGACCTGTCGCTAAACACCGAGCGCATGAGCGTCGAGCAGTGCGCTGAAGAGATCATCCAGCTCTGCAGGAAGCCCGACTTCCTCGAGACCGAAGAGTCCCAGCGCGCGCTTTCAGATCTCGCCCTGCAGGCGAGCATCAAGGCGGCGCTGCGCGCCGATCCGTCCACGCGGGGCCTCACCTTCGGCGTCGATTCGGAGGGCGGAAAGGTGCGCCTGCGCGGGATCGTTCATACGCGCGAGGAGTGGAAAAACGCCACCCGCGTCGTGACCTCGGTTCACGGCGTTACGGGCGTGAAAAGCGAACTGAGAGTCACCGCGGAAATCCGCTCGCCGATGGGCGAGTGATCGGCGGGGCCCGGGCGGTTTCGGCTTTCTTGATCGACCAATCTGGAGGAGAGTCCATGACGAATTTCAGGCGTGGTGGTGTTGCCTTGGCGCTTGCGGGCGCTTTGATCTCCAGCTTGGCCTTCGCAGCGCCGACGGTCCTGCGCGCCTCGCACCAGTTTCCCGGCGGCAAGGGAGACGTGCGCGACGAGATGGTGCAGATCATCGCGCGCGATGCCAAGGCCGCGGGCGTCGATCTCGAAGTGCAGGTTTACCCGGGCGCGTCGCTATTCAAACCGAACGAACAGTGGAACGCGCTGGTGAACGGGCAACTGGACATTTCGTCCTTCCCGCTCGACTACGCGAGCGGCAAGGTGCGGGCTTTCGGGGCGACCTTGATGCCGGCGCTCGTGCGCAATCACGAGCGCGCAGCGCGGGTCAACGAATCCCAGTTCATGAAGGACATCAAGGCGAAGATCGATCAAGCGGGCGTGATCGTGCTCGCCGACGCCTGGCTCGCGGGCGCGATCGCTTCGAAAAAAGCCTGCATCCGCACGCCCGACGACATCAGGGGCCTGAAAGTGCGCTCGGCCGGTCCGACCTTTGCCGCGATGTGGCAGGCGGCTGGCGCCTCCATCGTTTCCGTGCCGTCGAACGAGGTCTACAACGCCCTGCAGACCGGCGTCGCCGACGCGACCGACACGAGCTCGGGAAGCTTTGTTTCCTTCCGCATCTACGAGCAGGTGAAATGCCTTACCGCGCCCGGCAGCAACGCGCTGTGGTTCATGTACGAACCGGTGCTCATGTCGAAGAAGAGCTTCAGCCGGCTCGACAAGAAGCAGCAGGGGGCGCTGATCGCCGCGGGCAAGAAATCGCAGGCGTACTTCGCGAGGGAGGCCAAGGGCCTGGACGACGAGATGGTCAAGGTCTTCAAGGAGCACAAGGTCGAGGTGATCACGCTGACGCCGGCCGAGTACGACCAGTGGGTCAAGGTGGCACAGCAAAGCTCCTACGCCGAGTTCGCCAAGGAAGTCCCGGACGGAAAGAAACTGATCGACGAGGCGATGGGCGTCAAATAGCGCAGGACATTGCACAGCGAAGGGCGGCGCGAGCCGCCCTTTGTTTGTCGCCCCGGCCTCACGATGCGCGCTCATCCCATGGATAGCTTCGTCCGCGCCGTAAGGCGGGTCTCGCAGCTGTGCGGCATCGCTGCCGCCGCCTTGATCGCGCTCGGCGTGCTCGTGGTGTGCCACATGGTGTTCGTGCGCTACGCGCTCGGCCAGAACACCATCTGGCAGACCGACTTCACCACCTATTGCCTGATTGCGGCGACCTTCGTCGGCAGCCCGTTCGTGCTGATGACGCGCGGCCATGTCAACGTCGACGTACTGCCCCATTACCTCCGGCCGCGTGCGCGCTTCTGGCTCGCGCTGTTTGCCGCGTCGCTCTCGCTCGCTTTTGCCGTGGTGCTCGCCGTGCTCACCTTCAATTTCTGGAAGGAGGCATGGGACAACCGCTGGGTCTCCGACACCATGTGGCGCGCGCGCCTGTGGATCCCGTATTCCTCGATGCCGATCGGCCTCGGCCTCCTGTCCCTCCAATACGTCGCCGACATCTACAACCTCGTCACCGGGCGCGAGCCGCCCTTCGGAATCGCTAGGGAGCGCGAAGCGTGAGCCCCACCACCCAGGGCCTGATGGTGCTGGTCGTCACGCTCGCGATGCTCCTTTCGGGCACGCCGGTCGCGTTCGGCCTCGGCGCGATCTCGATCGTCTTCATCCTGGTGTTCCAGGGATTCGACGCACTGCACGTCGTCGCGGAGACCTTCTACGCAGGCCTGAACGACTTCACGCTCGTGTCGATCCCGATGTTCGTGATGATGGGCGCGGCGATCGGGTCCTCGCCCGCGGGCAAGGACCTCTACGAGGCGCTCGACCGCTGGCTCTACCGGCTGCCCGGAGGGCTGGTGATCTCCAACTTGGGGGCCTGCGCCCTCTTCGCCGCGCTCACCGGGTCTTCGCCCGCGTGCTGCGCCGCGATCGGCAAGATGGGAATTCCCGAGATGCGCCGGCGCGGCTACCCGGACGACGTCGCGACCGGGTCGATCTGCGCGGGCGGCACGCTCGGAATCCTGATCCCGCCGTCGATCACCTTCATCCTCTACGGCATCGCGACCGAGACCTCGATCGGGCGCCTGTTCCTCGCCGGGGTCCTGCCCGGCGTCATGCTGACCGGCCTTTTCATGCTGTGGACGCTGTTCATCATCTGGAAGCGCGGATTCCGCTCGCACGCGGTCGATTTCCGCTACAGCTGGAAGGAAAAGTTCGAGTCGATTCCGAAGATCGCGCCTTTTCTCGCGATCATCGCCGGCGTCATGTACGTGCTCTACGGCGGCGTGGCGACGCCCTCGGAGGCGGCCGGGGTGGGCGCGGCGCTGTGCGTGGTGATGGCCGTGATCATCTACCGGATGTGGAGCGCGAGGAGCTGGTGGGCGATCCTGCGCGACACGACGCGCGAGTCGGTGATGATCCTGACGATCATCGCGGCGGCGGTGCTCTTCGGCTACATGCTCACTTCGCTCTATCTCACCCAGACGCTCGCGCAGGCGATCGCCGACGCGCATTTCAACCGCTGGGCGCTGATGGCGATGATCAACCTGTTCCTGCTGGTGTGCGGCTTTTTCATTCCGCCGGCGGCGATCATCCTGATGACCGCGCCCATCCTCTACCCCATCATCACCGCGGCAGGCTTCGACCCGGTGTGGTTCGGCGTGATCCTCACGATCAACATGGAGATCGGCCTGATCCACCCGCCGGTGGGCCTCAACATCTACATCGTCAGCTCGATCGCGCCCGACGTTCCGGTGACGCGCGTGATGTGGGGGACGATCCCCTACGTGATCTGCATGTTCCTCGCAATCGTGATCCTGTGCGTCTTCCCGGAGATCGCGACCTGGCTGCCCGACTACCTGATGGGTATCGCGACGCGGCGCTGAGCAAGGATTCCTAGTCCGGCTTGATTCCAGCCGCCTTGACTATCGGCTGCCACGTTTCAACTTCAGCTCTGTGGAAGGCACCGAGCGCTTCCGGGGTCTGCTGCTCGCGCGGCGGAATTTCCTGACCGAGTTCGGCTACGCGTTTACGTAGGCTTGCATCGGCCAATGCGTCAACGACCGCAGAGTTGAGCTTGGCTATGACATCCTTCGAGGTTCCCTTAGGAGCCCACAGTCCATTCCAGAAGGAGATATGAAGTCCCGGCACGCCGATTTCGTCCAGCGTCGGGACGTCGGGGGCAGGCGACCAGCGCGTGCCGCCTAGCACCGCGTAGGCCCTGATCTGTCCGCTGCGGACGTAGGTCAAGCTAGTCGGTGCGTCCCCGCATACTAGGTCGAGGTTCCCAGCTATCAAGTCTTGATAGGCCGGGGCGGCTCCTCGGTAAGGGACAAATTGAATCTGAGCGCCGGCCTTGATTTGAAGGTAGATGCCGCACACGTGCGCTGCACTGCCGATACCCACAATTCCCATCGAGGCCTTGTTGGGGTTCGCTCTTAGCCATGCGACTAGCTCTGATGCGTTCTTCGCTGGCAGCGCAAGCTTCCCGATCAACCAAAGGCGAGAAAGCGGGAGGAGCGATATCGGCTCGAAGTCGCTCAGGACATCGTACGGGATCGGATACATCGCGGGCGAGCCAACGTGGCTACTCCAATTGCCAACGATAAGCGTATAGCCGTCAGGTGCTGCTCGGGCGGCGCGGCCGATCGCGATGCTGCCACCGGCTCCGGTGACATTTTCGATCACTAGCGCTTGGCCCAGGAATTTTCTCATCGGATCGGCCACAATTCGTGCGACGGTATCTGTGGGCCCTCCAGCCGCGAACGGTACGAGAATCGTAATTGCGCGTGTCGGAAAAGTCTGCCCAACGGCGGTCGTCGCACTCCCCAAGAGACCCGTGAGCGCCAGCATGCTATAGAGCATCTTCATGCAACCCTCCCTTGCTGTTGGTGAAGATGGCTTCAATGATAGCTTTCTATAAAGCTATTGTCAATGCTTTATTTATAGTGTATTGTGACGCGTCTTCGGAAAGTACTAATTCGAAGATTTTGCTGGAGAAATGCGTGTACCAGATCGATCGCGTAGACGTGACGGTGAATTTCGAGCAGCGGGAGTTCCCTAAGCTTGACCTGTCAGCGAAACAGATCGTCGGGCGCATCGTCTGCCTGGATAACGTGTTTCAGAGAGATTTCGAACGGCTGCTTGAGGGGTCCGGTATCGGACGGTCAGAATTCGGCATACTGACCGTGCTTCGCTCACAGGGCCCCCCCTATGCTCTCGCACCCAATGTGATAAACCAGCTGCGCTTTAACCCGGTTACTTCCGGGGGAATGACCAATATCCTTCACGCGTTGCAGAGTCGCGGGCTCGTGGAGCGGTTACCGGACCCAACTGACGGGCGCGGCGTCATGATCCGGCTCACACCAAAGGCGCTGGATATCATCGATCGAGCATTCGAGGCGCGTGTTGCACTCGAGCAGCGCTGGCTCGTTGGCCTGAGCGCGAAGGAACGGAGCACCCTCGAAGGCCTCTTGAGAAAGCTCTTGGTCTCCCTCGAGCCCTACGCCACGCCGGTCACGCCAAAATCTCATGTGAGAGGCCGGGCGCGCACCAAGAACGGTTAGTCGGCCTGCAGCCTGGCCGCCTTGATCACCTTGAGCGTGTTCGCCTGGTCCTGCGCGAGAAACTTCGTGAAGTCCTCGGGCGAGCCCGCGAACACCTCCGCGCCCTGCTTGGCGAGTCCCTCGGTCACTTCCGCGATCTCCAACGTCTTCGCCAGCGCCGCGTTGAGCTTGTCGATCACCGCGGCCGGCGTCCCTTTCGGCGCGACGAAGCCCGCCCAGCCGCTGTAGTCGTAGCCCGGGACGGTGTCGGCGACCGGCGGAATATCGCCCAGCGTCGCCGAGCGCCGCGGGAGGCTCTGCCCGATCGCGCGCAGCCGCCCGTTCTTGACGAGCGACATCACCGCAGGGGCGGGCGTGATGCTCCACTGGGTCTGCCCGGCGACGACCGAGTTCACCGACGGCCCGCCGCCCTTGTGCGGGACGTTCAGCGACTCGAAGCCCGCCAGGGTCATGAGGAGCACTCCCGAGAGGTGGCTCTGCGAGCCGATTCCGGCAGTAGACATGTTGATCGTCTTGGCGTTGGCCTTCGCGTAGTCGATGAGCTCCTTCACGTTCCTCACCGGCAGGTCCGGGTTGACGATCAGCACGTTGGGCGTGACCGCGAAGCTGCCGACCGCGGCGAAATCAGCGACCGCGTCGTAGGGGGGCGATTTCTTCAGCAGCGGCGCGATGATCATCGAGCCGTTCGAGGCGCAGATCAGGGAATAGCCGTCGGGCTTGGCGTTCTTGCCGGCTTCCACGCCGATCAGGCCGCCGGCGCCGTCGCGGTTCTCGACGAACACCGGCTGCCCGAGCGCGTCGCCGAGCTTCGCGGCGACGATGCGGCTCATGGTGTCGATCGAGCTGCCGGGCGCGTTCGGCACGAGCAATCGCACTGCGCGGCTGGGGAATTCCTGGGCCAGCGCGGACACGGACGCGAGCGCGCACGCGGCGAGCAGCAGCTTCTTCGTCATCAGTAGGACCTCGGCAGTTGCAGCACGTGCTCGGCGAGGTAGCAGAGGACGAGGTTGGTCGAGATCGGCGCGATCTGGTACAGCCGAGTCTCGCGGAACTTGCGCTCGACGTCGTACTCCTCGGCGAAGCCGAACCCGCCGTGGGTCTGCAGGCACGTGTCGCCCGCCTGCCAGGACGCCTCCGCGGCGAGCTGCTTCGCCATGTTGGATTCGGGGCCGCAGGGTTTGCCCGCGTCGTACAGCGCAGCGGCTCTCTCGACCATAAGGGCCGCGGCCTCGGTCGCCATGTAGGCGCGCGCGATCGGGAACTGCACGCC
>JACXTT010001956.1_pt1 | contig 33545 bp, 35 predicted proteins | sample 9270951 | NCBI WGS metagenome assembly JACXTT01 (sample SAMN15532306, study PRJNA645909) | rock metagenome | isolation source: weathered quartz diorite | place: Puerto Rico | collected 2017-06-21
GGGATTCATTGGTGGGCCTTTAAATTTGGAAGGGAAATCCGCTGTTATACGATGCGGCAAATGCGAGCCAGAATCGAGGATGCGGCGGGAAGCGGATTTGAGATCTCAGGGTATTGCGCTGATCTTGAGAAACCGGAAAAACCTCATTCGAGGCGAGCAGCACATCGGCTTCATTGCCGAGAAACAGTCCGCCTGCAACGGGCAATCTTCCGGTCCCGAGCATGTTTGAATAACTCACGTACCCGCTAAGCGGACCTGCACCACGAACATCGATCTTCGTTTCAAAACCGTGAATAGTCGCTTTACTGAATGCGATTGGAAAACTGACGCCGGTATTGAGCAACAGACTGTCATCCGCGAAATGTTCAAAGCTGCGGCGGTACCAATTGCCATCGATCCGAACGTAGCGCGATATGCTCTTGGAGAATCCGGCATCAACAAAGTCACCTCGTGATGGCCGCAGCGGCAGAAAGGCGCCCTCTCCGCCAAGATTGCGAACCTCGTCGGAACTGGCGAGCAAAACGTTTTCCATCGCAGGAATCTGAAACACGCGATCGTATGATGCGCGGAACACCAAGCCCGCCTTTGGCACGTCGTAGGCAAAGCCCAAGCGAGGGCTCCAAGCGTTCTCGTTCGCAATGAGACGGTAATGATCAAAGCGAAGCCCTGCATTGATGCTCAAATGATGCAGACGCCATGAATCCTGAATAAACCCCGACTGCGTTCTTCCCGGGGCCTTCTCCGAAAAACGAAAGTCCCGCGGTAGATCGCCATCGAAGATCCGCACAGTCCCCAATCGATACGCTGAGATGTGGTAGGTCAACACCTCGTGAAGGGACGAAAACCAGCCCTCGGCGCCGGTTTTCAACTCGTGGGCACCGTAGTGGTCGGTAATGGTTCCGGCAACATACGTTTCGTGAAATCCGCGGTCCTGTGCCGGTCGAATGGGAGTAGAAAGCTCATTGGACCACAGCCTCGCCTGCGTATTGCGCGTCATCGCGCGAAACTGACCCAGCACATGTGTCGAAAAAATGTGGGTGTGCGATAACTGACCCAACGTTTCGCTGCCATCACGGTCCTGGCGTTGCCCAGCGAGCTCTTGCAACATCTCGTTCGGCACCATCAATTTCGTCTTGCGAGTGTTGACATAGAGCCGTGTGTGGTCCGTGGCCGACCATTGCCGTTCCAAAGCTGTCGAGAATCCGCGGCCAGTCCCTCGATTTGTGAAATTCTCTTCGACCGGTGGATCCAGATAGCGATGCGTGCCCATTACATCGCCCGTTACGCCAACAGAGTTCCGGCCCCGACCGTATCGTAGAGAGAGAAAACTAGCGCGATTTTGGAAACTGCCGTCCTGCAGCGACACAGCTCCATGTAAACCCGGATGAATATCCTCGTTGCTCGCCGTCTCAATCACGCCGCCAAGCTTCAAGCCGAATTCGGCCGGGTACCCGGACGTGCGCACGTTCAATGACTCGAACTCATCGACATTGATCGACTGAGCAAACGCCGGCGATCGATTGTCGTACAACGGTACGCCATCGACGATGTATTGAACGTCGTACTCGGAACCACGCGGATGCAGAGTCCCATTGGCCTCCAGGACCCAGCCCGGTTGCGTATTGACCAAGTTGATAACGCTACGGTTTGCAGCCACCGATGCGCGGTCTTCTAGGGCCTGATGAGGAAGATACTGAGCAGTTTCGACGGGATCGACCAGCGTTTCATCTTGGACTTCGATGGTTGTGCTCAACGGCGTGACTTCTAAAGTGATTTGCTGTTCGAGCGGAAGCTGTGACTGAATATCGATGGTAATTGTCTTGGCCGCAAAACCCTGACTGCGAGTCGTCACCTCATAATGACCAAGAGGCAGAGATCGTAATATCGCACGTCCGGATTCATCTGTTTCAAATGTGCGGTCAACGCCGGCAGTTCGGCCGCTGATCGTACCCATGGCGTGCAATGCTCCGCCTGTCGCGTCTGTAACCTGTAGCCGCAATTCTCCACTAATCCGCTGCGCCACGGCCAACGAGGCGACAACTGGTAGAAGTAGCAAAAGAAGAAGCCAATTCCTCATCACGGGTTGGCAATTTATCATGACTTTGGAGGAGATGCCTCATGCCAATGTCCGCCTATTTGAAACGAATTCGAAAGAAGGTCGGGAAGGATCTACTGCTATTGCCTTCGGCAGCCGTCGTCATTTATGACGAGCGCATGCGGCTGCTGTTGTGCCTTCATCAAGATAAGAATATCTGGGTCACCCCCGGTGGTCTCATCGAGCCCGGTGAGCAGCCGTCGGATGCGGCCGTTCGTGAAACGTGGGAGGAGACAGGCTTGCTTGTAGAGCTCACCGGCCTTCTAGGCGTTTACGGCGGGTCTGATTTAATCATCGATTATCCGAATGGTGATATAGCCGCATACATCGGAACGATCTTTCGAGGCCAGATTGTTTCGGGAAGTATTCATCCTGATGGCGAGGAAATCCTGGACGTACGTTACTTCACTCAGGACGAACTCAATAGTGTTCCACATTCAAAGTGGTTGGACACGGCGATGGGCGTCTTGTTTTCGGAGAATGGCGAAGCTCATTTTGTAAAGACGTCATGGAAGCCTACGGACATTACGAAGTCGCAGACGCTCTGAAGAATGTATTTGCCCCTCCTTCGAGGAGGGGCGGCCGCGCCGATCAAACAAATGCAACGCAACCGAAGACTCGGCGCGGCCGGGGAGGTCAAACAGTTATCTGACCTCCCCCGCTGCGCCCTGTTTAAGGTAGCGTGACATTTTGTTTATAGGGCGCAGCGACCCCTCCTCGAAGGAGGGGAAAAAAAATGATGCCGTCTAGGATGACTCCCAAAATGCCGCTTCAATAAAACTTACTCGTCCGGGCGGCGCCCGTGTAGTCGATGTAAATGACCTTCACATCTGTATAGAAATCGAGGGCTGTCGGGCCCTGTTCACGTTCGCCGACGCCTGACGATTTCATTCCACCAAATGGAATCTGCGCTTCTCCGCCAACTGTTGGTGAGTTCACGTGCACCATGCCTGCTTCGATGCGCTCACAAAAATCAAAAATCCGGCCGGCATCGTTCGTGTAAATCGCAGCAGTCAGACCATAATCGGAAGCGTTTGCGGCCGCAATCGCTTCCTCGTAATCCTTTGCGCGAATAACGGACAGCACCGGTCCAAAAATCTCTTCGCGGGCTATTCGGTAATCGGGCTTCACTCGATCAAAGATCGTCGGCTCGATGAAAAAGCCTCGCGGCAAACCTGATGGCCGCTTACCGCCAATCACGAGCTGAGCGCCTTCGCTCTTCCCCACTTCGATGTATTGCTCTACTGTTTTCAATTGCTGTGAACTGACGAGCGGCCCCATTTGCACATCTGCATCGAGACCGTTGCCGACCTTCCATTTCGAGACGCGGCTAACCATTCGCGCAATCACATCGTCCGCTATCGATTCCTGAACGACGGCGCGGCTTGTCGCCGTGCACCGCTGGCCGGTAGAACCGAAAGCGCCCGACACAATGCCATCCACAGCCAGATCCAAATCGGCATCTTCCAAAACGATCACCGGGTTCTTACCACCCATCTCACATTGCGCCTTTACGCCGCGCGCCGCACACGACGCGTAGATTTGAGTCCCGTTTTCGGACGATCCCGTAAATGAAACGCCGCGGATACGGCGATCGCGCGTGATGAGATCTCCAACCTCGGAGCTACTCCCGACAAGCAGATTCAGCACTCCGGCAGGAAGGCCGGCGCGCTCGAAGATATCGACCAGCTTTGCAGCCATGAGAGGCGTTGTCGAAGAGGGCTTAAAGATAAGGGTGTTCCCCGCAACCAACGCCGGGGCGATCTTCCATGCCGGAATGCAGATCGGAAAATTCCAGGGAGTTATCAACGAAACCACGCCAAGCGGTTGCCGCATGGTGTATGCGAAATTCTTGGGGAGTTCGGATGGAATCGTCATTCCACCCATTCGCCGGGATTGCCCCGCCGTGTAATTCAAAACGTTATAAGCGCGATAGATCTCGCCTTTGGCTTCGGCAACAGTCTTGCCCTCTTCTTTCGTGAGTAGCCGCGCAACGTCATCTTGTTCGGCGCGCAACAGGTCGCCTGCCCGTTCGACGATTTCACCGCGCTTTGGCGCGGGCATACGCGACCACGCCGACAGAGCCTCGCTCGCCGCCGCCAGGGCGGCCTCGGCTTCACGGTTGGAAGCAAGATAACCTTTGCCGACAAGCTCATCTTGATTTGCAGGATTGCGTACTTCGATTTCGCGGCCCTGACGGATGGAAATCCATTCACCGCGGATGTAATTGCGGACTTCAATCATGGACCAATGCCTCCAAGTCAGAAAAAGTATCGATCAGAAAATCGGGCGGGACATCTGTGAAGGTTTCCGTGGCGTAACCGTACGTTACGCCGCAGGTCTGAACGCCGGCATTCCGGCCGGTCAGCACATCGACGGCCGAGTCACCGATCATCCACGACCGCTCACGGTGACCTTTGGTATCGGACAAAATTTGAAAAACTCCGACCGGATCGGGTTTTTTATGATCAAAGCTGTTACCGCCGTACACGGCAGCGAAATGCTTATAAATCCCAAGGCCATCCAGCATCGCACAACTGAAATGAACGGGCTTATTCGTCAAAACGGCAAGCTTGCAGTCTGTCAGGCGCTCGAGCGTTTCGCGTACACCGGGATAGAGCGTCGTACAGTCCAGCATGTGAGCGCGATAGTACGAAAGAAACATTTGCAGGCCCACCTGAACGTTTGTCTCTGTGGCCTTGGCGCCAAGTGCGCGCCGGATCAGCATCAGGGCGCCATTCCCGATAAAACGGGCGATCTCATCCTCCGTCAAAGCAGGCAGATCAAATTGATGGCGAATGTGATTTACCGATGCGGTGAGGTCTTTTTTTGAATCGACTAAAGTTCCATCAAGATCAAAGATGAGAACGGAGCGCACGGAGTGATAATAGCATCATGATTCAGGATCGCATTCGGCGCGAATTCAATCAGTGGGCCGATTCAGGCCGCGGGCGAGCCTTGGAAAAGCGGCTATGGGAAAGTACTCGCCAACTGATTGACCTTATGAACGTGGACGAATACGACAACGTCATGGACTTGGGTTGCGGTGTTGGCTGGGCGACTCGCGTTTTGGCGCAGAAAGCATCGCGCGGCATGGTATTGGGTATTGATCTCTCAGATCGCATGATTCTCCAGGCCCGCAAAGCGTATCGGAATCCTAACAATGCCATGTTCATCGTGGCTGATGCTTCCGGGATTCCATGTCCTGACGAACTTTTCAATTCGCTGCTCAGCGTGGAGTCCATTTATTACTATCCCGGCCTTGATCTGGCGTTCCACGAGGTCCATCGAATCTTGAAAAAGGGCGGCAAGGCTTTCTTCCTCGTCGGCTACTACAAGGAAAATCCGCACGGTCACGAATGGGCTAAACATATCGACATCCCTGTCCACCTGCTCGGCGCGCAGGATTACGTTTCAATCCTCAAGAAGTCCGGATTCAAAACGGCCAGCCATCGACGAATCATCGATTCGACGCCCCTCCCTGAGGACTGGACACCGACAAACTGGTTTCCCGCTCGGGAGGATCATTTGAAGTTTCGGGCGGAAGGATCACTTCTGCTGACTGCGGAAAAATAAGAATCTCAAACCAACTCTTTCGCCTTTTCAAACCGGATGCGGTCCTCTTCCACAAACTCTCTGACGACTGGGTGATCACTCGCATAGAGCTCGTCCATCGTGCCGACAAATGCAAACTTTCCTTCATGCAGAAGCGCGACGTGGTCGGCTACTTTTTCTGCGCAGTTGGCGATGTCGTGTGTGACGACCATCTGCGTCAGTCCCAGTTGACGCTGCATCTTGCGCACGAGCTTGTTGATCGTTTGCGACATGAGTGGATCGACCATCGTGGTCGGTTCATCGTAAAGAATTGCCTTCGGCTGGGCGGCCACAGCTCGCGCAATAGCAACGGCGCGCTTCATTCCTGTACTGAGTTCGCTGGGCATGAAATCGGCAACATCTTCGATTTCGACGAGCCTTAAATATTCTTGAACCTTATTTTCGACAGCTTCATCGGTATTTCCAACGTCACTCAGTGGAAATGCGACGTTCTCCCGAATCGACAGTGAATCGAAGAGCGCGCCCGATTGAAAAACGAGTTGTACTTTGCGCCGCACCGGAGCGAGTTCACGCTCGCTCATTTGCGTGATGTCTTCACCGTCGACGATGATACGTCCACTATCCGGCTTGAGAAGTCCGACCGCAAGCGTCAGCGTCACTGTTTTACCCACGCCGCTTGGTCCAAGAATGGCGAAGGTCTCGCCCTCTTCGACTCTGAAGGAAATACTGTCGAGGACTTTCCTGTCATCAAAAGATTTCGATACATCGACGAATTCGATGAAATACGCCATCCCGCTATTGTAGATTCGGGTACGTATGAAAACCATTTCGCTCTTAGCCTTAATCTCGTTCCTAGCATTCTTCGAGGCCCCTCGGAGTTACGCACAAGAACTCGTGTGGGCCGCCGATGCGGAAGGCGGCGCACCGTATACATTTCCTGATCCACGAAATCCAGCACAAATGATCGGATTTGAGGTGGATCTGGCGGACGCACTTGCGGCGCGGATGGGACGCAAAGCCCGGTTCGTGCAAAATCAGTGGGACGGATTGGTTCCGGGGCTGGAGCGCGGCGAGTACGATGTTGTGATCAATGGCCTCGAGATCACGGCAGAACGCGCCGAAAGGATCAACTTTTCCAATCCATATTTCTATTCCACTCTGACGATCACGCGCCGCAGTGACGACAATCGCGTGAATCGAGCCGAAGACCTTCGCGGCCTTAGAGTCGGTGTTCTAAAAGTAACTTTCGCGGAGAGGTTCGTTCAGAGTCTGGGAAACGTCAACATTCGCAGCTACGACTCGCAAGTTCAATCATTCATCGATCTCGCTCTGGACCGCCTCGATGCTGTCGTCATGGACACGCCCGTCGCGCTCTATTACGCAATGGGTCCGCAGGTGAAAAATATCGAGCTGCCGGCGGCTCGCATGGCCTTCGGTATCGGAATCCGAAAGAGCGACGCCGACCTGCTCGAAAAAATAAACAACGCTGTGGAGTCGATGAAGCGCGATGGTACGTTGCGTAAGATTTACACGGATTGGGCAATTTACGATGCCGCTACAGCTCAAGCCTTCGGTGATCGCGAGCCGGTCGCCAACGATAACGCGCCGCGCTATCGTGACTATCTCGATGCGATCCGAACCGAACGAACATTCAAAGAGCGCTTAGAACAATACAAGCAGTTTCTCCCGCTCCTCTTGCGAGGCGCGCTCGTTACTCTGGAGATCTCGGCATTGTCCATGGGTCTCGCTATCGGACTTGGTCTCCTGCTGGCAGTCACTCGCGTGTTCGGACCAGCATTCTTGGCCTGGCCCGTCATCGCGTTCATTGAGGTGATTCGCGGAACACCCTTACTGATTCAGTTGTTCATCATCTTCTATGGATTGCCCACGATCGGTATCCGCTTCTCACCGTTATGGGCTGCGGTTATCGGTTTAGGTATCAACTATGCGGCTTACGAGGCGGAGAATTATCGTGCTGGAATCCAATCGATACCACGCGGGCAACTCGATGCTGCGTTGGCATTGGGATTAACACGCCTTCAAACGATTCGAAAGATTATTCTGCCGCAGGCCGTCCGGTTGGTTATTCCCCCAGTGACCAATGATTTCATTGCGCTGTTGAAGGACTCATCGTTGGTCTCGGTCATCACCATGGTCGAACTGACGAAAATGTACGGACAGCTTGCCGCGACGAACTATGACTACATCGGCATTGGCCTATTGACCGCCGCGATTTATTTCTTCCTGGGTTTGCCAATCGCGAGGCTTTCGCGGTCGCTTGAAGCAAGACTTGCGTACATGAAAGTGTGAAGAATTCCAGGACGGTTGCGTCGTTTCCCTAATTCCAAACACTGGAATTAGGGAAACGACGCAACCGTCCTGGAATTCCCTAGCGTGTAATCATTTGGTAATTGAAATACGACACGCGGTTCCGGCCGCCATTCTTAGCGACGTATAGCGCCTGATCTGCAACTCGGATGAGGTCTTCCTTGCTAAGCGCATTGAGCGGGTAGTTTGAAATTCCGACGGAGGCAGTAATGGTGCCGATGCCTGAAAACTCATGCGCACCGATTGCCTCGCGTATTCGGTCGGCCAGTTGGGCAGCGCCGCTCAACGGAGTCTCCGGCAGAATCACAGTAAATTCCTCGCCGCCATAACGAGCGGCAAAATCGATCTCACGGCACGTATGACGAATGATCTCAGCGACCGTCCGGATCACCATGTCGCCGCTCGGATGCCCGAACCGGTCATTGACTTCCTTTAAGAAATCCAGATCGATGATGAGCAACGAAAGAGTCCGATTGTGACGCTGAGCACGCCCCAATTCGACCGACAGTGTTGCCTGGAAAAAACGATGATTGGGAAGGCCGGTCAAAAAATCCGTTCGGGCGCGCTGTTGGACTTCTTCGAATAGCTGCGCGTTACGAAGAGCATTCGCTGCAGTGCTGCCCATGACAACAAGAAATCGCGTGTTGGCTTCAGTCATCACGCGGCTCAGGTTGTCAGAACGAAGCTCGATTAATCCCAGTACCGACTCATTCACGACCATCGGAATGGCAACGACGCCCATCGGTTTGGCATCCGGAAGAAACAGAAGTTGACGGGAGTCATATGCTTGTTTGAGTTCTGGATATTCACCAATATTGACTTCAACATTCCGTTCCGAAGGGTTCGAAGCTCTCATCATGCGTGCCGCACCTGTCTTCGGATCGATTCGATAGATGGAACATTCCTGCGCCCCTAGAACCTCACGAAGGCGGGACACGATCGAATACAACACGTCGTCGGTATTCAGAGACGATGACAATGCATGCGTCATTTCGACCATCAATTCAGCAAGCCGGTTCTCTTCGATAATGGTGTGGGACATTTTGCTGTCTTCGGTGAGGCGCCCGGAAAGGAAGACATAGAACATCGAGACCACAAAAAACAAGGCAAGGGCCAAAAACTTCTCGATGTCCACGTTTAGTTGAAATCGAAAGAGACGAAAATAACTAAACGTGCCGAACAAGACGCTGACAACCAGCAACGAGAACAGAACCAGGCGGAGGTCGCGCCAAACAACGGCAAGGATGAAAATCGAGATGAATGCCAGGTGGAGGTAATTTTCGGGAACTTGCAGCAAGTACAACGTTAATCCCACGAAAATGACGTCAGTAACAGCGACCGCGGCCTGTACTTTATCCTCGATAAACCAATGACCCGGACTCACCATGAGGACAACATTGCTTAGCGCAAAGGCGATGGCGACGCCGAAAACAACGGGAAACATTGCAGTTCCTACGTAGCTGAAAAGCGTAAGATAAGAAGCCAGAATCACCAGCAACCAGCGGAGCGACAGTACAGCCTTACGATGATCAATTTCTGGTCGGGTTTTCGGCTTCAAATCTGAGCGCGGCATGCTAAATTTTGGGGATTGTACAGGAGCTATCTGTGAAATTCATGAATTATTCCCGGAAAAATGCTCCGAACGTGGTCCGTTTAGGATGCGTTTTCGGAAACATCTGCTTTGATATCACCAAAGCGATCGGCGACGATCTTCTACAGTGCCCGCGAGTGGCGTTTACGATTGAAGAAGTTCTCCAGGTCAAAGACGGACTGTCGCTGCTCGAGGAACAGCTTGGCCAATTAACGCGATCATCCAGTGGAATTCAACCATTCTTGTTTGAAGGTACCGATATCCGACTTCGCGCGCCTATCACGCGGCCGCAAAAGCTAATCGGCGTCGGATTGAATTACAAAGATCACGTCGAGGAAATCAAAGGTCAAACACCGAAACAGCCGCTCTTATTCGGAATGTATGCCAATGCCATCATTGGTCCTGAAGACGCCATCATTGTGCCGCCGATGAGCAAGCAAGTCGACTACGAGGCCGAGTTGGGTGTTGTGATCGGCCGTCGTGCGCGGCAGGTGTCCGTAGAAAATGCCCTCGAATACGTCGCCGGCTACACCATCATTAATGACGTGTCGGCGCGCGATCTGCAATTCTCCGACGGCCAGTGGCTGCGAGCGAAGTCCTTCGATACATTTGCCCCGATGGGCCCCTATATCGTCACAGTGCCAAGCTTGCGCGACGGTGATGGGCTGGAGGTCGAATTGCGCCTCAATGGCAAGACGATGCAGAAGTCGAACACGCGGAATATGATCTTCAAAGTGCCCGACCTCGTCTCCTACATTTCAAAAGTGATGACACTCGAAGTTGGCGATGTCATCGCAACCGGAACGCCTGGAGGTGTGGGGTTCGTGAGGAACCCGCAGGTTTTCATGAAACCCGGAGATGTCGTCGAGATCGAGATCGAAGGGATCGGACAGCTCAGGAACTCAGTTGCTGACTTCGATTGAGCGCCTGCTCCACGGCCGTCACCAATTCAACACTCCGAAACGGTTTCCGTATGTAGCGCACGCCGGTTCGCATGAAGAAATGCGTCGTGTCGTCGTTGAGAACATCGCCTGTCACAAACAAGAATCGCTGTCGAAGTTCCGGATTGACTGACTTGACAGACCAGTACAATCGCTCGCCACTGAAGCCCGGCATGTGCTGATCGCAGATGAACAAATCATATTCCTTGGCTTTGATCTGCTCGACTGCTTGCATTCCGGAGTTCGCGAGGTCGATCTCGGCCCCTTGGGTTTCCAAAACATCGGACATCAGCCGGCTGATGTGAACCTCATCATCGACGACCAGTATGCGCTTGCCGAACAAGCCTTGTTGTGTTGGTGGCGGGGCGAGCTGGACATCCTGCTCCATTCCAACGTGAATGGGTAGTTCCAAAGTGAAAACCGACCCCTTCCCGTAGCTGCTCCATGCATAGAGTTCCCCGCCGTGATCCCGCACAATCTCTGAGCAAGCGGTCAATTCAATGGACGTTTCCTGATTCTCGAAAAGACGTGCCATCTCCCGGGAATGGATCCCACGGCCGTTATCGATGACCAACACGTGGATCCGCCCACGTTCGACAGCAGTCTTGACCTGGATTTGTCCGGGCCTTCCGAGATCATCGCCGAGCGCTTCTTCGGCGTTTACGATGAGCTTCAACAAAACCCGCTCCATCTGTTTTGCATTGGCCCAGGCATGTGGAAGATTTCCAGCGAGCTCGAGTTGGAGTCCGATTTTGGATGTGTTGTGAACGCTTTCTCGCGACTGTAGGACTTTTTGGAGGAGATTGTTCAGATCGACTATCGCCGGATTTGCCGGATACGGGGCGGGTGCTGTACCTTCCTTGGTCATCCTGTCTTCCCTTCCTGGGATTCTTCGAATGGAGTTGGAATTCTCTTAACGTGTCGTGGTTTTTGCAAGGAAAAATTTGCTTCTTTTTACAACCTGCAGATCGCAACGATAGGACAGCGGAAACACTTCTCCAGGTTGCGTTTTCGCGGACAGTCGCCCGCAATTCCAAGATGACAAAGCGCGAAATCGTACCGCAGCGGATCGGCGGCATCCAAGCGCCGCAGGCTTCGCGTGATATCCAAAGCCATGGACCAGCCTGAGCTGCGCATGGATGTGAGACCAATGTAGGAGGAGATCCGAGCGATGTGCGTATCCAGCGGGATGACGAGTTGACGCGGCGCAATCTCCGTCCAGACGCCGCAATCGACACCGTCTTCCGGGCGCACCATCCAGCGCAAATAAAGATTCAGCCGTTTGCAGGCGCTTCCTTCCGATGGACGCGGAAAGAAAAACCGAACTCCAATCCGCCGCTTCAGCTCACCTCTGGGATAGAACTGCTCGTGGCCAAACCCCAGAATTGTGGCGGAGAAGCTCTCCAAGCCGGGGGTGATCTCTGTGTCTCGAGGCGACAGGGATGCCGTAAACGCCGCCTGCAGTGAGCCGTACTCTTCAAGCGTGCGCCGGATCATCCAGAACAACACGGCAAGATCGCGGCTTGTGTTGAACCGATGATAAAAGCCTCGCAAGTGACGCGCGTCCTTAAGAGGCTCGAAGGAAGCGATCCTCTGCGCGGGAGAAGGCCCCAAATAACCGAGTGCGCGAGCAACCGTTCGCAGAACAATTTTCACATTTCCGTAGGCGAATGCGGATGCGATCAAGCCGACGATTTCCCGATCACGAGGATCATCGTAGCGGTGGACAAACTGCACGGGGTCGCTCGAAAGATGCTTTTCCCTGGGAAAGTTATCGAGGAAATTGTCGAGGTGGTACTTGAGGGAGGGCATACATTTCGTGTGGGCAACCCCCTGCCGCCTTCGGCGGCTCTCCCCCTCACGGAGGGGGAGAATAGCGAGCGCAGGGGTCGCTCGCACCGAACTTTTAAAAAACCGTTACTGCGGAAAACTCAGAGTCGGCTTTGCGCGATCTGTGTTGTCGCCTGTTCGTGAATTGGTTCTTTGCGGATCGGAAGTTCGATTCCGGCGATCGTTGTCAGGCGCCAATATATCGATTGAAGGAATGCCGTTTATATTGGCATTGGGCGCGTTCTTCTTTTGGATCTTCAAAACGCGATTCCGCTCGAGTGCGATCTCATTGCGAACGGGCATTGTCGGAGCCTCTCCAGGACGCACGAGCGTCTTGAATCCAGGTTCCAGAATGACCTCACGAATGCCTTGCACGGTCACACGTCCGTCGAAACAGAGTACTTCCGAAATCTGCGCTTCATCGACGAACACATCGAATGTCGTGCCGCGAACGGCGATCAATGCAGTTGGCGTTCTCACACTGTAAGGATTCGGCCTGCCGCCTAACCTTTGTATATAGAACCGCACGTGACCCAGCATCAAATTCATGATGCTCTTGAAACTTCCGCTCCAAAAATCCTCGACGATCAACTTCGAATTCTCGGACACGACCATGTAAGAACCATCGGGCGCTGTCAGAATCACGCTCGCGCCGGGCGGCGTACGGAGTTCATCACCGGCTTGGACGAATTGATTCATTGTCAGAGGCGCGAACCCCTTGGCGGAGGCGGCTCTCCATTCAACTTTGCCGTCGAAGGAAGACACCCGCAAAGCGCCTTGTGCGAACAGAGCAGTCGGCACGAGAAGCAGTGCAAAGACGATCAGAACTTTCCTCATTTCTCCCCTTTTGCAAGTTCGCCACCCACATCGTGAATCTTGGTGGGATGCGGCGAATCGATGCGGCGAAAATCCAGAGCTTCCTGGAACAAACCAAAGCCACTGCCAAGGTCCGGCAGCGGATGAACTTTCCGGGAGGCACGGAGCTTGTCGAAAACTCGTGAGTTTCTTTCGCGTTCCACCCGCTTCTGAAACCCTTCTAACCAACGAGCCATCTTTTCGCAGCTCATTCCAGCATTCTCAGCATATAGCCAAAAATTACGCTGAGCATCCTCCTGGTTCATCTCTGCGAAGCTCTTTCCAGTGGTAGCCTGGATGTACGCCAGAGCCGCAATCTGACCCCAGCTCATTTTGTGATCCATGCCCCACTTGAGTTCCTCTTCACGCGTGCCGAATTCCTTTTCGAGCAGAACGGCCACCAGCATCGGACCTTCGGCCTCCATCGAGGCTTCATGATCCAGTTTCGAAATGGAGTTCGACAGCACTAAGCTCAACTCTGGACTTCCACTCGCTGCAAACAGAGAACTACCGAAAGCCAGAGAGGCTAAGAGAAGACCGAGAAAAATTCTTCTTATCATCCTGATACTCATCATGTCCGTCCTAAAACGGGGGCCATCTTAACCCTTAAATACTTCCAAAATCAATTCCGAGCCGCTTTGCCTTGTTGTAAAGGGTCCGTCTTTCGATTCCCAAGATCTCCGCGGCTCTCTTCTTGTTACCCCCCGTTTCCTTGAGGACCTTTATGATGTGATCCTTTTCCATCTGGTCCAACGAACTCGCGGATGCGCCAATCGGAGCGGCGGCGACTGTGTCCATAGCCTCATCTTCACCGAACTCCAGTTCGCCGGCCTGGATCACGCCCGTATCGTTGAACGTGATTGCCCGCTCGAGTATGTTCCTGAGTTCTCGAACGTTTCCAGGCCATGAGTACCGCTTCATGGCCTCCACAGCATCCGCTGCCAATCGTACGGTCTTGCCATGCTTTGCTGTAAAGGTTTTTAGGAAATAGCTGGCCAGCAGCGGAATGTCTTCGGTCCGTTCCCGCAATGGGGGTAGAGCGATGGTAAACACATTGAGCCGATGGAACAAATCCTCACGGAATCGATTGGTACGCACCATCTCCCGCAGGTCGCGATTGGTCGCCGCGACCAACCGGATGTCGACTTGAATGGTCTCGTTGGATCCAACCCGGCGGATTTCGCGCTCCTGGATCACGCGCAACAACTTCACCTGAAAACTCAACGATGTTTCCGAGATCTCGTCCAGAAACAATGTCCCGCCGGATGCGCTCTCCAAAAGTCCCTTTCGCTGTCCGGTTGCGCCGGTAAACGATCCCCGTTCGTGACCGTAGAGCTCACTTTCGAGAAGGGTCTCGGGCAGCGCACCGCAATTGATCACGATGAAAGGAGACGCCGCCCGATGGCAGTTCGCGTGAATTGCGCGCGCAACCAGTTCCTTGCCCGAGCCGCTCTCACCAACGATCAAGACCGGCGATTCGATGCGCGCGATCTTCGCTACCTTTTTATAAATGTCGACCATTTTCGGCGTGGCACCGATGATCTCGGTATTCGGCAGCGCCTCGGCGAGTTCCACACCCACGGTCGAGCTTTCCACGAGCCGGAATTTCTCCTCGATACGGTGGAGAATGCCTAGCATCTCGTCGACGACGAAGGGTTTGCTGATGTAATCGAAAGCGCCGTTATGGACCGCGTGGACAGCCGTCTCCATCGAACCGTGGGCGGTCATGATCACGACTTCGGCGTCAGAATTGACGGACTTCATACGCTCGAGCAAATGAAGGCCGGAATCGTCACCTAAATAGATGTCGCTCACGAGGACGTCAAACCGCTCTTCCTCCATGGCGCGCCGCGCTTGCTCGCCGCTGGTGGCGACCCGGAACGGGTAGGACTCCATTTGAAGAATGGAGCCCATGAGCTTGCAGATGGATCGATCGTCGTCGACCACCAAGATCTTAGGTTTTGTATTCATGTAACTAATTCGGTATCCACAAGGTGAATACCGAGCCCTTCCCTACTTCGCTCTCCACTATCACATCTCCGCCATGCTTGACTGCAACTTCCTTTACAAATGCGAGTCCCAAACCGAAACCGCTCTGCTCGCGTGTCTCCTTGTTGCTCCGGCGGTAGAACTTTTCAAAAATCTTTGAAACCTCGTCAGCGGGAATTCCACATCCTTGATCGGCGACTTGAAAACGGATTGCCTCATCGCCATTCGAAACGCCGACGCTCACGGTCGTTCCGGCTGGACTGTACTTGATCGCATTAGTCACGAGGTTCGTCAGAGCCTGATACAACAACAACCGATCCGCCTGAACGCGCATGCCGTTGAGATCCAGTGGCCGTTCCAACGTGATCTGTTTTCCAGTCGCGACCGGTCCAACGACATTGAACATATCTTTCAGAATGGGCGCGATCTCAAAACTCGACTTTGTGATCTTCTGCCGTCCGGACTCGATATAAGCGATATCCAAGAAAGACTGAATGAGCTGATTCAACCTATCGCTCTCTTCAACGATCGTGCTTAAAAACTCCCTGCCTTTCTCCTCCACCAGCTTGTACTTGAGGAGCATGTCGCTGTAGCCGCGAATCGAGGTCAACGGCGTGCGCAGCTCATGGGAAACCAATGAGACCATTTCGCTCTTCGCCTGGTTTAATTCATGCTGCGCCGTCGCATCATGCAAACTGAAAACTGCGCCAGCCGTGGAAATGGGGGCAACCGCCACATTGTAAAAGGTCCGTCCGTCGCAAGCGGGAACAAACTGCAAAACGCCGGGCTCTAAGGTGAAAGCCCTACCGTCAAGGAGGGACCCTAAGTATGTCGTAATGGAGCCTGGACTCTCGCGGTAACCAGGCAGCCGGCTTGCCGCAGGATTTTGATAAACAACCCGTCCGTCGGGATCGCACACGATAATGACGTCTTCGATGCTCGCGAGAATCGCGTTATTGAAGGACAAAAAGCGCATCAACTCGTCATTGAAAAAGTCGACGGCATCCAGTCGCCATCGCGAATTGCGTCTCACGGTCGCCAAAAACTTCGTCCGGCGTTGCATGACTGCTGCGGCTTCAGGCCACTCCGGTTCATACCGATGCAGCGCCTTAAGCCAGTCGCTGGATAGCCGCGCAATCTTTCGATCCAAGTCGCGGTTTACACGAATAATTTTGATGACCTCGAGGCCCGGAAGCACTGGTACGAGCGCGGCCCAGAATGGAGGAAACGGCAACCAGAGGTTCGCATACTTCATCAGCGCCCACGAAACGATGAGAGCCGCAGGTCCGGTTAGGATCGCAGCAACATAAAAACAGCGTCCCTCAAAACGCCGTTCCAACCACCAGAGAAGGAGAACGTACAACGCCATGCCGATCAGAAGCGACGCTACATTCGCTTCCTTGATTGCGCGGCCTGCATAAAGCGTATCGATTGCATTGGCATGCATCTCGACACCGCTCATCTTTTTGCCGGTTTCAGCAAATGGGCTGAACCATTCATCCCCGAGCCCCTCAGCGGTGAACCCAATCAGGATGATTTGATTTGTCAATTCCGAGGCCGGCACTGAACCATCCAACACTCGCCAAGCCGGCAGTTGCGGAAAACTGTTGTTGTCGCCGACGAATCGAATGTTGATCGGTTCGGGACGAAGGATTTCCGCTGAACCGACCTTTTGTTCGAAGTCCGCCTCGAAGGGCAGACCTGCTGTCTTGAGAGTTTGTACAGCGAATGCCGGGAGGACTCTGCCCTCGGACGTTGCTTTCGCTGAGAGGACTCTGCGATTGATCCCATGGAAATCCGGATCCGTCTGCACATGGCCGAGGCGCACGTGCTTCTGTAGAAACAGCGGATCGGGTTCCAACCACTGCTCCTTGCCTGGCGCCCCATCCATGTGCGCAGCGAGTACGATCGCGCGCGTGTTCGCGATCGCTGCGGCAAGTTTGGAATCGGCTTCGGCCGAGGACTTATCCTCTAGAAGCACATCAATAGCTATCGCCCGCGGCGTTGCGTTTTCGATGCGATCGATGAGCTGTGCGAGTTTCTCGCGCGACCACGGCCATCGACCGATGCGGCGCAGACTCTCGTCATCGATTGCAACGATTTTGGTCGGACTTTTTACGGGAACAGGACCGGCAAGCCGAAGTGTGAAGTCGTAGGCAGTGAAATTCAGTTCAGAAAAGTACGTCGTCCAAGACAGTAACAAAATCGCAATTGCCACGAGACAACTGGCGGCTACCGCTCCCCAAAGAGCCTTCATTGCGGGCATATTATACACTTCGACCGGCAATATAATTGCTCGAAGAGGTAACGATGGCTAAGGAGCAATTTCTCTCAGAACACGCCAACATGCCCCGAATCCTATTGAACGTCGGATCGCTCGGACTCAGCCCCGAACAGTTTTTCCGGCTTTGCGGCGACAATCGCGATCTTCGTCTCGAACTCACGGCCCAGAAAGAGTTGATCATTATGACGCCGACAAATTCGAAGCCGGTAATGCTAAACGCTCAAATTACCCATCAGCTTGTGAGTTGGGCCCAGCAAGACGGGACGGGTGTTGCCTTCAACTCTCATGCGGGTTTCAGGCTCGCCAATGGTGCCGAACGAGCACCGGACGCTTCATGGATCCTGAAATCACGGTGGAATGCGTTGACGGAAGAAGAACAAAATGAACTCGCACCGCTTTGTCCGGACTTTGTGCTCGAACTCTGGTCGAAGAGCGACATACTGAGGGAATTGAAAGAGAAAATGCTCGAGTACATTGCTAACGGCGCGCGACTTGGCTTCCTTATTGATCCGCCCAAACGTCAGGTCTGGATTTACCGCCCTTCCTGCGAACCCATGCAGATGGATGATCCGTCATCGGTTTCAGGCGACCCAGAACTTCCCCGGTTCACACTCGATCTCACAGAAGTCTGGAAATAGCGCGACTATTTTCTTATGTCTCTACTCGAATCCTGCGCGAGCATCGCAATCGTTTCCATAATGGTCGTGTTTGCGGCCCCGTCCTTAATCAAAGCGCGCGAAAACTATCAACTCGACGCTGTCGCACGGCAGGTTGCCGGCAAGATGCAATGGACGCGAATCAAAGCGATCAGCCGGAATCGCGACTGCCGCGTTCGTGTGAACTCACAGACCTCGTACGTCATCGAGTGTCAGTATGCGGACTGGTTCGCCGACGAAACAGTCGTTTTGCCAAACGGCTTTCGCATCACTGCAACGGCATCACCGGAGTTTCATGCCCGCGGCAACGTCGCCCCGACTGCGACGCTCACGGTGTTGGATACCCACTCCGCATCAAAACACATCGTCGTCAATATTACCGGTCGCGTCCGAGTCGACTGATGTGATAAATGATCACACCTTATGACCGATCCCGAACAGGTGGTCGAAGCTAACCTCAAGTTCTACTTCGCTCTGGAAAGCCTCGATCTGGATTTGATGGACGAGGTGTGGGCGACCGATGCCAGCGCGATTTGCGTTCATCCAAACTGGCAAAGGCTCGCGGGTTGGGAAAACATTCGCGCCAGTTGGGAACAGATTTTTCGAAACACGACGTTCATGCGAATCGACGTCTCCGAAGTCTCGGTCGAGGTTCAAGGGACCACCGCTTGGGTGTCGTGTATCGAAAACGTCACCACAGCGACCGGCGAAAAGATGCATCGCGCGCAAGCCTACGCGACAAATATCTTTGTATTCGAAGATGATCGATGGCTGCTCGTGTTGCACCACGCCTCGATCCTCCAAAACACTCAGGAAACCGTCTGATCAGCTCTTTCCTCGCGTCGCGAGAACCCAAAGCAAAGCCCACGCACCGAAAAGAAGCGCCGCAATTCCGAACACAACCAGAATCAACTTCATCAACGCCTCTCCTGAAACTGTAGTCCTCGTGCGAAGGCCCAGTGCGCCACCAGTAGCGGAAAAGTAACTGCAAGCCATCCTTGAGACAGACGGTATCCGAGAATTCCTTTTCCAAGCACGGGAAACAGGAAGAACACATTCGCGGTCCACAAAGCTAAACCCGCAAGAAAGGCGCTGCGAAAGTAGGGCTTCAACTTCGACCAAAAGGCCGCAAAGAGAAAATACGCGCCGAAGTACAGAATGGCGGCATTAATAATGATGACGAGTTCAATGTCATCCAACACGGGCAAGATTGCGAACAGGGATCGAGCCAGAAGCTCCGGTACAAATACGGCTCCCACGTACTTCCACAAGAACACACTCACCGCGATGAACAACGCCGGCCCAAGCCACATCACGCCATTCTACGCGAAGCGCGAAAGCGCGGAGCGAAGTGACGACTGCGCGATTGACCGCCTTTCTCCCTTCCGATAGGATGTTTATTGTTTCGCGGGCCTGTGGCGCAGTTGGGAGCGCGCATGACTGGCAGTCATGAGGTCAGGGGTTCGAACCCCCTCAGGTCCACTTTCCCATCAACAACTTGCGGATGGTTAATTTTCCTGAGCGTTCACTGCACCACTTTTTGCCTGTAGGCGAGACAGAGAGAGCAGAATCGAGGACCTTAACCGCCTTGGGGCGGTGTTCAGGTGCAAGGTGGGAATAGCGCATGGTCATGTTGATAGAACCATGCCCCATTAGCTGCTGAACGGTCACGAGGTCAACCCCGTTCATTACCAAGTGTGAAGCGAAGGTGTGCCTGAGGTCGTGAAAGCGAACGTCATTGATCTTCACCTTGGCCGTAAGCCGATTGAACGTCTTGTGAATGTCAGTCAACGCCACTGCTTTCTCTTCTCCTCCGGAATCAGCGGCATCTTTCTCCTTGGCAGGTCGGCTGGATGGAAATACGACACCCTGCTTGAAACGAGATGGCTGGTCCTTCAGAGCAGCCACGAGGGTATCGTCCATTGGAATCATCCTCTTCTTCCCGCTCTTCGATTGCTGAACGGTAATGATCCGATTCTTGAGGTCCACGTCAGCCCACAGCAGATTCAGAATCTCGGCCCTTCTCATTCCGGTATGAATCGCAGTGATAAGTATTGGTCTGAAGACGGTTGCTTGAGCGGAACCTTTGTGCCCGCTAACGTCTTTCGGCCAAAACGCCAAGGACTATTGAGCTACACGGTACACGCGAAGTTTGCCCGAGTCTGCAATGGCTACGCTTACCCCGCTCTCGGATACTGCCGACGCGAAATTGACATCGTCATTCCACGGCTCTGGCCACTGCGCAAATGTCTGTCCCGCTCGTGCACTCGACAAGTCCATCTGGGCTCCCTTGAAAACGAAGTCCGTGCCAAATAACCGAAACGGCAGCATCACCACTCCGGAGACGGATACGATGAGTTTATCCCCGGCGGCGCTGAGCCTGACCGGGCCACGAGGAAGCGTCGATTTGGACGTCACGTCGCCGGTCTTCACGTTCCGACATACGATCTCATGAATACCCACTGTGTTCGGATCCGCAACGGTGCAGAACTCGGCCGCAGAGGCTGTAAAGCTTCCGCTATAGGACTGCGCTTCCAGTAGCGACCACCGGCGAACTTCTGAGCGGTCCGCGATGTTGAGGAGGACGACTTCTTGCGGATGATTGAGCCGTGTCTTGTCGGCCAAATCAGGAATATCTAACGCCAGCACCTTTCTATCCGGACTGAGTTGCAGGAGGTTTACAAGTCCATGGAATGTCCATTCAGGCGCAGCGCTTCCATCGACGCCCACAAATCGAATAGTACTGTCGGAGTTGCCCAAGTGACACTGCAACACGATTCGAGGTCCGGAGACCACGCCCGCAGCCCCACCGCACCAGGGCACTCCAACGCGGTCTCGAAACGCGTGCAATTGCCCGCTGTCAACGTCAACGACCGCAGCGTGCTCCCAGTCTCCCCACGGCGTAACAGCCAGGAACTTGCTGTCAGCTGTCCAAACGATGGTGTGCAGATGCCTGAGTTCCACCTGGGTCGGCGTCTCGAATTTGGCGAGAACAACACTTGGCCGAGCCGCCTCGACCAACACTAGATACGATTGGAACCTAAGTTCCTTCTTCTTTCGTGCGAACTGCACTCCAACTGCGAGACTCTTTCCATCTGGGGAGAAAGACATGGCCCAAACGAACGGAGGCTTGTCGCCCTCAAAAGACGTTCCCAGCATCTGCGACGTGATTTTGGTCTCCGACTGCTGCTGCAATCCAGCCCAGTCCGCCGCGACCGCACTAACATACAGCAGACTAAGACATATGAAGCCGCGTAGCATAGGCCGGATAATAACACTCCCGATGGAGTTGTGGCCGGAAAGTCGTTACGCGGAGAAGTTACTTGTGAACCGTCTCGGCTGCCCGTCCTCGTCATTAGAGGATAAGGACTCGTTGTCGGAATCTGCGAGAACGCCACGCTGATTGAAGAACCCCATTTTATCTGGTTGAAGACTTGCCCCCTTTAGCAGGACAAATCAGGGTCCGACCATGTGGAGCAAAAGGACCGATGTACAACGAACACACGCACGAATTAGTGTCTGAGTTTTTGCGGGAGTTGCCACATCGCCGTCAGCAGTCCTCGGCATACTCAGCCGCACTCGGCATAATCGTTGAGGTTAAAGTGAAACCTAGGCTGGCCGTGGGTTACAGAGGTATGCTGTTCAGTAGACAGACTCTCGGCTTCACGCCTTGAGTCCCACTGGCAGTCATGAGGTCAGGGGTTCGAACCCCCTCAGGTCCATTCCTGGACATTGAAAATTGATCAGTTTTCAATGTCCATTTCGCTGATTCCGTCGTGCTGTCTGAATCGACGCCACCAAAACCTACAAAGTTCCGTGTTTTCCGCGACTAATTTGGTTAGAACGTCCGCCTGGATGTCGAAGCTGCCCTCGAATAATTCACAGCCAAACGGTTTCGTTGAGTTCTTTTAGCGCGATTCCTAATTTGTGAATGAAGTCGGCACGGCTCTCGGCCGCGCGCGCTTCGCCATAGTTCGGAGCAGCAGCGGTGCCTGAGCGCAGTTGCAACGAGCCTAATTGGCGGCACTCTGGGACTGTTTGTGGAATCGCGAACGAGAATGGATTTCTACTAACAGTACTTTCCACAAGAAGCCTGATCTGGCGCTCGTAGCTGAAGCTCTTTATGGCACGCTTTTTCTTTTTGTTCCCTCATTGAGGTGCCTACTGTTGTCGATGATTGGGCCGGCAATGCCTGTTGAAAACCGTCCCGGTTTCAAATCGACTAATTTTTTGAACTGTCTCCTTGACACATCGGTCCCGTCCCGTTGAAGATAACGCGCATGCTTTCGATGCGAACGCGTGTAGTGTTGTTTGCTCTTCTCGCGGCAGTTCCAGCATACGGGCAGGAAGCACAATTCCAGCAAGATCCTGTTGAGCGCCTGACCTCGGAGATCCTCGTCTTTCTCATTGTCGTTGGAATCGTTGTTGTCCTGTACAGTCTGGTCCGATACCGAGGCAGGACTGAACGTCCGGCCTCATGGGCTCTGCTACTGCTTGGCGTTGGTATTTTGCCGATCATTACCGGCATGGTTGGCACCGTACTGGTTTTCGAACGTGCCGAGCACGTCGAGTTCTGTATGTCATGTCACCTCACAATGCAGCCGTACGTCGACGACCTGAAGAATGCACAGAGTTCCAGTATGGCAGCTCTCCATTACAAGAATCGGTACATCGCCTCGAACCAGTGCTACCAGTGCCACACGACCTACGGCATGCACGGCACAGTTGAAGCGAAAATGGCCGGCATGATCGACACGTTCAAGTACTACACGCGAACATATAAACTGCCGATCAAGATGCGCGAACCTTACAAGAACGACGACTGTTTGAAATGCCATGCCGAATCAGAGAAATGGCTCAAGGACAAAGACGGGAACGACACCATTCACGCCTCGCTCAAGGACGCAATTTTTAGCGGTGATATGAGGTGCATGGATTGTCACGGTCAAGAACATCCCGCCCATACGTTCGAACGACAGCAGGCTCGATATGAAAAAAACTAACCTTACGAGAGCAGCTCACTTGGAAGGCGCAGCAGGATCGCGGCTTTTGATATCCGCCCAAGTGTTAGTTTTGATTGCGTTGCTGTTGGGCTTTCAATTCCTTCTCAGGACCACGGGCGGCAGTTTGTTCTTGGCCGCATCATTGGCTCCTGCCTTAACCGCGGTTGGCGTGATAATCAGTGGTGGTTTGCTTCTGCAGAGATACACGAGACGCCATAGTCTTTTTCTCAAAGAAGAGTACGAGCCCGGTGAGACCGTGTTTCGCGTGGGGGACACTTCTGACTGCGCATACTTCGTCCTTTCCGGAGAAGCGGACGTCATTCGAGAAGACGGCGGCAAGGAAACCGTGATCGCGACATTATCTGTGGGCGAATACTTCGGTGAAATGGCATTGCTTTCCAATGAGCCACGAAATGCGACGGTTCGGGCTAGAACTCGTTTGGTAGCGGAAGTCATTGGAAAAGAGAATTTCCTCGCAATGCTACGCGCGGTGCGAAGCACGCGTGAAGACGTGTCGAAGACGGTGGAGCAAAGGTTGGGTCGCACTGCAGGGGGGTCTTCACGGCAGTGAAAACTCCAGCAAACAGTTAACATTTATTTTCAAAGGAGCTTTTCATGAAGACGTTTAGTTTCGCAATTCTGGTTTCAGCCCTCGTAATCAGCATCGCTTGCGCTCCATCCTTTGCTCAGGATGAGGCCGGCAAGGCGGTTTACACGAAAAAGTGCCAATCCTGTCACGCCGCCGATGGCAATGGAAACGCGGCGATCGCTAAGGCGCTGAAAGTGGATATCAAACCCCTGAGTTCCGAAGAAATTCAGAAGAAGTCCGACGCCGATATCAAGAAAACCATCACGAGCGGAACCGGTGCGATGAAGCCAGTAACCGGGCTTATGCCGGCCGAGATTGACAGCGTCGTCGCTTATCTGCGCACGCTGAAGAAAAAGTAAGAACACTTCTAACCTTCCCCGGCCGCGTCGATTTTGAGATGGCAAGACGATCTTGTTCGGCACGGCCGCTCCTCCCTCGAAGAGGGAGAATGAGGCGCGTTTCGAGTGACTCCGATGGCCGAACCCACTCTTCGTGTTTTTCCGAACATCCAGGCACTCAGTCAAGCCGTTGCGGAAGACCTCGGCCGCCAAATTCGCCAGACTCTGGAGCATAAGAATCGGTTTTCGCTAGCTTTGGCTGGCGGGAATACTCCAAGGGCGATTCACGAACATGTAGCGGCACAGTTTTCGAAGACGCTGTCCTGGTCACGTGTGCATTTGTTCTGGGGCGATGAACGCTATGTCCCACACGATCATCCGAGCAGCAACTACAGAATGGCTCAAGAAAGTTTGATTTCTCGCATCGACATTTCACCACACAATATTCATGGAATGCCTACTGATGCTCTGGATCCAGAGGATGCGGCGCTCGCTTACGAGGCGACGCTGAAGGAATTCTTCAAATCCGAACCGCCTTCATTTGATCTGATGTTCCTCGGCATGGGCGCCGACGGACATACGGCGTCGCTGTTTCCAGGAACACCTGCAGTCCAGGAACAAACGCGGTGGGTGGTTCCCGGGCAGGCCCCTGTCGCCCCTGCCGTGCGGCTCACAACAACAATTCCCATCATTCTGCAAGCACGCGCGATTTATTTTCTGATTGCAGGAAAAGACAAAGCGGAGACATTGCGCAGTATTTTGCAGGATCCGGACGCACCGGCTAAGTATCCCACCGCCAAAATTTTCGCTTCCGCAGGAGCCAAAGTCACTTGTTGGACTGACGAATCGGCGTACCCCGGTTCGCGCACGTAGTTGCGGCGCCCCTCCTGGCGGTGATGCAAGGAGGGGAATACGCCTCATCAACCGTGCGCGTCGCGAATGCGAACCGTTGGGCAACACGCCTTTAGCCCGCGTATCCACGACTCGATGCGACGTTGCTACAGTTTCTTGTTGTGACACTGCGAGCACGTGTTCTGGAACGTATGACACGTCATGCACGAGCGCTGGTCCAGCATGGCCGCTTCGCGATGCGTGCCAGCTTTGAAAAGCGCCAGCGGTTGATGACTGCGCGGTGTCTCGTTATGGCACCGGATGCACGTCTCCGCCTGGTGGCAAGTGGAACAGCTCGCACGATCGAGCGCGGCGATCTTGCCGTGTATGTCGTCTCGCCACCGCGCGGTATGTGAAGCCGGCCGCATCACCAGGTGGCACGAAATGCACTGGTTGGCATCCGATCGCGTATTCGCCGCCAAGCTTGATGTCGGCGCCCGCACATTGGTATGGCAAACGAAGCACTTCGCGTCCGGCGCCGTTGCTTCTTGCTCATGATGCTGCCGGAAACTCTCAGTATGGAAAGGCGGTTTGATGTTGCGAGTGTGGCTGGAGGGAGCGGCGCCTTTTTGAGCATCGTTATGACAAGTTTGGCAGTTCGTCATTTGGAACTGCTGCGGCATGTCCTTCGCCGCATCGTGACATTGCACGCAATCGATCATCCTGGGTAGCGTGAGATCGGCCAGCCGCGTGCTTTGCGGCACAGCGTAATGGCACGTCGTGCAATTCAGGTTGAACTTGTCTTTGTTTCGAAAGTGTGGGGCGTGCGAAAACTTCAAATTCACTCGAACACCCGAAACCACGTGATCCGCAATTAACTGCCGCTGTTTCGTGAATCCTGGATTTTCGATTTCTTCCGGTGAGTGGCAGCCACGGCAGTCTTTCGTTTCCGATGTCGTAGATAGCTTCGGCTGGACATTTCCACTAGAGTGGCAGCTCGCGCACTCTGCGTGCCGCGGAAAAGAAGCAAACTGGCCTTCCGCATCGAATTTGTGACAGAACGTGCAGTCGGCGCGGAATCCCGTCTTTGGATCCAGTCGGGCCCGGCCATCGACGTGTTTCGCATGCGAGAAATCGAACAGCAGCGCACGCTTCTTCGCGTAGAGAGGAAACGGCAAGAGATCATCGCTGCTCGTCGGCGGGAACGCCGAGTGACACTGGGAGCAGATCGTCTTGTTTAGCTCTTTGGTGAACGCTTCTTCATGACAACCCATGCATTGATCGTGGCCAGGCCGCTCAAATTCGACCGAATTGGGTTTTGACGTTTGATGGCACGAGCTGCAATCCAGCATCAGTTCGTTCGCATGTTTTTGATGAAGAAAGAACTCTTTTGCCGGCGCCGCCGGTGCTGCTTGTTGAGGAAACAGGCGGCGAGCTCCGCCGGAAACCGATACGGCGGTAACGGCCATAAACAGGACAATAAGCCCGTATGAGTATATTGAACGTCTTTTCATCGTTAGTATCTCCAGGCCATCCCCAATCGAAACGATTGGGCGTGTTGGATACTCGGACGGAAGATGAAGAAATCGTCGTCCAGAGAATAGTCGAGATACAGTCTCGTGCGGTCATCTACTTTTAGCTGCACGCCGCCGATGAGTCCCCTCACTGAGGCATTGTTGATGTAGAAAAATCGGTCTTGGAAATTGAACCGGCGGTAAAAGCCACCGCCCCGCAACGCGAGCCGTCCCTCACCAAAGACGCGTCTCAGTTCCAGCTGAATGTCTTGCACGCGCGTTTCACCGGCTCTGCTGACATCGTCGAAATCCGTAACGCCTAATGGGCTGCTCCTGTCCGTGTTGCGTTGATGCAACTGGATAAAAGGTTCGAGCCGCAACGGCGCGAACACTTGGGCGTTAATGCGGTAATCTTGGAACGACGTGTCGTAAGGACCTTGGTGATTCGAATCATTCAACCGCCGGAGCCAAACAGCTCCACCCACACGCACCTGCGGCGTAATTTCGTGCCGGACATCGAAAGCGCCCTGGCTATAGCGCTGGATGGGTCCGAAGAACAAGTGTGGACCCTTGATGTACTCATCGCGATCCCTAGCCAATATCGTGTAGTCGAACGTGTAGTCTTTATCGGAAAGCTTCTGGAAGAAACTGCCGCGAACCGCGGTTCTACCATTGCGTGGTGTGAACAGGACCTGAGCGTTGTAATCCACAGCAGAGCCGCCGACCACTCTCAAGTACGTACTGAAGAACCAGTTTTGCGACAACTTATCGCGAAAGACAATGTTGTGACTACCTTTGATATATGCCAGTCCTTCGTATTCAACGGTGGCATTATCGGTGAGCCGGACTGCAAGATTGACTCCACCGATTGCGCGTTGATCGGGATCCGAAAAATAGGTGAACCGGCGGCCCCCGAACACCGACAATGAATATCTGCGGCGGTTCACGTTGAACGTGGCCCCATCAAAAGCAGCAATCTCGGCGCCGTATGTATACTGCCTGCCCAGCACCAATGACGTGCCTGAAAACGCGCCATCGGTGGGAAGGCCGCGGATTTCCACCGAACCGGTGAGAAGTTCCAACCGGCGAGTCGATGGGAACGTGTTCAGGATACTCAACGCCGGTGAAGATTCTGTGACGTGACTCAGATCTTGACGGTACCGGAACGAGAAGTTTGTGTTGAGCCTCGGCGAGAGCCATTCACGCGTGCCCCAATTCATGAAATGAAAGATCTGGTCTGAATTCGGCTGGAACGAATCGGGAAATGGGATTCCGGTCGGGTTGAGCAAGAAGCTGCTGAACGGCGCGTTGATCACTCGCTCCGGTGTTGGCCGGCCGGAGAACGAGATTTCCTGACGGAGGTACTCAGTCCGCGACTCGAAGAAGAAATGGTTCAGGAAATCCGCAGCCGCTCGCCGCGTAACAGGTTCCTGAGGCGCGGTAAGAGCGAGATCGGGAGGAGCCGATGGGATCGTTTCCTGAAGGAGCTTATCCCAATAGCTATTCATATCGGCCGGTTTCGTCTGCTGTTGGGCGCTCTGTGCCGGTGTCAGAAGCGGAAGGGCCAGAATCAGACAAAATGTAAAGGCAATTCGGCAAACCTGTTTTCGTCGCATGTCATGCCCGCAATCGCTGTTGCTTTGGGGCGGTCACGGACCGCCCCAATCGGATTGTGTTTCCTTTTACTTAAGTTCTTCGATCTTCTTCTCCGCTAGCGCAATCCGCCACGGATATGTATCGCTATGCCACTTCGTCGCTTTCAAGTACAGATCCAGCTCCGCCTTGGCATCGGCGTTTCGTACGAGCTTCTCGTACACCTCGGCAAGTTCCCAATGAACTTGCGCATTATTGGCTTCGTCACCGGTCAACTGCGTTGCCTGTGCCGTCACCGGCGAAAGATCAAGTTCGGCTTTGAACGCATCCACTGCCTTTTCGTAAAACTGGCGTTTGGTGGCCGCGTCCGTCGCCTGGTCACCTTCTTCAGCGTATGCCTCGCCAATCAGCGAGTTGATTTCGAGCCGAAGAGGATCAATCAGCAAGACCTCTTGGAATAACCGAATGGCTTCGGCGGGATCGCTCTCCATGAGGAGATACGCCAGCCTCGACCGTACAGTGAACATGCACGGAGGAGGATTTAACGTGCCCGGCACAGGAGACGTTGTGACGAGTTGGCACGTGCCGTTTTGCAGACTGTTCATCGAAATCGCAGCCTTGTAATCGGCAATGGCGCCTTCGAAATCTTCCAGATCGTCCTGTTTGTAAATTCCCCGTTGTGCAAATTCCCACGCGTTTCGAGGAGTGTCGATGCCGAGCGATTCGTAATCGATTTTGCCTTCGAAGTAAAGTGGGTTAGGCGTGGGGTAATTGGGATTGCCCTCACGCTTGGTGAGCGGCTGTGGTTGACCGTCACCAGGTGAGGGGTGCTGAGCGCGTAGACGGCTGAAGGCCGTCAGTAACGCCACCAGCACAAACATCGCCGACAAAACAACGAGCAATCGATTGCGCTTTTTCATGACTACCTCCCCAACTCCACGGTCGTGCTGGCGGAAGCAATGTTCCTGTTGCTTCGGAGCAGATCGTCGATACGCTTCTCATCCACGAGATGCAGATCGTGTCCGGCTGGCCCTTGAGCACCGGTCGTCCGGGTGAGGTAACGCAAAAACACTGGAGGAAAATGTTCGTAGTGAACCTTCGCCTCAACTTGAAGTGGTCCCTGCAATTCCATGACGCCGAGTTCTTGCAACTCTTGGCTCGTCGGCAACTGGATTTCGTATCGGAACGTCGTTGGACGCAACGCTCGCAGCGAGCGGAAATTATCGACGTGATTTGCAATCGCGGCGTTGAAGGTTTCTTCAAAGTGGGGCTTCGTTGCGACGATGGGATTACCACTGGCGTCGTTGCGGCCCAGGCCGTCCCCAGGCAGGAAGACTCGGGTCAATTCATTACGAAACAGAACCAGACCCTTGGGGATGCCAATGTAGACGCGACTGTCCGGCCCACTGTCCGGTCCGGACCAGAAGACAAGGTTTCTTCCGCCATTGGTTCCAATCCCAGACGTGTAGACATCGGTATGCCGGCCGGGATCGACCACGGCAATGAGATGCTCGAGATCTTCATCATCTAAGCTGCCATCCGGTTGGGTCTCGCCTGTGTCCGGATGAGGCTTGTCCGTCTGATAGCCAGACTGATAGATCAGGAAGCCATTTTTGTCTTTGACGCTCAGCTCAACGTACGTCGTTCGTTCCTGCGAGAAACCAGCAGGAAACCGATGTCCTGTCAAAGAGATTGCGGTCACGCGAACATTGAATTTTTGACCCGCGCGAACGTTTTTGTCGGTTTTATCCAAAAATACCCGCACAGCAGCATTCAGCAAGTCGGCGCGACGAAACGCCAACCCGGTCGGCAACCCGTACTCGTCTTTTGTCGTTTCGTAGGGATCCGGGTAATCCGGTGCAAGCCGCGACCGGATTTCATCCACTCTGAGAAGCGGCACATCCACACCGCTCAAGTAGTGGGTCACGACTTGGCGTTTCGGAAGCGGGAAATTGAAATCGGTTGATATACCTGGCACCGCGGCGAAATTCGTTGGGAAAACGGATGGAGTCGGGCTCGTGATCGTCAGGCCGCCCACCGTATACGTGGAATTTCCGGCATACGGAAAGAGCGACATGTGACAATCCTGACATCGCACAACCTTCCCGAATGGGTTGTTCGTGCTGTTGTATGGTCCAATGGCCCACTCGGTACTGAGGTTTTCCAGTCTGTAATGCGTGACTCCCGAGCCGCCTGCATTGGTGTCCGTTTCGAAGTTGGTCATGGATCCGCCGCCGGCCACACGAACGTCATGACAACCATTGCAGAACATTCCGCTGCGCAGATACGCGATCCGCTCCGGATCGCTACTCGCCACATGGAAGGCGCCCTTTACAGCAACGGGAAATTGAAATGGGCCGACCTTGCTGATCGAATTGAACAATTTCAGTGAAACATTTGCGAAACCGTCGCGCTGGAAACTGTGGTCGTAATTCGGACCGATCAAGTTGTGACATACGTCACAACTGATACCTGCCGCGCCAAGCGACTTCCGGGAACCCGGAGGCGCAGGCCCACCCGGTTCGGTAGGCAACACTTGGTTGCCGTTCGCGTCGACTAACGCATAGTCGCGCAGCGGTCTGAAAAGATCGGGCCGAAAATTGTTACCCACACCTGGCAGTTCGGGCACTTCACGCGTTTGAGGATTCTCGCCCATCAAGATAATGTGCGGGTTGTGACAACTCTGACAAAATCCCGCCCGGACTTGATTCAGGTCTGTAAAGATGGTCGTACTGGCATTGTTGCTCGTCAGAGGCGTACCTGTTGTGGTCAGTTTCGTGCTGTCTTTGTAAACCGGCCGCAGTAATCCGCCGCTGATGAAATTTGCAGAAGTTTCCAGTCCATTGAATAACGGACTAACGTTGCGGTAGCCCGATTTGACTGAACTTCTCAGCTCGTTAAACTGCCGTTGATGACATGGCAAACAGTTTTCGGGCGGTTGATAAGGCTGTTGTTTGAAAGTGAACGACGTTGGATTTCCGACTGGTGTTTGGGCCGCGATCGAACGGTAGCTGAACGCAAGCGCCAAAACCACAAGAGTCAACTTGAGCACACGCATTCTCCACTCCTTGGTTCAGTGACGGTTGGTGACATTAGCGATCTCTCACAAATTTTGCAAACGGAAAATTTCCCTAAGCTCGTCACCGGAAATTTTCTCAACGTTTCTCGATTGACAAATTCAACTTGGCGTTAAGATACGCGCCCACAATTTTCCCTTCGGAGGAGTTTCGTGAAGAACGATCGCATCGATCACCTCTGCATCAGTGCGATTCGCACTTCGCCTTCAAATCATTCGACATGAAGGCGGCTGCCGCCGCACCCGTCATAACTCCTTTTTAGCAGCAGCGTGCTCCGTCGTGTGGCCGGGCTAATTTGGATGAGGACATCGGCCGTCTCGTAATCCCGAACTTCTCCACTCGAGACGTGAAGAACATAAGTATCGTTGGGTACTCCTTCGAAGGCAAAGCGGCCTTGCTCGTCGGTGACTTGCTTATAAGCCGTACCATTCGTGGGGTGCCGTAGTTCCAGGAGCGCATGGTCGATCGAATGCTCAACCGGATGCACCAGGTTCCAGAGAGGCGTACCACCCTGGCCCGGTTGTACGCCGACTAGATTGCCAGCAACTTGCCGTGTAGAAATCGCAGAATCGCCCCACTCGTATTCGGCTTTGGATTTCGCTTTCTTCGTTGGGCGCCTGCCCACATAAAAACAATGGTAAGCTGCATTGATTCCGAGCAGATCTGCACTAATCCAATAATCGCCCGCCGGCAGATCAGCCACCTTCACGATTCCGTCTGCGCCAGTTGTTCCGGAAAACACTCCCGCATTCGGACTTCCAGTTAGGGTGACTTGAACGGCAACGCCCTGAAGTGGCTTACCCGCATGTGTCACGCTGACCGCAAAACTGCCACGCATTTCGACTCCACGATCGATACACGATGCAGTTGGGCATGCGATCACGGGAGCAGCAAACAGGAACGATACAGCTAACAATACCTTTTCTGTAACTCGGCGCCTCTCTGGTAACGACATCAACCCTTGCTTTACTCCTCAAACTTCGATTCGAATTTACGCCTTTCTCTGGCGCCCCGATCTTAGCTCGGCTGCGTGATCGTGTCGATGGGCAGGCAGGCATCTGCCCCTAGTCCGCGTTCTTGTCAGGTTTCCCATGTACCAACGGCACACGCTTCAAGAGCGCTCGTGAACTTGTTGCAGGTAAGCTGCGCTACGGCATCCGCCTCGATCGCTTGTTCGAAATCGCAGACTCTCGCGTTCAACCTTTCGAGAGAAGGTGAGGGCGGGTCGCCGCCCATAAACATCATCGCAACGTCATTGCGCAAGGCCGAGCGTGCTTGGTTTCTCGCCCGCTTCAATTCTTGAGCTCGAATGTTCAACGCATGTAACAAACCGACGATTTCTTTGTAATCGAGTGTTTCAATAAACATGGATGTTCTCCTTGAATGAATTTGCATTCAGGCCGCGGACAGATTGCATCCGCGGCTGAATGTTCGCTCACGGCTACGCGGGCGCAGCGGCGGGCGGTGTTGTGGTTGGTCCTGGGTCCTGATCCGTCGAGCCGGCCTCGACACGATGGTTCGGCCGGTCGAGATGGCGGACGCGCTCCCACTCCGCCAATCCCGATGGATCGCCGGCCAGCTTGTTCCGGACGATCGCATCGAGACGTTGAATGGAGTCGAAGCCGTCTTGGATGGCGGACGTAATCTCCGCGGTCGCATCCATGTGGGCTTTCCTGCCGTCCTCCTTCTTTTCGATCGCGCGTTGCAGGTTCTGGATGCAGGCGTTGAGATCGGCGGTGAAGGTGGCCGGCATGTCATGCTCGATGAATGCCGCAGAGAGTGGAACCGCTCGCGCGGCAAAAGCGGACGCCGTTTCGAGAAGGGCGTCGGTACTCTTGTCGCCAGCGGGCTGGAACTCCTTGTCCACTCCAGGAGTGTCGAGCGCGATCGCTTCGGCGGTACGGATCATCGCATCGACGGTGTGATGCAAAGCCTCAACCGCCGCAGCCTTCCAAGCGGCAGCTTGCCTCGCGCTTGCCCGGCCCGCCGCCTGCGAAGCCGTGAAAGCTTCGGCGCGAGTCCTGGCTGAGTTGAGGGCGGCGAATGTTCTGCCGCCCAGGCTGTTGTCGGGGAACTGCTCCGTGTGGGCCGCGCCAAACTTGACGACGCGCCCGAACATCCGGAGTTGGTTTCTGTTGTCCTTGTTCATGGTGTCACCTAACGGGTTGCGGTTCATGTGAACCTGGGTTAACGGTTTCGGATCCTTCCGCCTGAGTGCTTCAATCCGTTGAGCACCCTTTACCGCTCTCAAACGCCGCAGGGCCTGAACCCACGCGGCTCGCGGTTCGTCTCACTCATTTCGCCGCCGGCTTGAGCAGTTCGCGCACGCGCTCGATCATTTCGCCGCCGGATTGGCCGGCCCGCCGACCCGCTCAGTCATTTCGCCATCGGATTGCGCGGTTTCCACATGCGCTCCATCCTTTCCCCGCCAGATTGGCCAACTAGCCCCTCCCCTCCAGTAGCCTGCCAAGCCGTC
>JACXTT010001957.1_pt1 | contig 33540 bp, 29 predicted proteins | sample 9270951 | NCBI WGS metagenome assembly JACXTT01 (sample SAMN15532306, study PRJNA645909) | rock metagenome | isolation source: weathered quartz diorite | place: Puerto Rico | collected 2017-06-21
CGGGGGAGAAGGTGCCGAAGGCGGATGAGGGGGCTCCTGTTCGCGTGTTGCACGAACCCCTCATCCGCGCTTCGCGCACCTTCTCCCCTCGCGGAGGGGAGAAGGAAACTGACGGCCAGGAGCACCGCGAGTTTCTCTTACTCAGTCGCGGCGCTGCGCGCCGTTGGCCGCTCGGGATGACGGGAGCTCACCTATCAGGCCCCAAACCCGCATGAACAATGACGGAGTGCTCTATACTTCCGTAAGTTTCAGCGGTCCGTCGTCCGAGGAACACCTGTGCTGGAAGCGATTCCTGTCTCCGCGGCCTTTGAACCTGTCCCGTCGACAGAGCGCGATCCTGCTGCGGTCTATCTGCAGCATCGCCGGCTGCTGCTCTACGTTGCGATCAACAAGTTCCGTGTTCCGGATGCCGATGCAGAGAACCTGCTGCAGGACGTGTTCGTCTCGTTTCTGCAGAGCGGGCGTCATGTCGAAAACGTGCGCGCCTGGCTCGTGGCTGCAGTTTGCAATGCGAGCCGGCACTACTGGCGCATGCATCAGCGAATCGAACAACTGCCGGACGATGTCGTCGAGCGCATCGATCCCGGTTCGCAGCACCTTGCCGAACAGTTCGCATTGCGGATGACGGTGAAACAGGCACTCGGCTATCTCGCTCCGCGCTGCCGCGAGACACTGCGCCTGCACTACTTCGAAGGGCGCTCTGCGTCCGATGTGGCGATCGTCCTCGAGACGACGAGCCGCTACGCGGAAAAACTGATTCACAACTGTCTGCAGCGCGTGCGCGAAACGTACAGGCGAATCATGGCGGTGCACTCATGAATCTCACCGATGCCCAACTGATCGATGCGCTCACCGATGCCGATGTGTGGAGCGCCGGCTACGAGAATGAGCCGGATGCTTCGATTCTCGCCGCCGTGCGCGACGCCGCTGCACTCGTCGAGGATGAAGATGCGGCGGCAGATGCGGTTCTGGTCTCGTTGCTGGAGGGGCCGCGCGAACATTGGATGAAGCGTCTCTCCGAACATCCGGAGTGGCGCAGCGCCGGACTCTCGCGCAAGCTCTCCGCGCAATCGTATCCGGCGCTCGACCGCATGCCTCCCGATGCGCTTGCGATCACGGAGCTGGCAGTCGAGGTGGGCCAGCATCTCGAGGCTGCGCGGTATTCCGATGACGTCTGCCGCCAGCTGCTCGGCACGGCCTGGAGGGAGCGGGCCTACGCGTTGTTCTACGTTGGACGATTCCACGAGTCGTTGACGGCGTGCGATCGCGCCGATGCCGCGTTCGCAGGATGCATCGGCGATGACTACGAGCGTGCGCGTGTGGCGCTGACGCGGGCGCTGGCGCTGCGGCCGCTGGATCGTCTCGATGAGGCGGAGTCGCTCGCGCGCTGGGCCTCGAATGTCTTTGCCGATTACGGTGATGTCGAGCGTGTCGTGCTCGCGGCCATCACCGACGCGCAGATGCTGGCAAAACGTCACGACTATCGAGCGGCACTCGAGCGTTTGCTCGAAGTCGAAGCGGCGCATGGCGATGAGCTCAGCGCAAAGGCGCGCGCCACGCTGGAAGACAATCTCGGCTACAACTATCGGATGAATGGGGACGTCGAACGATCCATCGCGCGGTATGGGCGAGCCGCCGCATTGCATGAGGAGCTCGGCTCCGCGACGGAGTCGCTGCGCGTTCGGTGGAATCTCGCCAGCCTTCTCATGCTGACCGGAAAGCCGGAAGAAGCACTGCGCGCACTCCAGGAGATCCGTCCCGAGCTCGCGGCGTTCGCGATGATGTCGGAGGTCGGCGTGCTGGACCTCGAACGTACGGAGTTGCTCGTGGCGATGGAACGTTACGACGAGGCGATCGCGATCTGTCTCGATCTGCGAAGCCGTCTCGCGTCGTCAGGTCTCGCCACGAGTACGCGTGCGCTGACCGCAGTGGCCTATCTGACCGAGGCACTCCAGTCCCGTGCGGCAACGACGAAGATCGTGCAGCATGTCCGCGAATATGTGAAGCGCCTGCCCGCCGAACCGGAATTGCTGTTTCTTCCGATGGAATGAGTAGGGCTCGCGGTGCGGGAGCAGCCCGGGAAGGCCATGAAAGAAGCGAAATTGAAAATTACGAATTTCAAATTTCGAATTGAGAATGGGCTCCCGGCACGATCCATTTGAAATTTGAAATTCGAAATTCTTATTTTTTTCTTTTTGCTTTTCGATCCTCAAGCCCATCACCGCACCCTCCTCACCAGCCACGGCCCCTCCTCAACCAACCCGCAAACTCCAGGTAGGGATTTTTCTCTCCCAGTCACTCCCTGACTGAAGGGTGCGCGCCCTCTTGATCAACTGGAGGGCGAAATGACGAGAAAGCCGAAGTCCACTTCACTAGCCATTGCACTGCTCACGACCGCGATCCTGCTCGGGACGCCGGCAGTTGCCGCGCAGCGTGCCGACAATCCGCGCGATCCGATCTCGCGAATCGTCAAGTACCTGAAGAAGGTCATCCGAGTCATCACCTTTGATGACGGGTTGGCCCCACCGAAACCTTGAGGGCTATTGCAGCGGCGGTTCGAACGGCACTTGATCGCCGCGCACGCGTTGTTCGACGTAGTCGTGAACGTATCTGATGAGCGCCGGCGTGGCTTCTTTGCCATCGACGGCGCGGCGCAGATAGTCGATCGCGTGCGCGGCGTCCACGTGCATTCCCTCGCGCGTGAAGAGCGCAGCGATGTGTGTGGCGAGTTGCGCCACCGTGCCGGCCTCGCCACGCTCGAGAAGAATGCCGAGCGTGTCGAGCAGCGCCATCGCCGCGTCGGCCGTCATTCCGAGCTGCTCGAATCGCGATGCGGCTTCGCGCAGAAAGTGCAGCGCCTTGTCAGGCTCCCGTTCCGCGAGTGCTTCGCCGATGCTCCACTGCAGACGGACTGCTTCGCTGGCCATGCCCAGCTCTTCGTACAGCGAACGGGCACGCTCGGCGTACGCGCTCGCGGACTCGATGTCTCCGAGCCGCAGGTCGCAGCTGCAGAGATTCGCGTACTGGCGCGCGAGGCACTCGGTGTCGTCGTAGCGATCGGCCGCCGCAGCAACCTCGCGAAAAATCTCGCGCGCTCCGGCGATGTTTCCCTCATCGAACAGCACGGCGCCTTCGACGCCGCGGACCTGTGCGAGATGGATCTCGTCGCCGTATGCGCTGAACGTCTTTGCCGCGTTGGCCAGTTCCTGCTTCGCTTCGGCGAAACGCTTCATCTTCATGTAGATGGAACCTCTGTTCCAGGCGACGAACGCAAGGTCGTAGGCGGGAACAGGCAGTGTGCGAAACAGCCGTTCGGCGTGCTCGATCGCGCCGAGCGCCGACTGAAAGTCGCCCAGCAGGCGATAGACGTTCGCGCGCTGCTTGAACAGCTCGGCCTCGGCGGTGATTGCAGGAGGCTTGATGTTTTCGAGCACGGCGGCCGCGAGATCGAGAATCGACTGCGCTTCGCGGGGAGACTGATGAAAGCGCGCACGCGCCGCGTCGATCAAAGCCGTCGCGAGCCCCGTGTTTTGCGGCAACGTCTGGAGCGTCTCACTCCACCTCTCGATCGGTGCCGATCGCAACTGCTCGATGGTTTCCTCCGCATGTTGCGCTTCCCCGCGCATGCGCACATCCAGAGCAATGATGCCGGCGAGATCGTTTGGCATCGGAGGAGGTGTGACGGTCATCGGCACTTCGTTCCACACGTCCGGCTGCTGCAGTCGATCCACCCATTCACGCATCTGCTCGAGACGCTCACTGCATTGAGCGCAGTCGATGGCAGGCGGCGAAGTTTCTTCGAGCACCAGCAGAAGCTCTTCATCAGTCAGATGGCGGTGCATCAGCTGCTCCCTCTCGTGAAGAGCGCTCGGGCACGCGCGAGGCATCGGTGGATGATCTGCTTCGTGTTGTTGGCCGTCTTTCCGAGACGCACCGCGATTTCTTCGGTTGAATATCCCTCGACGAAACGGAGTCGCAGCGCATACCTGCATTGACTCGAGAGCTGCGCGAGCACGGCGACCAGGTCCACGCGCTCTGCAACGGGATCGCGGGGTGCAGTCGCGTCGGGCAAGAGAGATTGTGTGCCGATAGGCCGCCGATAGTCGCGGCATGCGTTGTACATCGCGGCCACCAGCCAGGACTTGTCGTCACGAATACGATCGCGATTGCGCAGGTACGAGACGAAGACGTCATGGACCAGCGGCCGGACCTCTTCGCGCGGCACAGCGAAGCGCATGGTTGCGACGTATTCGAGCAGCCGGTAAACACCCGCGTAGACAGCGGCCGTCTGATCATCCGCACTCGCCGTCTTGAGTGGTCTTGCCATGTTCGCCTCGGGTATTCGCCGGACCGGATGTAACCAAATCGCTCGTTCGAGGACTGCTCTCTCCGGAAAGGAGAAAGCTCATGGACCTCATCGAGCTCCTGATTCTGCTCAGCAAGATTTCGATTCCCAATCCATAAGGACGAGGAATCGCGCCTTGTCTTCGTAATTTTTTTGGTGAACCCTCGCTAATTGTATCCCCGGCAGGCAGGAAGCAGACAGCAGGCAGCAGGCAGCAGACAGCAGGCAGCAGGAGACCGGGGCCGTTTGGCTCCTGCTGCCTGCTGCCTGCTGTCTGCTGTCTGCTTCCTGTCCGGCCCGCCCTAGGTCAGCTTCGCGGCAATGGCCTGCTGCAGGCGGTGGCGCGTCTCGTCGTCCGCATTCTCGTAGGCGCGCTGCAGGGCGGCAGAGTCTATTGCATCGCGCGCGACCGTGAAGCCATCGAATGGCTGCGACTTCGACGTGACGAACTCTTTCGTCCAACCCGACGACGTCAGATGGAAGCAGATGTACGGTGAACCGTCGTCATCGTTCGTTGGACGCGTCCTGATGCGCCGGATCCAGGTATCCTCCCCTTCATCCGCGAGCAGAGGAGTTCTTACGCGCCGCGTCCATGTGTCATCGCCGGAGAATGGCGGTTCGACCGCCGGTTGCACGTGCGGTTCACCGCCGCGAAGAATGGAAGCGATGACTCCCTCGCTCACCGAATCGGCAGGCCCGAACTGCACGCCCGTGTGATAGATCACGTGCCCCTCGCGCCGTCCCATGATCGCAGTGCGCACGACCTTCACCGGAAACTCGGCGCGCTGTCCCTGCCAGCGAATCTCGATGCGGGCACCGAGAATCGTGAAGCGGTCCTGATGTTCGAGGAGCGCGCCGATGGTACTGAGGTTGACCAATTGAACATGGACACCGCCGATCGTCGCTTCGACACCAGCCGGCAGCGACATCCGTGGTGCAGCGCGTCGTTCCTCGGTCATCTCGCGCTCATCTTAGACCTTCATTCGTAGCTCATGATCCAGGAGGTGACGTCCTGAGCGGAGGAATACGAGAAGGGCGCGACATCGCCGATGTACTTTCCCTGATGCGACTTTCCGTTCGCAACGTCCTTTCCGCTGCCGGAAAAGAACGAGCCCCAGATGCCGCGGCTGCTCGACTTCGCGATCTTCTCCGCTTCCAGCAGTTGATCGCGAAACGAATTCCGGGCTTTGCGATTCACGACACCGAATCCTTCGGCGACCAGCTTTTCATTGATGAAGGCGGAGTCGTGCCCGCCATACACCGCGGCCTCGACGAATCCATCGTCGCCGGGAATTGGCTGCGGTGTGAGGAACTCGAGGTAGACCCAGCCGGACCTCGTGTACTCGGTCAGGAACGCAGTGGCCTCGACACCGAGCTGTTTGAGGAGCGGGCGGGCATCATCTTTGGGATCGGGTGTCGCAACGCCGATGAGACGGACGCGAAGCTCCTTCCCGCGCACTTCGACTCGCATGGAGTTGCCGTTGATGACTTCGAGCACCTTCGCCATCGTGCCGGCGAAGCAGGGGCTCGCGAAAAGACAGAGAAAAACAACCGCGGCAGAAGAGAATCTGCGCATGGGGTCACTCCTTATGCAATTGTCACGGGAAATCCGGCTGACCGGGCGCGGACGATAACATGGGGAAACCAGAAACCAGAAACCGGTTTCCATCCCCCGTGCTAACGTTCGGGTGATGAGCGCCGCGGCCGAGCATCTTGCTTCGATTCTCGATCGTGGCGTCGTTCGTGTCGATTACGAGGCCGATTCGTTCGAAGAGGCAGTGCGCGGGCTGCTCGAACCTGCGCTGCAGGCGCGTGGTGTGGACGGTGATCGCGTGCGGTGCGCCATCGACGCCGTGCTGACGCGCGAGCGCAGCGGATCGACGTGCGCCGGTGAGCTCGCATTACCGCATGCGCGCGTTACGGGAGTTCCGGAGATCATCGCCTCGCTCGGCGTGAATCGAAAGCGCATTTATCCCGATGGCGACGTGCAGTTCATGATCGCGTTTGTGACTCCGCAGGAAGCGCCTGCGGAGCATCTCCGATTTCTCTCCGAAGCCGCCCGCACGTTTCGCGATCGCGCACTGCTGGGGAAGGTGCTCGCGGCGCCGGTTGCGGGCGAGGCCATCGACGCAATTCGCCACGCGTAAATCCCACTAGCCCGGGCTTGCGACTATTCAGCCTCCGTCATCCCGAGCGAAGTCGAGGGATCCGGGCGGGCGTGTGGTACGGAACTCATGTCGCGCGCCTCCCGCCCACCCGGGTCCCTCGACTACGCTCGGGATGACGGAGATCTGAGCTTGCTCAATCATTGGCAGATTACCCACTGAAAGCCGGGGGAGAAGGGAACTTCTTACAGGTGAAGCACGGCTTTTGCGATCAATAGATAGATCGCGAGTCCTGTCGCGTCGACCAGTGTCGTGATCAGTGGCGCCGACACCACGGTCGGGTCGATCTTGAATCGTTGCGCGAGCAGTGGCACGACGGAGCCGATGATGTTGGCCCACGCACACACGCTCAGAATCGTCAGCCCCACGACGAGCGCGAGTTGCGGACCGCTGCGCCATAACAGCGTGCGCAGCACGGCAAACACACAGAGCAAAAATCCGAGAAGGAAGCCGGAGCTCGTCTCGCGCAGCAGAACTTTCCAGCCGTCGCGCAGTTTGATCTGTCCGAGCGCGAGGGCGCGGATGATCGTCGACACGGTCTGGCTGCCGGCGTTGCCGCCTGTGCCGATGATCAGCGGAATGAAGAACGAAAGCGCGACGACCTTCGCCAGCTCCGCTTCGAAATAGCGCAACACGCTGCCCGTCAGCGTCTCCGCAACGAACAGCAGCAATAGCCATCCGACGCGCATGCGAACGACGCGCACGATCGATGTTCCGAAGTAGTTCAGCACTCCGCGATTCCACGGTTCATCCTCGGTCGCGATGCCGCCCATGCGCAGTGCCGACTCGGTGTCGCGCGCGACGAGCAGATCGACGACGTCGTCGACAGTGATGATGCCGGCGATGTGATTTGCGGCATCGACCACAGGCAGCGCGCTGAATCCGTACTTCGAGACGAGCCGCGCGACCTCGTCCTGCGGTGTGTCCGTCTGCACTGAGATGACTTCGCGCGTCATCAACGTGTCGATCCGCTGGTCGCTCTTCGCCGGCAGCAAACGCCGCAACGAGACGACGCCGAGGAGCGTGTCCTTTGGGTCGACGGCATAGAGGTCGGCGACCGTCGCGACTTCAGGATCCATCGTGCGCAGGCTCTCGAGCGCGCGCGCAACCGTCCACTCCGGACGAATGCGCACGAACTTCGCGGTCATCAGGCGGCCCGCGGTGCCGGGGCTGTGCGTGAGGAGTCCGCGCGCGGCGGCGGCATCGCCCGCCTGCATCATGTCGAGCACCGGCGCTCTCTTTTCCTCGGGCAGCGCGGAGAGAAGATTGACTACCGCGTCCGATTCGAGCTGGTCGAGTGCGGAGGCGAGTTTCTTCGGCGGCGTGCGCACGAGCAGGAGCTTGACGGTCTCGCCATCGAGGAACGTCAGCGTTTCCGCCAGCTTTGCGATATCGAACTGCTCGAGGACGCGCAGCCGGTCTTCGCGCCCGAGTGACGCGAGGATCTCGGCGAGATCGGCGGGATGAACCTCGCTCAGCACGCTCATCACCGCGGAGGGATCTTCGCGGAGGACATCGACGATGTCGGGGCCGAGCAGCTCGCCGAGGTGCATGGGAGCAGTGTAATCGCGGAAATGTGACTCAGCTCACGAGCGCCGCGGGGATGGCTCTCTACACTGGCAGGATTCGAATGATCGAGCGCCGCCGCCATCGTCGTGTCCGCTTCGAGCGCCCAGTCCGGGCGGCGTGCGGTGCTGTCCGCGTTTATCTCGTCGACATGTCGGATGGAGGAATGCTCGTCGTTCACGCGGACGAGCTCTCGCAAGGCCGTTTCTGCAATGTCGAGATCACCTCGAGCCTCGGCCCGATCCGGATCGATTGTCAGATCGTGCGCACGCAGCCGCACCAGGAAAAAAACGTGGAGCGGCCGCTGTATCAAAGCGGGCTCGCAATCGTAGCCGCCGATCATCAGTCCCGTCAGCGCCTTCGCAGTTTTTCGGTGGCGTACCAGGGTGCTGGGGCGCTGGGGCACTCGGTCGCCTCTGCAGCATCCCGAGACTGACACTCAGCGCCCCGGCACTCCAAGCCGCTAAACTCGAGCGTGTCCCACGATGTCGCTCTCCTCTTCGCCACGCGCGCCGTGCGCATGTTCGCGTATGGATTCCTTTCCGTCATCCTCGTGCTGTATCTCGTCTCGATCGGTTTCGACTCGCATCGCATTGGCGCGCTGCTGAGCCTCACGCTGATCGGCGATGTCGCCGTGTCGCTCATGCTGACGACGCGGGCCGACTCGCTGGGGCGGCGACGCACGCTCATCGTGGGTGCAATGATGATGGCGGCCGCCGCGGCGGTGTTCGTCCTCACGCGCGATTTCACATTGCTGGTGCTTGCGGCGACGATCGGTGTGATCAGTCCGAGCGGGAATGAGGTTGGACCGTTTCTCGCGATCGAGCAGGTCGCACTCGCGGAGGTTGCACCCTCACGCGATCGCACGCACCTCTACGCCTGGTACAACCTCGGCGGATCCTTCGCGACGGCGCTTGGTTCACTCGCTGCCGGTGGGATGGCGGCCGTCATCGGCTATCGCAACGTGATCGCGGTGTATGGGGCGCTCGGCCTGATTCTCGCGCTGGCGTTCAGCGGTCTCTCATCCGCGGTCGATGCAACGCCGCATGAAGGTGCATCGACACTCCTGCGTGTCAATCGTTCGCGCGCGGTGGTCGCGAAACTCTCCGCGCTCTTCGCGCTCGACTCGTTCGCGGGCGGGCTGGTCGTGCAGAGCATTCTCGCGTGGTGGTTCCATCGCCGGTTTGGAAGTACGCCCCAGTTTCTTGGCGCACTGTTCTTCGGTGCGAATCTGCTGGCAGGCGTGTCGGCCCTCGCGGCCGCGCGGCTCGCACATCGATTCGGGCTGTTGAATACGATGGTGTTCACGCACCTGCCGTCGAACGTGCTGCTGCTCCTCGTGCCGTTTATGCCGACTCGTGCGCTTGCTGTTGTGGTTCTGCTGCTGCGGTTCTCGATCTCGCAGATGGACGTGCCGGCGCGGCAGTCATACATCATCGCGGTCGTCGATCCCGCGGAACGAACAGCGGCCGCGGGGATTACCGGCGTTGCGCGAACGACCGGCGCGGCACTCGCGCCGGTCATTGCCGCTCCGCTGATCGGCGCAGCGTACGGCTGGATACCGTTCGTTGCGGCCGGCGTCCTGAAGATCGTGTACGACCTGCTGCTGTTGCGCAGTTTCCGCAACACTTCATCCTGAGCGAAGCGAAGGATCAACGAAGGCGCCGCGAAGAGCGCGGCGTCGCGCCCATGTTCCTGAAGAACGCGGTCACGCTCTTCATCCTGAGCGAAGCGAAGGATCAACGAAGGCGCCGCGCCACTTCATCCTGAGCGAAGCGAAGGATCAACGAAGGCGCCGCGAAGAGCGCGACGTCGCGCCCATGTTCCTGAAGAACGCGGTCACGCTCTTCATCCTGAGCGAAGCGAAGGATCAACGAAGAAGAGGGGGACGTCGCGCCCATGTTCCTGAAGAACGCGGTCACGCTCTTCATCCTGAGCGAAGCGAAGGATCAACGAAGGCGCCGCGAAGAGCGCGACGTCGCGCCCATGTTCCTGAAGAACGCGGTCGCGCTCTTCATCCTGAGCGAGGCGAAGGATCAACGAAGGCGCCGCGAAAGAGCGCGACGTCGCGCCCATGTTCCTGAAGAGCGCGGTCACGCTCTTCATCCTGAGCGAAGCGAAGGATCAACGAAGGCGCCGCGAAAGAGGGCGACGTCGCGCCCATGTCCCTGAAGAACGCGGTCACGCTCTTCATCCTGAGCGAAGCGAAGGATCAACGAAGGCGCCGCGAAAGAGGGCGACGTCGCGCCCAAGTTCCTGAAGAACGCGGAGCGCGGCGCCTTGGTTGAACGCTTCGCTTCGTTCACGCTTCACCCTGAGCGAAAGAGCGCGACGCGCGCCCATGTTCCTGAAGAGCGCGGAGCGCGGCGCCTTGGTTGACGCTTCGCTTCGCTCAGCGTTTCCGAAGGTCGGCGGCCTGAAGAGTTCTCGCGCCTTCACACGCCGCAATCGCTTCGGAGACGCTCTTGACGCGGTCCTTCGCATCGCCCGCGTCACCGATCTTCGTCGCGAGCTGACCGACCCACGTTCGCGATGCGCTGTCGCAACCTTCACTCGCGACGAGCGGCAGCCACGAGACGGACGGCCAGAAGATGTCGTTTGGCAGACGCTTCGCGAGCGCGGCGTAGTGCTCGTCGATGAACGTCATGACCGTGGGACGGGACCGCGCGTCTCTGCCGAGCGCGTAAAGGAGGCCCGCCGAATCGGCGACGGGAATGCCGGGATCGAGTGTGAGCGCGAGCGCGCTACGAACGGCGCGCGCGTCGCGAACTTCGCCGAGCGCTTGAAACAGCGCAAGGCGATCGCCTGCATCCTTCGATTGCCGAAGCGCCTCGATGGTCTTGCGCACCATCGTCTCGCCGCCACTGCGCAGCGCGATGCCGACGATCGTGTCGCGCAGATCGGGATCGAGCGATGTGCGATCGGCGAGCCACGTGGTCGCCAGCGGAATCGCCTGCGCCGACAGCTCGGCGTCATCGCCCAGATCGGTCACGAGCGTGAGCAGCTCGCGGCGCGTCGTGCGGGTGTCATCGCTTTCTCCGGCCTGCGGCGTCCATCCAGCCTCGCGCGCAGCCTGGCCATACATGGAGCGAATGTTCGCAGCGAATGCCTTCCGGTCCGGTGCCCACATCGCGAGGCGCTTCGTCAGTGAGATCGATGCGCTGACGACGCGCGGATCGCGATCGCTCGCGAAGCGTCGCGCCATCTCGAGCGCTTCGCTTGCTTTCATCTCGCCGCTTTGCGCGAGAGAACGCGCATCGTGCAGGAGCGTGATCTTCTCCAGCACTGTGAGGTTCGGTGCGGCTGCCGCACTCAGTGCGGTCGACAGATGCTGGCGGTAGTAGCCATGCCCACCGTTGCCGGCGGCGATCCACGACGGACACCCACTGAGAGGCATCGTCATATTGCCGTCGCGCATCAGCATGCACGTTTCACCGTCGCTCGTGCGGAGGCAGACTGGAATCTGTTACGTGGCCGGCGCGTGCGGATGTCCAATCGTCGAGTACGGGGTTTGCGTGAGCGTCGCATGAGGCGCTGCTCCGCAGGTGAGATCGACGTTCACCACGGGCTCGCCGGGTTGATCGAGGAAGCTGCTGAATGCCGCGGGCACATCGCGGTTGCCACTTCCATCGGCGAGCGACGCGAGGAAATCAGCAGCCGTGGCGTTGCCCCACGCATGCCGCGCCATGTGCAGCTGCACGCCTTTGCGCATCGGTTCCTCGCCGAGCCACGACTCGAACATGACGAGCAGCGACTCGCCCTTCACGTAGACGAAGGGATTGAGGAAGGAGTCGAAGTCCGCGTGCGTCGTCACCGATCTGCGGACGCGTTGCGCCGAAGGGACTTCATCGGACTCCAACGCCCACTGGCGCCCCTGCACCGCGGGGAAGCCGGTCGCCGTCTCGTGCTCGAAGCGGTCTTCGATCTTGTCGCCCATCCAACTCGCGAACGACTCGTTGAGCCAGATGTCGTCCCACCACGCCATGGTCACGAGATCGCCGAACCATTGATGCGCGAGCTCGTGCGCGATCGTGTTCGCCGCATCGTGGCGGAAGCGCGTGGTCTCCTGACCCGGCTTCGAGAGCAGGAAGCCATCCGTGAACGTGACGAGCCCCGCGTTCTCCATCGCCATCGATTCGCCGCCCTCGGGGATCTCGATCAGATCGAGCTTGTCGAAGGGGTAAGCGCGATCGAAGTAGTCCTCGAGCATCGGCAGGATCTTCTTCGTCGCGCTTGCAGCCCACTGCGCCTCCGGCGCTTTGTCATGCGCCACGAGGAGACGTGCGCGTGTCGGCTTGCGTCCGACCTCGCCCAGTTCGACGGCGTCGAATGGCCCGGTCGCGACTGCGACGAGGTAGGCCGGCAGCGGCGCGGTCTCGCGAAAGCGAACGAGCTTCTTGCCGGTTCCCTCATCCTGCGTGAACGCTTCGGGCGCGTTGGACAGCGCCATCATCGATGAGGGAACGCGGAGTGAGACCGACCACGGAATCTTGTAGCCGGGCTCGTCGATGCAGGGAAACGCGCGCCGCGCATCGACGGCTTCGAATTGTGACAGCAGATACCACCGCCCCTCGGACTCACGCGCGAAAAGTCCGCGCATGTTCTTGCGCGTGACAGGACCGCGATAGTCGAGCTCGATCGTCGCGAGCCCCATCGGAATCCCGTCAGGAACGTTGACGCGAATGACGTCGTCATCGCGTTTTTCCACGCGGGCGTTCTGCATGCGCGAGCCATCGCGGATCACGGCCGAGTCGATCGTGAGCTCCGTCGCATTGAGCTCGATCGCCGAGGACGACTTCGCGAGCCGGACGTCGATCACCGCGTGCCCGTGAAACGTCTCGCTGGCTGGATCGAGATCGAAGGTCAGCGACTCATGCAAGGGGACGACGTCGCCAGAGAGCCGGACGCTCTCGGCTGCAGGCATCGATGTGGCGAGGAGCGAGCAGACGACGAGCGCGAGACAGCGGTTTGTCATAGTGAGTATTACGAAGAGGAAGGATGGGTGGATTGGGGCGCCGGCCCCATCACACGTACTGCGTGCGCAACATCTCCGCCGCCGCCGCGTCGAGCAGCTCATCGCGCCGAAGCTCATCGAACCTCCGCACCAGATCCTCGGCGCGGATGTGGCGCCGTTCGGTGCCGCGATAGTCGGCGTGGACGCTGCCGTGATTCATCATCACGATGCGGTCGCCGAGTGTCGCGGCCTGCTGCATCGAGTGCGTCACCATCAGGGTCGTCAGCTTGTGCTGCGACACGATCTCCTCGGTCAGCCGCACGATCTGGTCGGCGCTCTTCGGGTCGAGCGCCGCGGTGTGCTCGTCGAGCAGCAGCAGATCGGGGCGCCGCCATGTCGCCATCAGGAGCGTGAGCGCCTGACGCTGTCCGCCGGAGAGTGTTCCGATCGGATTGTGCATCCGATGCTCGAGTTGCATGTTCAGCGTTGCGACGCGGTCGCGCAGTTCATTGTGGATGCGCGACGGGAGCAGGCGGCCGAGGCCGCGAGGCAGTCCGCGGCGTGCGGCGAGCGCGAGATTCTCGGCGACGGTCATCGTCGGGGCCGTGCCGCTGAACGGGTTCTGGAACACACGGCCGATCATCGACGCGCGGCGGTGCTCGGGCCAGCGCGTGACATTCGTATCAGCGATGCTGATCGCGCCGCGATCGACGAGGAACGTTCCCGCGACTGCGTTGAGCAGCGTCGATTTTCCCGAGCCGTTTGTGCCGATCACGATCACGAATGAACCTTCTTCGATCTGCAGCGACACGCCGCGCAGCGCACGCACTTCGTTCGGCGTGCCTTCGAAGAACGTCTTCTGCAACTCACGAAGCTGCAGCACGCCGCCTCACTTTCTGCATCGTCGCTGGCAGGACGAGCGCGCCGAACACGAAGATCGCGGTGATGAGTTTGAGATCGTTCGGATTGAGGCCCCATTTGAGCGCGACCGCGATGATCAGGCGGAAGAGCACGGAGCCCATGATGGTGCCGGTCAGCGCCGCGCCCACGCTGTCGGTGCCGATGAGCGCGCGGCCGATGATCACGCTCGCGAGTCCGAACACGATCATGCCGATCCCCATCTGCACATCCGCGAATCCCTGATACTGCGCGAGCAGCGCGCCGGCGAATGCGACGAGTCCGTTCGCGATGCAGAGGCCGAGCACGATCATGTTCTCGACGCTCACGCCGAGCGCGCGGATCATCTGCTCGTTGTCGCCCGAAGCGCGCATCGCGCTGCCGAGGTTCGTGTTGAAAAAGAGCCAGGCGAGGAGCGCGATCACCACGACGATTGCGCCCACGAGCACGAGCGATCCGACATCGCGCGCACTCACGGGCCAGCCGAGGAGTGTCGCGGAATCGTGGCCGGTGAGCCAGCGGCCGAGGTCCTGCGCGTACGTCGTGATCGTCGTGACCGAGAGCAGCGGCAGGTTGCTTTGCCCCATCACGTGCAGGTTGATCGAGTAGAGCGCGGTCATCACGAGGATGCCGGACAACAGTTGGTTGATCTTGAAGCGCGTGTGCAAGACGCCGGTGCAGATGCCCGCGGCGCAGCCGGCGGCGAACGCGGCGACGCTCGCGGTGACCGGATGCACCCCGCGCGTGAGCATCGACGCGGCGACCGCGGCGCCGAAGGTGATCGAGCCGTCCGCGGTGATGTCGGCGAACTTGAAGACGCGATAGCTGATGTAGATACCCAGCGAGAGCAGCGAGAGGATCAGGCCGATCGTCCATGCCGAGAGCAGCAGCGTCACGCGATGCCTCCTTCGGCGATCGGAAAGACCCAGCACGCGCCGCGCTGAAACTCGCTCTCGCCGCCGAGGAGGTGAACGACGGAGGCGAGGCTGCGCGGCTGGAACGATTGTTCGACGATGTCCGCGATTTCCAGTTTGCCGCGAGGGAGTGAGCGGAAGGCGGTCACCGCGGCGTGGAAGTGGCCTTGATATGGATCGCCGAGTGTGCGGAGAAATGGCTGCAACGTCTTGTTAGGTTCCGTCGATGCGATACCGACGACCAGGCTGCTGTAACGGGCGAACTCGCGCTCGGGCGTGTAGGACAACCACTCGCGCACGGCGGGAAAGTCGAAGCGCACCTCTTCCCGTGCTGGCGAGCGGCGCAGGCGCGCGCAGACCAGACCTGCGATTTCTGCCGCCATCGCGATGCCCACCGTCGTCGTGCCGGCGAGTGTCGCGCAGGCGTCGACGATCTCGCTGAGCGGCACGCCGGCGTCTGGTGTATTCGCCTCGAATCGCAATTGATGACTCGGCTCTCCGCGGAACTTGATCGCATAAAGCGTCTGGACTTCCGGGACGAGAGTGCCGGTGCTCAGCATGTAGTCGGGTGTCGCCGTGCCGTCGGTCGGCATGAAGGCGGCGCTGCCGGCGGCGGCAACGAACTCGCCGAAGAAGTCGCGGCATTCCTCGTGGCTCGCGCCGAGCGCGCCGACTCCGAGGGCGAACGAATCTTTCTGGATTGAGATCGATGACGGATCTGCGAACAGTGCGGACGAGACGTCCCCACTCCGCTCCAATTCGCGTGATTCGAAGGCTGCGCGCTCGGATTCGACAGGCAGCGGGACCGAGAGCGTCTTGCGGCGGCCGAGGTCTGTGCCGGGCGTGCCGAAGAGGACATCGTCGAGCGCCATCAGTTTGAGCGTGTCACGCACACGATCCGATGCCGCGGAGATCTGGAACGAGCCCTGAAGCGCGGACGCATCGCGATAGCCTCGCAGCAGAACATTCGCGGCAGCGGAGCTGAGGTAGGTTACGTTCGTCAGATCGAGCCGCATATGGCGCACGCCTTCGCGGATGATTTCCTCGAGTGCGTTGTCGAGCGGGTGGGACCAATGGTTGTCGAGCCGGCCCGAGAGCCGGAGGTGCAGCAGGCCGCCCGAGCGTTCCTTAACGATTTCCACCGATGACGTCCTTCGCTGAGCGTACGAGTGCGGGAGGAAGAGTGATGTTCAGTGCGCTGGCGGCGTCGAGGTTCACGATGAGGCTCGTCTTCGCGAAATCCTCGAGCGGAATCTTCTTCGGATTTTCTCCGCGCATGATGCGCGCGGCGAGGAACGCGGCGTGGCGGCCGCTATCTTTGTAGTCGCGCGCGACGACGACCATCGCGCCGCTGATCGCCTGCGATTTCTGAAACGCGAAGACCGGCATGTGCGAACGGCGTGCAGCTTCGCCGATGCTGCCGAATGCCGATGCGGTGAGATTGCCGGGGATCTGCAGCACGGCATCGATGTCGTGCGACATCAGGGCGGCTGCAGCGTCGGGCACATCCGTCGCGGTCTCCGCCGGAACGTAGACGACTTCGAAGCCGGCGCGCTTCGCCGATTCATCCAGTGCGATCTTCGCGTTCACCATGTTCGTTTCGGCGGGGCAGAACAGTGTGCCGACCTTGTGGATTGACGGGAAGTTCGCCTTGATCAGCGCGAGCGCTTCATCGTTCGCGGGGAGAAGACTCACGCCGGTGACGTTCGGCGCATGATCGGTGTTGCTCTTCCCTGCGCCGGCCTTGAGCCCGGAGGAGACGTAGTTGTAGACGACGGGAACGTTCTGCGCGCGGCGCAGTGCAGCTTGCAGCGTTGGCGTCGAAAACGTGATGAGCAGATCTGCGCCGCCGGTAACCGCGGCATCGATGAGTGCGGAGACCGTTGCCATGTCGCCCTGCGCATTGAGGATCTTGAGCTCGTAGTCGCGGCCGTCCTCGAGTCCCGACTCGTGCAGCCCCGCGAGCACGCCCGCTTCGGCGTCCTTGACGTCGATCACGTCGTTGTACTGCACGAAGTAGATCTTCCACTTGTGCTTCGCGATGGTGGGCCGATTGGCGCGCTCGCGGTGCTGGAGATCGGAGAGAAGCAGGATCAACGACGCGATCGCGACGATGGCGAAGCCGAGTGCGATTCTGCGAAGAGCGTTGAGCACAGGACCGCGCGTATGGTCGTCTGCGATGCGAGAAGGTGTCAAGGAGGTCGTTCAGATCGCACTAGAATCGTGGCCGATGCACGAGATCGACGAAATTGCCCACGTCATTCAGCTCGCGATTGCGCCCGTCTTTCTTCTGACGGGCGTCGCGTCGCTGCTGAATGTATTGAGCGGCCGGCTGGCGCGCATCATCGATCGAGCGCGCCGCGTCGAGGACCGGCTGCCCGGTGCCGCGCGCGAATTGCGCGATCCGATGATTCGCGAGCTCGACGTCCTGGCGCATCGCGGGAAGCTGATGTATCGCGCGATCACCTTGAGCACCATCGCGGCGCTGCTCGTCTGCTTCGTGGTCGCGACGCTGTTCATCAGCTCGTTGGTGCATTTCTCGGTTGGGAAAGTCATCGCGACGCTCTTCGTCGCCGCGATGATCAGCTCGATCGGCAGTCTCATGTTCTTTCTGCGCGAGGTGTTTCTGGCCATTCGGACGTTCGAGATCGGGTTGCCGCGAGAAACCGCAGAGTAGCCCGCGAGGATCGCGCGCTTCTGCCGATGATTGATCAAGCTCAGATCTCCGTCATCCCGAGCGGAGTCGAGGGACCCGGGTGGGCGGGCGGTACGAAGATCATGTCGCGCGCCTCCCACACACACAGGTCCCTCGACTTCGCTCGGGATGACGAAGCCACCTGCGGGAGTCCTTCGCTTCGCTCAGGATGACAGGGGCGTTGCCTTCGCATGCTCCCGTGTCTGCAGCGTCCCATCCTCGCGATGAAAGTCGCGCCGCTGACGAAGGAATGGCATCAGGAGAATCCTTCCGAGCGTCACGTCGCGCGCGTTCTGATACGCGGGCACGCCGATCGTCACCTCCTGCTGCGGCACGGAGAGAAGAATCGTGCCGTGCAGGTAGTCCCACACCGAGAGCAGGCTCGACCAGTTGCTGTCCGTCTCGCTGAATTGATCCGAGTGATGAATCCCATGCATGCGCGGCGTGACGATGATCCGCACGAGCCAGCGCTCGAGTGGGAACGGGAGCTCGATATTCGCATGATGAAAAAGAATCGACACGAACAGGACGAGCTGCCACGTCCACATCGCCTCGGCTGATGCTCCGATCACGATGATCTGCAGCGCGCGATAGAGGATCGAGAGCGCATGCTCGCCGAAGTGAAAGCGCAGCGCGGTCGAGCTGTCGAGATCGCGATCGACGTGATGCACGACGTGAAAGCGCCAGAGGAACGCGACGCGATGACTGAGGAAGTGCCAGATCCAGAGCGTGTAGTCGAGAAGAAGGATGCCGAGGATGAGGTGGAGCGGGCCGCGGACCCCAAGGATGTTGAGCAGCCCCACGCGATGCTGCGCGACCCAAGCTGTGAGAGGTGTGAGCAGCGGCGCGGTGAAGAGCATCGCGAGCGCGAGAGCGATGCCGCCGGTGGTTAGATTGCGCGCCACGCGGCGCGGCTTCGATTCGCGTGAAGGACGCAACGGCCGCAAGGCTTCGATGAGCAGCATTGACGCGAACGTTGTGGCGATCACGCTGGCCGTAATCAGCGAGAGCTGGTTCATCGTGCGCAACTCACTCCACCTTCGGTAACACGATGCGGAACGTGCTGCCGCGTCCATCCTCGCTGTCGAGCTCCACGTCGCCGCCATGGCTCACTGCCGTGGCCTTCACGATCGCGAGACCGAGCCCGGTTCCCCCCATTTCGCGTTGGCGGCCGGAATCAACGCGGTAGAAGCGCTCGAAGATGCGGCCGCGGTGCGGCGCCGCGATGCCCGGTCCGGAATCGCTGACCTCGACGAACGCCTGGTTCTCCATGCTGCCTGTCTTCAATCGAACGCATGTGCCTTCCGCGGAGTACTTGATCGCATTGTCGACGAGATTCGTGACCGCCTGTCGCAACGCCAGCCGGTCGCCGCGGATGAAGATTGATTCGCCGCACCGCGTCTCCAGAGTTTGTCCGCGCTCCTCGGCCAGGATGGCCAATTGTTCGCCGGCCTCGCGAGCGATCATCGAGAGATCGACGCGTTCCCTGGTGAGTGCGCGCCCCGCGTCCGTGCGAGCAAGCGTCAGGAGATCGTCGACGAGCCGCCCGAGCCGGTCTGTCTCTTCGAGCATCATGCCGACGACCTCGCGATACTCATCCGCCGTCCGCGCTTGCCGGAGGCTGACTTCCCCCACGCTTCGGAGAGCAGTGAGCGGCGTGCGCAGCTCGTGCGAAGCGTCGGCGGTGAATCGGCGCAACTGTTCGAACGACTGTTCGAGCCGCGCGAGTGTTTCGTTGAACGCATCACGCAGTTGATCGAGCTCTGTTCCCGCGTCTTCCGTCGCGAGGCGGTCGTTGAGGTGTTCGGCAGTGATGTGGCGCGCGTGATCCGCCATCCGCGCGAGCGGACCGATGAAGCGCCGTGCGATGAAGTAGCCGCCGATCGCGCCGAGGAGGAGGACGCTGAGGCAGGAGAGGGCAAGCGCTCGCCAGAGAGAGTGAATCTGCCGCCGCCCGGGTGTTTCGGACATCGCTGCGCGAATGATGAAGCTCGAGCCGCCGATTCCGATTCGTTCGCTCTGCACGCGGAACGGGCCCTCCGGCGCATGCACTGATTGCGCAGGCAGACTGGCATCGGGCAACTCGACGAGACGCGGATTGAGAGTGCCTGCCGCAAGCAGAGGCTTCTTGCTCTGGCCGGCCCAGACTTCGAGCCAATGTCCGCCGCCTTCCTCTTCGATCATCCGATTGGCGAGAAAACCGGGCGGCCAGACCGGACGGCCGCCGGCGTCGACTGCCAGCGCGCGTGCTGCGAGCTCGATGTCTTCGCGCACGTCGGAGTTCCACTCCTGCTCGACGTGGCGTTCGAACGTAATGGCGATCATCGCGGAGTACGCGATGAGACAAAGCGCGATCAGGGCGCCGTACCACAACATCACGCGCGTCCGAAGGCTGTGGAGGTTGGTGATCACGGCACGTCACTCTCGCGCAGGATGAATCCGACGCCGCGCACGGTGTGGATGAGGTGTGTCTCGAAACTCTGATCGACTCGTTTTCGAAGATGCGCGATGTGTACGTCGATGACGTTGTCGAGCGGCGTGCTGCGCTGCGTCTCGCCCCAGACATCGCGTGCAAGCATCTCGCGCGAGACGAGCGTGCCCTTGTGCCGGACGAGATATTCGAGGAGCTCGTACTCGCGCGTGGTGAGATCGAGTGGATGGCCCGCGCGTGACACAGTGCGGGTCGGCACATCGATCACGAGATCGGCGATCGTGAGGCGAAGCAGCTGATCTCCTCGTCCGCGGCGCATGAGCGCGCGGATCCGCGCGAGAAGCTCGGTGAAGGCGAATGGTTTGACGACGTAGTCATCGGCGCCTGCATCGAGTCCCGCGACGCGGTCTTCCACTGCATCGCGCGCGGTGAGGAGGAGCACAGGGGTGAGCAGGCCGTTGGCCCGAAGCGCGGAGAGCACTTCGAGGCCGTCGCGTCCCGGGAGCATGCGATCGAGGACGATGATGTCGTACGGGTGCGTCGAAGCAAGAAAGAACCCATCCTCGCCGGTCGCGGCGACCTTCACCTGATAGCCCTCGGACTCGAGGCCTTCGCGCAGCGCTCGCGCGACCTTTGGCTCGTCTTCGACGACGAGCACGCGGGGCGCATCGCTCTCCGGTGACGTGCCGCCCTTCTGCATGCGGCCATTGTGGCATTCGTGCGCGGCCGCGTCGCGGAACCTGAAGAAATCTTCAGGATCTCTTCATTTCTGACCTCGTCCCGCGCGGCTATCGTCGCGTCAGGAGAAACTGGAGGTTTCAAGATGAGAATGATCGCGCGCGCAATTTCAGTCATCGCGCTGATTCTTGTGCCCCTCGGATTGACGGCACAAACGTACAACTCCGACGGTGCAGCCCATGATCCGTCGAAGCAGAGCGGATGGGCGGCGCCCGCCGTCGACAAGTCGGCGGTCGACTACAACAACTGCCTGCGCTGTCATCAGCAGGGCGGCCCTGTTGGTGCGTCCGACAAGACCGGCTATCTGTTGGGTGGACACAAGAACATGTCGCGCCTCGCGGATGGCGCGGCGTGGGGGATGCCAGGCGTCGATCATGATCACGCGGCGACACCCGCACTCGAAGAGGCAGGCCTCGATGCGAACGGCAAGTTCAAAGAGCTGTGGATTCAGGAGGACTACGTTCGTCCGCTCGTGAATTGGCTTACACCTGGAGGTGCTGCGCGCAGCTCTCTGACTGGCGGCTACTGCGCGAAGAACGCGGCAGGCGACGTGAGCTCGGACGATGTTCCCGACCTCGCGGCGTGTCCGCACTGTGAGTCGCCTGTCATGGGCAACGGCAATGCAGGTTATCCATTGAACTATCCCGATCCTGAAACGTGCTCCGCCGCCGCGCTGCACACAGGCAAGCCATATACGTGGATCAAGATCGATGGCGAGCCTCTCTATTGGATCTACGGAGGCGCAGGTCTCGAAGGCGGTCCGGCGATGATCCAGCGCGGCTCGCAGCAGTACAAGTGCGCGCGCTGCCACACCACCGGTTGGACCGCGAATAGCGCATCGGATCCAGCGGTTGCGCAGCAGACGAAGAAACCGTACAGCGATTTTCTCTCCGCCAATCTCGCGTCAGTGACGACGCTGGGCGCGACCTCCAAGCTCCTCGGTCCCAGCCTCGGCGCATCGGGATATCCGGTCGTGAAGGCGAATTGCACCGCGGGCGTCGATTGCGACGTGACGGGTGTGACTCTTACAGCGAAGGGGGCGCTCTATCCGGCGAATGCCTCCGTGACCGTCACGCTCACCGATACGACGGGCACTGGTTGTACGGCGACTGCAGTGATGGCCGCCGACGCATACAGCACCTCGAACAAAGTCGACAAGGTGACTGTCGACTGCACGGCGAGCAATCACAAGTACTCGTCCGGTGCGAAGGTCGCGATCAGCCATCCATACTCACTCTCTTCATGGGATCAGTGGGGCATTCAGTGCTCTCGCTGCCACACGGACTCGGTCGATGGAAAGCACGGCAATGACACATTCAAGAACGTGAAAGGCGGCGACATCGTCGCGTCCTGTTTGTCGTGTCATCGCCAGGAGGCCGATACCGCACCACGATCGATCCAGGGTGGCAACGGTTTCACCGGCAACAACGGCTATGTGATGCCGTACACGAACAAGCAACAGCAGCCGGACGGTTTTGCGCATCACCCGGACGGCCCCGAATTTCTCAACAGCCCGCACGCCCGCTTGACCGGCAACTGGAAGGATATGGGCTGTCCGCCGTATGCGATCTTCGGTTACAAGGGCCTTGATCCTGCGAAGCCGGGAGCTCCGGCGTCTGACGGCTGCGTTGCTGGAACGATGAATCTGGACGGCAAGACGCAGTCCTTATACGGGAGCAAGTTTGCACAGGCAGCGAAGGTCGATCTCAAAGGAATCTCAGACGCAGTAGCGGGAAGCTGCGCGACGTGTCATGACGTGCACCAGCCGCTGAATCAGAACACGGAAGGCATGGGCGGCAGCATCAAGACCGAGTGCACCTCATGTCACTCGAGCTCGGACGCGAAGATCTCGCCGCAGGTTTCGGTCGCCGCGATGCGCCATTCCGGCGGTCTCGGGACTCCGTTCGAAAATGCGGATAAGGATCCGTCGAGCGCATGCGTGGTCTGCCACCAGCCGCCGGGAATCAAGCACCTCTGGAGAATCAACACTGATCCGAACTACACGATTTATGGCGACTATACATACGCCTATCCGGTGAATGGCGCAGCCGCGCAGAACACGGGCTCGAATGCCCCCGGACTCGTGAGCCTTTCGCACACGGCGCCGGAAGGTGAATACAAGAATGCGGTGTGGGTCGACATCGACAACGCATGTGGTCAGTGCCACGGTGGTGGTGTCAGCCCGCGGAAGGAAGTCGAAACGATCGGTTCGATCAATGCCGGCGGCGCCGATGGATTCATCAATCCGCTGAAGGTCGCCGACGTGTTCGGCTTCGAGTCGGGCAAAGAGGTGACGGTTGCAGGCGCCGGCTGGGCGGGCGCGGACTTCAAGACGATCATCGCCAAGGTCGAGAAGGATCCGGCGCCGGCGATTTCAGGCACGGTCTATCTGACGTATCCGACCGTGACGACCGTGAAGAACGCGAAGGTCACGGTGCCGGGCAATGAGCACATCCCCGAAGCTCCGTACATGACCAGAGCCCAACTCGCCGTTGCAGCAAAGGGAATTCATGGCGGCTCGTTGTTGAACGCCGCGATTACGTATACGCGCAGCGCAAACAAGTACACGTTCGGTGTCGCCGAGCTCGCCTGCCCGAACGGTCCGTGCACGCTCACGTGGGACTTCGGCGATAACACGAAAGGGACGGGTGAGTCGGTGTCGCACGACTACGGCACCGCGGGCGCGAACAAGAGCTTCACGGTCATTCTCTCGGTGAAGGACAAGCTCGGCGCGAGTGCTGCGGTGACGGCGCCGATCACGGTTTATCCGGCATCCGCCCATCCGTATGAGAACAATTTCCAGCAGACGTGGACCTACACGCAGCCTGGCAGTCCGTCGTCCATCAACGTGCGCTTTGCAGGATTGACGAATGTCGAGACAGGCTACGACAAGATCTACGTCACGGATAAGGATGGAAAGAACGTGACAGGATCGCCGTTCACAGGCACTTCATTGGGCGGTACGACGCTCACGATTGCCGGGGATACGGTCACCGTACGTCTAACCACCGACTACTCCATCACGAAGTGGGGATTCGAAATCGAGAGCGTAAGTGCGGGCGGCCTGAAGGCGACGTCCATGGGGCTGCGCTCGCGGAGCATCGTTCGCAAAACCACCCGCCATCATTCGGGCGATTAGCCGCCATCATGGGACGGCGGAGAGATTCTCCGCCGTCCTCTCTCCTGGATCGGAGGCGACGCCTTGACGACACTCAAGTCTCTCGAGATCTGGACCGCCCAGGCTGTTTGCGATGCCGCGATTGCGTTGTCCGTGATCGCATTTCTGCTGCACGTTGCACGTTCGTACTTCGAACGTGTGCTCGTGCGGCTCACGCTTCGCGTCGCGGCGGACTTGTGGTGGCTGAGTTATGTCGTCGTCCGCGATGGATCGTTGTTCGTTTCTGCGGTCGCCGGTCTCTGGGTGCTGAACCTCGATCTGATGGCGGACATCAAGATCGGACTTCCATTCGTTCCTCTCGCAACGGTCATGACGTGCGCGACCCTGCTCTGGAAAGTCGCCGATCGCGGCGAGAAGCCGCAGCGAAGCCAGCGGATTGGTGTCGTACTCTCGGCCATCGCGGCGGGTCTCAACACGATTGGGTATGTAGCGGTGATGGAAGGGCCGGGCGCGGAGTATCGCGTGGCGGCCTCGCCGTTCTGGCGGACGATGTCGTCCCTCCGCTCGAATGCGAACCCCGAGCTCGCTACGACCACCTTCTATGTCTCCGTCGCGCTGCTCGCGTTGATCGGTATCGCGGCGGTGGCCGCATCGATGCGTGCCGAGGAGTCGCGCAATGTTCAGACTTGAGCTTACGGGGGCGCTGTGTATCTCGTGCGGTCTATGCCGCGATGTCTGCACGCGTAATGCGATCGGCATGCGCACGTCGGCGCGCCAGGGTGTCGAGCGGCATTCCGGCGTGTGCGCGCGGCCGAAGTACGAAACATTTCCGTTTCTCGCCACGCCCGAGGAGTGCGATGGTTGCCTGGAGTGTGTGCGCGAGTGTCCAGTGAGCGCAATCGCGATCAGGGCTAGAAGGTCCCTCGCTCTCGCTCGGATGACGAGCACTGAAATCGTGAATAATCCTGGCTAGGAGTCTGCGCGGCGGAGAGAACGAAAAGCGAAATGCAGAACGCAGAATGAAGAATTGAGAAGGGCAACGCCCGCGAAGCGCGACCTCAATTCTTCATTCTAAATTCTGCGTTCTGCGTTCTGCATTTCGCTTCTACCTCCGTGACTACCTCCGTGAATAATCCGCGCTAGCCGTTCACTTGCTGCGCCTGAGTCCCTGGAGCAGATCGTCCGCATCCGCGTCGAGACCTCTGGCGCGCAGAACCTCATAGAGCCGTTCGTATTCTCCGCGCTTGTCGAACGCATAATGCTGGATGTAGCTCAGCATGGCTGGATAGAAATCGTTCGGCCCGTACAGATGCGCGGCGAAGAACTGACGCCGCTCTTCGAGCCGCTGTTCGAGAAATCCGGGCTCGTACCTCTGCTCCATCGCATTGCGGTCTGCAACGCGGGCCAGCACGGCACTCCACGGCGCGAGGTTCTGATGGATGCGAAGGATGTTGTCCGCGCTCCGGTCCGCACCGGTGGAGAACATGAGCGGGAGCCGGTCCTCCGTGAAGATTTCTCCTCCTTCGGCTGCCGCGTCCCACGCGTTGGAATCGGCGAGGATTCCGGCAAAGAGATTCTCGACATTCTGATACTGCGCGATCGACAGCCTTTCCGCGAGCACGCGGCTGACTTGCGGACGCGCGAGGCGGCGCGCGGTCTCTTCGTAATTCAGAACGATGGGCGCATCGCCGCCGATCATGACGACATCCGGACCGCCGATGAACCACAGCGCGCGGTGAGGGAAGACGGCCGCGAACGTCTTCATCACTCCGCGCGTTTCCGCCGGCGAAAGGTCGGCCAGCGGGAGAAGCTGCACGAAGAATCCACCCTTGTTCAACCTTCGTTCCGCGGCTGCGTAGAACTCGCGTGTGAATAGAAACGCGTTCCGAAAATTGAAACGCGGCGGCGTTGCTTCGACCGAGATCATGTCGTAGTTGCCGCACGAGTAGCGGAGATAGTTCCTCGCGTCATCGGCGATGAAATGCGCTCTGGGATCGTCGCGAAATCCGGCGTTTTCCGGGAAGTACTTCAGAGAAAGTGCAATGTTGTCGGCCGAGAGATCCACGCAGTCGATCTGTCTGACTTCAGGGAAGAGGCGCATCCCATACGTCGAGAGTCCGCCGCCGAAGGCCAGACTCAATACTTTTTCCGGGATTTTTGGCGAGAGGATGACCGGCACGATTCCAGCGCCATAGAACGAGCCATTCCGCGTTTCGCTGATGGCTAGCGAATCCGACCAGAGCTCGTATCCGCCTCGCGCCGACTGGACCGCGAAGGTCGTTCCGGTGATGCCGTCTCTCACGTCGAGAATCTCGTCGCCGGGTGAGATCGCGCTCCGCAGGATCGTGAGCGGCAGCGAGATGCGAGTCACCATCTTCACGGCACACGGCACGATCATTCCGATCGTGCACGCGGCCAGTGCCGCACTCCGGCGGGGAAATTCGCGGTCGGCGAAAACGAGCGCAGCCCCGGCCAGCAAGTTGAACGCCACGCAGATCACGATTGAGCGTTCCATCCCAAGCACCGGGATGAGAACGAAGACTGTGATGAGCGAGCCCGCGATCGACCCCGCCGTGTTGAGCGCGTAAACCATCCCCGCCTTCTTGCCGGCGGTTCGGGGAACGTCAACCGCAATCGCAGTGACGAGTGGGAACGTTGCCCCCATGAATGTTGCCGGAAGCGCGAGCAGTAAGAAGAGGAATAGGAACACCGACGCAGGATTCGACCGGCCTGCGTGGAAAAGCGCTTGCTGCCATGGCGCCGGGAGGTAGAACGCGAGGAACGAAAAGACGCCGATTGCAAGCTGTGTGAATCCCAGCGCCGCGAACGGCCAGCGGATCTTCTTCAGCAGCGTTCCTGCGACAGCGCTTCCGATCCCGAGCCAGAAGATGAAGATGGAAATGACGGCGGTGTAAAGATAGATGGTTTCCCGAAAATAGAGAACGAGATCGCGCAGAAACAACATCTCGTAGGCAATGCCCGTGAATCCCGAGGTTGTGAAACAGGCGATCGTCGCGCGGACGATCCATCGCGAACGGAGTGGCTCGGCCTCGCGAGTGATTGCCGATTCTTCTTCGCGAAGCACGACGGCTGCTGGTTGCGTGCTCGCCGACATAGACCAGGTGGAGATTCCGGCGGCAAGACTGAGAAGGCCGGCAACGAATCCCGCGTTCTGCGCGCCGAACCGGTCGAGAAGAACGAAGCCGCAAAGCAGGCCGCCCGCCGCGGCACCCACTGTGTTGAGCGCATTCAGCAAACCGGCACGCTGCCCGATCGACTCGCCGCGAAGCATTCCCCCTTGCAGAAGAAGCGGCACCGTTCCGCCCATGAAGATCGTTGGAAGCGTCAGGATCAGGAACGCCAGGGCGATTCGTATGACCGCCGTGACCGCCACGCTTTCGGCGATGCGCGGATAGATCGCAGCATAGAGCGATTCCCCTCCGCGGATCAGGATGGGGAAGAGGAAGGCGTAGACACCGACACCGAACTGCAGAATGCCGAACACGCGCAGAGGATTCGACTGTCGCGCAGAGAGAGCTCCGAAGTACCAGTTTCCGATCGCCAGACCGCCGAGAAACACGGCGACCACGGCACTGGCTGCCGGAGCCGTCGAACCAAATACGAAACTGAACCGATGGATCCAGACAGTCTCACAAACCAGGGAAGAGGCGCCGGCCACGAATGAGAGCGCGAGCAACAGCCGCACGGACTTCAACGTCAACTGCATTGCACCGATTTTCGCACGCGCACTCTATTGGCAACGTTCCGCGTTATATCCTGCCCTTCGCCAATGACCTCCGGAGTCCCTCTGTCGATCGCGCCGCGTGAGGATCAGTTGTGGCCCACACTCACGGCCGCTCAGATCGCTCGCGTCGCGAAGCACGGGCGGCTCCGCTCGCTGCAAGCTGGCGAGGTCATCCTCGAAGCGGGACAGCAGGAAACGCCGCTCTTCGTTCTGACGGAGGGTGAGCTCGTCGTCGTGCGCCCTACGTGCGACGGCGAAGAGATCATCACGACCTACCACCAGGGCTCGTTCACGGGCGAGCTCAACATGCTGGCGGGACGCCGTCCCATCGCGACCATTCGCGCGACGGCGAAGAGCGAAGTGATCGAAGTGCCGCGTGACGAGCTGCTCGCGCTCGTGCAGACCGACGCGGAGCTGAGCGCGATTCTGATGCGCGCGTTCATCCTCCGGCGTGCCGCGCTGCTCGACCGTGGAATGGGCGATGTTCTCATTCTCGGTTCGGAGTATTCGCCGCGCACGCTCGAGGTGCGCGAGTTCCTTGCGCGCAACGCGCATCCCGCGACCTTCATCGATCTCGATCGCGATGCGAGCGCGCAGGAGATCCTCGATCACTTTCAAGTCGGGACGGAGCAGATTCCGCTGGTGATCTGCAGGCGTGAGGTGGTGTTGCCGGATCCGACGAACGCCGAGATCGCGGATTGTCTCGGCTTCAACGAGTCGATCGATGTCGATCAGAGCCACATTCGCGACGTGGTGATCGTCGGCGCGGGTCCGGCCGGACTCGGCGCTGCCGTTTACGCGGCATCAGAAGGACTCGACGTACTGATGATCGAGCGCAACGCGCCGGGTGGTCAGGCCGGCTCGAGCATGCGGATCGAAAACTACCTCGGCTTTCCATCGGGCATCACCGGGCAGGAGCTCGCCACGCGCGCCTTCACGCAGGCCGAGAAGTTCGGTGCGCAGTTGCTGATTGCGAAGAGCGCGGTGCGCCTGCGATGCGATCAGCGTCCTTACGCCGTCGAGATCGACAGCGGCACCTGCGTGAATGCGAGGACGATCATCCTTGCGACGGGCGCCGAGTATCGCGGCTTGCCGATCGACGAGCTGTCGAAGTTCAACGGCGCGGGTGTCTACTACCTCGCCACGCCGATGGAGGCGCAGCTCTGCAAAGGGGAAACGGTCATGATCGTCGGCGCCGGCAACTCCGCCGGACAGGCCGCGGTCTATCTCGCCGAGCGGACGAACAAGGTCATCATGATGGTGCGCAAGGGCGAGCTCGCCGAGACGATGTCTCGCTATCTGGTGCGCCGCATCGAAGAGAGTCCGTCGATCGAGGTACGCACGCGTTGCGAGGTCGTGGCCGTCGAGGGCGGCGATCATCTCGAGCGCGTTCGTTGCCGTGACGACGCAGGAGCGGAGAGTGTCGAAGAGATTCGTCATCTGTTCGTGATGACGGGTGCCGTGCCCGCGACGAAGTGGCTGGACGGTTGCGTGACGCTTGATGATCGCGGCTTCATCAAGACCGGCCCCGATCTCACCCGCGAGGATCTCGAAGGAGCGCAGTGGCCGCTGTCGCGCCCGCCCCATCTCCTGGAGACGAGCTTGCCCGATGTGTTCGCAGTCGGCGACGTGCGCGGAGGCAACATCAAACGGGTGGCCTCGGCAGTCGGCGAAGGGGCGATCGCCATCGCATTCGTACACCAGGCGCTCAAGTAGCAGGTGGCAGACAGCAGACAGCAGACAGCAGGTCTTTGGCTTCGGGTTTCATGGGTTGAGAGTGCGCGATGCTGCAGCGAGTGGTTAGGTAGTCCACTGGAACGAAAAAGCGAAACACAGAACGGAGAACGAGACTCTGGAAAAATAGGGCCCTCGTCATCCCGAGCGAAGTCGAGGGACCTGGGGGTGTGGGAGGCGCGCGACATGGTCTTCGTACCACCCGCCCACCCAGGGTCCCTCGACTTCGCTCTCGATGACGGCGGCTTGCGATCGCGTGCCTTGGTTTCTTTCTCTCAGTCGCGGCGCGTGCGCGCGCCGTTTGGCCGCTCGGGATGACGACGCGCGCAGCCTCACACGCTTACCCACAATTTCGCTTTCGTCCTCCTGCCGAAACGTTTCCCCTCCCTCCGGCATCTCACCCCCATCATGAAACAGCGGATCGTCGTCCTCGGTGGTGGCTTTGCCGGAGTGTATGTTGCGCGCGAGCTCGAACATCTCGCGGGAGGCCGCGACGATCTCCACATCACACTCGTCAGTCAGGAGAACTACTTCGTCTTCCAGCCGATGCTCCCCGAAGTGATCTCGGGCACGATTGGGTTGGTGGATGTCGTGAGTCCGCTGCGGCGCCTGCTCCCGCACACCGACATTCACGTGCGCGAGGTCGAAGCGATCGATGTTGGGCGGCGCGTCGTGATCACGAGTCCGGGCTTTCGTCCGCATGCGCATGAGATTCCCTACGACCATCTCGTGGTCGCGCTGGGCGCCGTCACCGATTTCCGCGGCATGCGCGGCCTTCCGGAGCATGCGTTTCCTTTCAAGAACCTCGGCGACGCGCTGAGCCTGCGCAATCACATCATCCGCTCGCTGGAGGAAGCGGCGGTCGAGGACGATGACGCGGAGTTGCGGCAGCAACTGCTGACGTTCGTCGTCGCGGGCGGCGGATTCTCCGGCGTCGAGGTCGCGGCGGAATTGAACGACTTCGTGCGCAGGGTTGCGCGCAACTACCGCAGCGTCGATCCGAACGAGATCCGCGTCATGCTGCTGCACTCGCAGGAACGGATTCTTCCGGAGATGCCGGAGGATCTCGCGCGCTTCGCCGAGAAGATTCTCACCAGGCGCGGAGTCGAGATTCGCTTGAACACGCGCCTCTCCGCGGCTACTGGTGTCGAGGCCATCCTCGGCGACGGAACCAGGATTCCGACGCGCACGCTCGTCTCGACGGTGCCTGCGTTCGCGCATCCGCTGCTCGAATCGCTGCCGCTTCCGAAAGCGAAGAACGGACGGCTGGAGGTGACGCGCGAGCTCAACGTGAAGGAGAGCGACCACGTCTGGAGCCTCGGTGACTGCGCGATGGTGCCGGCTGCGGAGGGCGGCTTCGCGCCTCCGACCGCGCAGCATGCGATTCGCGAGGCCGCGGTCGTGGCGCACAACATCGTGACGTCGATTCGCGGCGGCAAGCGCCGCACGTTCGACTTCAGAGGTCTCGGCAAGATGGGCTCGCTCGGCCATCGCTCGGCGGTCGCGGAGATCTTCGGCATCAAGATCTCAGGCTTTCTTGCCTGGTGGATGTGGCGAACGATCTATCTGATGAAGATGCCGGGCTGGGGCCGGCGGCTGAAGGTCGCGGTGTCGTGGACACTCGATCTATTTCTTCCGCCGGAGTTGGTGCAGCTCCGAGTTGGGAGCTCGCGCGGCATCGGGCGTGAGCACTTCGAGCCCGGACAGGAAGTGTTCCGCGAAGGCGACCTCGGCGATCGCGTGTACATCATCGTGAAAGGTGAGGCCGAGGTATTGAAGGCGGCGCAACCGGTGGCGAGACTGCGGGCGGGGGAGTGCTTCGGCGAGATGGCGCTGCTGAACGAAACGCGCCGCAACGCGACCGTGCGCTGCGCGGCGGCGATGGATGCGCTGTCGCTGCCCAAGAGCGAATTCACCTTGCTGTCGGCCAATCTTCCGGAGTTGCGCAGCAGCTTCCAGAAGATGGCGGACGCGCGAAACGAAAACAGCGTGCTGGCATCGAAGGAGTCATGATGAAAAAGATCGAGAACCTCTATCGCCTCGCGATGACGCGCGGCTTCGACAATCTTCGCAGTCCGATTCTGTTGATCGGCCGTCTCTACATCGGCTGGCAGCTGTTCCTCACCGGCAAGGGGAAGCTCGGCAACATTCAGCAGTTCACCGACTACCTCACGTCGCTGCATGTGCCGATGCCGGAAGTGAACGCGCGATTCGTCGCATCGCTGGAGTGCTTCGGCGGACTGCTGCTGCTGGCCGGCCTCGCGGCGCGCCTGATCGCGATTCCGTTCGTGATCAACTTCCTCGTGGCGTATTCGGCGGGTGACCATGAGGCATTCGTGAATGTGTTCAACAATCCGGATGCGTTCATCGCTGCGACACCATTCCTCTATCTCGTGGTGAGCGTCGTGGTGCTGGCGTTCGGCCCGGGGATCTTTTCGCTCGACGCATTGATCGCGTGGATGCGCCGCGAGAAGCAGCCGGAACCGGTTCTGGCAACGGCGTAACGCCATGGATCAGCGCGAATGGCTCGAGACCAACGGCCTGGGCGGCTACGCCAGCTCCACGGTGAGCGGCATCAACACGCGCCGCTATCACGGCCTGCTGGTTGCCGCGATGAACCCGCCGGTGGGCCGCGCCGTGCTTCTTGCGAAACTCGATGAGCGGCTGAACGGCGTCGACCTCGGCGCGAATCAGTATCCCGGCGCGATTCATCCGCGCGGCTTCGAGCATCTGATCTCGTTCGAGCGAGGTCTCTTCCCGGTATTCGAATACGAGGCCGGCGGCGCCCGGCTGCGGAAGACGATCGCCGCGATTCACGGCGAGAACACGACGGTCATCGTGTACGAGTTACTCGCAGGGAATGCCACGCTCGAGTTGAGGCCGTTCATCGCCGGGCGCGACTATCACAGCCTGCGCCGGGCGGGCGAGACGCCTAACGTTCCGCTGCACCTTCATGTGCCGAACGCGAACTTCGAGGCGAAGCCGGACTGGTACTACAACTTCGAGTATGCGATCGAGCTGGAGCGGGGACTCGATGCCCACGAGGATCTCTTCACGCCGGGCGTGTACACGCTCGCGCTGAAGGAAGGAGAGAGGATCGCGGTCATTGCGTCGACCATGGTCGCGCACGGTCGCAACGGACTCGCTCTCGTTGCAGAAGAACGGCGGCGCCGCGAGGCGCTCGCTGGCCAACTGCCGATCGCCGGCCGCCTCGGACGTACGCTCGCTCTGGCCTCCGATCAGTTCATCGTGCGTCGCGGCACCGATCACCGCACGATCATCGCCGGCTATCACTGGTTCACCGACTGGGGACGCGACACGATGATCGCCTTCCCGGGACTCTGCCTCACCACGGGCCGCTTCGACGATGCGCGCAAGATCCTGCTCGCGTTCGCGCAGAGCGTGAGCGACGGAATGCTGCCCAATCGGTTTCCCGATGGCGGCGAGGCGCCGGAGTACAACACGGTCGACGCCACACTCTGGTTCTTCGTCGCGGTACAGAAGTTTCTCGATTCCACCCGCGACGAGGACTTCATTCGACGGCATCTCCTGCATGTGTTGCGCGACATCGTGAACTGGCATCAGCGCGGAACGAGACATGGAATCCATGTCGACGAAGACGGTCTTCTGCTGGCAGGCGGGCCTGGCGATCAGTTGACGTGGATGGATGCGAAGATCGGCGACTGGGTCGTCACGCCGCGTCACGGAAAGGCCGTCGAGATCAACGCGCTCTGGTTCAATGCGCTGATGATTCTCGCGGACCTCGAACAGCGTTGGGGGACCGAACGCGACGCGCGCGCGCTCCTGGTGGCCGCGGCGCGGGTGCGCGCGCGCTTCCGCCAGCAGTTCTGGAACGACGAGACCGAGTCGCTGTACGACGTGATTCGGGGCGACGAGAAAGACGCGAGCATCCGTCCGAATCAGATCTTCGCGCTCAGCCTTCCGCATCCGCTGCTGGACGGCTTACATGCCGAGAAGGTGCTGTCGGTGGTTGAGGAGAAGCTGCTGACGCCCGAGGGGCTGCGATCGCTCGCGCCGGATGATCCAAAGTTCATCGGCACGTACATCGGTGGTCCGCGCGAGCGTGATGCGGCCTATCACCAGGGCACAGTCTGGTCATGGCTGCTCGGACCATTCATCACCGCGCTCGTTCGCGTGCGCGGAACGATGGGGATGGAGCAGGCGGCGCGCATTCTGGCAGCCTTCGAGCCGCATCTCGAGGAGGCGTGCATCGGCAG